>Ga0315293_10000377_pt1 | contig 40771 bp, 33 predicted proteins | sample YL17G13_20_MG_FD_203071 | JGI IMG/M metagenome (GOLD analysis project Ga0315293, IMG submission 203071) | Sediment microbial communities from Yellowstone Lake, YNP, Wyoming, USA - YL17G13_20 | ecosystem: Environmental > Aquatic > Freshwater > Lake > Sediment | place: USA: Wyoming | collected... | reverse complement strand
GCTGAGGTCATCCCCGGCGTCCTGGTCACCAACCGGAAGATCCAGGCGGAATCCCCGGCCCTCTACGATCTGACCGCGACGATCCTCGACATCTTCGGCATTGAAAAGCCCAAGGAGATGATCGGCCGGGCGGTCCTGTCGAAAGGAGAATGACATGGGCAAAGCGAAAGTGAAGATCGAGAAGAACCTTTTCGACAAGGTCAAGAAATTCGCCGAGATGTCTGGCTACACGTCGCCCGAGGAATTCATCACCCACCTCCTGGAAAAGGAGATCGCCAAGATCGAGGAGGCGGATTCTGAGGAAGAGATCAAGAAGAAGCTCAAGGGATTGGGGTACATTTCCTGATCAACATGTGGTTCTTCAATTCGGTTCTCGACAAGCTCTTTGACGTCATCTTCCTGCCCTTCCGGAATATGAGTCCCTGGGTAGGTATGGTCCTCATCTCCCTGCTGACCTCCTTCCTGATGCTTTTCATCTTCCGGGAAACCTCGAACCAGACCGGGATCAAGAAGGCCAAGAACCTGATCAAGGCCCACCTCCTTGAGCTCCGCCTGTTTCCGGACGACATGCGCGTCCAGTTCCGGGCCCAGGGCCGGATCCTCCTGGCCAACCTCAAGTACGTCGGCCACAACTCGAAACCCATGCTGGTCATGATCGTCCCGGTTCTCCTCATCCTCATCCAGCTCAACATCTGGTTCGGCGCACGGTCCTTGAAGCCGGGCGAATCGGTCCTCCTCAAGGTCAAGCTGAGCGGGGACCGTTTCCCCTCCGAGGTCACCGTGAACCTGGAACCGCCCCCTCAGATCGTGATCGAGACGCCCCCCCTGCGGATCGAGGACGAAGCTGAGATCGACTGGAGGGTCAAAGCCAAGGAGAACGGCCTCGGGCGCCTCACGCTCGTCGTCGGGAGTGAAACAATCGTCAAGGACGTAGCCGTCGGGACAAAACCCCTTTCCAAGATATCGACGCTCAGGGTCGGCCGAAACGTCCTCGACCAGGTCTTTAATCCGGGAGAGCGGCCCCTGCCGTCCGGATCGATCATCAGGTCGGTCGAGCTCAAGTACCCGGCGGCGCGCATGGACCTTTTCGGCGGGCGCATCCACTGGCTCGTCGTCTACTTCGTCCTGTCCATCATCTTTGGCTTCGCCTTCAAAGGCGTTTTCAAGGTTGAAATCTAAGGAGCGATCATGAAGATTGAAGCTTTCAAGATGGAGCGCATGCAGTCCACATGGGAAAATGTGGTGGAATACAATCTTTCGGAAAGCGGCGTCCACCCGTTGACGCTCCATGAGCTGCTCACGCCGGACGAGCTCGAAGAGGTCCGCCGGGTCGGGATCGGATACACCCAGACCAACGGGACGCCCGAGCTCCGGGAGCGGATCGCCCGCCTCTACCCGGGGATCGGCCTCGAAGGCATCCTGGCGACCGCGGGCTCTTCGGAGGCGAACTTCCTCCTGATGTGGAGCTTGATCGAACCGGGCGACGAGGTCCTCTTCGAGTTGCCGAACTACATGCAGATGTGGGGCCTGCTCCGCGCTTTCGGGGCGAATGTCAAGCCCTTCACTCTGCGCGAGGAGGCGGGCTGGCAGCCCGACCCGGACGAGCTCCGGAAACTCGTCACGGACAAAACCAAAATCATCGTCCTGACCAACCCGAACAACCCGACGGGTTCGGTCCTGAGCGCCGAGTCGATGGAGACCATCATCGGCCTCGCCGCCAAAGTGGGCGCCTGGATCCTCTGCGACGAGGTCTACCAGGGGGCTGAGCTCAACGGCGTCCGGACACCGAGCTTCTGGGGAAAATATGACAAGGTCCTCGTTGTCAACGGCCTGTCCAAGGCTTACGGTCTTCCCGGGCTGAGGATCGGCTGGATCGTGGGGCCGGAAGAGGTCATCGAAAAAACCTGGCCCTACCATGACTACACCACGATCTCCCCCTCAGCCCTGAGCGACAAACTGGCCGCGATCGCCCTAGACTCTGGGAACAGGGACCGGATCCTTGCCCGGACCCGGGGGATCCTCAATAAGAACTTCCCGATCCTTGAGGCTTGGCTCAAGAAGCAGGCCGGCATCTTCACATTCCGGCCGCCTCAGGCCGGGGCGATCCTCTTCGCCCATTACAGCCTCCCGATCAACTCGACCGAGCTCGTCGAGAAGCTGATCCGGGAAAAGAGCGTCCTCCTCGTTCCGGGCGACCACTTCGAGGTCGATCATTACCTCCGGTTCGGCTACGGACCGGAGGAGACCTACCTGCTCACGGCCCTAGGGCGCGTCGAGGAGGCCCTGAAAGAACTGAAGTGAATCTACGGAACGGGCCGGAAAGCTTCCTGCGCGGACGACGATGTCGGAAGAACGCGCGTCTGAATACCACAAATCCATAAAATCAAAGGAGAGATGATGATGACCATCCGGAAAATGACGGCCCCGCTGATCGCTCTATTCGTCCTCGGTTTCACCGCGGCGGGATTCGCCCAACAGCTTAAGGTCGGAGTGCTCAACTCCCAGAACGCCTTCACCGCTTCGATCGAGGGGAAGAAAGCCCAAGCGCAGCTGCAGGACAAGGACAACAAGATCAAGGCCGACCTGGCCAGGCTGGACAACGAGATCAAGCAGCTCCAGACCAAGCTCAGCACCCAACAGATGACCCTGACCAACGAAGCCGCCGTCCAGATCCAGTCCGACATCGACAAGAAGACGACCGCCCGGAAGCGCCTGGAAGAAGACGCCACCCGGGACATGCAGCAGCTCCAGTACACCTTGATCCAGCGGATCCGGGGCGAGATGGTCGGGATCATCGAAGCCATCGCCAAGGAAAAGGGTTACGATCTGGTCCTGGACCTGGGGGCCAGCGGGATCGTCTTCTTCAACCCAACGATTGACATCACGGATGAAGTCATCAAGAGGTACGACGCGTTAAAGGCCGCCGCGCCCAAGAAGTAGCCGCGCGCTGCAGCGGCGGGCTGTCATCACGAGTCCTATTCTGCGTCTTTCTTCAGCTCCAGAACGATCTCGTGCCGGACAAACCCGCCTTCGGGCTTGTCCGGGATCCGGATGATGAGCGTTCCTCCGTCCAGCTCCGCCCCCCGGGCCGATACGACCCGGACGGCGTTGGTGATGGGCAGATCATAGATCTCTCCCGACAGACCCTCGACCACGACCCTGAGCTTGTTTCCCGCAAGCTCGGTCCTGATGATCTTGAGCCCCCGGTCGACGTCCCCCGTCCGTGTCCGGACCGGCGGCGGCAGGACCTCCACCGAGGGCTCGAATTCCAGAACGATCGTGTCCTTCCCGGTCAGGGAAAATTCTATGGTCGGGCGCACGGCCTGAAGGGACAACCCTGAGCCGGCCCCTATCTCCGCCGGCTTCCCGTTGACCCGCGCCCGAAGGACCTTTGTGCCGGGGCCCAGGGCCGGGCTGAATGTCATTTGGAGGCCAAGCTTATTCTCGGACCCCACGGTCACCTCGATCTTGCCGTCCCGGCGCTCATAGCCGATCGAAACGATCTCCTCCCCTACCCGAAAGTTCTCAATGCCCACTTCATCCCAGTCGGCAGGAAAACGGGGCCCGAAAACGATCCTTTTCCCCGGCGCGTTCCCCTCGAGGCCCAGCAGTCCCCTGACGAACGGCAGAACGACGCCGGCGCTGCAAAAGCCCTGGTGAGCGACCGCTTCCTGCGGCCAGATGTTTTGGGCCCCTGAGAAGACCTCGGTGACGCAGCCCAGGCCGTTGTCGAAGGTGTGACGGACCGAGGTCATCAGGGAGTTGTAACCTTGAACCAGAAAATCGTGTTTGAACTGGGCCAAGGCCACCCAGCTCGTCAGAAAGGGCCAGGCCGCGCCGTAATTGTAGTTCAAAGGCTCGAAGAGGGGGCTTTTCACCGAGAGCATGCGCACGCCCCAGTCCGTCGTGAAATCGGCGGAGCCCAGGCGCTCCAGGGTGCTCGCACTCCTTTCCGGTGTGCCCAGAGACCACATCAGGCCCACGGCGCTCCAGGGCGTCAGCTCGTGGACGAGGTCGCCGTTCCCGTTGAAGGCATAGGAATACTGCCCATTTTCCGCGTCCCAAAATTTTTCTCTGAAGGCGCCCAGGGCACGCGCATGGTCTTCCTTTGCCCTCTTGACCAGGTCAGGATCGCCCATGGCCCCCGCCAGGCGCTGGATGCTTTCGCACGCCTTGATCCAGACGGCGGCGAGGTAGATGTCGGTCCTGATCCCCGTCAGGGCGCCGAACTCAAGGGCGCCAAGTCCGGCCTTGCTGTTGTCCATGAGGCCGTCAGCGTCCTCGTCCGTGGTCAGGCACCAGGCATAGGCTTTCTTGAGTGACAGCCAGCTCTTCCTGATGAAGTCGGCTTCTCCGGTCATCGAGTAATAATCGTCCATGGCCACGATGTAATAGGGCGTCGTATCGCCGTGGATATAGCCGTAAGGATAATCCTTCCACCAGTTGAGGGTGCCGGCGGCTTGGGACAGCTCATGGGCCATCTTGCCGTCCCCGCGCTGCCACTTTTGCGTGAAGGCCAAGGCGTCTCTCGAGGCCGCATAATGACCCATGCTGTTGAAACTCAACGAATTGATATAGGCGTCGCTCCCGAAGAACCAGCCGAACCCAGGCCGGCCCCCCGTCCCCGACGGACCGAGCCCGGCCACGAGCCCTTTGCCCAGGTCGGGATTGTCGACGAGGAGGTTGTCGATGGCGACTTTGGCCCAGGCGAAAGCCAGGTCCAGCTCCTTGTTCGGCGTCTTGACGCGGAGCGTCGCGGCGAGGAGTTCTTTGTAGTGTTTCTCGGCGGCCCGGCAAAAGGCTTCCGGAGAAGCGGCGAGCTTTTTATAGGTCTGCTTGACGTCCTCTCGGTTTCCCCTTCCTCCGGTCATGATGATGGGCAGGTATTTCCCTTTGACGGTCCGCGGGACTTCCACGGCGATCTTGAACTGGTTGGGGACATCGGAAAGCATGTGGGCAGGCGTGTAGGAGATCCCCCGGGCCGCCGGCGACCCGATAACGCCGTGGTTTCTCCGCATCGGTTCGGAGATGAGATAAGCCTTGAGTTCGTCATCCCAATAGGCATATTGGCCGCCGAGGCCGGCCGGCCACATCGGCTGGAGGACGGGAAGAAAGCTGCAGACGATGGTCAGGGGCTCGGTGGAGTCGACCTCGAGGAGGATGAACGCCCCGGGCTCATCGACCACGGTGACAAAGTGCGCTTTGATCGTGAACGACTGGTACGCATAGGTCAACGTCGTCCGTGCAGGTGTGACATCGATGAAGCGGACGATGTCCCGTCCCTGGACGGGCACCGTACTTGAACCGATGAGGAACGAAAACTCGAAGTTGCGGAAGAGCTTGAGCGGATAGGCCCAGGCTTCAAAGGAACCGCTCTCGAACCCGAGAACGGCGAACTTCCGGCCGACCTTGTCAAAGGTGGTCAAAGGCCGGGCCGGGCGCGAGAGTTGAATGGCGCACGGCTCGAATTTGAAGGCCGGGACCGTTCCATCTTGCCCCAGAACGGGAATTGCCGTAGCGATCAATAAAAGAAATAAAACGGTTTTCGCGAAACGCTTTTTCATGGCGACCCCTCCCCTATCAGGTCTTATAACAAAGGCCCAGGCAAAAAGTCAAAAGTTGGGGTCAAACCTACAATCTTAACAAGATTGTTAAGATTGTAGGTTTGACCCCAACTAAAACGGGCCCCATTTCATCAGGATGGGCGGGACGAGGGCAAGGAGGCTGAAGACGACGAGGATGAGCATGAGGGGCAGGAACCACTTCGCCCACTTCTCCCACGGGATCTTTGCGACACCCAGGACGCCCATGGTCACCGCCGAAGTCGGAAGGATCGGATTGACGACCTCGCAGAGCTGGAAAGCAAGCACGGTCGTCTGCCGGGTGATCCCGACGAGATCGCTGAGCGGGGCCATGACCGGCATGGTCAAGGCGGCCTGGCCCGTCCCGGAGTGGATGAAGAAATTGATGACGCACTGGGTGAGGAACATCATCTGGGCCGTGATGATGCCGGGGACGACCGCGATCGCCCCGGCCATCGCCTGGAGGACCGTATCGAGGACCACGGCCTCCTTCATGAGGATCAGGATGGCCCGGCCGCCGGCGATGATCAAGGTCACGTTCATGAGGTCGCCGGCGCCCGTGACGAAGAGCCTGGCCATATCGGAAGCCTTGATCTTTCCGATGAAACCGGCCGCAAGCCCGATGGCCAGGAACAGGGCCGCGATCTCTTCCATATACCATCCCTTGGCAAGGATCCCGTAGACGAGAAGTCCGACCCCTCCTAAGAGGGTGATGAGGACGAGCTTCTGGGGCAGTCCCCAGGCGACCTCTTTCGCCTGGATTTCGGAGGGCAAGTAACCACGCTGACTGTCGATCTCGTAGACAGGGCTTTTCTTCGGGTCCTTTCGGATCCTTTCAGCGTAGATCATGACAAAGACGATAGAGATGGCGGTTGCGATCACCCAGAGGACGAGCCTGTAGATCAGACCCGAGTAGAGCGGCAGGTCGGAAAAACCCTGGGCGATGCCGACCGTGAAAGGGTTAAAAAAGGCCGCCGCGAAACCCGCGGCCGCCCCCACGAACGGCAGGGACACCCCGACAATGGAATCATAGCCGAGGGAGAGGGCCAGCGGGATGAAGATCAGGACGAACGGGATGGATTCCTCGGACATGCCGTAGACGCCCCCGGCCAGAGAAAAGACGATCATCAGGACCGGAATGACGATCTTCTGAGACCCCGGCTTGCGCGCGAAGTATCGAGAGAGTCGATGGATCCCGGCCTCGATGGCCCCCGTTTTCCCCAGGATGGCGAAGGTCCCCCCGAAGATGAAGATCAGGAAGATGATGAGACTCGCATCCTGGAAACCCCGGATGGGGGCGATGAGCAGCCACTGGGGCCCGAGGCGGTGCTTGAGGATGACACTGTAAGTCCCCGGGACTGTGATCAGCCGCGTCTGGCCCTGGAACGTCTTTTCCGTCCGCTTGAACTCGCCGGACGGGATGACCAGGCCCAGAACATAGACACCGATGACGAGGATGTAGATCAGGACGAGAGTATGAGGAAGTTTGAACGCCGGCCTTTTTCTCATGCCATTTTTCCTTCAGGAATTTTTCGCCGCCAATTTTATCATAATTCGCTGAAGAACGCCGTTCACTTCCTTTCGAGCAATATCAGGGTGTTCCGCAGGACCCCGAATTCGTCCATGGCATTCTTGAACGCGTCGTACGCGGCGACGGGGATTTCCTTCTTTGTGAACAACATCTCTCGCTCGATGACGATGACGTTCTTCGCCTCGTCATAAGACGCCGAGAGCGAGAACTCGCCGCATTCCAGCGAGCGCTTGAATCCTTCGGGCATGTAGACCGGCGTAAAGCCGGCCGGGAGCTTGAGCTCGACCTTTGCCACCGCCCTGGCCACGTCGCTGATTCGGAAGGGATAGGACCGTTTGGCCTGGCTCGGCATGGACGGCAGGTCCGCGACGGCGTAGGGCGGCCGGGGGATGTTGACGAGCATGATCGCCCCCTGGAAGATGCCGTAGCTCTCTCCCTTGAATTCTTGAGATAGGGTGATCTTCTTCGTAAGGTCCCTGGGGTCGCTCATCCTGTTCTCCAGGGCCTGCCCCTCGTCGAGGAGTTTGTTGACAGCCTCGTCGGTGAATTCCTTCATCTCGTTCGCCGTCTTGTCCTTCAGCTCCTGTCGGGCCATCCTGTCGAAGACCCCGGAAAGCTCCAGGGAGACCTTGCCCTTGATGCCGCCGTCCGGAAGAAGATCGGCCCTGATCTCGGCCAAGGATGTGCTCTCTGTTCCAGGGAGGCATTCGATCGCCCGGATTTCCGCCGCACCGGGCTTTACGACCAGGCCTTTCGCGCCCTTCCCGTCGAGAAAGTAGCCGTATTGGGAATCGTCGGCGAAGGGATCGAGAAAAAGATAGCCGCCGCCGCGCGGCACCGCGACGAGGACACAGTCAAATTGCTTGAGGGAAGGCACGTCTTCGGCCAAGGGAATCGCGTCAGAACCGGCGAGCACCGGAAAAGCCTCGGCGCCCACGGCCTTAAGCATAGCCACAAGCAGGGCGCTTTTGTCTTTCCAATCACCGTAGCGGTTCCTGAGAACAGCATCCGCGGCATTGACGGTGTATCCGCCCTCGCCGAAATTGAGCCGGACGCTCCGGACCTCCCCGGCCACGAAGAGAAATATCTTCCGGACCTTCTCATCCTCCGACGAAAGATCCTTGGTCAGCTCGGCCGCGAGCCGGCCCGCTTCGGCGGACGTTTTCAGGGCTTCCTCAAAGGACCGGGCGAACGGTCCGGACGCCTCATTCCAATCCCGGTTCGTCGTGAAGACGATCCGCGCGGCGATCTCTCCCCGGGGGGGCATGAACTCTTCGGCCTTGATCGGAGGGGAATCGTTCGCCTCGATCTTGTAAACGTTGCCCGTGTCCCTCGGCTCCCGGCTGAGGTCCGCCGTCAGGCCGAAGATCTTGTATCTTAATTCTTTCCCTTCGGGAATGGTGATCTCGAGCCGCTTGTTCTGAATGGGATCGTCGGTCTGGAAGGTCACAACTTCGTCAAGGTTCCCAGAGTCCTCCCGGTTCTCCTTCGCGTAGCGGACGGCCAGGCAAGCGCCGGGGTCAACGGCCGGGAAGGACAGCACGCGATGCATCACGTTGGCGTACATGTCGGCGTCGGAAAGCTCCGGCGGTGTCAGGTCGTTGATGGCCCCTTTCTCGACGTCTACGCTCGTGAGATCGGGTTTGTAGGTCCGGGCCAGGATGAGGTCGACTCTCTCCGAGTTCTTATCGAACGGGATGCGGAAATCGCTGTACTTCTCTCTTCCCCGGACGCTGAAGACCTCGATCACCACGGACCGCTCGTCGATCTTCGTTCCGTTCGCAGCCAGCCGGAAGAATTGGTCGAACCGGACCACGACCCCGCTCGCGTCCGGGTATTTCCCCCGGGCGGGGGCCTTCTTCACGATCTCCTCGACGCTCTCCTGGGCGAGGGCTGGGACGGCCAACAGGAACGCCAGCACAACGCATATCAGGGACCCGTTCTTTTTCATCTTCCGCCTCCTCGGGCAGCGCCCTCTTTCTTCTCGAGGATGACCATCGCCTTCTGGAACCTCTTCAGGGCCATGGCCACCCGCCTCAGGCTCTTGTACTCGACCGGATCGAGCACGGATTTCTCGATCCGGAAATCGCTCGTAAACAGGACCTTGTCACCGTCAAGAGCCGCCGTGAGCGTCAGGCTCACCGGGCCGTCCTTAATGCGGACAGCGTCGGGGATGCCCTTGACATCGTATCCCGGCGGGAGCGCGATCGTCTCCTCCTGGCGGCAGCCCCGCGTCGAGAAAAGGAACACGGGGTGCTTCCGTTCGTTCTTGTCCGTAAGCACTTGGAAGATCCCCACCGACAGGATATCGAAGGCGTTGGTGGAGAGCGGGATCTTGAACACCTTGAACCGGCCGACATCGGCCAGGTAGCCCGCGGCCTTGAAGCCGAAAGTGACCTCGTAAGGCCTGGTCAGGTCGGCGAAGTCCGTGGGTTTGACGTTCTCGACCTTCATGGACGGCGAAATGATCTGGCCGAGCTGCTGCCAGACCATGGGGAATTGGTAGGCCGGGACCTGCTTGCTGACGCTCCTCATGACGAAGTCGTAGAAACCTTTTCCCGAGATCCTGATCTTGCCCTCGAGGCTCCCGTCGGCAAGCACCCGGCTCTCGGAAGTGATGAGGCCCAGGCTCCGTTCGGCCGGCACGGGCGGGACCAGCATCAGGTCCTTGCCCTTCTCGTCGAGCCAGAGGACGTCGCGGCCTCCGACATAGGTTTCACCGAACTCCGAGCTCATCTCAAGCGTAGGGTCCATGTAGATGATCCGGCCGTCCTTGAGGGCGACGGCGCAGATGGCGTGCTCGAAGAAGATGACCGGGACCTCTTTTTCCGTCCGCCGGGAAACGTTGATGATCGTATCGTAGGAATCGACGCCGATCTCCTTGAGCATGGTCATCATCAAGAGCGATTTGTCGCGGCAGACCCCATATTGCTTTTCGAACGTGTAGGAGGCGGCATGGGGCTCGATGAAGGCCCCGAGGTCCATGGATGAGCCCATGTAGCGGACCTTCTGGGAGACGTAGTGGAAAATGGCCAGGATCCTGGCTTCGTCGGAGGTGAGGCCCGCGGTCAATTCCTTGACCTTGGCCTTCATGGCTTCACTGGGCTCGGTCTTGCCGGCGTTGAGGCTCGCTCCGTAGCGGGAAAGCTCCTTCCAGTCCTTGAACGTGGAGGCCACGACTTTGACGCCGACGTCCGTGATCGGGACCATGGCCATCTCTTCCTGGACCTTGGGCGAGTCGATGACTTTCCAGCGATAGATGATCCTGTCGCCCTTCGTCTCCTGTGAGCTGTCGACCTTGCCGTTTCTGACCACGAAGCGGAGGGGTTTCGTGGCCGGGCCTTCGATGACCGCTTCCTTCCGCAGGATGGGCTCGCCGCCCTGGAAAAGCATGATGTCGTTGTAATGCCCCTTGATGATGGGTCGGGAGACGTTCTCAACGTCCATCTCAATGGAGTCCCCGACCTCGAGCCCGGGGAAGGTCACGTTGACTCGCCGAAAGTTCTCCTCAAGGATGTTCATGGCCTGGGTCTCGGCCATCGTCCCGTCCTTCATGGATTCCTTGGGAACGGGAACGACCCGGCCGTCCTTCTTGATGACCCGGGCGAGGAGGACGTTGACCGTCGAATAACGCCTGTGATACGGGAGCTTCCGGGTCGCGAACATTTGCTTCCCCTTGTCCGTAAGGACCTTCACAAGGGCATGCTCCCGGGACGTGTAGCTTCCGTCCTCCTGGAAGACCGTTCGCGTGTCCTCGAAGACGATCAGCCCATTGGCGTCGGGGTGCTCCTTGAGCCCCCCGGCCTTGCGGATCTCCTCGAGAATCGGCTTGATGTCCGCCGGCTCCGGTTTTTCCTGCGCAACGACCGGCAGGACGATGGTCAGCGTGAGCAGACTGAATATCAAAGCAGAATATCTAAGTCGACTCATGGTTTCTCCTCTCGGAACACAGGGGATTCCCTCATGACGACGCTGAAGAAGATCACGGTTGCGGTCATGACGATGAAGGACATCATCGAAAGGCCGATGCCGGCCTTGTCGATGGCAAAGACAAAGAGAATCCCGGAGATCTGGCCCGCCAATAGCAGGAGCCCCTGGGCCGTGGATTCAGGGGCGGGACGGCTCAGTTCCGCGCCGTACTGAAATCCGATCGGGCCCGCGCTCATCATGAAGAAGCCGAAGACAAAACCCGAAACAAGCAGCGGGACGTAACCGGAAAAGACGGTCAGCCCAATGATCCCCGGAAGCATCCCGAATGTACAGACGACGAAGACCGGCTTCCTCCTGCGGATCTTGTCGGAAACGGCCGGCAGGATGGCGGCGCCGACGATCCCGCCGAAGAGCATCATCCCCCCGACCAGGCCCGCCTGCTCGATCGTCAGTCGGCGGCAGACCTGTTCGATGCAGGTGCTGATCGCGTTGAACATCCCCAGCCCGAGGAAAAAGATGCCCATCATCAGGAGCATGTCCCGGTTCCCAAAAATGGACCGCATGCCTGCAAAGACCCTGGAGCGCCCGGCGTCCTCCGAGGCCGAAGGCGGCGTCGGGGGATGGTCCCTCATGAGGGCCAGAAATATCATGGCCGCCGCCAGTGAGGCGACCCCATAGACCATGAGCATCGGTTTCAGGTCGAAGGCGCCGTTCCCCAATGACGCGATCAGGTGCGGGGTCAGCACCATGGCCACGATGATCCCGACGTATTGGGCCAGGGTCCCGAGCCCCACGGCCGTCGCCCGCTCGCCGAGCGGGAACCAGGTCACCCCGATCTTGGTCAGGGCGTTAAGGATGAAAGGCTGAGCGACGGCCAGGCCCGTCTGGGCGATCAGGACCATGATGTAGTCGGACGCGAAAACGCCCTTCATCAGTCCGAAAATGCCCGTCAGGACGGCCCCGATCCACAGCCCCTTTTTCAAACCATAAGTGTCGATCACGTAGGAAGCCGGAATGCAAAAGACGATGAAAACGATCATGTACAGCATCGAAAGGAGGTCGATCTGGAGCGGGGTGGCCTTGTAGTAGGCCCTGGCCGCCGACGCGACCGGGGCGAAGGTCAGCCATTGGATCTCGATGACGATGCTGATCAAAACATAGATCGTCAGCACGACCCAACGGTACTTGTAAAGCTTGAAGTCATGGTCCGGCATGGGGTGTCCTCCTTCAATTCTGACGGCGCACGGGTTTCAGCAGAAGGTCCTGGAAGTCGAAGCTGAAGTCCGTCTCGGGTGAAACCGCTTCCATCTTCGCCTGATCGATCGTCCCGTCGGGTTTTAGGGCGAACGTCACGTAGGCGTCGGCCCGGAGCTCCCGGTCCCGCCACCGGACGATGAACGTGTCATATTGCCAGTGCTCCATCTCGCCGACAAGCGAGGGCGTCTTTGTAAAGCGCATGATAAGCTTATCGTTCTCGAAGGCGATCTCGATGTCGCCATACCAGCCGTCGTTATAGGTCCCGGCATAGCGCTCGAGCGGGAGGGAAGGCTTCGAGGAAACGTCGCGGCCGGCCGCCGCTTTTTGGTCCACCTCCGCGGTATCCGCTTTCTTGCGGGCTATGAGCTTGAGATAAGCGTCGACCCATTCAATCGGCGCTGCGCCCAGATAATGGTCGAGGATCCGGTTGGTGACGGAGGTGAACGCCGCGCTCGACTCCTGGTTGGTGAGGACGACGATCCCCAGCCCGAGCTCGGGGACCATGGTCACCTGCGAAAGGTAGCCCGGAAGTCCGCCGGTGTGCGTGACGACCTTTTTACCGCGATAGTCATGAACCTTGAAGCCGAGAGCATAGCCGAGGAAATTCATCCGCTGGGCCGCCACCTCGGCCGGCGGTTCGCCGAACGGCATCGGGGTCACGAGCGTCGTCAGTTGGCGTGCGGAGCGCTCCGAAAAAAGGCGTGTTCCATCGGCCAGGAGCCCGCGGTTGAGCTGGACGATCAGCCATTTGGCCATATCCTCGGCGCTCGAGCAGATGCCGCCCGCGGGGTTCGTGTTGTCGCTGTCGAAAGGCTTGACGGGTCTGACGACGCCCTCGACGGAGGCGTGGGGAGCGGCGGCGTTCCCGCCCTCGGCGACTGCGGCGTGGCGCACCTGGCTCCCGGTCATCCCGACCTTCTTCAGGATGCGCTCAGCAACGAAATCCTCCCATACCTTGCCGCTCACGGCCTTGATGACCTCTCCGGCGATCAAGTAAAGGACGTTGTCATAGGCATACGCGCTCCGGAAGCTCGCGACCGGCGGGATGAAGCGGAGGCGCCGGGCGATCTCTCTCCGGTCGTAAGTCGATGCCGGCCACCATAGGAGGTCACCCGCACCCAGCCCGAGGCCGCTCCGGTGGACCAGGAGGTCCCGCACCGTCAGCTCCCGTGTCACGTACGGGTCCCACATCTGGAACCAGGGCAGGTAGCGTATGACGGGCGCGTCCCATTCCAGCTTGCCTTCTTCGACGAGGAGGGCCATGGCGGTCGCCGTGAACGCCTTGGTGTTGGAGGCGATGCCGAAGAGCGTTTGCCCATTGACCGGCGTTGGCTCGCCGAGCCTGCGGACGCCGTAGCCCTTCGCGATGACGACCTTCCCGTCCTTCACGATGGCCAGCCCGACGCCGGGCACCTCGAACGCCTTCATGACATGGGCGAGGTAGGCGTCCAAGTCCGGCGGCGCAGGAGCCGGGGACCTGGCCGGAACGGCGCCTGCCAACGTCGAAAGAACGAGAAAAGTGACGGCCAGAATTCGACATTGTCGCGAATACGATCTTGGATCAGACACTTTGAACCTCCAATCGGGCGATAAAATACCGCCGCAAGCGACCATCAAACATCAACCTTTTTCCCGCACCGCACACACGTGTAATGGTAAAACCGGACGGTCCCTTCATATGACGGGTAGGCCCATCGTTTTTTCTGGAATTCCAGGTATTTCTCGAGGCCCATTTCCTTCATTTTTTCGACGTTGCGGGGGGTTTCATGACGGCACCATTTCATCGGGCATGAATATCTCGCCGGAAATCTTATTTCACCCGGGGGGCAAAGTCAACTTGGAGGGGGAACCCGCTTCGCGTTTCCCCCTTCCAACGGTCGCTTCGCTCCCTGCCTCCCCTTCTCGGGCGGGGCATGGACCCGCGCCCTGCGACCAAGGGGGCATACCCCCTTGGATCCCCCGACGAGCGGTTCCCCGCGGCAAGCCGCCGGGCATATTCCCGCTCGTCAAGGCGGGTTTGCCGGGCGCCGGGGAATGACGGAACGGCGCCTGCCGCCTTCAAGCCCTCAACGTCATTGAGAAGACGGCGATGCCCAGGCGGCGGGTGTCGCCGTTGTGAGATGCCTCGTTGGGGACGAACACGGGTGAATCGATCTGGATCCGGTAAAGCCGGCCCGGCACGAAATCGAAAGCGGCCGCGAATTCGGACGGGATGCCTATGCGGCCCCGGAAAGGAAAAGACGCCGCCGGCACAAAATCGTCCGCGGCCTCGTCATAAGCGGACACCGTAAGTTCCAACAGCGCCGCCTCTTCAAATCGCGACAGGAACGACAGCTTTAAGCTCCGGGCCGGGATGCGACTATAAAGATAAGCCCAGGCCCTCCCTTTCGTCCACCGCCCGCCGGAGCCATACAAGCCGGGCTCGAACTCCCAGAAACCCCGGCCGAACCTGTCGATGTCCTGCGCATTTGTAGGGAGCGGGGCCGTGTCGAAAACAAAGACGTTCCCCTTGCACCGCCGGCAGACCTTTTCGGTCATCGCGTCACGCCGGACGGCCGACCGTTTTCCCGAGCCAAGCGCCTCCCCCACCCGCATCGCGTCGATGCTGCCGATGGCCATTTCGGCTTCATAGTCGAGGCAGCAAAGGATGTATTCACCGTTGGCCAAGAGGCCGAAGTTGTCAGCCATGACGCATGTCCTCGGCTCCTCGCGCTCCTCGACGTAAACGAACGTTCCGGCCGGCAGGGCGGCCCTGAGAAAATCGCGGTTGCGCGTCCAGAGCTCGAGCGATTTGAAGACGAGGAAGACGTTGGGCAGGGCCATGTATCCCCAGAAGACCTCGTCCTTGAGGCGGTGGAAATCCGGCGGCAGACCGGCCCGGTCGAGGGCGATCTTTGTCCCGATGTGCTCCCTGTACTTCTCGAGCGCGGCTGCCCTCTCCCGTGCATAAGCTTCCGGATATCTCTTCTTGAGGACCGCAGCCAGCCGCTCCAGCTGCTTGAGCGTTCGGGTTATCCAACGCCGCTCCGCCCCGTCGCTTGGAAAATTGGCCCAGAGATCGAACCCGGGTCCCGCCTGGACGGTCGGGTCATGGGAGACGACGAAATTCGAAGCCACATGGACCTCGAGCCGGACGGCGCTCCCCGTCCGGAACTTGTCTTCGATGACCTCGAACACCGTCTCGGTGAACTTCTTGAAGGGCAGACGATCATAGCCGCGCATTCTGTAGGAGCGTTTCGTCGCCGTCTGGAGGCTGAGGGCCAGGGTCAGATTGCCGTGGCCGAGGAGCTTCATCCGGACGTCCGGGTCGGCGAGGAGAGAAACATTGGTGATCAGCGTAACGGGATGGCCTTCGGCCTCGAGCAGGTCCAGGACCTCATAGACCTTCTTGTTGAGGAGGGGCTCGCCGAGGACATTGAGGAGGACGGGAGTGCGGAGGTTGAGGGCGTGGATCTCATCGAGGAACTTTCGCAGCCGCGCTTCCGAAAGATGCTCCTTCGGCCGGCGCAGGACATCGGACGGGCAGAACGCGCAGTGCATGTTGCAGTGGCTCGTGAGTTCGAGGAAGAGCGTCCGGGGCGGATCGAGGGAGCCGGGAGCGGCGAAGCCGGGGTCTGCAGCCATGACGTTTGACGTCAGCTTATTTCCCTTTCCGGAGCGCCACTTCATTCCCCGTCTTAAGGACGAGCGGCGCCGGCCGGCCCGGGTCTTTCATCGGCAGGGTGTAGAGCGGAGGGATCTCCTGCGGGCTGTGCATCGGTCCAGCTCACCTTCCAAGTGCCGGCCAAGCTTTGGCTCTGAACAGCGGACAGCGGCAGGAGCACCACAAGCGAGACGAGAATCAGGACGCCAAACCTGGTCATCGCCGAAACGATTCTCATGGGCTCCTCCTTAAAGCGTCTTCCCGGTCCGCAACAGATGATAACCTTCGATGAAAAGAGAAGTCAAGGCGCACGGGACTCTGCCGTTGTCCTCTCTTCAGCCCGATGTGAATGGTCCCCTTCGGGCCGCCAGGGAACGCGTGTTTCATGGCATTTGAGACGAGTTCCGTAACGATCAGGCCGCAGGGAATGGCCGCGTTGAATTTTCCCAAGAGTCGTGTTATAAGCAAGGCGTGAGCGCCGACGATAAAACACTGCTCGTCGTCAATCCCGCCGCAGGCCATGGGCGCGGGTTGAAGTGTTACCGCCGTCTCGAACGCCGGATCCTCGGAGAGTTCCCCGGGATCGAGGTCCGCATGTCCGAATGCCCCGGCCACGCCTCGGAGATCGGTCGCCGGGCGGCTGAAGAGGGTTTCGCCCGGGTGATCTGCCTCGGCGGCGACGGCACGCCCTTCGAGGTGATCAATGGCATCTATGCCGAGGGACGGCCGCCCCGTACGCCCGAGATCGGGCTCATTCCGGCCGGGACCGGCAATTCCTTCCTCCGGGACTTCGACACTCTCACGGCTGATCAAGCGCTCGACAACATCATGGCCGGGCGCCGCCACGCCATCGACCTGGTGGAATTTTGGTACCGGCAGGACGGGCTGACCGAACACCGGTTCTCCATGAACCTCTTGGGGGTCGGGCTCATCGCCGACATCCTCAAATTGGCCAACAAACGCCTGAAGATCTTAGGTTCCTTCGGCTACAGCCTGGCTGTCCTTCTGAGGCTGGCCAAAGGCATGAACAACCGCATGGACATCGAAGCGGACGGCAAGAAATGGACCGTCCGCGACAGCGCCATGGTCATTTCCAATTCAAAATTCACCGGCGGCCGGATGAAGATCGCTCCGGACGCCGACCCATCGGACGGGCGCGTTGATCTCGTGATTTTCCGCGAGGTTAACCGCCGCGAGATCGTCGATATCTTCCGCAAGGTGTTTTCCGGGACCCACACCGGCCATCCGAAGGTGGACGTGATCAAGGCCGCTGAGATCTCCATCAACACCGATCCGCCCCAGCTGCTGATGGCCGACGGCGAGCTCCTCGGCGAAACCCCCCTGCGGCTGAAGGTGTGGCCCCGGGAACTGACCGTCCTGGCATGAAGCGCGTCTTCGAATGCCTGCGGTCGTTCGTCATCTGGATGATCGCTCTGCCCGTCTTCGTCTTGTGTTGCCTCGTGATCCTGCTCATCGCCTTCTTCACCCGCGGCCGGCGCTTGGAAGGGCTGATCAAGGCTTGCTGCCGATTGGTTCTCTTCGTCAGCGGCGTTCGTCTCAGGGCGAGGGGGCAGGAGAACGCCGTTGCGGGCCGCCGATACGTCGTGATGATGAACCACGTCAACATCTTCGACCCGCTCATTTTTTATGCCGCCTTCCCCGGTCCAGCCCGGGGGATCGAGGAAGAGAGCCATTTCCGCTGGCCGTTCTATGGGGCCGTTCTCCGCCGCATCGGCATGATCCCGATCGATCGTAAAAACAGTCCGAAGGCAAGGGAGAGCATCAAACAGGCCGCGGACCTCGTCCGCAGCCGCAAGCAGTTTTCCATCGCCATTCTGCCGGAGGGAACGCGCACCCTGGACGGGAAACTGGGGCCTTTCAAGCGGGGCGGGTTCCACTTGGCCCTGGAAACGGGGCTGGACATCCTGCCGATCGTCCAGAAGGGCGGATACAGGATCATTCACAAGGGAAGCCTTCTCATCCGTCCCGGCCGGGTCGATCTGACCATCGAACCCCCGGTCCCCGTTGCCGGTTTCGGCAAGGAAGACATCGGCGAACTGGCGGGCCGCGTAAGGGCCATTTTCTTGCACGGTCTGGGAGAAAGCATCGTACCGCGAACAGAAAGCAAGAACTTATCAGGAACTGCATGAAAGGAAATGCCATGAAGTCTCGAGCCTTTGTTCTCATCGCCGCGTCGGCGGTCTTATTCCTGGCGGCCGCCCCTCATGACCTGGACCTTTCTCAGCGAGCCGCAGGCCGGCGCCCCGCGCTTTCGATGGGTCTACACGAAAGAAACGGCGGATTCCGTGAGGATTGATTTCGATATCGCGCCGCCCGGCAAGCCGGAAGCTTTCTCTTCCTACATCCAATCCAGCCTCCGGCGAAAATAGTCCCGGCCCCCGATATGCCGACTTTTGGTCCTTGGGCTTCGGCTTTAGCAGCACGGGGTTGTCACCCCGCAAAAATCCTTTTCATTGTTAAAACTTTGTGATAATCTACTTTTTTTTATGATCATCATTAAAGATCGAGGTGACAAATCATGAAGAACATTGCGGCAAGAATTCTGGCCTTTAGCTTTTTTGCGACTCTCTTCTTCCCGGCCCTGTGCCTCGCCCAGGGAGAAGAGAAAGAGATGGCCCAGCTTTCCGGAAAAGTGCTGGATTTCGAGAAGAAACCGATCGCTCAGGCCGGGATCCAGATCAAGCACCTGGAAACCGGGCGGACGCTCTCCGATAAAACGAGCAAGAAGGGGGAATTCGTGTTCCGAAGGCTCGTGCCGGGAAAGTATTCCGTGACGGTGGCCAAGGAAGGCTATAAGAGCTTTTCGCAGGAGATCGACCTTGAGTCCGGGGCCGCGCCGAAGGTCGAGATCGACCTGGCCAAAGAGCTGAGCGAAGAGCAGAAGAACCGAAAGGAAGCCCTGGCTTTGTTTCAAAACGGAGTGAGCCTGGCCCAGGAGAACAAGATCGACGAAGCCGTCGAGGCGTTCCGGAAGACGGTCGAGCTCAAACCGGATCTTGCCGAAGCCCACATCAACCTGGGACTTCTTTTCTTCCGGCAGGGCAAGGCCGACGAGGCGGAGAAAGCCCTTCTGAAGGCCCTCGAGCTCAAACCGGAAGAGCCGAAGACCAAGGAAGCTCTGGCCAATATCTATTTCGAGAAGGCCAAAGGATTGCTCCAGCAGGACAAGATCGACGAGGCCTTGGAGACACTCAAGCTTTCTTACGGCTACAACCCGAACGATCCCTATACAAATTATCTGTTGGGCTACGCGTATACTCAAAAAGGTCTGAAGGAGGAAGCCATCAAGTCATTTGAGGCCTTCCTCCAGCTCGAACCGAACGCTCCCCAGGCGGCCAAGGTGAAGGAAATCCTCGAGAATCTTAAGAAACAAAAATAATGTCCGCCAAGCGCAATCATGAAAGGATTTCAGCCGGCGCTGGGCCTTCCGCAAGCCGCTTCATTCTCTGGGCCGCCGGCGTTGCCGCCCTCGGTTTTCTGATCTTTATCGGGCTCAACAAGGGCTTTTTCAGGAAAGGCCTCGGGACGTTCCCGGAGACAAACGTCCTTCTCTTTACCCTGGACACGACCCGGGCCGACCACGTCGGGTGTTACGGTTACCCGAACGTCCGGACGCCGCACATCGACGGGCTCGCCGCGGATGGGGTCCTTTTCAAGAACGCAACGGCCCAGGCCCCGCTGACCCTGCCCTCACATTCCTCGATCTTCACGGGGACCTATCCGTTCATTCACGGCGTCAGGGACAACGGCGGCTTCTACCTGGAGCCCGAAAATGTCACTCTGGCCGAGGTCCTGGAGCAAGAAGGCTGAGCGACGAGCGCGTTCGTCGGCGCCTTCGTTCTCGATTCCCGCTGGGGCCTCAGCCAGGGTTTTGGTCATTACTATGACAATTTCGATTTCGCCAAGTACAAGAAGATCAGCCTCGATTCCGTCCAGCGTGAAGGGGGCGAGGTCACCAAAGCCTTTTTCGATTGGTTCAAAACGAACGGGGACCGCCGCTTCTTCAGCTGAATCCGCTTCTACGACCCCCACACGCCTTACGGGCCTCCCGAGCCCTACAAAAGCGAGTATTCGGGGCGGCCGTGGGGGCTGTATGACGGCGAAATCGCTTACGTGGATTTCCTCATCGGGAAGGTCCTGGAAAGCCTCCGGGAAAAGGGGGTCCTGGACAAGACCATCATCATCATCGCAGGCGACCACGGGGAAAGCCTGGGGGAACACGGCGAGAGTTCACGCGCTTTTTTCATCTACGATTCCACCGTCTCCGTCCCCTTGATCCTGAAGCTCCCTTCCTCGAATCTTAAGGGGAAGGTCATCGATGCCCAAATGGAGAACGTGGACATCATGCCCACTCTCCTCGACCTCCTGGGGATCGCCGTTCCCAAGAAGGTTCAGGAAAGAAGCCTGATCCCCCTCTTGGCCGGGGGCCGGGCCTGGGCCGACAGGATGGCCTATAGCGAAAGCTATTATCCTCGATACCATTATGGGTGGAGCGAGCTCAAGAGCCTCCGGACGGTCCGGTACCAATACATCCAGGCGCCGCGGCCGGAGCTTTACGACATCGTCCGGGACCCCATGGAAAGGACCAACATCTACGGGCAAAGCGGCCCCCAGGCGGAGAGGTTCATCAAAGAGATGAAGAGGATCCAGGAGCGTTCGCCCGTCCAGGGGGCCGAGGAGAAGGTCCCCCGGCAGCAGGATAATGACACCTTGGAGAAACTGAGGGCCTTGGGCTACGTCGGCGAGTTCACGTCGAGCGCGAGGACCGGCGACCGGCAGGGCGAATTCGAACACTTCAAGGAAGCCGTCAAGGCCAATCCTCAATTCGCGCGGGGATACCTCTTTCTGGCCAAGGCCTATCTCGACCGGAACGAAAACTTCGACGAGGCCATCCGCCTCACCCGTAAGGGACTGGAATTGGAGCCCGAGGCGGAATCAGCCCCCTTGGGCCATTATGTCCTGGCCGATATCTACAACTGCCTGGGGCGCCTGGCCGAGTATCGGGCGGAGCTGGAAAAAGGCCAGGCCCTCGAGGCCAGGATCAAGAAACGATAAGGGTCCGCGGGGCCGGCCCGGAGAGCCTCAGTTCAGGCTCTTGAAGACCGAAAGCTCTCTCTTGATCATGCCGAATTCCGGTTCAGGTGGACCTTTTGGACATAAGGGGATGTCATGGCGGCGAGCATGGCCCCGTAATCGACATCGAATTTCACCTCGTCCCCCACCTGGAGCTCGGCCGTGTTCGCGACGGCGATCAAATGATCGCTCGAGGCGCCAAGGATCTCGATGTCGACCCGCGGGTAGAGCTGGGTGTAAAGGACGTCCTGGCGGCCGATGTTGAGGATGAGGCGCCTGCCGGTGCCGCGGTCTTCGAACTTTGGGATGCTGCCGAACGCGTCGAGCCCGATCTCCCCCCAGGGAACGGAGGGTTTGATCTTGGACTCGATGACCTCGGCAACCAGCGTGAACGCGTCATAATGGAGCCCCGGGATCCCCTTCTCCTCCAGGTCCCTGCCCCCAAGGAGGAAGGAATCGCCCAGCCGGACATTGTTGATCCGGTTGACCCGGTCAACCGACTTGAGCCAGGAGTATACCGTCGAACAGCCGGCGGAGACGTATTCCAGATCGATGTGAAACTTCTTTTCCATGTCCAGAGCGAGGGAAGAAAGCTCCCCCATGTTCTTCGCGTCAGGCTTGACCCCCCCGAAACAGGCCAGGTTCGCCCCGATGCCGGAAAGACGGATGCCTGGAAGTTGGAGGACTTCTTTCACCATGTCCCCGAGGTCTCCGGGCATGATGCCTTCCCTCAGATCGCCGAGCTCGACCATCAGGATGATGCCATGGCGGGCGCCGTATCGGACCGCCGCGGCGGAAAGCTCCCGGATCACTTTGGCTTCCGAATTGAAACTTATAGAACAATCCCGGACAACGACTTCCGCTTCCCCCGGGGCCGGCAGTCGGAGGAGGATGAAGGGGGCCCGGATGCCCGCTTCCCGCATCTTCCTGATATTGGCGATCCTTGAATCGCCCAGGACGGAAATCCCGTTCTTCAGATAGACTTCAGCGACGAGCGGGTCCCCGCAAACCCCTTTGGTGACCCCCGTCATCGTCAGACCTTTGGTCCCGTATAACTTGATCACCTCCCGGACGTTGTGGCCGATCTTGGCCAGATCGATCTCCAGTCTGGGCGTGCTCATGATCATCTGCCCGCGCCGCCTATTTTTTCCCCGGTCCGTAGAGCAGCTTCCCCGCCAGCTCTCCGCTGTGAGCGCCGTGGTCGACGACGACCTTCCCGTTGACGATGACATAATCGATCCCGACGGGATACTGTTCGGGGTCCGTATAGGTGGCCTTATCGGCAATTGTCGCCGGGTCGAAGACGACCAGGTCCGCGCAGTTTCCGGTCCGGATCGCGCCGCGGTCCTTGAGCCCCACCTTGGCCGCGGGCAACGACGTCATCTTTTTAATGGCCTCGGGAAAGCCCATGATCTTCCTCTCACGCACGTAATGCCCGAGGAAACGGGGAAAGGTCCCATAGTTCCTGGGATGGGGCATCCCGCCATGGAGGGGACCGGTGGGGGCCAGGGCCGAGCCGTCGGAGCAGAGCATGACGAGCGGATGCTTGAGGACCTCCTCCGTCCCCTCCTCGTCCATTCCGAATCCGATGATGGAAACGTTTCCTCCTTCCTTAATGAGGAGGTCGCAGGAGAATTCGTAAGGGTCCTGATGGGCCTCGGAGGCCGCCTGTTGGATCGTCTTGCCGACGAGAGGTTTGTCCTCTTCCTTGTCCATATCGACAAGGAGAATGTTCTCCCACGGGGTCCCTTCGAGCTTCTCGAAGGTCTCTTCCTTCATTTTGAGCCTTTCTCCGGGGTCTTTGAGCTTCCTGACGAAAGCTTCATTCCCGCCGTCGAGAACCCAGTTGGGATAAAAGACGCTTAATCTCGTGTCGTAGGCCGTGTAAGGATATCGGTCGGCGGTCACATCCAATCCCCTCTCCTTAGCCCGTTCCACGAGGTCGAACAGCTTGGGGAGCTTCCACCAATAGGTCGTGCCGCAGACCTTGAAATGCGAGATCTCTAGGGGAAGCTTCGCGGCTTCCGCGATGTGGATGGCCTCCGCCAAGGCTTCGACGACCCGGCTGTCCTCGCTCCGCATATGGGTCGCGTAAAAACCTCCGTAGGCGGCAGCCGTACGGCAGAGCTCGATGACCTCTTCGGTCGAGGCGAAGCCGCTGGGCGAATATTCGAGGCCCGTCGAAATGCCGATCGCCCCCTGCTCCATGGCGCAGGCCACAAGGTTTTTCATCCTTTCGAGCTCTTCGGCATTCGGTTTTCTTCGCGCGTCGCCGAGGACAAGCTCGCGGACCGAACCCTGGCCGACCAGCGTCGCGTAGTTAAAAACGAGCCCGGTCCTCTTCAGCCTCGAAAAATATCCTTCGAGGTCGAACCAGTCCCGGGTCAATCCGGAACGCTCCGAATACCGCCTTTCTTCCTCCGAAACGTCCTTGGACAGCGGAAATGAGGAGCCTCCGCAGTTCCCGCTGATCTCCGTCGTCACCCCCTGCCGGATCTTGCTCTCCCCCCTGGGGTTGAGCAGGAGCTCCCGGGCGTCGGTGTGGGCATGGATGTCGATGAATCCCGGCGCGATGATCTTTCCCGAGGCGTCCAGAACCGTCCGGGCTTCGGCCGTCGAAAGGGGGCCGATCACCCGGATCCGCTCTCCCACGATCCCGAGGTCCGCTTGAAACGGCTTGTTGTTCAGACCGTCGATGATCGTGCCGTTTCTGATGACGATATCATAGGACGTGGTGGACAGAGAGCCTAGGCCGTTGCCCGCCCCGAAGCTCAAGAGCAAGCCGGCCCGGGCCGAAGCTTTAAGGAAATCACGGCGATTGATCCCTGATGTCATGAGGTCGTCCTCCTTCATTTTTTTCACATTGTATCTCAAAGCGCCGGAATATGCATCCAATCTTTCGTTTTCCAAAATGTCCGCAAGGATTCTTTCTTTTCAAGTGATGGGACCAACTTCTTCTGCTGCCCGAACTCCCTCGGCCGCGGCGGAGGGATTTCTTGTCCGGACATGATCTGCGGGCGCGGTTTTCGCGTTTATTGACATTGCCGCCCGGCCGAAGATATAGTTCCGCTATGGTGAAGTAGGTAAGTTCAGCGCCAAGGGCGGGAATTCAACATGCCGTGGAAAAAGGAAATACTACTTATCCTTCAAGTTTTGCTGTCTTTTATAGGACGCAAGGCATATCTTGATGCATACGCAGGAGGTGAATTATGAGAGCTCATTTAAAGTGTTATTTGGCCTTCGTTTCTGTGCTTGTCCTTTTAGCTGGGCTGGCCTATTCCCAGAGCTCAACGACGGGCGCCATCGATGGGAAGGTCATTGATGATCAGGGAGCCCCTCTTCCCGGAGCCCAGGTCAAGCTCTATTCTCCCGACCTGATCGGCGGCGCCCAGACCAAGGTCACAAATGCCGAAGGGAAGTACAGGTTTGTCGCTCTCCTCCGGGGAACCTACGTTCTCGAGGCGTCACTCGCCGGGTTTGTCACCGTCAAAAAAGACGACATCAAGATATTCGTCGGTCAGACCATTACCATTGACCTCGTTCTCAAGATCGGCAAGTTGGAGCAGGAGGTGACGGTCACGGGGACGGCGCCCCTCATCGACGTCAAGGACAGCCAGATGAATGCCACGAACCTGGATAAGCAGATGCTCCAGACCGTCGGCTCGGAAATGCGCTGGAAAAGCTCCATCAGCTTAATCAACCTGGCGCCCGGGATCAAGGACAGCAGCGCCATGGGCGCTCCGTCCGCCGTCAGCAATCAGTGGCAGATCGACGGCCAGAGCCTTCTCACCTATATGGGCTCCGGCGACAGTTGGCAGTTCCCCGACATGGATATCGTCGAAGAGGCCAAGGTTTCAGGCTCGGGAGCAAGCGCGGAATACGGGAATTTCACCGGGGCGATGCTGAACTTGATAACCAAGAGCGGCGGGAACACGTTTGAAGGGCTGATTTCGACATCGTATTCTCCACTCAGCTGGAACCAGAAGAATTTCAATCCGGCGGATCCTTCGTTTTCGCTGTATGGAACCCCTCCGCGTATCCTTTACTTCGATTTCCACGCCGGTCTCGGGGGACCCATCATCAAGGACAAGCTCTGGTTCTATATCTCCGGCGGAACGATGAGGCAACAAACGGAGATCAAGGCGTCCGACGCTGGCGAAACTTTGGGCCGATCGACACGACAAATTCCCAAGGGCTTCGCCAAGCTCACATTCCAACTCGACCGGAATAACAGGCTCTCGGCCTTCGTCGAATACGAAAACTGGCAGATGTACAATATGGGCTTGGGCGTCAACCGTCCGCCGGATGCAACCATGTCTCAAGTGGGGCCTGGAGTACCCATGGCCCTCAATTTCCTCCACACGTTCACCGACAACACGTTTGCCGAGATCAAGTTGGGCTACTATGATGAATATTGGGACCAGCGGCCGAACCACGGGAGAAATGTCCCGGAACACTATGACTATCTCACGGGAATGTACTCCGGGAACAACGGTATTTGGAGTGAAAACCCGACGACTCAATTCACGGCCTCAGCGACCGTCACCCACCACGCGGACGATTTCATCAAGGGTTCCCACGATTTCAAGATCGGCGTCGAGTTCTCGAGAGGGATCGACAACATGAAGCAGGGCTACACGAGCGGCTATAGGTACGCAGACAACTACTACGGCTACAGTTACGCTTATGGGGATTACCGGAACATGTCCTTTGCCTATTCCTATGGCTTTGATGTCAAGTCCAACGGCTGGAAGGTCTCGGCGTTCGCCCAGGATTCCTGGACGATCGGCAACCGGCTGACCATCAACCCCGGGATCCGCTGGAGCATGCAGAGGGGCTATCTCCCGAACCTGCAAAAGGGGGCCTTCTGGAAGCCCAGGAACTACATCGAGCCGCGGATCGGTCTGACCTTTGATATTTTCGGAGACCACACGACGGCGTTCAAAGCCCATTACGGCCGGTTCCATGAATCCTTCAAGACCTGGTACTTCAACGGCGTCGACCCCGGCTACCAGGATTGGGTCGGGTATGAGGTTCTCGAGGACGGGACCAAGTTCGAACTCTGGAGGGTCCCCTACTCTAAACCGGCCGCCATGGACTCCAATATCGGTATCCCGTATTCGGACCAGGTCACCGTCGGGCTGGAGCGAACGATCATGAAGGACGCTTCGCTGGGGCTGACGTTCATCTATCGCGAATACAAGGATTTCACGGGCCGCGTCAACATGACGGCGATCTGGGAGCCATACTCCTACACATATGAGGACCAAAACGGGAACCCGCAGACGATCCAGGTCTACCGCCAAACGTCTCCAGGCGAGAATGACCAATTCATGATCACCAACCCCAGAGCTGGCCTGTCACCCTCACTGCTCATAACTCCCAAGAACACCTATGCCGGCATTTCCCTCTCATTGAATAAAAGATTTTCCGACGGCTGGATGTTCCATATCGACTATACGTACAGCCGGTCCAAAGGGAATATGTATAACTCCGGCACCGCCTCCTGGGGCGGGAACTACTTCGAAAACCCCAACCGGCAGATCAACGCCTATGGCTATTTGATCTACGATGCGCCCCACGCCCTCAATATCTACGGGACCGTCTCTCTGCCCTTAGATCTTGTTCTGACCCCCAGATTCACGTACCAGAGCGGCTGGAACTGGACGCCCTACGTCCAAGTGAGCGAGATCGCTGGCTCTCCCTGGGTCTTCCTTGAACCCCGGGGATCGGAGAGGCTGCTGGCTCAGATCGCGCTCGATCTCAGGCTGGAGAAGCTCTTCACGCTCACCCCGAGATACAAGCTGGGCGTCATCTTGGACGCCTTCAATATTTTCAACCGCGGCGTGCCGACAAGTCTCTATGGGCAGGTCAACGGCCCCAACTACAAAAAAGCCAGCGGAGTCTGCGATCCCAGGTATTTTCGAGTCGGGATAAGGTTCTTCTTCTAAGGGCTGAGGCAGGTCAAGGGGAGGCCCTGCCCTCCCCCTTTCTTTTCAGGATAAGAATTTTCCTTTTTCCGGCATTTGTTGAATTCCCCCTCTCGGCACTGAATTTACCCTCCTGTCCAGAGCGGGACTGTATCTCCGGCCGGGCGGCACTGTCAATCACCACGAAAAGCCACGAAAATCGGCATTCAAAGATCATATCCGGACAAGAAATCCCTCCGCCGCGGCTAAATGACGATAGGCTCCCGCTCCCCCCTGATCATAAAATACTCAACAATATTCCCCGCTCTCTTCGGCCGCCATCTGGGCAACCTCGGTAAAAACATGGGACGGCGGGGGCTTCGCCGCGGCAAAGGTCTGCTTCAGATGCTCCATGATCCTGTCCACGGACGACCTTCATTCGGCCCCTACACTTGGGGCAGACCGTCGGATCAACCTCATAAACTTTTCGGATCATGGCAGCGCTTCGCAGTCCTATATGAGGCTTCCGAATTAGGGCCGCCCAGCCCTTGGAAGGAATGCGCTTCAGGTCCTCCTCGACCAACCGGAGCGCCGACGGACTTAAACTCGCCTTCTTGACCTTTCCCCGGTGGGCGTTGGCGTACAGCCCATAATAGCGCACCATGACCTGGCCCTTATCAGGGATATGGGAGGTCACCCGGGCGATAAACTCCAGATAATCCATCACCTCCGTCTCCTGCCCCGCGCCGTCCCGGCCCGAGCGATAGCCGACCTTGCCATCTGGCTCCAGGAATGACAACCTCTCCAGGGCGATCACCGGCCGGATCATGTGCTTCCCCACCCGTTCGGCCTCCAGCTTCGTCTTGGTCCCTACCAGGCTGTGGACATTGAAGCCGGTGTGCCGCCAGGAGAGAATGCGCTCGGCCCATTCTAAAGGGCTGTCCTCTCCGGATGTCGAGGGCGATAGACTCCCGCCATAGCAAGAGGATAGCCTCAAGAAACGGGCCAACATCACGGATCGGACCGCGTCTCTCTGGAAAGACACGATGAGGCCCGGCTCGCCCGGGGAAATCATTCTAGAAAACGTCAACCGTAGTTGACCCTTGCCCAGGGGAATGGAAAAGATGGGGAACTATCTACTTGAGGTTGTGCGCTTTTCCTTGGGAAACGATTCTTTGCTTCATAGTGAATCCGTCCAAAAGCCCTAGGAGCGGTGCGGAAAAAGCGCCGAGATGATGAGGACGAGCCCGATGACGATGAGCAGGTAGGGCCACCAGACGTTCAGGCCGATGATGTTCGCAGCCCCGATGACGATGAGCACGACGCCTCCGATGAACCGTCCGCGGGTCGGGCCGCGCCCGTGGCGGCCGATCCCGAGAAGTCCGGTCACGATGAGGATCGCCCCCAGCCCGACGAGAAAATATGCCCATAAGTGCGCCCAGGAAATACGGTCCATCTGGGCCAGGAGAAAAATGGACCCGATAAGGATAAGGACCAGTCCGCCCATGACGCCGGGCGCGGGCTTGCGACCCCATGGACGCGGATCCTTCTCATCGTTCGGGTTTGGCTTCGTATCTATCATGGTTTGCCTCCGTTAAGTCAGAACTCGGACCGTCGCTGGTCCCAAACCCTTATCTTACTACGAAATCGCCTGCTCGTCGTTCAATGGAAAGAGACCTTGATCCGGACGATCTCGGGAATGCTGCCGGTCCGGACGGGCGGACCCCACGTGCCGACGCCGCAAGAAATGTAAAATTGGGTCTTTCCCTTCCTCAAGTATCCCCAGTGCTTTTCCCAGATCCTCTTGTTGATGAGGTTGAGAGGAAAGAGCTGGCCGGCGTGGGTATGGCCGGAAAGCTGGAGGTCGATTCCCGCCTCTTCGGCCTCGATCAGGCGGACAGGCTGGTGGTCGAGCTGGATGATCGGGAGCTTCGGGTCGACGCCCGATTTCTCCAGGATCTCCGGGATCGGCATTCTCCGCTCTTGGTACCGAAGGACCGTCGGGTCCTTTCGGCCGGCCAGGACGAACGCCCCGCCTACGAGGACGGCTTCGTCCTGGAGGACCCGCACTCCTCCCCGCCTTAGGTATTCCAGGTTCTTCTCGAGGCCGCCATAATACTCGTGGTTCCCCGGGACCGAGAAGATCCCGAGCGGAGCTTTGATCGCGCGCAGACAAGAGATCATCTTCTCTTCCTCGGCCCGCGACACGCTTTCGTCTACGATGTCCCCGGGAAGAACGACGATGTCCGGTTCGAGGGCATTCATCCTCCCCACGATCCTTTCCAGCCTCCGGCTTCCCATGACCGTTCCCAAGTGGATGTCCGAAGCCATGGCGATGTTCAAGTTCCTGAGACCCGCTCCGGCAGGCTTATCGATTGCGATCTCGATGGTCCGCAGACGCAGGTGCAGAGCGTTGACGTAGCCGCCGGCGACCACGCCCAGGCCGATGCCCATGACGGCGATGAATACGACGAGTCCGGTTTTATGCGGGTCGGCGGCGAAGCCCTTCGGGAAGAATTTCAGGAACGCGTTCGCCAGCCGGAAGAGGTCCACGACAACGAGCAGGAGGAACAGATGGAGCATCAAGGCCATGTAGAAGGAGCCGGAGCGGATGAGAACATCGGAGACGACGCCCCGGGAAGCCCCGTTCATCACCCTGCCGAGGGGATAAGCAAGGATCAAGAGGCCGAAGACGGCGAGAAAAGCCGTCCGCGGGGATGGATATCCCGCCAGGGCCTGCCATCCCCGCCTGAGGATATAGAAATTGGTCAGGCCATAAATTCCCAGAGCGACGAATAAAAAAACGAGCATCTTCGATGTCCTCATATCGAGAAATCGGCCTCAGCGGGCTATTCCCCTATTTTATTGAACCAGGCGATCTCTTCAAGGGGTTTCCGCTTCGTCTCGAAAGGGGGACGGCTTGCGGCATATCCGATGGCTAAAAGACAAACGATCTTGTATTTTCGCGGGATCCGGAGGAGCTTCCTCGTCCTGCGGACATTGAACCAGCCGATCCAGCACGTCGAAAGGCCCAGCTCCTCGGCCCGGAGGACGAAATGCTCGCCGGCGATCCCGATGTCGACGAGGAAGAACTCCGTCCCTTGAAGCCGGCGGCCGACCTTATGAACAAGGATATCAAGCCTGGCCAGGACCACGGCGACGACCGGCGCCTGGGCCGCGAATTTCGTCATGGAGTAGATCCCTGAGAAGGCCTCGCGGGCCAGTTCGGACCTGAGCTCCGGGTCATCGACGATGAGGAATCTCGTCGGCTGCGCGTTCTCGGCCGACGGGGCGAGACGGGCCGCTTCCAAGCAGGACAGAAGCTTCTCTTTTTCCACGGGATCGGGCTTGAAGCGCCTGATGCTCCGCCGGGCATGGATGAGCTGTTGAAGAGCTGATGGCATGGCCGCCTCTCCCCTTTCAGACCTTTTTAAACGTCACGAGCCCCGCTTTTTCCAGGAGCCTAAAGAAGTCGTGAACTTGTTGGATGTCGGTCGGTCCGTATTCTGCGGAAACGGCCAGGGCGATATCATGGACGCTCTTCTTGCCGTCGACAAAATTGAGCGCCTCATAGGCCGCGTCGCCCCCGAGCTTTAACTCGTTGACGGCATCCGGTCCCATCTTCTCGACGAGGTAGTCGGGATCCAACGGGCAGACGAAGCTTGCGGCCCGGACGGGCACAAGCCGGCTATATTTTTTGTCCTCCTCGGTGAACGCCATGGGCTTCGGCATCACTCCGAGCTTGGCGCAGCGCCTTTTGTAGATCAGATTGGCCTCCTTGGGGTAGGACAGCATGGACTCGTCGAAATGCCCTCTGAGCCCGATGATCTCCGGCATCACCGCCTGGTCCTTGACGAAGGCCATGGTCGAAAGGACGGCCTGGACCTCTCTTTTCCCCGAATGTGAAATGACGTTCATGACCTGCCGGTAGGCCTGGAGGAGCGAGTCGGCGTCGTCAGCCTCATAAAGGGCCGCAAGCGAATCATAATAGTCGGCGGAAAAGCGGCCGAGGCCGTTCCGGGCGACGAGCCGGGCCATGTCCACAGCCTCCTTCTCACCCGCTGCGGCGAGGTAGCACGCTGAACCGAGGGCGATGACGGAGGCGCGCCGGAGCTCGGTCGGATCGACTTTGTCCATCGTGTCAAGGCTCGTGTGGTGGAAGGTATCGCCGCGGTTGAACATGACCGAGGGGACCTTCAGGGCCCCGTCGTTGAAGACGAGATGGTCGCTCCCGCCGCTGTAAGGGTAGGATCGCCAGGCGAAGGGGTGGGTCGAGCCGTTGAGGCTCGTGAGCCCGAGCCTCTCGACGAGCCCGGCGAAATTGGCCGTGACATCGTTGAGAAAGCTCGGCATGGAGTCCGGCGTGTTGAAGATCCCGAACATCCCGCTCGTCTTGTGGAAGTCTTCGCCGATCATGTCGCAATTGATCGCCGCGAGCGTATTTCTTGTCCTGTCCAGATGGGCCTGGACGTACGGGATCGTCCCGTTTAACTCGGGCACCCAGACGAAACGGATGGTCCGCTTGGGGGCTTCCAGGAGCCCCTTGTTCACGAGGACCTTGAGCGCCCTGGCCATCTCGAGCATGCCGCCGCTCCCCGAAGCGTTGTCATTGGCGCTCGGCGTCGGATGACAGAGGTGGCCGATGATCATGATTTCTTTTTCCGGCTCGGAGGCGCCGGGGAACGCGACGGATAGGACCTCGAGCTCGGTCTGATGGAACTCGGTTTCGACGTCGGCTTTGAGGACGACCCTTTTCCCTTCCTCGAGCATCCGTTTCAGGACGGCGCCCTGGTTCTTGCTGAGGTTGAAGGCAAACCCCAATTTCTCGCGGTCCTCCCAGCGGGGCCAGAGGGCCGTGTAGCGGATCATATTCGGATAGCCCGGCCTTGTGTCGGCGGAGAAGTATGTCAGGACCCCCAGGGCGCCCCTCTGGAGAACGGCCTCGAGCATGACCTCGGACGTGGGTCCCGTGGCCAGGACGATCTTCCCTTTGACGTCCTTGCCCCGGTAAGGCGTTTCACCCATGCCGGACCCGACGTCCACGAGCTCGGTCTCGGAGTGGCCGGATCCGCTGTGCTTCACCAAGGTCAAAGGGACTTCCTCGAACGAACAAAGACGCTCGCGCTCGGGAGAAGTCATCCAAAGCTCCGCGCTTTTGGCTTTCCAGCCGATAACGCTCCGGCAAGTGTAGTAGCGCTTCGTGCCGTCAGAAGGCCAGCCTTCCAGGGCGATGTCCTTATATCCCATCTTCTCAAGCTCGCTCTTGATCCAGACGGCGGCATCGTGGAACCCTTCGGAAGCCTGGACGCGGTCGAACCGGGAGATAGAGTCCGTATAACGATAGGCCATTTCGCCCGAGACCTCGTCCTTCAGGGCCTGGACCAACTTCTGGGATGCGAGAGGCGCTTCAGCAGCTTGAACCAAAGCGGCTAGGAAGACGATGAAGAAAAACAAAGCAGGGGATATCTTGCGCGAATTATTCATGACTGAACCCTCCATCATTTGACTTGACTTTATGGGCCGTGTGCTCCGATCCTTTCTGATGCAGGACGAAGGGGGTCACGGCGCCTGAGGCATCCTTGACGAATGTCACCTGGACGTCCCCCATCTTCAGGAAGAATTCCGTCGGCCTTTCGGCGAAGAGCTCGAATTGGGCAACGTTGGATTCGGATCACTTGATCAAGAAAAACTTCGTCTGCCGTTCGTCCAGGAAATACACACTTTTCTTAGTGAACGCAGCGTCCTGCTCGAGGGCGATGGTGACCTCCTGGTTGTCCCACTCCGGGGCATTCGCCTTCGCGTTGAGCTCGATGGAGTAGACGGTGTCGTAAAATAACGGGTAATCGCCGGCGCCAGGCACGCCGTTCTGCCGGTCCCATAATCCAATGGTCGGCCCGGCGGCGTGGCCGTGGGTGCCGAGCGGATGGGTATAGATGCTCGGCTTGAGGCCGTCGCTTTTGGCTTTTGCCAGCGCCGCAGACAGGACCTCGTTGCCGGTCCTGCCCTCGCGGAACTCCGAGAGCAGAATGTCCTGGAGCTTGTTGCCTTGGGCCAGGGCGTCCTTGAGGCCTTGGGGCGCATCGACTTCCCCTTCTTTCAGGACATAGGCGTGCTGCTGCGTATCCGTGTTCAACCGAAGATAAGTGATTCCCATGTCGCAATGGAGGAGATCGCCGCGATGGATGACATCGCCCTTGTATGGGCTTGCCTTCGGCCGCTGGATGGAGATGTCCGGATGGAACCAGGCCGCCAAGCCGAGACCCCGGATCCTTTCGCGCATCCACCAGGAAACATCTTCGGCCGTTGTGGCTCCTGGCGTGATGACATCGCGCGAGAACGCTTGGGCGATGATGGCGTGGGCGATTGCGACGACGTGGGGATACGTTTCAAGCTCCTCGGGAATCCGTCGCTCGAGCCAGCCTACGGCCAAGCGCTCGGCGGACTGAAGGCGTGACTCGTATTCCTTGCCCAGGACGCGTATCAACCGCTCTTTCAGCGTGGCCGTGAGACCGTCGCCGAAGGCGAACGTCTCCGACTCGTCGATGCCGATCCGCTTCGGTTGCCTGTCCTTGATGACCTGGACCAAGCGCTGCCACTGGTCCGGCTCCTTGGCCGGGTCCCAGACCGACTTGTAAAGGTCCCCGATGCCGTAGCGGCCGACCGTGAACTTCTCGATGCCTTCTCCCTCTCCCCTATCGTAGAAGACGAGCATGCTCAGTCGGCGGGCCGAGAGGTCCTCGAAGGGGACCAAAGTTAGATAGACAGGGTCCTCGTTGTATTCCTCACAGACGACGAGCCACATGTCGAGTTTCTCCCGGCGCATGAGCTCCGGCAGGACCGTATCGAGGCGGACCTTGAGCCAGCCGTCGACGACGCGGGCCTGGTCCTTGAGGCCCAGGACCGCCGGCGCTTCAGTCGCCGCAAATCCTGCTTCAAACGATAATATCGAAGCGAAGACGATGAAAGATATGAAAATCTTTCTTGTCAATTTTGGGCCTCCTTGACGAGCGTTCATAGGGGGAATTTACACCATTTCCCGTCCGCGGGCAACAAACGAAGAGTCGCCCCTACTTTTTTCCTTGATTTTTTGATATAGTTGCTCTCGAGCAGAACTTTGAAAGGGATATTTCGTATTTCGGAGTATGAAAAGGAGGATATCTCTATGAAAAAACTCATTGCGCTCGGGATCGTCGTTTTTCTGGCCCTGTTATCTTTCGCGGCCTGCGGCAAGAAGGCCGGGGCCCCCGCAACCGGAGCGGCCGGAGCCGAGGACATGCTCAAACTCCTGCCCAAGGACGCCCAGGGAGTCGTCATGGTCGACGTCCACAGGGGCATCACGACCGCGTTCGCCGACAAGGCGATCAAAGAGGACAAGAACTACCAGAAATACCAGGACTTCATCAAGGAGACGGGCCTCGACCCGCAGAAGGACATCTATTTCCTGGCAGTCGCCATGGCCGGACAGACCGAAGGCACCAAGCAGGAGGCCGCGGCCGTCATCAGCTTAAAGTACAACAAGGACCTCCTCCTGGCCAAGATGAAGAAAGAAGGCTCGGATGTCAAGGAAGAGGTCTATAACGGCGTCACGCTCTACTCCGGGATCAAGGCTGAGTCAGACAAGCCTGCCGGCGGCGCCTTTCTCGATGGATCCACCGCCGTCGTCGGAACCGACGCCATGGTCAAGAAGGTCATCGACGTTTACCAGAAGAAAGCCGAGAACATCCTGAAGAACGAGGCGTTGGCCGCCGTCATCAAGACCGCCAACAAGAACGCCTTGGTCTGGAGCGCCTTCGTCATTCCGCCCGACGCAACGAAGAAGCTCAGCCAGCAGAATCCGATGATGAGCAGCCTGGAAGGCATCAAGGCCATCATCGTGTTCTTCGATTACAGGGACAAGAGCTTCCTCATGGAGATCAAGGCTTCGGGCGGCGAAGAGGCCAAGAATAAGCAGTTGGCCGACATGCTTACCGGCTTCAAGGCCCTCGGGGCCGGCGCCGCCTCCAAGAACCCCGATGTGGGCGAGCTCCTGAACAGGATCGAGGTCTCTTCGGGTCCCGACTTCGTCAAGATCAACGCCGGTCTTCCCGAAGACATCCTCCAAAGGCTCACAAAGTCCGCAGCTCAAAAGGTCGAGGGCATGATCAAGCCCAAGGAAGAACCCAAGGAGGAGCCGGCCGAAGAAAAGAAGAACGAAGAGACCGAAGAGAAGACGGAAGAAGTTAAGGACTAGTCCTCGAACATATATTCCTTCAAGCTGAAGAACAGGCAGGCCAGCCCCAGGAATCCGGCCGTGATCAGGAGAAGGACGAGGACCGCCCCAGCCGGGGACGTCGGCTCCAGGCGGAACATCAGGATGGAGAACTTTCCCGCAGAATAATAGGGCAACAGCGACTTCAGGTAGTGGACGACGGAGAAGCGCTGCGTCGATCCGGGGAAGTATTGGATGGCGGTCTCCCAGCCGAAACCGAAAGCCAGCCCGACCAGGATCGATTTTCTCAGGAAGGTCCCCAGGAACGTGAACAGGGCCATATAGGCCATCAACCCGAGCAGGAGAACCCCTGCGTAACGCAAGAGCGCCCCGTATGTGGCCGCTTCGCCCAGCTTTTGGAAGCTCATGATGACATAGGACGCGGCCAGACCGACGAAGACCATCAGGGCCGAGAGCACCGTGTAGGCGGCGAACTTCCCGATGATGATGCCGCCCTTCGTGAGCGGCCGGGTCGTCAGGTACGGCAGGGTCTTCCCCTCGATCTCCTCCGAGCAGACCGAGGTCCCGTAGAACAGCGTCAGGATGATGATCAGGAATTGGAGGAAATAGACCATCAGGATTTCCTGAAAAACGGTCATCACGTCGCTCGAGCGTCCGGTGAAGGCAATCCTGACGAGGACGGCCAGGGCGACGGGCAGAAGGCTCAATAGAAAAAATACCTTCATCTTCCGGGACCGCTTTCCCAGAAAGAAGAAGAACGCAAAGACCTCCCGGATGGTTCTCAGCATGTCATTTCCCCACCAGATAATCGAAGACCGCCTGGAGGTTGTCGTCCGGCGACGTGATCTCCTCGACCCGGATGGCGCTCTCCAGGACGACCTGGTTCAGGCGCCCGAAGAAGGCGTCCCTCTTCTGCGTCTCGACGACCAGGCTGCCGCCGTCAGGCCCAAAATGGATCTTCAGGACATAAGGCTCGTTCACGAACTTCGCGGCCAGGCCGCGCGGATCGCCGCATTTGATCGAAATGATATGCGGGTGGGCTTCGATCAGGTCGCGAATGTAGTGGATGTCGCCCTGGGCCAGGATCTTCCCCTGGTGGATGAGGATGATGCGGGAGGTCATGGCCTCGATCTCGGGGAGGACGTGGCTCGAGACGAGGATGGTCCGGCCCTGGTCCCTGTAGTCCTTGATGAGATGGATGAGCTTGCGCTTGCCGAGCGGGTCGAGCCCGCTGAGCGGCTCGTCGAGGATGATGATCTCCGGGTCATGGGCGATGGCCTGGGCGAACTTGACGCGCTGGCGCATGCCGCGGCTATAGCCGCGGATCTTCCGGTCCTTGTCTCCCGTAAGGCCCACGATGTCCAGGGCCTTCGCGGCCCGCGCCCGGACCTCGGCCTTGGAGAACCCGTGAAATGAGAGGAGCCCCGTGAGGAACTCCCAGCCGGAGATCTCTTCATAGAAAGCGTCCGATTCGGGGCAGAACCCGATCTTCGCGAACGTGCCGAAGTCGTTCCAGATCTTCCGGCCGAGAACGAAAACGCTCCCGATGTTGGGCTTGAGCTGGCCTGTCAGGAGCTTCATGAAGGTTGACTTCCCCGCCCCGTTGGGACCCAGAAGACCGGTGATTCCCGGCTCGATCCCGAGCGAGACGTCGCTCAGGCCGAGGACGTTCCCGTACCACTTGGAGAGCGTCCTGGTCTCGATAGTGGCCGTCACTTGATCACCTCGACCCCGCGGATCCGTCTGTGCAGGACGGCTGCCGAAACGGCGCAAATCCCAGACAGGACGAGGAAGGACAGGTAGCCCGGATAGGCGTAGGGCAGCCGCTGGCCGAAGATCACGGCGCCCGCCTGCTGGAAGTTCGCTTTCAAACTAAAGAGCGCGACGTAAGGGGAACGGAAAATGCCGAACGTGATGCCGTAGACGACGTCCGAAAAGATGTAGATCGCGAAAATGAGGATGGTCACGTAGCGCCGGTTCTTGCTGAGCGCGGACAGGAGGAGCGTGTAGAAGGCGAAGAAGATCGTGAGCAGGGCTGAAAAGCCTATGATGGCCGGGAGAAGCCATGGGTAGCTCGTCAACAGCTTGAAATTCCCGGAGAAGACAAGCTTCATGACGAAGAGAACGAGCCCGGGGACCAGGGTCAGGACGAGGATGAAGAAGAAGATGACCGCGGCCTTACCCAGGAAGTAATCCTTTTTGCCGATGGGCCTCGAGAAATAAAGCTGGAGGGCGTTATGCTTCAGGTCGTCGGCGATGAGCCCGGCGCCGCTGAAGACGAGGAGCATGACCATCATGAACAGCAGGAAGTCGTTCGTGAAGTAGGTCTTGAAGAAGGCCGGGTTGATCTTGATGAGGTTTTCCGATCCCTGGATCATGAACTTGAAGTCCTCGATCCGCTCGGAGATGTAGATACCGACGAGAAAGACGACAGCCGGGAGGAACGAGACGGAGAAGAAGAACTTGAAGTGCTTCCTCCGGAAGGCCAGCTGGATGCCCGTCCGGGTGATGGGCCACCAGGGAAGCTTCCGCTCCACGAGCGCCCCGTCCCAGTGGCTGTATCCCTTCTCGCGGATCATCGCCATCAGTCCACCCCCACCGTCTGGGCAAAGAGGTCCTCGAGGGAGGTCCGGCTCTTGACGAAGTGACGGACCTGGACCCCGGAGGCCGAAGCGGCCCTGAAGATCTCCAAGCGGTCCCGTTCCGCGGGCATATAGACCTTGAGGATCCGATCCTCGGTCTCGTCGACACGGCACCCCAGGCTTTCCAGTTCCTTCCGGAAGAGGCTTTCATTCCCCGTCACCTTGAGCTCGAAAAGGCTGTAGTCGATCGACCGGAGGTCCTGGAGCTTTCCTTGGGCGGCGACCTTCCCTTTGTTCAGGATGACGACGTCGGAGCAGATGGTCTCGATGTCGGCCAGGATGTGGGAGGAGATCAGGACCTGGATGTCCTTGGCCGAAGAGATGTCCTTGATGAGTTCCAGGACCTCCTGGCGGCCGTGCGGGTCCAGGCCTGCCGTCGGCTCGTCGAGGAACAGGAGTTTCGGATCGTGGACGAGGGCCTGGGCCAGCTTGAGCCTCTGCTTCATCCCGGCCGAGTAGGTATCAAGGAGCCTATAGCGCGCCTCGCCCAAGCCCACATAGAAAAGGACCTCGTGGGCCCTTTTCATCGCTTCCTGGCGTGGCATGCCCGACAGCTCGCCGAAATAGGCCGTGAACGAAACGGCGTCCAAACCGGCGATGAAGCAATCGTCCTCCGGCATGTAACCTACGAAGCGCCGGATGAGCGGCCTTTGATGGCGGATATCGTAGCCGAGGACCTTCCCATCACCCTTGGCCGGGGTGAGAAAGCCCAAAAGGATACGAAGGAGCGTGCTCTTTCCGGCGCCGTTCGGCCCCAGAAGGCCCGCGGCCCCGCCCTCGAGCTTCAGGTTCACGCCGTCCAGGGCGATGATCTTCCCATAGCTGAAAAAAAGATCTTTGACTTCGAGGCTCATGTCTCTATCTTATACGAGAAGCCCCTTAAAAAGTTCCCTCTCTCCCTCACGAGCGGCCCATAGGGCCGGACCGCCGCACCTTGGTCCCGGCGCCGTCGACGAGGGCCCGGTAGGCCTTTTCGATGCGGTGCCAGTTTTCTTCGCGGTCCAGGGACCAGAACCGTCCCATGACCGTGACGACTTCGCCGACACCGAGCTCCCGGCACGTCTCCTCGACCTTCTCCACGTAGAGGACGCCGCTCTCCGGGCGCTCTCCCCTCCTTCCGATGAAGGAATGGACGAAAACCTTCTTTACGCCGGCCTCCCTGGCCAGGCGGAGCAGGGCGAAGAGGTGCTTGATCGTCCCGTGCGAGCTGTAGTGCGAGACGATGCCCATGAGGTGGAGCGCCTTATCTTTCTTCCGGGCCTCATCCGCCGCTTGGAGGAAGGCTTCGTTCCGGAAAAAGCTTCCGTCCGCGATGGCCTTGTCGATTTTGACCCGGTCGAGGAGGACACGGCGCCCCGCCCCTAGATGAAGGTGCCCGGCCTCAGAATTTCCGACCGTGCCTTGCGGCATCCCCACGGCCTCGCCGAACGAGGCCAGTGTCGAGTGAGGGCACGCGGCCCAGAGTTCGTCAAATCGGGGGGTCGGGGCTTCCACGATCATGTTCCCGAAGGCGTCCTCGCGCCGGCCCCAGCCGTCCAGGATGAGGAGGAGGATTTTCATCCGGGGCCGGACGGGACTTCCCGCGGCCTCGACGAGGTTCCGCCCCGTCATCTCGGGGGGTACGGCGATACCGGCCAGGCGGAGGAGCGTGGGCGCGACGTCGGCCAATTCTCCGGCGGACATCAGGGAAACCGGGCCTTCCTCGATTCCGGAAAAATCGGCCAGGATGAATGGGACCGGGTTCTTCGTGTGGCCGGTGTTCACCGTTCCATCCGGGTAGAGCCACTCTTCCACGGTCCCGTGGTCGGCGGTCACGATCAGGGCGGCTTTCTCCCTCCGGGCCGCATCGATGATCCGGCCAAGGGTCCGGTCTACGGCTTCGACGGCCGCAAGCACCGCCTCTTTGTCCTCGATGTGCCCGACGACGTCCACGTTGGCCAAGTTGGCGAGGACGAACATCCTGCCGTCACGGGCGAGGGCTTTCTCGACGGCCGTCGCGACGCCGGCCGCGTTCATGTCCGGGACAGCGGCGTAATCCACGACCTGGGGCGACGAAACAACAACCCGTTCCTCGCAGGGAAAAACATCTTCGCTCTTGCCGTTGAAGAAGTAGCCGACGTGAATGGCCTTCTCGGACTCCGAGATCTTGACGACCCGGAACCCCGCGGCGCCGAGGACTTCGGTCAGCGTGTTCTTGAGGTGATCATCGGGAGGGAAAGCGACCATGACGTTGAGGGCCTTAGAGTATTCGATGAGCGTGACATAATTGAGATCGAGCTTCTTTGTTGAAAAATGGGAAAAAGACGGGTCAACCAGGCTCTCGGTGAGTTCGACCTCCCGTTCGCCGCGGATGTCGTAGAAGATGAGGGAATCTCCCTCCGAGATCTTCCCGACCGGCTTGCCGGAGGCGTCCACCCTGACGATGGGTTCCAGCGCCTCGTCTTCCTGGCCGGACCGGTAAGCGGCGCGTATGGCTTCCGCCAGACTTTCGTGTATCCCGGGGCTTAGTGGCATGGGCTTATGTTCCTTCCGAAAATCAGGCCTTTACTATAAGAACGAAAGAAAAAGTTGTCAACACGCGCCCTGAGCCGTAGATTGCCGATAGGATAGGTGGCTGACAAGATAAACCCTTCTGGTATAAGGTGATAGTGGAAAAATCAACTTCACCTGATGGGTGAAGACCTTAACCAAGAGGGCAAGAGCATGATATCTCAAGGCATCCCGCGATTCAAGATCGAACACACGGAGGAACAAATCACGCCGCGCAGCGGCTTGGCTCTGTTCGCCGAGGTCATCCGAGCGTTGGATGTAAGGCGGAAGGTCGAGGGGCATTTTCCCAAGCCTGGGTCGAATCGGGGCTACGAAGCGTGGTCGTATATTGAGCCGGTGTTGCTGATGTTGGAGGGAGGCGGACGACACATCGAGGACCTGCGGGAGATCCGCGATGATGCGGCCTTGAGACAGTTGGCGGGGA
>Ga0315293_10000376_pt1 | contig 40794 bp, 42 predicted proteins | sample YL17G13_20_MG_FD_203071 | JGI IMG/M metagenome (GOLD analysis project Ga0315293, IMG submission 203071) | Sediment microbial communities from Yellowstone Lake, YNP, Wyoming, USA - YL17G13_20 | ecosystem: Environmental > Aquatic > Freshwater > Lake > Sediment | place: USA: Wyoming | collected... | reverse complement strand
GATCCGGCCGTTGACGGCGTGGTGCGCTGGCGGCGCGTCGATCTCCAGAAGGTCATCACGGCGCGCTTCGGCGTCGCCTACCACGAGCGCTACGTGTCGACGCTCCTGAAGCAGCTCGGCTTCTCCCACATGAGCGCCCGGCCGCGCCATCCGGCGCAGGACGGCGAGACCGTCGAGGCTTACAAAAAAACTTCCCGCGCACGCTGAGCGCGCATCTGGCCGATCTGCCCAAAGGGACGCCAGTCGAGGTCTGGTTCCAGGACGAAGCCAGGATCGGGCAGAAGAACGGCCTCGTGCGGCAATGGGCCAGACGCGGCACGCGGCCCAGACAGCCGGCCGACCAGCGCTACGAGAGCGCCTATCTGTTCGGCGCCATCTGCCCGGCGCGCGGAACCGGCGCAGCCCTCGCACTGCCGTTTGCCGACACAGAGGCCATGCAGCTCCACCTCGACGAGATCAGCCGCCGTGTCGCAAAAGGCGCGCACGCCGTGCTGCTGCTCGACCGCGCCGGCTGGCACACGACGGCGAAGCTCGAGGTTCCGAACAACATCACGCCGATCTTTCTGCCGTCTCGCGCGCCAGAGCTGAACCCGGTCGAGAACGTCTGGCAATATCTGCGCGCCAACTGGCTCTCAAACCGTGTCTTCGACAGCTATGACGCCATCGTCGACGCCGCATGTGAGGCTTGGCAAAAGCTAATCGCTCAACCAGACACGATCACATCGATCGGTCAATCATCATGACCGTTGGTATGATCCGGATCGTGCTCTGGATCAGTGCTCCTGGACGAAGCGGAAGCGGAAGATACCGCCCTTCAAATCTTCGAAGAGCTCCGACACTTGCGGGTGACGCAAGGGTTCGTCGGAGACGTCCGGGATGAGGTTCTGCTCCGAGACATAGGCGATGTATTCGCTGTCCGCGTTCTCGGCGAGCAGATGATAGAAGGGCTGGTCCTTGAGCGGGCGCACTTCCTGTGGAATCGAGCAGTACCATTCCTCGGTATTCGAGAAGCTGGGGTCGATGTCGAATATCACGCCACGGAACGGATAGACCCGGTGGCGAACCACCTGGCCGATCTGAAACTTGGCATTGCGGACGATGGACATGGTCTGCCGTTCCCCGAGTCTTTCCCACGATAAGACTGAAGGGCAAGGAGGCTGTCAACGGCAAATGCGGCTGGTCTGGGCGTCATGACCAGCGGCGGTTTGACCACATGAATTGCTCGGGATTCTCGCGGATCCAGGTCTCGAAATGCCGCTGGATCGCGGCGGTAATATTGCGGATGTCCTCAGCCTGATTTTGGGTGCGCGGGATCCTAAGCTCGTTCACATTGACGTCGAAGCAAGCGCGGTTGCCAATGCGGATGCAGCGGCCGATCCAGATGCGCGCGCCGACCCGCCGCGCGATCATGGCCGCGATCGGCATGCTCTTGGCCGGATAGCCGAAGAACGGCACCGCGATCCCCTGCGCATCGTAGAGATCCGAGATGAAGCCGAGACGTCCCCCCTGGCGCACATAGTCCATGATCAGCCGCGCCGTCTTCTGGCCTTCATCTTGGCCGGCCGCACGGCGACTGCCGAACAGGCCGCCGGGATAAAGCTCCTTCCGCTGAGCGCGGAGATAGCGGTCGACGTAAGGGTTCTTGACTAGACGATAGACACCGGCGGGTCTGACGCCGGCGAGCATGATCGGCCACATGCCGAGCTCCCAATTGCCCATATGCATGGTGACGATGAGCACCGGTCCCATCTTATCTTTGTAGCGGGCGATGACATGACCATTGGTCACATGCAAACGGTCAGGCTGCTTGAGGATGCGGTCGATATTCATGGTTTCGGTCATGACCCGGCCGAGATTCTCCCACATCGCCAGCGCGATCGCCCCGCGCTCTTGCGGCGTTTTGTCGGGGAAGGCCCGCTCTAGATTGGCTAGCGCGCGCTTGTGGCGCCGGTTCAGCGGCGCGATCCACCGCCACAGCTTGGCGGAGATGCTGCCCGCCACATCGATGGGAAAGAGGCGGACGAATCCAATCAACAGCCGCAAAACGGCATATTCGACCCGGTAGCGCAGGTCGCGTAGCGGCGGGACGGCGGAGGGGTCGGCCATTGACTGGGCTGCCGCTTGGTTTGGCGATCGCTGGGATGGAAAGGGTTGTCCTGGCAAATGGCGTCCTAAGCGTCAAGCCTTGAGCAACCGGTCCCTTGAATGCGGCTTAGCTCGCGGTTGGCCGCATCAGGCTCGGCAGCTCGGTTGGCGGCGCCATGCCGATTCGCATCACCAGGCGGCGCAGCGGCGGCAATGCGTTCAGCCCATGGGAGACGATGCCGCGGGCGGCCTGCAACGGCAGAAAGCCGGTGAGCAGCGATCGGCTCAACAGATCGATGCCGAGCGTCCGCGTCACGACATCGATCCTGCGGGCGCCGTCGTAGGCGCTCAGCACCTCGTCGCTGCCTGGATCGCCACGGCTTCTCAGCGCGGTGCCGACGCAATCGGCGAGGGTCGCCGCATCACGAAGACCGAGATTGAGGCCTTGCGCCCCGATGGGCGGCAGAATATGGCCGGCTTCTCCGACGAGCGCGGTACGCCGGCCGGCGAGACTGTCGGCGGCAAGCGGCGTCACCGGAAAGTGCGCGCGGGCGCCGACCGCGCCGATGGGCCCAAGGAACCCGTCGAGCCGCGCTGCAAGCGCGTTCCCGAAGCTTGGCCCGTCGAGCGCCATCAGGCCGTCGATCTCCCTCGTCTCGCCGACCCAGATCAAGCTCGAGGCAAGAGGGTCGGTCAGCGGCACGGTGGTGACCGAGCCGCCCCGGCGATGCAGCTCGGTCGATACGCCCCGATGCGGCAGGACATGCGCGAAGCTCGTGGCGATGGCGGCCTGCTCGGTGCGCCGCTCGGAGACGCCGATGCCCGCCTGCTTACGGCAGATCGAATGCCGTCCGTCGGCGCCGACCACGAGCCGCGCGGTGATTTGCCGGTCTTCCTTCAAGTGCACAATGGCGCTGCCGGGGGTAAGCTCGATGCGGTCGACGATGGATGGCTCAAGCGCCCCCAGGGCCGAGGCCGCTAAAGCGTACAGCGTTTCGACGAGCACGCTGTTGGCGATGTTGTAGCCGAAGGCTTCAAGACCGAGCTCGGCCGCCGCGAACCCGACGTCGGGCGCTCGAAACAGGCCACCTCCATCGTCGAGGATGCGGATGGCCTTGAGCGGCGCGGCATGTGGCAGGAGCGCCTCCCAAAGGCCGAGCGCTTTCAACATGTCGACCGAGCTGACAAGAAGCGCTGCCGTCCGCGTGTCCAGAAGCTGAGGGCTTTCGGGCCGTGGCGGTGGCCCGATCAAGGCGACATTGGCGCCGGCATGGGCAAGAGCGAGCGCCGCGGCAAGACCCGCAGGTCCCGCCCCGACGACGGCAATGTCGCTCTCAGTCTCTTTTGCCAAGACCTGCCCGTGATCCGCGAATAGATGTTGATTTCCGCGCAAAAAGGCCCGCTGGCGGGGATCCATGCTTTAGGGTTCTCTTATATCCATGGCCGCACGGTTGGGCCACCCTCGACATTTTTGCCGCAGCCGGCCAAGAAATCGCGGTCTGGACCATTTTGATCTCAGAGTCCGGCTAGGGTGGGAAAGCCGTTCTAAGGAGCGCCAAAACAAAGAAATCCGCCCATATTGCTAATCACGACCATATCAGTTGAGTTTCTGTCAACGAGCACACGCTCGAATCGACAAGGATACAGGGGGACATGTTGGGGGGACTGAGTCTTCGTTATCGCCCGCTAATGGCCATCGGGGCCACTGTACTGGTGGGCTCGTTCGCGCACGGGCCCGCCGGAGCTGCCGACCTCGGGGGCGATTGCTGCGCCGATCTCGAGGAGCGCGTTGTCGAACTTGAAGCGACCACGGTCCGCAAGGGCAACAAGAAGGTCTCCATCACTCTTTACGGCCAAGTCAACCGAGCTGTGTCGTTCTGGGATGACGGGGTGGAAAAGAATACCTACGTCGTCGACAACAACTATGAGTCCTCCCGCTTCGGCTTCAAGGGGTCAGCGAAGATCAGCGGCGATTGGTCTGCGGGTTATCGGCTCGAGGTCGAGCCGACCGGCGCTAACTCTGCGAAGCTGGACCAGTTCGACGACAACAACGCCGACGACAGTGTCGGGGTTCTGAACGTCCGCCACAGCTTCATGTATCTGAATAGCAAGACCTATGGTGAAGGGCGCATGGGTCTCACGGCCACGCCGATCTACAACATCACCAAGGACACCAACGTCACCGAGCTTGAAGACACCATGCATTCCGACAACCGCGCAATGCAGGGCTTCTTCTTGCGCTCCAAGGGCTATGACAATGCTGAGGGCCTGTCCAAGCTCAGATGGCAGAACATTTCAAGCTGCTACGATTCGTCCAACGCCTTCGTCTGCGGCACGCGCAAGAACGGTGTCGCTTATTGGTCGCCCAATTGGGCGGGCTTCAGTTTCTCGACCGGCTATTTCGAGGATGACGAGTGGGGCGCGGCGTTGCGCTACAAGAAGGAGTGGGGCGAGGGGTTCGAGGTCGGTGGCGGCATCGGCTATTCCAAGAATACCGACGAGCGCTACCAAACCGGCGGCGGCGGCGCGGCCAACGGCCCGTTCCCCCCTCCCTCGGGCATTTTCAAGAACTTCAAACGCGACGTGGAGGATTGGGCGGGGTCCGGCTCCATCAAGCATAAGCCGACCGGTCTGTTTGCTTTAGGCGCCTTCAGCTTCTCGGAGACGCACGACTCCAACACCATTCATTCCGGTTTCTACACCGGCACCAGCGCTCCGCAAATGAACGGCTGGGACATCCAGGCCGGTATTCAGCGGGACTTCGACTTTCTGGGGCTTAGCAAGCTCGGCGAGACCTCCTTCTGGGGCGGCTATGAGCAGATCAACGACGGCCTCGCCTCGGTGAGCCTGGGCGGAAACTTTCCGGACAATGGCAAGAACTTTGGGGGCATCGCTGCCGACCGCTATCTGAGCGCCAACACCATCATCGGTGTCACCGTCCCAACCGAGATCACGGGCTCCCAAGTCACGCGCTGGTCGCTCGCCTTCGACCAGGCTATCGATTCGGCCAATATGCATCTCTACGCGGTCTATCAGCATCTGACCGCCGACGTCGATTTGGTCACGCGAGATCCGATCGTTTCGCCGAGTGGGAAGCTTAAGAGCGTCGGCGCGCCTCTGGACGATTTCGACGTGTTCTATACGGGCGGCCGTATCTACTTCTAGGACGCCCGGCCGGCGCCGACCAAACCCAGGACGGGACGCCGGCGCCAACCCTTTTTGCCTTTTCCCCAGACCCACCTCAAAGGCCGCCCGCTAGGCGGCCTTTTTCTTGTCCGAGCGCGGATCCAGGCGCCCGCGGCGACGCGATCCCATGCCAGTTGGCGCGTTGCGCAGGGACGCCGGCAGCAATCGGAGCGTGCCGTGGCTGATCGGCCACAGCGTATGCGCAAAAATCTACCTGTCTTATGCCTGTCACGAGAATGTCATTGCTCGCCTCGTAGCCTTCCAATCACAGAACGCAAGGAGTCGGCCCTTCAAATCGGCCAAAAACCTTGCAGCAGGGAAGCGCGGCTCTCGCAAATTGTCGACTTGGAATTCAAACAGAGTGGAGGGGTCATGACCGGGGGACTGAAGGCGACCGCCAGCCGTTTGGCGATCACTGCCCTATTCTGCGCAATTGGGGCGACGGTCTTCGCCCAAAAACCGGCCAAAGCAGCCGATCTCGGCGGCGATTGCTGCGCCGATCTCGAGGAGCGCGTTGCCGAGCTCGAAGCGACCACCGTGCGCAAGGGCAACAAGAAGGTTTCCGTACAGATCTACGGCAAGATGAACCGGGCTGTGGCGTTTTGGGACGACGGTGGCGAGCAGAACACCTATGTCGTCAATAATTACAACGAATCCACGCGCACCGGCATCAAGGGCACGACCAAAATCGGTGGCGACTGGACTGCAGGCTACCGGATCGAGTGGGAGTACCGGGAGGCTGCCTCTTCGCGGCTGAACCAATTCGACGACAACAACGCGAATGATCCAACCATCGCCGTTCGTTGGTCTCAGATGTTTGTCACCAACAAGACTTACGGCACGCTCAATTGGGGACTGACCGCTACGCCCAAATACGACATCACCAAAACCGGGATGGAGTATATTTCGACACTGCCCGGTGAAGGCGGCGGCCTGTCCGATACCATGACCGCGGATTTTCGCATGAACTCCAACTTCCGCTTGCGGCCCACGGGCTTCAATAATGCGGAGGGACTGTCGACTCTGACCTGGTCCAATATCTCGCGCTGCTACAGCTCGTCCGACTCGTTCAACTGCTCCACGCGCCGCAACGGTGTCTCGTATGTCTCGCCGGAATGGCAGGGCTTCACCGCGTCCTATGGCTATTTCGAGGACGACGATTGGGGCGCTGCGCTGCGCTACAAGAATACGTTTGCGGACACCTGGATGGTCGCCGGGGGCGTGGCCTACGAGAATTTGCGCGACGAGCGCTTGCAGAGCGGTGGTGGTGGCGAGGCAACCGGTGTTGTTCCAATTCCGCAACCAAATGGCTCGGTCGCAAACAAAACGACCTTCTTCGAGCGCAACTTCGACGAATGGGCTGGCTCGCTCGCCGTCAAGCACAAGCCGACCGGGCTCTTCGCCACCGGCATCTTCAGCACCTCTACAACGGACGACACCAATGCCGTTGGTTTCTATACGGGAACACGCGCGCCCGACATGAGCGCTTGGGACGTTCAGGCCGGTATTCAGCGGAAGATGTTGGGGCTTGGCGCCTTCGGCGAGACCGCCTTCTGGGGCGGCTACGCCGAGGTCCATGATGGCTTCGGTCAAGCCAGCAACGGCAATGGCGGCAGTCTCGGCATTCCTGCCAATGGCGTCCTGAAGCCCGGCACGTTCGTCAATATCGGTGTCCCGGTGCAGATGACGGGCTCCGAGGTCAATCGCTGGTTCCTCGCCTTCGACCAGGACTTCGCGTCCGCCGCCTTCCATCTCTACGCCGTGTACCAGCACTTCACCGCCGACCTCGACTTGGTGACGCGGGATCTCTCGGTCTCCCCGAAAGGGAAACTGAAGGCCATCGGCGAGTCCATCGACGATTTCGACGTGTTCTACACGGGCGGACGCCTCTACTTTTAACTGAACGTCCCCCTTCCCGGGACTACAGCCAGGACCGCCCTTCGGGGCGGTCTTTTTTTCGTGCCGCAGCTCCTGCCAGACCCCAATGGGCTGTGGCCGTGTGGCCACGGCCCACCGCAAAAGACCAAAATTCTCTTGTCTTAACAGCCTATTAACCGCGTTCGCGACAGGCTTGCAATCACGCAGCCGGGCGGTCATTTTGTAAGCGGAGAGTAGACCATGCGAAGGGCTCGCACGATCACGGCTGGAATGATTGCTGCGCTATGGATCAGCGCTACTCCTGCCATGGCCTTCCAGGAGAGCCCGGAAGCACCGGCTCCCGAGGCCGTGCAAGTCGCGCCGGAAACCAAGGCCCCCGCTGCCGAGCTGCAAAGTCCCGCGCCGGGTCCGGCGCCAAGCGTGGAGAAAAACGGAGCGAAGCTTTTCGGCTTCAGCCTGTTGCCGAAGCTCGATTTCGGGCTTGAGCTGCTCTATAGCCAGCCGCAAGCGGCACAGCTGCAGCAGGGCCCGCTGCCAGATGACGATGGCGACGTAACCGTGCTCGGCAAGGTCAAGCGCCACTTCTAGGACCTTGACGGAGGTTACGGTCGCCATTCCGGCCGCCGGCGCTTCGGACAGGATTTTTCTCGCGTTCCGCCAACGGACAGAGGTCGCATGACCATGCGCTGGCGCGCCGCGGCGGTGCATCGCTTGACCGCGACGGACGCCGCTTTCGCGCAGCTTGCGCTTATCGCGGCGGCGCGGGGCGATTGGCATTGGATGTTCGTCTGGCTTGGCGTTGGTTGCCCTTGTGGTCGACACCCTCGATGGACCGCTTGCGCGGCGCTTCGGAGTTGCGACGGTCTTGCCCAGTTGGAGCGGCGAGCGCCTCGACCTGATCGTCGATTTTCTGACCTATGTTGCCGTCCTGGCCTTTGCCTTAAGCCAGGCCGACCTCTTATATTACCCATGCCGTTCCGTTTGCCTGCTGGCATCGCCATCGTCGCGGTCCATATCGTTCCGACCTTTGTGCCGATTCAATGCGTGCATCCGTTTCGCGTGGCGGGGCTCCGCACCGTCACCCTGCTAGTGACCGCGGCGTGGGGCGTCGCCGCAATCGGCGCCGTCGCCAATCCGTTTCCTTCGCCGCTTTGGGTCAAGGTGCTGCTGATCGTGACGGCGGCTAGCCTCACCGGCGTCGGAGCGTTGCGTTCCTTGCGCGGTCGGAGGGCCGTTTGAGCACCGGTTCACCATGGACCTCTCCCCATCGCTACGCTATTAGCTCCGGGATCTACAGACCCGAAAACCTTTACCAGCAGTGACGATGCTCGATTTTCTGACCGATCCGCATGTCTGGGCGAGCTTCCTTGCCTTGAGCGCGATGGAGGTTGTGCTCGGGATCGACAACGTCGTTTTCATCTCGGTCATGATTGCGCGCATGCCGCCGCCCCAGCGCTTGCTGGCAAGGCGCGTCGGGCTGTCGCTCGCGCTCGTCTTCCGCGTGATCATGCTCGGCGGCATCGTCTGGTTCACCCATTTGACGAAGCCTGTGTTCACCGCCTTCGGCTATGATTTTTCCTGGCGCGATCTCATCCTCATCGCCGGCGGCCTATTCCTGCTGTGGAAGGCCACGCGCGAGATCCACCAGGACATCGAGGGCGATGCCGACGCGGACGGCTCTCCCGCCGCCGATACAATGCTTTCGGGCATCCTACAGATCGCAATCATCGACATCGTCTTTTCTGTCGATTCGATCATCACGGCGGTCGGCATGGCCGACCATATCGAGGTGATGGTCGCGGCCGTCGCCGTCGCCATCCTGGTCATGTATTTCGCGGCGGAGCCGGTGGCGGCCTTTATCGAGCGGCATCCGACGACCAAGATGCTCGCGCTTTCTTTCTTGTTTCTCATCGGCGCTGCGTTGATCGCCGACGGTCTCGATTTCCATATCCCGCGCGCCTACATCTATTTTGCCATGGCCTTTGCCGCTGGCGTCGAGGCGATTAACGTCGTGGCCCACCGCAAGCGCCGCAAGAAGGCGAAGCCGCGCCAAGACCCCTGAGTCGCCGCGTTTTGGCCGTAAGTGACTTAACCTTGTCACGCAACTTCCATGCGTAGCCCAAAATTGACCCCTATTTTACGACGAAGTCGCTTCCTCATGCGTCGACAGAAAAGGGGAAGCGATGAAAATCGCAGCACTCGTAATCGCGGCGGGCTTGGCCCTGCCGGCGCTTCCGGCGATAGCCGAGCCCATTTCACTCGCGGGTGATGAGCTGCGTCAGGCCATCAGCGGCAAGACCGTTTATCTCGATGTTTCGGCCTTCGAGCTGCCGATCCGTTATTCGCCGAATGGCCGCATGAGCGGCACTATCGGCGCCGTCGCCGCGAGCTTCGGACGGGGAGATGGCACCTCCGACCGCGGCAAATGGTGGGTCGCAAGCGACCAGCTTTGCCAGAAGTGGACGAGTTGGATGGACGGGCAGTCCTACTGCTACAGGCTCATCCGCAATGGCAATAGCGTGCAGTGGACAAGTAACGACGGCCGGTCTGGCACCGCGCGCATCGGCGGCTGAGGCCACACGGGGCGTGAGGAACAGATGGTGAGAGCCGCCTTAGGGCGACTTTCTTCACATTGGACCGATTGCAGCCCCCGCGCGCTTTACAGGCTCGAGAGCGGCCTTCAACAACCGGCTGCTGCCGTTCATGGGGAAGGGCGGATAGTCGCTCAAGGCCTCGCGAACAGCCAGCCGGCGAGCCCTGCCGCCGCCAGCGCGCCAAGAATTTCCGCAACGATAAAGCCCGGCGCGTCGCCGGGCGCAATGCCCGCGAATGTATTGCTCAGCGACCGCGCGATCGTCACCGCAGGATTGGCGAAGGACGTGGACGCCGTGAACCAATAGGCCGAAGTAATGTAGAGGCCAACGGCGAAGGCGACCGCCTCCGGTTTGAAGCGCACGCAGCCGAGGATCGTCATCAGCAGCCCGAATGTGGCAACGAACTCCGCCAGCCATTGCGGCCATCCGGTCCGCACCGTGGTGCCGAGCTGGAGCGGGCTCAAGCCGAACATCACATGGGCGAAGAGGGCGCCGAGGCATCCGCCGGCGATCTGCACCAGGATGTAGGCGAGAGCTTCCCGCCGATGCAATTCGCCTCTGATCAACATCACCAGGCTGACCGCGGGGTTGAAATGGGCGCCTGAGACCGGTGCGAAGATGGTGATGATCACGACCAGCATGGCGCCGGTCGCGAGCGTATTGCAGAGGAGCGCCAGCGCGTCGTTCCCGCCCGAAAGCCGCGCGGCCATGATACCCGAGCCGACAACGGCCGCGACCAGCAAGGCGGTGCCGAGAGCCTCTGCCGCCAAGCGGTGCGTAAGATCGAAAGTTTTCATGGCCCCCAGCCTGTTGTACCGACCCGCGCCGCCGATGTCAGCTGCAGCCCCCGCCGTTTGCCTTCGGCGCTGCCGCCGAGGCGAAGGGGATCGACGTCCCGCAACCCAGAAAGATCCCGTAATGGGTCGAGAAATCACCGATGAAATCGAAATGCCGGGCAAACCGCGTATCGGCCAATATGCGCCAGCTATTGCCGCAGACCGGGAACACTTTGCCGCGCTCCATCAAATGATGACCGTCGAGCTCGAAGGCGTCGGGCTGCTCCGCGACGGATCCCCGGTAGACGACCGCCTGTCCATAGTCCTCGCACGCGGTCTCGAGACCGTCGAGCTTGAACATCCGATAGGTCGCCGAGAAGAAGCTCGCTGTGCCCAGCTTCCGTCGCACGGCTTCATTGGTGATCTCGATCGGACGACTGGTGACGAGGCGCGGATCGAGGAAGCCGGCGGCTTTGGCCATGGGCAGGAAGTCGTTCCAATACAGCGCCCCACCTAGACATTCTCCGTACAGGACGGGATCGGCCTTGATGCTGAGGGGTAAGCGCCGATCGCAATAGACATCGGAGAAATAGAGCTCTCCGCCCGGCTTCAACAGCCGAAGCGCGCCGCGCAGCACTGCTGGCTTGTCCACGGAAAGATTGATCACGCAGTTGGAAACGATGACGTCGAAGCTTTCCGGCTCGAGACCAAGCTCGTCCAGCCTTTCGATATAGCCTTTGAGGAAGCGCACATTGCTCCGCGCGTAGCCGAACCGCTCCTGGTGCCAAGCCAGATGCGCATTGGCGGTTGCGAGCTGCTCGTCCGTCATATCGACGCCGACGACCTCACCGGAAGCGCCGACCAGCTGCGCCAGCAAATAGGTATCGCGGCCCGAGCCTGAGCCAAGATCAAGCACGCGGAGGCCGCCAAGCTCTGCCGGCACGACGATGCCGCAACCGTAATATTTGGATGCGACCTCAGGATGAACCTTGGCGAGCAGTGGCTGCAAATGGGAGGGCAGCTCGCCGCCGTCGCAACAGGCGGTGGTCTTTAGGTCCTTCGAGCTCTGCAGCAACTTCCCGTAATAATCTTTGACAACTTCGAGCTGCATCGTGCGGACCTTCTCGTTACGACAGAGAGGCAACTCTCCGGGCTACCTCATCGGAAATCAAGGGGAGTTCACCGCGTCACCTCCCCATCAAATTGGGCGGCGCCGTGTTGACTGTTAGCCTCTTTGCTTGTTTCAGCCAGGCCGGCGCCATGCCTGTGCTCGCTTCGAATGACTCCCCCAATATCGCCTCGCCGATCGAGCAGGTTGGGTACTAGGGCCACCGCTATGGCCGGCTACCACCCTTTTTACCGGCATTGGGGCCCCCGCTACGGTACCGGCCGTATTACGGGCACGGCTACTAGCCGCATCACCGATACGGTTACAACTGGCGCTATTAGCAAGCGGCACGGTCACAGCCAGGATCGGCGGAATTCATTCCGCCGGTCCTGACTGGCGCTCGTTGGTGTTCTCGCTGTGGCTTTCCGGTCGACTCACGATCAATTCTTTCGAAAGACGCGCGCGCTAACCTCCGAGACGCTTGCCGAGAATGCCCCGCTTGATTTAGGGTGATTACTGGTACTGGGTTTTGTAGCTGTTGCGTGTCTAGCGTTGTCAGACAATTCTGAACATCTGGACGTCTTACGCCGCGGCCCCCGGTTGTGGAACGCTTGGCGTCGTCAGCATCCGGCCGTAATTCCCAATCTCACGAGAATTTCCCTAAGCGTAAGCGAGCGCCAGATGGGCCCGATCAATGGCGGGCCGATCAACCTTGCAGCGGCGCGCTTGCGGAGAGCGTCCTTACGCTTTGCGACGCTGTCGGGAGCGAATTTCGAGGCCGCGGACCTGTCCGGCGCCGATCTCACCGATGCCCGGCTCGATAACGCCAATCTCGCCAACGCCGATTTGCGGGACGCCGTGCTCGACCGCACGGATTTTACCGGAGCCAAGCTCACCGGCGCCACGTTCAGCGGCGTAAACCTCTCGAAGGCTCGTAATCTGACAGAGGCGCAGTTGGCCGAAGCCCTGGGCGATACGTCCACGGTCCTGCCGCCGCATCTGGACAAGCCTTCGTTTTGGCTGGCGACCGCGGTCGATCTCGTCGAGCCGCCGGAACAGACACGCGAGCCGCGTGCGCTCGCGCCCGTCGAGGTTCGCGCCCCGGCGAGAGCCGCAAGAGTGTCCTGGCTAGTCGGCGGACCTCTGCAAACGGCTTAGGTAGATTTCTTTGTATAATCAGAATATTAGGAGTTAAACTGAACCCTAGCACTGAATTACAAAATGATGGGCAAACATTCCAGTCTCGGCCCGATCGATCCTCAAATCGGCGGGGTTCGCCACAAGAGAATCAGCGTTCCCTGTTCGCGGGAATCCCCAATGAATCAGCCTTCACGCAAGCTGGTATTAGTAGCCGCTGGGGCGGAGGTTAGGGTCGGCGTCCCCTTTCGAGCATTTTTCAACCCTGAATTTCGCTGCCTCCGACTGGGCAGCGGACTTGTCCTGCGGCATTTGCTCAACCACGACGCAGCCGTCGCCCTTTACGGCGGCCCAACTTGGGGAAGCCCGCCACACACCATGGGCTGCTGTCTGCGGGTCGGCACCTTGATTGTCGGAACTAGCATACGGCCCCAAGGGGGCCGGTGAATTGGTTAGAGACTGCGGGGACGCATAGCCGACGAGGGGCGCTAGAGGCGCACGGACAACTGGCTCCGAAGGCGGGATAGTCGAAGTGGTCGTAGGGGAAAGAACGGTCGACGATTCCGGCGCAGAGCACGAGAGTAAAGCCATTCCGACAGCCATTGTGGCCGTGACTACAAGGGCTTTCCGCACTGATCCCCCCGCTCTGGTCTTAGCTCAAGACAGACTTAAGGCGGAGGGGTTACTAAAAGGTCACTCAGCCGCGCGGCCAGTTAAGAAGGCCCATTGCGCTCGCGCCCTTGTGACCTGAGCTGGCTGCACAGCGTGGCGGTGTCCTTGTCGGGAATTGGTCCGATGCGCAACCAATAAAGGTTCCCGCGCCGGAGTCGATGCGCGCCAGGCCCCGCCCGATGTTGACCGAGCGGGTGCCCATAGAGCGTGCAAGCATCTGCGCCATCGAGTTGTCTCGGCAAGCATCGAGAAACACAAGCGCGGTGCTGGCCTCGCGCTCAAGCTGCTCAAGCACGAGATCGAGTTTGACCGCCTCGAAAGCGAAATCGCCCTCATGCGCGAGCTTAGCGTCGATTGGGACGAGATAATTTGTGCCTCCGACCTGCATGCCGTGGCCCGCGTAGAAAAAAGACCTGCGTCGGCGCCGGGCAACGCTTCGGAGAAGTGACGAATAGTCGCCACCAGGTCGACCTGGTTCAAGTCATGCCCTTCGATGACCTCAAAGCCGAGTGCTTTCAGCGCGGATGCTATGTCGGCAGCGTCGTTCGCTGGATTGGGCAGGGCCACAACACTCTGATAGGCTGAGTTGCCAATGACGAGCGCCACGCGTTTGTCGGCTCTCGCCGGAAGAGCCAGCACGAAGCTCACAAAAATCAGACTGAGCAGAAGCAGGATCGCGCGGCGCATCGCTCCTCCCAAGGGAAGCTTCCTCTCGTGCAACCTGAACTATAGCTGAACGTAGGGTTTCCCACACGCCTTGCTATGCTGCGTGGGTCCTTCCGCGACGATTCTCCTCTGCGGGGGCGCTGCCTCCCGGAATTTCGCTCGCCGCAAAAAATGCTGGTAGGGCGGACATGCGCGGCAAACTTTTGGCGGAACCGCGCCTGCACGGAACCCGCTTTGCCGCAGAGCGGTTTTGCTGCTGTGGCCTTGATAAGGATCAACACTCAATTGCGCAGAGCCTGTAGTAGGGAAAACGAGACAAAAAGGAGTACCAAATGGTTCGCAAACTCTCTCTCATTTGTGCCGTAGCGGCGGCTCTGTTTTTTCCAATATCGGCGTTTGCCGGTCACGGTCATGGCGGCGGTCATCATGGCGGTTACCATGGCGGCTACCATCGCGGTTACCATGGCGGTTACCATCGCGGTTACCATGGCGGCCATTGGTATCACGGTCGCTATTGGGGCTATGGCGTAGGCTCATGTTGGCGATGGACCCCCGCTGGCTATATTTGGATTTGCGGTTACTGAGCACCGCGTAAAAAGGGGGGCTGGTCGTGCCAGCCCCCTCATTTTTCAGTCTGAGAGACAAGGTTCATTCGCCGGGCGTTGGAAATCAAGTGGCGTTGGCGGATGGGGTGGGATTTGAACCCACGAGACGCTTGCACGTCTGCCGGTTTTCAAGACCGGTGCCTTCAACCACTCGGCCACCCATCCTTGATATAAAGGCGTTCGAAGGGAAGGGAGAGTCGCGCCAATCCTACTTCCTCCGCTAATGCCAAACAGGCTCCGTATCAAGCCTCAGATCGTGCTCTCTGCTCCTCATTGCCAGCGTCTTAAGCCTGGAACTGCAAGCGCCGTGGCATCATTATGCGCTAGTCTTTGAGCGTTTCCACGATCTCCATCCGGACATGAGCCGCAAGAAAGACCCTTACGGCCGCGACGCGAGGCGTCCATACCACATCCCTTTGCGGGGCTGGTGGCAAGTTGCCCAGAGGGTATGGACCGAAAGCGGGCGCGACAATCTCTTCGTGGTGGCGGCGGGTTGCGCCTTCTTCGCGCTGTTCGCCATCTTCCCCGCGCTGTCGGCGCTCATCTCTCTTTACGGCCTCACGGCGGACCCTGCGACGGTCGGGCAGCAATTCGGCGTGCTGGCCGACGTGCTTCCCGCCCAGGCCTACGACATCGTCATCGAACAGATCCGCCGCATCGCGCAAGCGTCCAGCCAGTCACTCGGCTGGAGCCTTGGCCTCAGTCTCGGCCTTGCCTTTTGGAGCGCTACGGCCGGTACCCAGGCGCTATTCGCCGCACTTAACATCGCCTATGAGGAGCCCGAGCGGCGCAGTCTCTTCCAGTTCTATATGAGTGCGTTCACCTTCACGCTGGTCGGCATTCTCGGTGGCGTGATCATGCTGCTCGCCATCGTCTATGTGCCGATCCTGTTCGCGGTCACGGGCTATTCCCACGCCTTTGAGCTCTTCGTCAGGGTCGCCCGCTGGCCCTTCTTGGCGCTCCTCCTCCTCTGCCTGCTCGCGCTCCTGTACCGCTACGGTCCGTGCCGGCGCACGGCCAAATGGCACTGGGTGAGCGTGGGCTCGTTGTTTGCCGCGACGGTATGGCTGATCGCCTCCGCGGCGTTTTCATATTATGTCTCCAACTTCGCCCATTACGACAGGTTCTACGGCTCGCTCGGTGCCGTGATCATTCTGTTGTTCTGGCTTTACATCTCCTTCTACATCGTGCTGCTCGGCGCGGAGATCAACGCCGAGCTTGAACTGCAAACGGCCATGGATACGACGGCCGGACCGCCGCGACCCATCGGCGAGCGGGGCGCTTTCGTCGCTGACCACGTGGCCGGAGGGCCGGCTGGCGATAAGCGGCCATCCCGTCCGTTGCCAAAGCAAGAGGGCGCAGAGCCCGGCGGCACCTCCTGAAGAGCCCCGGAGCGGCAAGGACGCCGTCCCCTTGAGACCAGGGAGGGGTGGGGTTCCGATGCGGCGCGGCCGGTTTTGCACTGCGTGGAGCCGCAATTTTGGGCTTAAAAGCGATCGGGCTTACCGCGGACCCCTGACGCCGGCAGCGGAAGAGCGCAGCCGTTTGCGGCTCGTTTCCCCCGGGGCGAAAGGGCTCCGGGATCTTTGGCGCGGCTGGCGCGACTATCGAGAACTCTGGCTGGCGGTCGGCTGGTACGACATCAGAAAGCGCTACCGCAGGTCTGTGCTTGGACCCTTTTAGGATCACGATTCGCCGGTCGGCGTCATGCGACGTGGTCAAGGATGGCGTGAACGGCTTCTTCGCGATCACGGAGGCGGACTGGATTGAAAATCTAGAACGATTTCGCGGCAATTTGACCCTGACCTCGGCATTGGGGGCGGCCGCGCGCGAGACGGCGGAGACGTCATTTTCGTTGCGTGCAACCTTACCCATATTCGCCGAGATATTGCAATCTGCGGCATCGCTCTGGCGATCGACCCGTCGCACGCCGTCCAGAACCGCGCTTAGATCCGGTCTGCCGCGCTCCGACGGATCCAGCGGCGCCGCACCACCCCAATAAAGACGACCAGCAGCGCACCCAACATGGCCCCCGCGAGCAGGACCCTGTGTGCCGTCGCCGGATCGAGATAGTGCGCGAAGACCGGATCGCCGGCGATGATCTCCCCCGCGATCCAACCGAGCAACGCAGCTCCGGCCCAGACGATCATCGGAAAGCGTTCTAGCAAGGCAATGACGGCGGCGGCACCCGCCATGATCAGTGGAATGCTGCAGGCCAATCCGAACATGAGCAGCGCATAGCTCCCGCGCGCCGCTGCGGCGACGGCAACGATATTGTCGAGGCTCATCACCACGTCGGCGATCGCGACAATTTTGACGGCTCGCCACAGGCTGTCGACCGGCTCGATCTGGCAGTTCTTGCCATTCTCGTCGGACCCGAGCAGCTTGACCGCGATCCAAAATAACGCCAAGCCGCCGACCAGCTTCACATAAGGCATCATCATCAACGACGTCACGATCCCCGTGAAGGCAACGCGTAGCGAGATGGCGACCATCGTCCCGAGCACGATGCCCCACATGCGCTGACTCACGGGCAATTTCCGGCAGGCAAGTGCGATGACGACGGCATTGTCGCCGGACAAAAGCACATCGATCCAGATGATTTGCAGGACGGCGAGCCAGAAGCCAGGTTCGTCAACGGTCATGCTGCTGCTATCCCCATCCCCTGGGCGCATTCGCCGGCGCGTTAGTCCGGCGAATACTTGCCCTACCCTTTGCCGCCAAAAGCAGCAAGGACAAGACGCATATATGCCTTCCGCGACGAGATTGAAGGAGCCAGCACCCACTTTGCTTCCGGCGCCGGTGCCTTTCCGCCGAGGACAAGGTGTCCCCAAATGAATTATGCTTGATCGCCTGATCCACGAATCGGGCGTATTGAGCCCAGCTCACGGGGGGAATGATGAATCTTGATATTGAGGTGGTCAATCCGCTTGTCGCTCTCATCGCAGGCATTCTCATTCTGCTCATGCCTCGACTGCTCAACTACGTCGTGGCGATCTATCTGATCGCGATCGGCCTCCTCGGGCTCGCTCAGCATTTCCATTCTTAGTCAGCATCTCTCCGGCGCGCATGGCGGCCTGACGGCCCCCAGTCGAAACCGAGAGACTAGCTGGAACCATCCGATCGGATGGCCTATAGTCGCGCTCTCACGCTCAAGACCAAGGGGGAGACGCTCCCGCGCAGGCAGGCCGCAGATCCTCGCAAGTGTCGACACGCGCGAGGTGTAGATTGGCGAAGTTTGGCCATCGACGCATCGATGGTTCGATCTTGGTCAACGCCGCGGCGGGATAGTAATTAGGCGCTTTGGCCGGGCGGGGCGCCCGAGCCAAGATGTGCCGCTCTAGAAGGATGAGAATTCCATGTCGGAATTCCGGCCGAGATTCTTGCTAATTTGTAGCGTTGGCGTCCTGGCTCTGACGTTGGACGCGGTCCTTGGCGCGCGCGCAGGTCGAAGCGGTGACGGTGCTTCGGACTCTGTACGCGCCGCGCCGGCCATGCTCGCCGAGATGGCGCCGAGCGCCAATCAGGGGAGCGACGCTCGCCCGCGGCAGACGGCTTATGTTTGGTCGGCGAGCCGAATTGGCTCAACACTGAGGCTCAGGGGCCTTGTGCCCTCCGAGGAGGACCGCCGCACGGTGCTTGGTATGGTGAAGGCTCACTTCGCCGATCTGGAGGTTGAAGATCGCCTTAAGATTGCGGAAGGCGGTCCGCCGCGAGAGCAATGGCTTGGGGCCGTCAGCTTTGGACTTAATCAGCTGTCGCATCTGAAGCAAGGCTCGGCGAGGCTCCTGAATGCGGGGCTGAAGGTCGAGGGTGAAGCAAGGAGCGGTGCCGACTACGACGAGGTGAAGAAGGCCCTTGCCGGGCCCATGCCGACCGGCCTCACGGTGTTGAACGACAATGTGCGCCCCCCAGTGGCGGATCCTTTTGTCTTCGTCGCTTCTCTGGACCCCAACGCGCTGACCCTGAGCGGTAGCGTGCTAAGCGAAAACATGCGGAAGCAGGTCAAAGAGTTGTCACGGCGCCTGTTCGAGCGTCCGATGCTCGACGACCAGCTGCAACTTGCGTCCGGGGCGCCCAAGGATTGGAACAACGCAGTAGAGGCATCGTTGCGGGCTTTGAGCCGCCTCGACTCCGGCAAGGTGTCACTCTCGGGCCTTGTGCTCACTATTGATGGCGTAGCCCCGGATAAGGGCACCGCGATCGCGGTGTCTTCCGCGCTCAAGCGCGAGTTGCCGGCACTCTTTTCGTCTTCCGAAAGCATCCGCTGGAAAGAAGCGGTCATCTCGCGCAACGCGGGTGAACTGCTCGCCCCGCGCATCAAGGAAATCGACCGCACCGAGAGCGGCCTGACCACGGGGGCGATCCCCTTGGAGGACTTGCCGCCGCTTGCACGGCCGTAAGTGAGGTTCATTCGAGGGTTGACGTTGGCGTTTTGCGCTGCGGATCGTTCCAGCGCTGCCTGATCCTCGGGCCGATGCGCTAGTCGTTGGCCGCGAGAAACATTCCGATGGTCTCAGTCGATTGAGGGTCATTGAGCAGCGGCGCGTGTCCCTGGCCCGGCACCGTCAGCGTGCGCAGATTGGGATGCCGCGCAACCATCGCCTCGAGGGTTTCGGCGGTGAGCAAATCTGAATTCACCCCGCGGATCACGAGCGCCGGGAACTGGCCCAGCGCAATGAACTGAGGCCAAAGGTCGGGGACGGGCTGGCTCAAATCGACGCCGCCCATGGAGCGAGCGAGCCGGCGGTCGTACCCTTGCGCCGGGCGCCCATTGCGCTCGTTGAAAACGGCCCGCGCCATCTCCTCCCATTGCCAGGATTCAACAGCAGGGAAGGCGCGCTCGTTCATCTCGCGGAGCAGGAGAGCGGCGTCGTCCCAGCTTCGCGGGACCTTCGTGCGTCCGACATACCCCATGATCCGCGCCAACCCCGTGGTCTCGATCACCGGACCGATGTCGTTGAGAACGACCACGCCCATCGCCGTCGGCCGGATCGCCGCCATCATCATGGCGATGATACCACCGCGCGATGTACCGACGATGGCCGCCTGATGCAGGTCCTGGATGGTCATGAAATCGAGCGTGTCGATCAGCTCGATGAAGGGCGTGTAATTGCGCCAGTGGCGGTCGTATTGCGAGCCGCCACGGCCGCGATAGTCGACACAGTAGACGTCTCTCGGCCGTTGCGGATGGTGTGAGAGGTAGCTCGCAAGGTAGTGGAAGTCCCGGCCGTTGCGGGTGAGGCCAGGGAGGCAGACGACGGGCCGCGCTTTTGCGTCAGCCGCGGGATAGTGCCGCACATGCAGGCGCAAATCGTCGAATGACGCGTAGTAGATGTCTCGCCACAGCTCGCCATCAAGCTCAGGCATGTCTCGGGATGACGCCTTGGGAATCATTCAAAGGTTGCGCGTGTCGTCGGCGCTGCTCTCGGCACTCAGTGTGCATAGAGTTTCGATGCGAGCAAGCCCACGGGCTGGCTCACTCCGACTTTGCCTGCACCGCGAGCGCCTTGGCCTTGGTGGCCCGGCCGCGGTTGAGGTCCTGCACCAGCTGAAGCGCCTTCTCGCTGCCGGCGAGCCTTGAGCGATAGAGCTGCAGCGTCTCCATAATCTTCTTCACATAGTCGCGGGTTTCGGTGAAGGGGATGCGTTCGATCCAATCGATGGGATCGACGTTCGGGTTGCGCGGATCGCCGTAGGCGTGCATCCAGTCCTGCACTCTCCCGCCGCCCGCATTGTAGGCGGCGAGCGCAAGAAAATAAGAGCCGGAATAGCTATCGATCAGACCGCTGAGATACGCTTCGCCGAGCTGCACATTGTAGGTCGGGTTGGTGAGCTGGGCAGGCTCGAACTTCACTTTATACGCCTTGGCAACGCCTTTTGCAGTGCCGGGCATCAGCTGCATCAGTCCGCTCGCTCCCACTGGGCTCTTGGCTGCGGCATTGAACTCGCTCTCCTGGCGCGACAGCGCATGAACGAGAGCCGGATCGACGCGATCGGTGAGCAAGCTCTTGAACTCCGGCAGCACGCCGATGGGCAGAGCGTAGTCGCCGACCGGAAGATCGCGATTGAAGGCGATCTTGGCCAGCCTGAGCGCGATCTGTGGGTCGCCCGAGAGCTTGGCGAGTTCGGCCAGCAAGACCACCTCACCAGGGCTGGTCAGCTGCCGCGCCAGCGCGAGGTAGAATTGCGGCGTGACGCGCTCCATATCGGTCGCGAGCGCAATCCCGATCGCGCGCGCCGCATCGTTGGCAAGGAAGTGCTGGATGTCGGTATCGCTCGGCAGCGGCGTGGGGGTCACCGTGAGATTCGCGGGCTTGGCATCGAGGGCCTGGCGGCCGAGCTGGCCGTAAAAATATTGTGGGTATTTGGCGGCGGCGTGGAAATGCACGAGCGCCGAGCCACCGTCGCCAAGCGCGAGCGAGGTGCGGCCGAGCCAATATTCGGCAAGAGCGAACTGCTTCGAGCCCTTGGCGGCGGCGCGGAGCGCGAGGAGATGCCCGAGCGCTGTTTTTGGATCGGACAGAAAGCGCAGCGCAATCCAGCCTGCAAGGAACTCCGCTTCGACATAATCGTCGCCTGAAATCGGACCGTGCTTGGCCGCGATCGCATAAGCGATGCGGGGCTGCCCGGCATTGAGCGCGGTACGGCAATTGAGTCGCCGTTCCGTCCACCATCCGTCCGGATCGATCAGCTGGGCCTGCTCGCTTGGCGCATCGAGCAGCATCTTCCAGGCTTCCTCGTCGCGGTCCTTGCGCCGAAGCCACTGAATGCGATTGTACAATAACCCAACGTCGCCATCGGTCGCGCTTGTCGGCAACGCAGCGAGCAGCTTGCCCGCATTCGCTCCGCGTTTGACCACGGCGATCCGCGCCGCGATCTTCTTCTGCTCGGCGGCGGGGAGGAGCTTTACGATCCGCAGCGCCGCCTCGGCGGTAACGTTGCTGTCGGGAAAGAGCAGCTTGTCGATGCGCGCCTGGTGATCCTCCACGCTCAGCATCGAGCCGAACCGGGCCAGGATCTTTTTCTCCACCCCGGCATTCAATTGATAATCGCGCCAAGCCGAGACGACCAGCTCGCGCGCCGCCGCCTCATTGCCGTCCTTGAAATAGGCGCTCGCAAGCGCGGCCTTTCCGGCGCCGGTGAGCGGCGAGGCGTCGCCAAAAAAGGCCCTAACCTTGTCGGGGCTCACATCGGCGAGAAAGAGAGCGATTTCGGCCCGCTCGCGGAGTTCGTCTTGACCTGGCCAGTCGGGATTGGCGAGGCGGAACGCCTCAATCGCATCGGCGGCCGCGTCGAGGTCGCCGTTCCGATATTCGTACCAGGTGGCAAGCTTGCGCGCTGCGGGGTCGCTGATCCTCGCGACCGCCGCGTGTGACCCGGCATCGTCGCCTCGAAAGCTCGCGGCAAGGGCGTCCTTGAGATTGGCCGCGTCCGAAGCGCTGAGCTGGTAGGCGAGCAGCGGCCGCAAAATCGAGGCATAGGCCATTTTGGGAGCCGATGCGCCCGACGCGGCCTGAGCATTCGACGGGGGCGGCAGCGTTGGCGCCGGACGCTCGGGATTGTGCGCGGGGAGAACGACCTCTGTGGCATTCGCGTCAGGCGGCACGGCTGCCGTCGGCGCCACCGGCGTCGCCGATGAGCGGTCGGGATTGCGAGCGGGGAGTACGACGTCGGTGGTGTTAGCGTCAGGCGAGGTCAATGCTGCCGTCGGCGGAGCTGGCATGGCTTGGCTCTGGTCCGGCGGCGGCTCGCTCGTCAGGGCGCCCGTCGCCTCCGCCGGGGGCGCGCCGGAGCCCGTCTGTGCGGCGGGAGCCGGGCGCATCGGGTTCCGATCGGGCAGCAGAATGGAGCTGGGCTTTGCCAGTTTTACCGCAGTGCGCTTGGCTGCATGCGGCTTCGCGGCGTGCGACTTAGCCGCCAGCGGCCCCGGGGCCAGGACTGGCGGGGCGAACGACGCAAAGAATACAAAGAGTGATACGGCCGCGCTTAAGCGTTTCATTCTCGTCGATCGGTCCGGTTTTGCGATCCTGCCAAGACTAAACAGTCAGGATTTCCCCCTTGGCCGGGGCGCCGCGACGATACTCGCCAACTATAGGCCACCCTTTTCAACAATGTCTGAAAAAATCCGGCGGAAAGATGACTGCCAATCTCACGATTGGCGTAGCAAAGTTGATCAGCGGCGGTCGCCAACATGCGGAAGAAGCTAATTTTTGACCCAAACGGAGTTTGAATGATCGTGGGGCCCCTGCCGCGGGCGACACGGCCGGGGGATCGAGGACCGCGTCTGCTTGCCCGGCCAGCCTCAAGCTCCTATTGTCCGCCACTGATTTTTTAAGGCTGAGCAAGCCTCTGCCGCCATCCAAGGAGCCCTAATCTCGTGCCCATGCCGCCATTTCAAGGCTCGTTCACGGCCCTGATCACGCCCTTCAAGCATGGCAAGATCGACGAGAAGGCGTTCCAAAGCCACGTCGAATGGCAGATTGGCCAAGGCACCCATGGCCTCGTGCCGGTGGGGACGACGGGTGAATCGCCGACACTCTCCCATGATGAGCACAAGCGCGTCGTCGAGCTTTGCATCGAGGTCGCTGCGGGCCGCGTCCCCGTTATTGCTGGCGCCGGCTCAAACTGCACCGCCGAGGCCGTCGAGCTCGCCCGCCATGCGAAGCAGGCTGGCGCCGACGGCGTGCTCGTGGTCACGCCCTATTACAACAAGCCGACTCAGGAGGGGCTTTACCTCCACTTCAAGGCGGTCAACGACTGCGCCGATATTCCCATCCTCATCTACAACATTCCCGGCCGAAGCGTGGTTGACATGTCGGTCGAGACCATGGCGCGGTTGTTCAAGCTCGCCAACATCGTGGGCGTAAAGGACGCGACAGCGAACATGGCGCGGGTGAGCCAGCAGCGAGCGGCGCTCGGAACCGATTTCGTCCAGCTGTCGGGCGAGGACGCAACGGCGCTTGGCTTCATGGCCCATGGCGGACAGGGTTGCATCTCGGTCACCGCCAATGTGGCGCCGGCGCTGTGCTCCGAGTTCCAGCTCGCTTGCCTTGGCGGCAATTTCAAGCGGGCGCTCGAGCTGCAGGACCGGCTGATGCCGCTGCATGACGCCCTGTTCGTCGAATCGAACCCGGCTCCGGTGAAATACGCAGCCGAGAAGCTCGGGCTTTGCTCGAGCGAGACGCGGCTACCGCTTGCGCCCATGACGCAAGCCTCGAAGGCGAAGGTCGACGCGGCGCTTGGCCAAGTCGCGCTCTTCCTCGTCTAGCGCCCAAGGTCAAGCCAATGGCGCAGAAGAGCGAGAGCGGCAAGCTCGTCGCCGAGAACCGCAAGGCCCGCTTCAACTACGCGATCGAGGATAAGCTCGAGGCCGGCTTGGTGCTCACCGGCTCGGAGGTGAAATCGCTGCGCGCCGGCAGGGCCAATATCGCCGACGCCTATGCCTCCGCGGAGAGGGGCGCGCTCTATCTGATCAACGCGCATGTCACCGAATATGCGCAAAGCGGCCGTGCTACTCACGATCCCACGCGGCCGCGCAAGCTGCTCCTGCATCGCCGCGAGCTCGACCGGCTGATGGGCGCTATCCAGAGGGAAGGTATGACGGTCGTGCCCCTCAAGCTCTATTTCAATGCGCGGGGAATCGCCAAGGTCGAGCTGGGACTGGGCAAAGGCAAGAAGCTGCACGACAAGCGCGAGACCGAGAAGAAGCGCGACTGGGAGCGGCAAAAGGGCTGGCTGATGCGTGACAAGGGGTAGCGAGAGTGGCGAGCCGTCTTCCCATCAACGACGGTGAGGCGGACCACCTCAAGCCGGGCAGGGCAGTGCCGCGCGCCATGTTTCCCGCAACAATGGCCCCCGATGTTTGCCTTGCCAGCCATCCAGGCCGCAGCGTCCTTTTCATCTACCCTTGGACCGGACGGCCCGGCCATCCCAATCCGCCTCAATGGGACGAGATCCCCGGCGCCCATGGCTCTACGCCAGAAATCGAAGGGTTTCGCGATCTTGCCGCGGACTTCGTGCAATTGGGTGTGAAGCTGTTTGGCTTGAGCCGTCAGACACCCGACTATCAGCGCGAGATGGTAACGCGCCTAAACGTGTCGTTCCCGATCCTGAGCGATGCGGCGGGGCGGTTCTCGGCCGCGCTCGCATTACCCAGTTTCGTAACCGGCGGAGAGAACTATCTGAAAAGACTCACCCTCATCATCGATGCCGGCAAGATCGAAGCCATATTCTATCCGGTGGTCGATCCCGCGGCGCATGCGAGCGACGTGCTGCGATGGCTCCGGCGCTAGATGGCCGGGACCGCGGCCGGACAGTGGCGCCTAGAGCGCCTCGTCCTCGGCGTCCTCGACCGAATAGCCGAGCTTATCCAACCCTTCCTCGAGATAGTCGGCGAGGAGGGGCATGCCGAGCAGATAATCCTCGCTGCGATTGACGTGCTCGGTGCGGGCCGTGTCGAGCGCCTCGTCGAGCTCCTCCGGGCCAAACAAGCCCCTGCCGATCCAGGCGAGTGCCACGAGGCCCGCCTGCTCGTCCTCGTTCATGTCGCGGATATAGCCCTTCAGCTCGGCCCGCGTGCCGTCCTCGGAGAAGGATTCGAGAATGGAATCCGCGTCGTGATCTGAGATGGCGCCGTCGTCCCAAGCCGCCACCTTGGCCGCGCATTCGCGTGCCTTGACAATCACATAGCCGACTTTCGTCGGCGAAATCTCCAACGCGGCCATCAGCCTCTCCTAGGGACATCGCCCCATAACCAAGCCGCAGCATGCCCGAGATGATGGGCGCCAGCAAGAATCTCAGGAGCTCTTATGGGCTGCCAAGTTCCGCTGCGATGTTGGTGAGAACGGTTTCAAACATCGTCGTGGTCAGGCGCCCGGTATTAGTGTTCTGGCGCGAGCAGTGGTAGCTGTCGAAGAGCACAATCCCGCTTTTAAGCTCGTGGCGCGCGCCATGGGCGAAGGGGTAGCGGCTCCTTTTCAGACCAAGCGCTTCGAGCGTGCTCTCATGCGCGATGCGGCCAAGCGCCAGGATGGCCCGCAAAGAGGGGACCGTAGCGATGCGCCCCACCAGAAATTGACGGCAGTGGGCGATCTCGCTCGTGCTCGGCTTGTTGGCCGGCGGCACGCAGCGCACGGCATTGGTGATCATGCAGTCGACGAGCTGCAAGGCGCCGGGCGCCTCCGGATCATGATGCCCGCGGGCCAGCCCAACCTTCAGCAGAGAGCGGTAGAGCAGCTCGCCGGCGTGATCCCCGAGAAAGGGAAGTCCCGTACGGTTGGCGCCCTTCAAGCCCGGTGCAAGCCCGACGATGAGGAGCCGTGAGGTACTAGACCCTAAAGAGGGGACCGGGGCATTGAACCATTCCGGATGGGCGGCCCTGTTGCCGGCACGGAAGGCGACGAGGCGCGGACAGAGCGGGCAATCGTGCGCGGGTTCGGCAAGAGGCATAAGCGTTGCCGGGATTTCGGCGGGCCAAAGCGTCAGGTCTCGATAAGGTCCTCGGACTCGAACTCTTCAAGCGGGTCGGGCCTCCGGCGCTGCTCGCGCTGCGCACGCTCGGCCGGATCGCGGCCAATCTCATTTTGCAGATGCGCGAGATCGATGAACTGATCGGCCTGGCGGCGCAGCTCGTCCGCCACCATCGGCGGATTGGTGACGAGCGTCGAGACGACGCTGACCCGCTTGCCCTTGTGCTGCAAGGCCTCGACCAGCGAGCGGAAGTCGCCGTCACCGGAGAACAGCACGATATGGTCGAGATATTCCGATAGCTCCATGGCGTCGACGGCAAGCTCGATGTCCATGTTGCCTTTGATCTTGCGCCGCCCGGCTGCGTCGGTGAACTCCTTGGTCGGCTTTGTCACCATGGTGTAGCCATTGTAGTCGAGCCAATCGATCAGCGGCCGGATCGAGGAGTACTCCTGATCCTCGATCAGCGCAGTATAATAGAGGGCTCTGACGAGCTGCCCCTTGGTGCCGAACAGCGCCAGCAGACGCTTATAGTCGATGTCGAAGCCGAGAGATTTGGCGGACGCGTAAAGATTGGCGCCGTCGATGAACAGCGCGACGCGCTCGGTCGGATAGAAATGCATTGTCGTTCCTATCATTTGCAATATGCAGGCGGAAACAGAGAGCAACCTTGCAGAAAGAGCGACAAGCAGGCTGCCTATGAAACATAGGAAGGATGAGGTGAGTCCGCAATCGCTTGCCCGTGGCAAGGTGCTGGTAGGTCTTGGTGCAAATTGTCCCGGTCCATGGGGGAAGCCCACCAAGACTCTTCGCCGCGCGCTTCGCGAGCTCGAACGCGCGGGCGTGACCGTGCTTGCCGTCTCGGACCTGTACGAGACCGCGGCCATGGGGCAGCCCCGGCAGCCACCCTACGTCAATGCTGTCGCGCTCGCGGCCATGAGCCTGCCCGCGCCAAGCCTGTTGCGGCTCCTGAAGCAGGTGGAGGCTAGAGCCGGTCGGCGTGGGGGCAGGCCCTGGGGGATGCGGACCCTCGACCTCGATATTCTCGACTATAAGGGGCTAATCATGAATGGGGCGAAGGCCCGGCGGGGCCCGCCACGCCGGCGCCGCCATCCGCTCATTTTGCCCCATCCCCAGCTCGATCAGCGGGCCTTCGTGCTGAGGCCGCTGCTCGACGTGGCCCCCAATTGGCGGCATCCGGTGTTGAAGGTCAGTGCGCGGGAGCTATGGCAGCGCGTGTCGAAGCGCGGCCAAGGCCGCGTGCTCAAGCGGCTTTCCTAAAGTCGCGGACCCTTGATTTCCTTCGCTTTGCCTTGCCAGGCCAGAACGAAGCGCCTAAATAGGGACCAATCTTTCTCTAACCTGAACAAGGATTTGCTGATGGCTCGCGTCACCGTCGAAGATTGCATCGACAAGGTTCCGAACCGCTTCGAGCTCGTGCTGCTGGCGGGCCACCGTGCACGGTCGATTTCCGCCGGCGCCCAGATCGTCGTGGATCGCGACAACGACAAGAACCCGGTGGTGGCCCTGCGCGAGATCGCCGACGAAAAGGTCGACTGCGACGATCTTAGGGAAGACTTCATCCACTCCATGCAGAAATATGTCGAAGTGGATGAGCCTGAAGCAGAAGCTGTCCCCATGCTTTCGTCGGATACGAGAATGCCGATCCTCGGTCAGGACGATCAGTCGAGCGACGCTGCGGTCGATAAGATGAGCGAGGAAGAGCTGTTGCGCAGAATGGCGAGCCAGGCGCCGTCAGATGGCTCCAATGCGGGACCGCGCTCGCGCTGATAAGGCTTACACCCATGACCGTGGGTGGTATCGCCCTGGCTTGCTGAGGCGTCATCCCGGCCATAGCCGGGATCCGGCGAAGCGCTTTCCGGCCATCGTGTTTGCAGTTTGGGCTTCCGCCGGAATGATGGTGGGGCAAACACCGCCCTGCCTTGGAAGGCATGCGCCATGACCCGCCAATATGAGCTGGTCGAGCGGGTCAAGAGCTACGAGCCGAACGCCGACGAGGCGCTGCTCAACCGGGCCTATGTCTATGCCATGAAGGCCCATGGCAATCAGAAGCGGGCCTCCGGCGCTCCCTTCTTCTCCCATCCCCTCGAAGTGGCTGCCATCCTTGCCGAGATGCGGCTGGATGCCGCCACCATCGCCACGGCGTTGCTCCACGACACGATTGAGGACACCGGCGCCACGCGGCCCGAGATCGACGCGCTGTTCGGTGCCGAGATCGGTTCCCTCGTCGATGGGCTCACCAAGATCAAGAAGCTCGACCTCGTCACCAAGAAGGCCGAGCAAGCCGAGAACTTCCGCAAGCTCCTGCTCGCGATCTCGAGCGATATCCGTGTCCTCCTCGTCAAGCTCGCCGACCGCCTGCACAACATGCGCACGCTTGAGCATGTGAAGCCGGCTAAGCGCAAGCTCATCGCCGAGGAGACCATGGAGATCTATGCGCCGCTGGCCGGCCGCATGGGCATGCAATGGTTGCGCGAGGAGCTTGAGGATCATGCCTTCCGCTGGCTCAATCCGGAGGGTTACGCCGCCATCGTGGATCGCCTCAAGATGCTGCGCGACCGTAATCTGGGCCTCATCGAGGAGATCGAAAGGGCCCTGACGAAAAGGCTGCAAGAAGCGAATGTGACGGCGCTCGTCGCCAGCCGCGAGAAGAAGCCCTACGCCATCTGGAGTAAGATGGAGCGGAAGCAGATTTCGCTCGAGCAGCTCTCGGACATCTATGCCTTCCGCATCGTCGTGGACGAGGTGATGAATTGCTACCGCGCGCTGGCCGTGGTGCACACCACCTGGCACGCCGTTCCCGGCCGGTTCAAGGACTACATCTCAAGCCCCAAGCAGAACGACTACCAGTCGATCCACACCACGATCGTTGGACCCCGACACCAGCGCGCCGAGCTGCAGATTCGCACCGAGAGGATGCACTCGGTCGCGGAATATGGCGTGGCGGCGCATGCGCTGTACAAGGACGCCAACGGCTCTTCCGGCGGCATGCCGAAGCAAGAAAGCAATGCTTATCGCTGGTTGCGGCATCTCGTTGACATGTTGCTCGAAGGCGATAACCCCGAGGAATTCCTGGAGCACACCAAGCTCGAGCTGTTCCAGGACCAGGTGTTTTGCTTCACCCCGAAGGGGCACTTGATCGCGCTGCCGCGCGGCGCCAACTCGATCGACTTCGCCTATGCGGTGCATACCGACATCGGCAACACCTGCGTCGGATGCAAGATTAATGGCCGCCCCATGCCGCTCGTCACCGAGCTCAGAAACGGCGATGAGGTCGAGATCGTCTGCTCCGACGCGCAAGCTCCGCCCTCGGCGTGGCAGAGCCTCGCGGTCACCGGCAAAGCGCGCTCGGCGATCCGCCGGGCGACCCGCGATGCTGCCCGCGCGCAATACGGCAAGCTCGGCCGTGAGATACTTAAGCGGGCCTTTACCCGGCGCGGCAAGGCTTTCAGTGAGGAGAGAATCGGCCAGGTGCTCGGTCGCCTCTCGCAGAAGACCACGGAAGACGTCATCGCCGCGGTCGGTCGTGGCGAGTTGAGCTCGGCCGACGTGATCCTCGCGGTCTGGCCGGAGGAAGCCACCGCCGAGACGCCGAAACGTCGGCGCATGGTCAAGCGCACCGAAGAAGGCTGGTTCGGCCTCGGCAAGGTGATGGGACTTAAATTCCGCTGGCCAGGCTCAAGCAGCCGCAGCCGCCCGGTGGGTGCGAGCAGCATTCCGATCAGGGGTCTGCAGGGCGATCTGCCGGTCAGCTTTGCCGATAACGGCGCGGTTCCGGGCGATCGCATCGTCGGCATCCTCAACCCCGGCCAAGGCATCACCATCTATCCCATTCATGCGGCAGCGCTGAAGGCCTTCGACGAGGAGCCCGAGCGCTGGATCGACGTGACCTGGGACATCGATGAGGACAACCCCGAACGCTTCCCGGCGAAGATCGCCGTTGTCGCCCTGAATGAGCCTGGCAGCCTCGCTCAGGTTGCCGCCGTCATCGGCGAAGCCGACGGCAATATCGACAACATCAAGATGATGAAGCGGGTCGCGGACTACACCGAGATGGTCATCGATCTCGAAGTGTGGGACCTGAAGCATCTGAACGAGATCATTGCGGGCTTGCGTGCCAGGGATGTTGTGAGCAGCGCCGCACGTGTCAGCGGCTAGGTCGAGGAGGCGTGGGGCGGGCCGTCACTTCCGCTTGAAGCGCTGGCATGCAGACGAATTTTACCTAGAATTGCTAAAGCGTCCCTGGGCCATAGAATGCCTCATTCGAGTTGAAGCGTAGCGGGGTGTTGATGCTGTTTAAGCGTCGCGAAGAGGAAAGTTTCCTGGAGCGCATGCGGGTCCATATGTGGCCCCGTCGCAGCTGGGGGCGCTCGGGCCGCTATGTCGTTTATCGGCTGCGGCGCCTCAGTGCCACCCCCCATGCGATCGCCCTCGGCTTCGCCGCCGGCGCATTCACGGCGGCCACGCCCTATCTTGGCACCCACATGGCCATGGCCGCATTGGTCGCCTGGGCGATCGGCGGGAGCATCATTGCTTCGCTGCTTGGCACGTTCGTTGGCAACCCTCTCACCTATCCCTTCATCTGGTTTGCGACCTACAAAATGGGCAACATCCTGCTCGGCGCCCATGGTACGAAGAAGCAGATCGACCTCTCCAGCGGAATTTTCCAGAACTCGCTCGACCGCCTTTGGCCGATCCTCAAACCCATGACGCTTGGCGGCTTTCCGGTCGGTCTCGGGCTCGCGGCGCTGAGCTATGTCCTAGTCAGGCCCATGGTGGAGGCCTATCAGCATCGGCGGCGGCGCGAGCTGCATTTGCGTCACGGCCGCGACGCGATCGGCGCTTGAGCAACGGCGCGTCACGATGAACCTTCGACAGGGCCCCATGGCGTTTCCCATCCGCCTCGGTATCAACATCGACCATGTCGCGACCTTGCGGAATGCGCGGGGAGGGCGCCATCCGGATCCCTTGCGCACGGCGAGGATCGCGGTCGAGGCCGGCGCCGACAATATTACGGCGCATCTTCGCGAGGACCGTCGGCACATCAGGGATGACGACGTTGCGAGGCTCATGACGTCGTTGAACGCCCCGCTCAATCTCGAAATGGCGGTAACGCCGGAGATGCTGGCGATCGCGCTCCTGCATCGTCCTCACGCCTGCTGCCTGGTGCCTGAGCGGCGCAAGGAGCTCACCACCGAAGGCGGCCTCGATGTTGTTAGCCAAACCGCCGCGTTGAAGCCCTTCGTCGCCAAGCTGAGACGCGCCGGCATTCAAGTCGCGCTGTTCATCGATCCGGAAAAGCAGCAGATCGATGCCGCGCGCGCGGTCGAGGCGGACGCCGTCGAGCTGCACACCGGCACCTATTGCGCGGCGGCAGCCGATGGCGACGGGCCAGCGCTGCACCGCGAGCTCGCGCGCCTGCAAGAAGCGGCCCGCCATGCGGCCGCTGCTGGGCTTGAGGTCCATGCCGGCCACGGCCTTGACCTTGAGAATGTCGGCGCGGTGGCGGCGATCCCCGAAATCGTCGAGCTCAATATTGGTCACTTCCTGGTCGGCGAGGCGCTATTCGTCGGTCTTGGCGAGAGCGTGCGGCGCATGCGCGCCGCCATGGACCGCGCGCGACTGGCCTTGCGGCAAAGCGACACGGAAGCCTCGATGAGCGGCGGCACGCGATGATCATCGGGCTCGGCAATGACATCATCGACATCAGGCGCGTCGAGCGAACCATCGAGCGCTACGGCGAACGGTTCCTGTCCCGCGTGTTCACCGATACGGAGCGGCGGAAGTCCGATGGCCGGGCCGCCCGCGCCGCCTCCTACGCCAAACGATTCGCCGCCAAAGAGGCTTGCGCCAAGGCTTTGGGCACAGGCTTCCGGCATGGGGTGTTCTGGCGCGATATGGGCGTCGTCAATCTGCCCTCCGGCCGGCCGACGCTCGAGCTCACGGGAGGCGCCGCGTGGGCGCTTGCCAGCCTCACGCCCGAAGGCTACGCGGCGCGCATCGATCTCAGCATCACCGACGACTTTCCCACCGCTCAGGCGATCGTCATCATCTCGGCAGTTCGCCTTCCCATGCGCGATTGAGCGATTTGCCTCGCCATCGGGGAAGGGCTATAGGGGCCGGGGCCCGCAAAAATCGGCATTCAACGGAGAGCTTTCGCATGAGCGTCGAGGTCGAGGAAACGCAGGAAAAGAGCGGGGTTAAAGACACCGTCCGCGTCGTCATTCATGCGCTGATCCTTGCGCTCCTGGTCCGGGTGTTTCTGTTCCAGCCCTTCAACATTCCCTCTGGCTCCATGATCCCGACGCTGCTCGTCGGCGATTATCTGTTCGTGGCGAAATACAGCTACGGCTACAGCAGATATTCCTTCCCCTTCGGACCCAATTTATTCTCGGGACGCATCTTGGGGAGGGAGCCGGACCGCGGCGACGTGGTGGTGTTCAAGCTGCCGCGCGACAACGAGACCGACTACATCAAGCGCGTGATCGGCTTTCCCGGCGACGAGATCCAGATGATCCACGGCGTGCTCCAGATCAATGGCCAGGCGGTCAAGAAGGAGCGCACCGACGATTTCGTCATGCGCGACGCTTCCGGCCGCGAGCGACACATGGCCCGCTACCTTGAAACCCTGCCGAACGGGGTGACCTATCCGGTGCTCGACATCGTCAATGAAGGCATCGGCGACAACACCGAGGTGTACAAGGTTCCCGAGGACCACTTCTTCATGATGGGCGACAACCGGGACAATTCGACCGACAGCCGCTTCCTCTCCGAGGTCGGTTTTGTGCCCTTCGAGAACCTGGTCGGCCACGCCAAGCTCATCTTCTTCTCCATCGACGAAGATGCAAGCTTCTGGCAGGTCTGGAAATGGCCGACCGACGTTCGCTGGTCGCGCCTCCTGCAAGTGGTCCATTGAGCTTGCCCAAGCGGCGCGACACGGCTCTGCAACATCTCTCCGAACGCCTGGGCTACGCTTTCAAGGACGGCTCTCTGCTCGAGCTTGCGCTGACCCATGCGAGTGCACGACCCTCGCTCAAGCCGAACGAGGACAATGAAAGGCTCGAATTCCTGGGCGACCGGGTGCTCGGGCTAGCCATCGCCGAGGTGTTGACCGAGAGCTTTCCCACCGCCAGCGAAGGGGAACTTGCGCGCCGCTTCAATCAGCTCGTGCGCGCCGAGACCTGCGCCGAGGTCGCGCTCACCTGGGAGCTTGGGAAGCTCATCCTGATGAGCGGCGGCGAGGCTGAGAGCGGCGGCCGGGCGAAGAAGACCATCCTCGCCAATGCCTGCGAGGCCGTGCTCGGCGCGATCTTCACCGATGGCGGCTATGCGGCGGGCCGGGATGTCGTGCATCGCTTTTGGGCGGCGGAGCTTGGCGGGTACGACCTTGCCGCCCCCGACGCCAAATCGGTGCTTCAGGAATGGGCCCAAGGCAGGCGCTTGCCGCTGCCCGTTTATCTGGAAGTCGCCCGCGAGGGGCCGGATCACGCACCCCGCTTCACCGCCGAGGTGCAGATCGACGGCGTGGCGCCAGAGCGCGGGCAGGGGGCGAACAAGCGAGCGGCCGAGCAAGCCGCGGCGCTCGCTATGCTGATGCGGGAGGGGATTTGGCAAGCGCCACACGATGGCTGAGACTTCAGACAAGCAAGCTCATGAAGCCCGCAGATGCGGCTTCGTGGCCGTGATCGGCGCGCCGAACAGCGGCAAGTCGACACTGACCAACGCGCTCGTCGGCACCAAGGTCGCGATCGTCACGCATAAGGCCCAGACGACCCGGGGGCCGGTGCGCGGCATTGCGCCGGTCGGCAACAGCCAGATCATCCTCGTCGATACGCCGGGCATCTTTCAGCCGAAGTGGCGGCTCGACCGTGCTATGTTCGGGGCCGCCTGGGATCGTGCGGGCGACGCGGACCTCGTGGCGCTGGTGATCGACGCCCAGCGTGGCCTCGATAAGAGCCTTGACCCTCTTCTCAATCACCTCCCTGAGGTGAGGCGGCCCATCATCGCCATCCTCAACAAGATCGACCAGGTATCAAAGCCCGAGCTGCTGCGCTTGGCCGCCGACGTATCGGCAATCAGACCCTTCGAACGCACCTTCATGCTCTCGGCGCTGACCGGCGACGGCGTTGCTGATTTGAAGTCGTATTTGGCGGACGCGGTGCCGCCGGGACCGTGGCTCTTCCCAGAGGATCAGCTGACCGACGTCTCGCTTAGGCACGCTGCAGCGGAGATCACCCGCGAGAAGCTATTCATGCGGCTCCATGACGAGCTTCCATATAGCCTGACCGTCGAGACCGCGGATTGGAAGGAGCTCCAGGACGGCAGCGTCCGCATCGAGCAGACGATCTATGTGATGCGGGAGAGCCAGCGCAAGATTCTGCTCGGCGCCAAGGGCGCGACCATCAAGGAGATCTCGATGGCGGCCCGCGAGGAGATTGGGCAAATGGTCGAAGCGCCCGTGCATCTCTTTCTCTTCGTGAAGGTGCGCGAGCGCTGGGGCGAGGACCCCGAGCGCTATCGCGAGATGGGCCTCGACTACCCCAAGGAGTGATAGCCTAAGGCGATGGACTTTAGCGACGAGGGCATCCTCCTCTCCGCCCGCCCCCTCGGCGAGGCGAACGCGATCGCCGAGCTTCTCACCGCAGTCCATGGCCGCCATTTTGGGCTCGTGCGGGGAGGGCGGTCGCGGCGCATGCGTCCCTTGCTGCAGCCGGGCAACGTGCTGAGCGTCACCTGGCGGGCGCGGCTGTCGGAGCATCTCGGCAGCTTCACCGCCGAGCTGATCGACCCGCGCGCGGCGCGCGTCCTCGACGATGAGGCAGCCCTTGCCGCCATCGGCTCGCTCACCACGCTCTCCAAGCACCTGCCCGAGCGCGATCCGCATGCCGAGCTCTATCGAGGCTCGCTTGAAGTCTTGCGCGCGCTCGATGATTCAAGCGTCTGGCCGGCGCTCCTTGTGCGCTGGGAGCTGATGCTGCTTCAGGATCTTGGCTTTGGCCTCGACTTGAGCGCATGCGCCGTGACCGGCACCGAGGCAGACCTCGTCTTCGTCTCACCGCGCTCTGGCCGCGCCGTGTCGCGCGACGCAGGCCAACCCTATTGCGACCGGCTGTTGAAGCTTCCGCGCTTCCTTGTGCAGGAGGGGGCCGTGCCGGCGCCGCAGGATGTCGTGGCGGGCTTCGTGCTGACCGGCCACTTCCTCGAGCGCGATGTGCTGGAGCCGCAAGGGCTGGCCATGCCGCAAGCCCGCGAGCGCTTGGTCCATCTTCTCACACGCGCCGAGGCTCCCGTCATTCCGGCGTAAGTCTCAATCCTCATCCTGAGGAGGCGCGTGAGCGCGTCTCGAAGGGTGCGGCCCCCGAGTCTTCCGGAGCTCATGCTTCGAGGCGCCCTATGGCGGGTCCTCAGCATAAGGGCAAACTGGCTTCGCTTGAGCCAACGCAGCCGATGCGCTAAGCGCGAGGCATGGGAAAGAGAAGAGCGCCGCCCGATTCGGGTGGCCTGATCGAGCCGGTCAATTTGCGCGAGGCGCTGGAAGAGCGGTACCTCGCTTATGCGCTCTCGACCATAATGCACCGGGCGCTTCCCGATGTGCGCGATGGCTTGAAGCCCGTGCATCGGCGCCTGCTCTACGCCATGCTCCAGCTCAGGCTCGATCCTCAAGGCCAGTTTCGCAAATGCGCCAAGATCGTTGGCGACACCATGGGTAACTTTCACCCGCACGGCAATCAGGCGATCTATGATGCGCTGGCCCGGCTCGCTCAGGACTTTTCCGTCCGCTATCCGCTGATCGACGGCCAGGGCAATTTCGGCAATATCGACGGCGATAACCCGGCCGCCGACCGCTACACCGAAGCGCGGCTGACGGCGATCGCCGCTCAGCTCCTGGACGGCATCGACGAGGACACCGTCGACTTCCGTCCGAATTACGACGGCCGCGAGCAGGAGCCGGTCGTCCTCCCGGCCAATTTTCCCAACCTCCTCGCCAATGGCGCCTCGGGCATCGCCGTCGGCATGGCTACCAATATCCCGCCCCACAATGCGGGCGAGCTGTGCGATGCGGCGCTGCATCTGATCAAGTTTCCTAACGCCACCGTGGAGAAATTGGTCGATTTCGTTCCTGGGCCGGACCTCCCCACCGGCGGCATCCTCGTCGAGCCGCGCGAGCAGATCGTCTCGGCCTATAAGACCGGGCGGGGCAGCTTCCGCCTCCGCGCCCGCTGGGTCCAAGAGGATACCGGCCGCGGCACCTATCAGATCGTCGTTACCGAGATTCCCTATCAGGTGCAGAAGGCCCGGCTGGTCGGCCGCATCGCCGAGCTGCTTCAGGCCAAGAAGCTCCCGCTGCTCGCTGATGTCCGCGACGAGTCGACGGAAGAAGTGCGCCTGGTGCTCGAGCCCAAGAGCCGCACCGTCGATCCGGTGCTGCTCATGGAGCAGATGTTCAAGCTGACCGAGCTTGAGACGCGGTTGCCGCTCAACATGAACGTGCTGAGCCGCGGGCTGGTGCCGAATGTCCTGAGCCTTCGCCAGGCACTCCGCGAATGGCTCGATCACCGCAAGGACGTCCTGGTCCGCGGCGGCAAGCATCGCCTGGCCAAGATCGACCATCGGCTGGAGGTGCTTGAAGGCTTCCTGATCGTCTATCTCAACCTCGACAAGCTAATCAAAATCATCCGCGAGACGGACGAGCCCAAGCTTGCCCTGATGCGGGCATTCAAGCTCACCGAGGTGCAGGCCGAAGCGATCCTCAACATGCGGCTCCGATCTTTACGCAAGCTCGAGGAGTTGGCGATCAGGCGCGAGCACGAGACGCTGACCAAAGAGCGCAAGGAGTTGAAAGCGCTGCTCGCCTCCGACGACAAACAGTGGAAGCGCATCGGCGACGACATCAAGGAATTGAAGGAGCGCTTTGGCCAGAAGACCGCGCTCGGGCGGCGCCGTACGAGCTTCGACGTGGCGCCCGAAGGTGCCGAGGCGGAGCTCGCCGAGGTTATGATCGAGAAGGAGCCGGTGACCGTCGTTCTTTCGGAGAAGGGGTGGATCCGAGCTATCCGCGGGCATCAGACCGAGCTCGACAGCCTGACCTTCAAAGAGGGCGACCGGCTCAAGCGCGCCGTGCGAGCGCAGACCACCGACACGCTGCTCCTATTCGCCACCAATGGGCGCTTCTATACGTTGAGCCCCGACAAGCTGCCGAGCGGCCGAGGGGCCGGCGAGCCGTTCCGCCTGATGATCGACATCGAGGAGACCGCCGACGCGGTCGAGCTGTTCATTCATGAGGCCGGCCGCAAGCTCCTCGTCGCGAGCACCAGCGGTCATGGCTTCATCGTGCCCGAGGACGAAGTCGTGGCCATGACCCGCAAGGGCAAGCAGGTGTTGAACGTGGCCGCGAATGAGGAGGCGGCTGTTTGCGCGACCGTCGAAGGCGACAGCGTCGCGGTCATCGGCGAGAACCGCAAGCTCCTGCTGTTCCCCTTGAAGGAATTGCCCGAGATGCCGCGCGGCAAGGGCGTGCGTCTGCAGCGCTATCGCGACGGCACGCTCGCCGACGCCAAGACCTTCAAGAAGAAGGACGGGCTCAACTATACCGACTCCGCCGGCCGCAGCTTTACCGTGACGGAACTCAGGGAGTGGTGGGGCACACGCGCTCAGGCCGGGCGGCTACCGCCCAAGGGCTTCCCGAAGTCCAATTCCTTCGGCGCGAAATTCTAACGCCGGGCGGCATTAGAAAGCCGAATTCCCCCTTGTCATCAAATGGTTGCGTTAGTCTTGATCGCTGCATTGCGTGTGCTACCTAAGTCCTAGCTGTGGGTTTCGGTCCGCACCCAGCCCTTGGAGGTGAGGTGCTCTTGTGGCTGGAAGCGGTTCTTGTAGCGCATCTTGCGCGAGCCATCGATCCAGTATCCGAGATAGACGAAGGGTAGCCCGAGGCTCCGCGCATACTCGACCTGCTCCAGGATCATGTAAGTGCCGAGGCTGCGCGCTGGCTGCTCCGAATCGTAGAAACTGTAGACCATGGAAACGCCATCGCTGAGGCGGTCGCATAGCGACACCCCGATCAGCGGTGCATCTCCCTTGGCTGGGTCTGGCTTCAAACGATATTCGGTCACGCAGGTATCGACCACGCTGTCCTCGACCATGAGGGAGTAGTCGAGCACGGACATCTCCGCCATGCCGCCATCGGCGTGACGCGCGTCGATATAACCGCGGAACAACGAATATTGCTCTGCCGTCGGCGTCGCCTCAATGCGAGCCGCCGCGACGTCATGGTTGATGCGGGCAATCCGCTGGAGCGAGCGGCGCGGCCTGAAAGCATCGATCAGAATGCGGACCGGCACGCAAGCCGAGCAGGCGTCGCAATAGGGCATGTAGGCGATGTTCTGGCTGCGCCGGAAACCACCCTTCAGCAAATTGTCGATGAGGAAATCGGGCTTTTCCCGAGTGAGATGGGTGAACAGCTTCCGCTCGAGCTTGCCCGGTAGATAGGGGCAGGGCTGCGGCGCCGTAATGTAGAACTCAGGAAAGTTGCTTTTGTGCTCTGTCACGGACCACCAGCCAGGACCGAATCCACCTCCATTGCCGACGAGATTAGGCGATAGGAGGCAGAAAGTGCAAATACGGAACGCGCACTTCAGCCTAACGCGGGCAGCAAGGCAGGCCGGCGGAGTCCCGCCGGCTCGATAAAGTGCCGGGCTTTCACCCTAAGCCCGGTTGATCACCACCACGCCCGCCAGAATGTCATGCAGACAGCGCTTCTGCGGGTCGAACAAGGCCCAGAGCAGAATCGGGCAGAAGATAGCGAGCGAGAACCAGAAGAGGAGCGCGTGGAAGGCGGCCACGAGCGGCGATACCTTTCCCCCAAACCAGGTGCGGACCTCAAGGCCCATCATCCGCTGGCCAATGGTCGCGGAGTTCGGTCCACCAATGGTGAGCGCGTTGTAGCCGAGGCCGACCGCGGGAAAGACGAAGCCGAACAGGAGCCAGGCGAGCCCGAGGGTGAGAATTCCGAGCACGGCGATGGCCACATACACGGCCACTGTCAAGACCGTGATGACGATCGCATCCACGATGAAGGCCATGACGCGCTTGCCGATCACGCCCTGGAACAGCTGCGGCTGGGTCACCGGATCGTAGGCCAGCAGCCGATCGCTGAAACTGTCGCCTGAACGGGGCGGAAGGGTTCTCTGTTCGGACATCTCTCTCTCGCTCCGGTCAAGGTTGGCGTCGCCATGGCTAGATGGTGGTTGGCCACGGCCGAAGCAAGCGGGAACTAGCGGAGGGCTGCGATCCTTCGCGCCGCTGCACGTTTATGCTGGGCACGCGTCGCGGTTGCCGAGCTTGTGGCGACACGCTAAGAATTTTTTTCGAGGGATTTTGTCTGAGGCCAGCTGACGGGGCAACGACTCATGGTGCGGCTAGGAACATTGCTCGGAGTCGCGATGCTTTTCGTCGTCGGCCCTGGATGGCGAGCTCTCGCCTGCGAAGGAACGGAAATCGTGTTCGAGGACAACTTCGCCGACGACGCAGGCGGTTGGACGATCAATCGAGGCGTCGAGGTGAAGGACGGCACCTTCGTCTTCAAGCTGGCCCCGGACGCCATGCAATCCGATCTCAACGTAACCTTCACCGTCAAGGATGCCGACGTTTGCTCGGAGGCCGTCTGGCCGGAAGACGATCCAACGACGCTCGGTGCCGGACTCCTGTTCTGGGGCGAGGACAATAAGAGCTATTTCCAGTTCGGCGTGCTCAACAACGGCAAATACTGGATCGCGCGGAGACAAGACGGCAAGTGGCACACCATCGTGGAGAACGTCGATTCGAGCGCCATCAACACCTCGCCGGGCGCCACCAACAAGCTGCGGGTCAAGGCGAGCGGTAACGCGGCGAGTTTCTTCATCAACGGCACCAAGCTGCGCGATTTGCGCGGTCAGGCGCCGAAGGGCGGTTGGCGGTTCGGCCTGTCCGGTGACAATTTCGACAAGCTGAAGGACGCCCGCGTAACCTTCAAGAGCGTGAAGGTCACCGATTGAGGCTGACGCGACGGTGGGCGCCTTAGGCCTTGGCGCCGATGAGGCGCGCGGCCTCAAGCGCGAAATAAGTGAGAATGGCGTCGGCGCCCGCGCGCTTGCAGGCGATCAGACTCTCCAGGATGACGCGATCTCTGTCGATCCAGCCGCGTTCCGCTGCCGCCGCGATCATCGAATATTCGCCGGAGGTTTGATAGACGAAGGTTGGCACGTGGAACGTCTCCTTCACCCGGCGCACGATGTCGAGATAAGGCAGCCCCGGCTTCACCATCACCATGTCGGCGCCCTCGGCGATGTCCTGGCCGACTTCGCGGAGCGCCTCCTCGGCATTGGCCGGGTCCATCTGATAGCTCCGCTTGTCGCCACGCAGCAGGGCTCCAGACCCCACCGCATCGCGGAACGGTCCGTAAAAGGCCGAGGCGTATTTCGCCGCATAAGCGAGGAGCTGAGTCTGAATGAAGCCGTTCGTCTCCAGGGCTTCCCTGATGGCGCCGATGCGGCCATCCATCATGTCCGACGGCGCCAGGATGTCGCAGCCGGCCTCGGCCTGGGTCAGCGCCTGGCGGA
>Ga0315293_10000375_pt1 | contig 40814 bp, 49 predicted proteins | sample YL17G13_20_MG_FD_203071 | JGI IMG/M metagenome (GOLD analysis project Ga0315293, IMG submission 203071) | Sediment microbial communities from Yellowstone Lake, YNP, Wyoming, USA - YL17G13_20 | ecosystem: Environmental > Aquatic > Freshwater > Lake > Sediment | place: USA: Wyoming | collected... | reverse complement strand
CCTTTTCGGCACAAAGCGACCAAAACTTTAGTCGAATGTCGCCCGGATTGACAGTGTTAAAGGCTTAGACATAGGCCAAAAAGGCGTATATTGATAACATAAAGAAGGCGGAGCCAGGTAGCTCCTTCCCATTTTACCCAATATTTGATTTTAACCAGCCAGATAGGCGTGAAGACTTTAACTCTTTGGACGATAGGCCCAAGAAAGTCTTGGCCCCGCGTACACGCAGTGCTGGGTTGTTGGTGTTAACACCCTCCTGGTCTGCCCAGGCGTCAAACGCCGGGTCATGTTCGTGCACAATAATCTCAACAAACCGCGCTATTTTTTCCTCGCCATCAATACGCAGTCTTTCCACCACCTTATTGGTCCACACGCTGTTTTCTATGCTATGAGGCGAGTAGGGCGAGGTTGGGCCAACATTAAAACCAACCTCCTCGCCGTTAAGCTCCATGGTGGACTCCTCGCCAGACTCGTCACGGTTTACCATAGGTGTCACAATGGACCGATAGTCGGTTTCGGTATTCTTGATCTTAGCGCCAAGATCTACTTCTGACTGCCGCAATGCCGCAAGAGCGCCTTCCTTTTCCTCACGAGTAGCCAACTCTTGGCAGACCGGTGGTGACAAAGTGGCTATGCTCATGTCAGCTATTTCCTTAGCCGCCTTTGTGATCAGCTTCTTGATCTTCTTCTTCTCTTTGTATAGCGCAGAATGCGAGTTGGACACCCGTTGGCGATTGTCACAAGTGTAGTACTCTTTTAGATTATTGACCTTGTTGTTGATCGCCATCTCGATATACATTTCGATGCGATTTCGGATGCTACTTTCGGAGTTGTCGTCCAGTCCGGCATTGGTGCCTTTGGACTTAGGATAGGTGTTAAATACGCGAAGGATTTCCACAATCAGTTCTTGTTCAAAATCTTCCTGCTCAAAGGCCAGATCATAATCCCACAGGAATTTTACCGTTCCAACTTTCGATTTGACATATGCCGAAAGGGACCTACGTGTCTTCCGGCCAGTGGTCCAATTCTCATCAATAGTCATAAAATCAACATTAAATGCTGAGTTGACTTGCTTTTTGGACAGCTTGGCAAGATCCTCGCTACTTTTTGCATTGCTCGGCGACATCACAACCGATAGACAGTATTCTATGTCATCGGCAACATGATTATTAGAGTGAATCTCCTTCTCTCTTATAAATTCCGGTACCAACACCCACAGTACGCGGTTTAAGTATTGCGAAAAGTCCAGGTAGTGATTCTTAAAATAGGTGAACTCTTCTAGTACGCCTAGCGCGAAGGTGTTCTTTCGAATCGTTGCCGATCCAGAGCCGTTTTGAATCTGAAGTACGAGTCTTACTATCTCAATCTCGCACGCGGTTCTGTCATCGTCGGCAATTGGTAGTGTTGCTAAAAATTCTCCTATTCTGTGTTTAAATGACTCTTCGTTAGACTTCGGCAACTTCAACATTTCTTCTCTCCTACAACTTCATGATTACCACAATAGCAGCCAAAACAGTGCAACTTGATGGATCAGAACACATAGTACCACAGCACAGCACAAGGTGTCAAGCACAGCTTGCTGCATAGCGTCATAAACCGCTCCACTACGGGCTTCTCAGCATTGCTACTTTTTGCGTATACGCGGCGAGTTGGCATTGGCAACAGTTGTTAGGTCGTCGCTGGCTATTGCTACGCCATAAGCCTTTATCAGGTCTGATAATACCAACGACCGTATGTACGCCTCTTGCGATATGCCTAGTTCCTTGGCGCGCATTCTTAGCGCATTCTTAGCTTTGGTGCTAAGGGTTGTGGCAGCAGCATGGACGCTGCGCCCCTCTACCAAGCCTTCCCTGGCCGCCACTTCGGCATCTCTTACCAAACACGCCAACTCGAAGCACCTGGCAGACGCCACTGCGTTTTGATAGATCATACCGACGTCCGAACGGATGCTAGCCAGTGAATGCTTGGCAGATAGCAACCTGTATGCCACGTTGTGCAGGGCGTCGTGACACCCTGGGCAAAGCTCCACTAAGTTGCCAGGCGCATCGGCTCCTCCGGTTGCCTGCGGGATCTTGTGATGCGTATGCTTGTACATGGCAGGTAGTAATTTAGCGCATATCCAGCAGTTAAAAACCATATAACACCTATGTTGGAAATACGAATATAACAGTCCTAGCTATCTTATTTACGAAGGCAGTTGGCCTTGCGTTATTACTGGCCATGTTGCGGAGGGCGAAACCATTAGCACTAGATTTTCTGGCATTATTGACATAGATCTCGTACCTGTTATCACGTCGCCCTACCAGATCTCAGCGACGTTTAGCGATGGACGTGGGCTGTATTCTGTCTCTGGCATCCAAGCCGGGATGGCAGTTATTGATGTGGCCGGTAATAGGTACATAATATCAACAGTAAACAGCACTGCGCCACTAGTGTTGACTCTTCTGTGGGACGACCTTGGTGCACCAGCTCAGCCAACCACCGGACAAGGCATAATCGGAGAGGTATCCGGAGAACTAGGGCTACTAGAAGTCACATCGCAGGCGTCCAACACGCTGGCCCAAACATCACGCAACATCGACTTCTTCAAGAACATAAGCCTAATCTCAGTCACTGGACCAGCTGGTACGGCTGGTGTTACTGGTCTGTCAGTACCTGGACAACAGGGACTAACCGGTCCACGAGGAGCTACTGGGCACCACGGTGTAACTGGGTTGCGTGGGCCTACTGGTGCTATCGGGCAGCAGGGGCCAGGTGGTGCCAAGGGCAACACTGGCGTTTTAGGTAGTACGGGCATTACCGGTATTACTGGTGTGCGTGGGTTCACCGGGTTGCAAGGCTCCCAAGGCCAAACGGGTCTTAGCGGACTGGACGGACTGGACGGCGACACTGGAGCCCAAGGGCAAACAGGAGTGCAAGGCCAGACTGGTGTCCAAGGCGCTACTGGGCGCATTGGCGCCACTGGGTTGCAAGGGGCGACCGGTGCAGGAACGACTGGGTTGCAGGGGGCAACCGGTATCGGAACTACTGGCACAGCTGGTGCAACAGGGCCAGCAGGCTGGCAAGGAGCCACTGGCTTGGGGTTCGTTGGCCAGAGAGGGACGACTGGCGCTGCTGGTGCGGTCGGAGCCACCGGTGCGGTCGGAATCCAAGGAAATACTGGTGCTGCTGGTGCGGTAGGAGCTAAGGGCAGTACAGGCATTACCGGAGCCACTGGCTTACTTGGTTTTACTGGGATTCCTGGTACGCCTGGGTATGCTGGTTCTCCTGGTGTTACCGGCGCGGCTGGTGCCAAAGGTGCTACTGGGCTAAATGGTATAACAGGTGTTGGTTTGCAGGGACAACGTGGCACCACCGGTGCCAGCGTAATAGGTCCAGCTGGCGCCACTGGGTTACGAGGAGCTACCGGCTTTGGCATTGCTGGCCAACGTGGTGATACCGGTGCTGCTGGTACCACTGGGATTGTTGGCATTACTGGGGTCCAAGGCGAAACAGGGTCCGGAGCTGCTGGGCAGCAGGGCCAGACTGGTGCGCAGGGAGCTATTGGTAGCGTTGGCGCATCAGGAAGCCAAGGCCTGACTGGGCTACAAGGGCAGCAAGGTCCTGGTGGCGTAACAGGAGCAAGAGGACACACTGGTCTTCGTGGTGCAACTGGGATAGCAGGCACCACTGGCGTCCAAGGCGCAACCGGGGTCGGCAATCAGGGCCACACTGGCGTCCAAGGCCCAATTGGTGCTGGTACCACTGGTGTTGATGGCCAGACTGGAGTCCAAGGCGCAACCGGAGTTAGGGGCGCCACTGGCGTCCAAGGCCCAATTGGTTTTGGTGCCACCGGTTACGAAGGGGCGCCAGGTCCAACTGGGGCAAAAGGAGCAACAGGAGTCCAAGGCCGAACCGGAATCGGTTCGCCAGGGCCGCAAGGCGATACTGGATCTTTTGGCCCTGCCGGAAATAAGGGAACAACTGGACCAACAGGCTCCGATGGCGCAACTGGTGTCCAAGGCCCACTAGGGCAACAAGGCGTTACTGGGCAAGGCCCAACTGGGCCGCAGGGGCAAGGCATAACAGGTCCGGCTGGGCAAACTGGTGCACTTGGCAATACTGGCGCTGGCGTCCAAGGCGCAACTGGTGTTCGCGGCGCCACTGGCTTGTTTGGGATTGCTGGCGTACAGGGATATCCAGGCCCCATCGGTGCCACCGGCTTGCTGGGACCAACTGGCCCTCGTGGCAATACTGGTTTTGGTAGTGCCGGTCCGGTTGGTCCGGCTGGCGCTACCGGTCCTAGAGGCTTCCAAGGAGTTGATGGAACTACTGGCAGCCTGGGTCCCACTGGTGTTGGTGCAACTGGCGTCCGAGGCCAAACTGGTGTTGGCGTCCAAGGCACCACTGGCATAAGAGGAATGACAGGGCCGCAAGGGCAAACCGGCTCACTAGGAGCAACAGGCTTAGAAGGTTTAGGCTCTACTGGTCTACTGGGACCAACTGGCTTGCGCGGTCCAACTGGTATTCAAGGCATTGCTGGTACTACTGGCCCGCAAGGCACTGCGCCAATTGTCTACGTTTGGGCTTTGTCTGCGCCAGATGGTATTGTGGTTGGCCCGGCCTATGTCATTTTCCGAATGGCAACGGCTTTGACCATCAACAAGGTCATAGTGTCGATGGGAGACAGTGGGTTCGGCGGCCCAGCTGCTACTTACTTTGAGTTTCATAAGATGCTGTCTGGCAGCCTACCAGCGTCACCACCAGCCGGAGTCGGTAGCGTTACGTCTGTGATTGTGCCAGCTGCTGGTGCTAACGTTATGAGTACCAGCAGCGTGTCAGGATTGTCTGCTGCGTTCAGCGTTGATGACTACCTGATCGTTACAGTGAGAGATCGTCCGACTACTGTTGGCAATTTTGCTACTATTACAATCAAAGCTACATAAGGTGGATATGCATGAAGTCCTTGATTGCGATATTTGTTCTGTTGAGCGCAATAGCTGATGCTGAGCCTCCATCAGCGTCTGCTGGAAATGGTTCAGACATCAAGGCTACCTACTTAGGTGCTCATGACGGGGACACGATAAAGGTAAAGATCGCCAATTTACCTAAGGTATTCTCATTGATCTCAGTACGTGTGAAAGGCATCGACACTGCTGAGATGACATCAAAATTGACCTGCGAGCGTCAGCTAGCCGAGATGGCAAAAGTGGAGCTTTCGGCTCTTTTCGCCGAAAATGAGGTGGTAACGCTGCGTAACTGCGAAAAGGACAAGTACTTTAGGTTGCTTTGTGATGTGTCGTCGGCAAAAAGTCCAGATGTTGGTAAGTCAATGTTAGCGAATGGGCTAGCTCACGCCTATTACGGCAAAACAAAAGCACCCTTTGTCTGTTCTTCTCGTTGAATACATGTGAGGACCTAATGGAGTAGGTGCTTCAAAACTTACTAGGAGCGTGATATGACATTACTGGCATATAAGCCTGGGCACTTTATGTACTACGGCAGGAGTGGCCACGCGTTGGTGTTTACGTCCTATCGCGACGGTGTGTACAGCGCCGGTTTGCCTGATGAGCAAGTACTAGACTGCTTGGCTCTGGCTGCCTCTGAAGAAGCTATAATAAGACCTTTAAACGCTCATGAGCAGAGTCTCTTAGCAGAAGCCAAAGTAGCATACGGTGCTGGTCGCAAAAAGAAAAAAGAGGCCAAAAAGGCAGCAAAAAAAGAGGCCACCAAGGTTCCAGTACCACCTAAACCGGCAGCTCCTGAGCCTATTCAGGAGGCGGCACCGCCAACACCACCGGCACCACCACCGGCACCACCCACCCAGGAGGCGGCACCGCCGAAAACTAATGAGGCACCAGAAAAGAAAAAAGGCGTGCTTAACTGGCTTTCCGACTTGTTTGTAGACAAGGACAAAAAAGCAAAAAAGGACGAACTGCAAAAATTCCTTCGTGAAAATTACGGCAAACTTGGTGCGCTAACTAAACAGATAGAGCAAAATGAGAAGTTGGCCAGTTTCCTAACCAAGTCAGTCGAAACCGGCACACTGGATGCTGACGCTATTGCGGCAATGTCAGAACTGTTCCGGAGAGACAAGGACTGGGTGTCACATTTAAGCCTTGACACCAGCGATCTTACTCCGGAGTTGTCCGTACCATTGAAGGCGCTGCACAGCTATGTTACAGAGCCGGAATTTACTATGTCTAAGAATGCACTGGAAAAGTCTATTATGCGAACTATTAACGAACATGTTACGTCTTCTGCTGATCGGAAAATCGAAATAGACGTTGCGGAAAAGACCACAAGCCAACCTGGCGAGAGAGTGGTTAATATCAGTAGTGATATGGGCACGTTGTTGGCCATAATGAAAGAGTTTGAGATTGAACCAAAAGACCTCTTGCACAAGTTGTAAGATTTAATAGCTGAGGTGTTTCCATGGCTGACGATATTGGCGCTACCCTAGAACAAATAGCCAAACAAAGTGCGTCTGTTACCGAGCTTACCAAAGCACTGGGACAACTAGAGGAAGCTAAGAAGTCAGCTCTGAAAGCCGGTGACACCAAGGGGCTGCTAAATTTAGTAGCATTGGAAAGAGCAACCAATAGGCTGCGCCTTGCGGAAACAGCAAGATTAAAACTGCAAAAGGATATGACCGCGCAGGCCGAGGCTGGTTTGGAAGTGTCGGAAGACATGCTTCTGGCGATCCAGGCCAACGACGAGGCTATTAAAGAAAACAGGAAAATAGTATTAAGCGCAGCAAAAACCCAGGCCGATGTCCACGCGGCTGCTAAAAAGCAGGCAATTGAGCTAAAAGAAGCTGCTCTCCAAAACTTCCGGGAGCACACTAAACTAGGCAAGGCCTTTTCGCTAGCTAATTCTGGCATTGTCAAATTTGCTGGTGGCCTGACCGCTGCCAGTCTAGTAATGAAGGCCTATAACAGGTACACGGAAGCTGCCGAAGTTAGGCAAAAAATCCTAATTCAGGGCTTCAAAGGTTTTAGTGCTCCTTTAACCTCGGCGTCAAAAGACCTTAGTGCCACCGGCAAGGTGATCTTAGGCACCGGTGAGTCGCTAAGCTCCTTCTTTGGTAGCGATCTACCAACCAGCATAGGCAAATCAGCAGTATCATTTTTTGGCGCCCAAAAAGAAATCTACTCGTTTAATGATGCAATTGCCAGTGCCGAATCCACTGCTTATCGCATGGGCGTGTCGGTAGACGTGGTATCAGGCGCCATGGTAGATTTTGCCAGAATTACTGGGAAGGACAATCCTAAGGCTCTTGGCCAATTAACCGAAGGTGCTATTGCTGTCTCCAGAGCTATTGGCATAACAGTGCCAGAGGCTGTAGACTTTGTTTCCACAAGAATGGACAAATTTGGTGGTACTGCTGCCTCGGCATTAATAGGCCTCAATGAACTCAGAGTCGAATCGGAACGCATCAATAATACGTTTGGTCGCACTATTATCAGAGGCGATGACCTAGCCAAGACGCTGCAACAAATATCAAGTCAAACCACCGTGTATGCCATTGACCAGAGGTTGGTTGGCAGCATTCTTAGGGACAACATAGCTCGTATCCAGGCTACCGGCGAAAGTTACGACAATGCCAGGAAAAAGGCCGAGGCATTTACTGCTGGGCTCACCACACAGGCTCCTGAGTGGATGCAGGTTTTGGCCGGTGAGGACCTAGCTGGCAATATGGCCGAAGCCTTTGGCGACGGTGGACCAGCTGCCGCTCAGGCCTTTCAGGAGCAATTTGGTGACTCCCTGGATGCTGCTAAGCCAGGTCTAAGTAAGCGCGTTCAGGGCATACTCAAAGAAATCAAGAGTGGCGACCGAAATTCTTACGAGGGCATGCGCCTGATCCAAGAGCTAACGCAAGGTACAAGCGTTGGCATTGAGGCCATGAATAAGCAGTTGCTTAATCTGTCGCGAGCCACTGGTGCATCCACAGAAACCATAGCCAAGCAAATGGGCGTATCTAGGGACGTGGCTGACGGCATGATTGAGTCCGCCAAGGTCATGGAGAAGCAGCAGCAAGAGGTGGCAGCATTAGCTAAGCTGCCAACCAATGAACTAGCCAAGCAACTTGGTATATCTGAATCTCTGGCCAAAGTAATGGTTGGATCTGGCCAGTCAGAAATGGAGCGAGCTAAGAACCTGAAAGAGTTTTTAAAGCTCAAAAATGAACAAAAATTGAAAGCCTTAGAAGAGAAAAGGCTTTTGGTAGAAAGCGCAGCGGCACTGGAAAGAAGAGTTAAAGTCGACAAGGTGATAACAGGCTTAACCGAGGAAAGGGCCAAACTTGTTAGCCAAATTGGCAAAGGCGGTGATGATGCAAAAATCGATGTAGATATTAAAAACATTGACATGGTGATCAAAGGCAAACAAGCCGAACTTAGCCAAATGGTGTCCGAGGCCGCAGCCAAAACCGAAAGTGCTGGTGAATTAAACGTCCAAATGGGGCAAGTTGGGGCCATTACTCAGGGTCTTAAAGATGTCTTTTCAGATTACGCGGTAGGATCTGGCAATTTTTACAAAGAGATATTTGCCAAGATGGGCACCATACCGGTGTTACTTGCTGGTGCCCTAGGCGTCGTGCTTCTGAAGAAGTTTAATGTGTTTGGCAGACTAGAGGAGAAGCTGGCTAATCACACCGCACTTTTGGAAACAATTAACAAGTCCATCTTGTCTAAGGGTGTTGGTGGCGACGGAGGTGGTGGCAGCATTGACGCAGGAGGAAAAGCTGGGGAAGCGGCAAAGACTGGCGAAAAGGTTAAAAAGGCCGGTGTGCTCAGCCGAATGAAAGGCTTTTTCAAAGGGAAGAGTGGTTCACTTAGAAATCTAGCTAGCGGTGCCAAAGGGCTCGTTGGAAAGGCGGCTGGTAGTGCTGCCGGTCTGGTTGGTAAAGCTGCTAATCTGGTCAGATCAGGCGCTCCGCTTAAGCTGCTTAAGGGTGTGCCGTTGGTTGGTACCTTGGTTGGTGCCGCTGTTGCCATACCACAAGCCCTTAAACTGTGGGAGAAGTACAAAAAGGGCGAGCCTATTTCTCCGTCCGACAAGATTAAGATGCTGACGACCTTAGGGTCTATGATCCCAGGCATTGGTACTGCTGTTATGATGGCCGACATGGCCGCAGACCACACTGGCGTGTATGACGCCATTGACGAAGCTCTTAAGAGTAAGGTTCCTGTACCAGATCTCAAAGCTGCGGAAAATGCTACCGACGTGCCGCCGGAAATACTTACTGCTGAGGATAAAGCTAAGGCTGAGGCCGATGCCAAAGATAAGCCACCAGAAACTCCTGAGCAAGCCAAGGCGAGCAAAGCCAATCGCGATGCAATACTTGCCGAAGCTGACCGTGGGGCTCCTGTGTATGGCAGTAGGAAGGCGGCCAAAACCCCAGCATTTGATACCAGCCCGGTCAGAGAGCAGGCCGCAGCACCAAGTAATGCTGCTGGTCTAGTTATGGCTGCTGCCAATGCTGCCAGCCTAGCTGCGAATGCACAAGCAACCCCAGCTAAGCTTATGACTGAGCCAGCAGTGCCAATGCCTGGTGCTACTACTACGCCTGGCACAATGATGGCGTCCACAACAATGCCGCCACCAGCACCGGTGCCGATGGAAACTGAGACACAAACCGTCGCCGCTATGCCTACTAAGTGGCAAGAACCCGTTTATCAACCTCAGGCACCGCAGCAAGCGTCTACTGAGCTAAGGGCAAGAGACATTGACAACGCTTCTCAGCAAGCTCATGCAGACGCTGTCCGCAGTTATGAAGCCCTTGCCAAGGTGGTAGAAAACACCAGCAAACTGCTTACCTTGTTGCCAGACGCCAAACCATCACAAAAGCCATCGCTCGATATGAGCAAGTTGGCCAAAAGTGCAGCACCAGCACCAGTATCAGTGAATACTATAAGCCAAGTAGATTTTAATAAGATGATGCAGCCAAAAACTGCTGCCCAGGCATCTACCAATTTGGCTAGTTCCAAAGACCAGGCAGCAGAAGCGAGTGCCGCAGCGCCAGCCGAGTCTGCCGCAACTGGGCCGTTGCCTGCTGAGTTTGGGGCGCTTCAGTCTGACGGGTCCATACTGCTCAAAGTGACAAACTTCATGCCAGCTTTTGCACAGGCCCAGGTAATGTCAAAAGGGCGCATCAGAACGAGCGGTTGAGAGAATGCTAAACAATAAACGCTGAACACTAAAATACTGCCGACACACCTTTGTGATTGGAGGCCTTATGGAAACCGCCGTTAGTTCGTCCCACCTGGCCAGCGCGTTAGCACCCTTTGGCAGTAAGCCAGTGTACATCAAGATTGGTTCTTATATAGCAAGACTGACAGCGTTTATTGATGAGAGGACCGAGGCTATCATACTCGACATTGGAGAGCCGGAGCACGAAAGAAGCATGAGGCCCCAGCTAAGGACGGTATATACAAAAGAGGCAGCTCTTGCCGAGCTAGCATCTTTTCTGGAAAACCTGAGCCAAAACAGCATAACAAGCTTTCTGGCCAACTTTGGCGGGGTTAGGTTGGACCAGTTTTGGTTTCTTGTTAATAACAACGAGTGCCTGCTAAAGCAAATAGCGGCAGACTTCTTCGACATGACTAACTAGGACTCATAATTATCTCTTTCATCCTCCATTACCACGAAAAAGCCATGGTCTCCACCAAAGTCTATGGTGACGTGGTCTTCGTAGGCATCGCCTGTTTGATCTTGGCATCTGGGAAAGCTGACAACAGTTTTTTGTATAATTCTGAAATGTTCATGTTTCACCTCTGTTGATGTTACTGTTAACGCCGCACAAACGGCGTTTCTTCTATGGTTCAGTCCTCGTCGTCAAGCATAAAGTCGGCCACGCACTATCGTCTGGTTCTTTTCTCATGTCGGCCCCAGCTTTAGGGCCAACTAGCAACACATGGATAAAACCGCCAATGTCGCTCCCCACAATGGCCTTCTGGTGTTTCCTAGCGGCCTTCAATCTCTGTTTTGTGCTTTGACCAATTTATTAATAATTTTTAGCACAAAGTCATATCGATAGTCGGATTCTTTTTCATCATAGTCATCTTCGTCAACATCACCTAAGCAAAATGGGACGGGATCTAAGTATGGACCACTTAATACCATGTCTTCTATGTTATCATTGCTAACCCTGACATCTCTTTGCAACAATCGGTCTAGTACAATAAAGGCTATAGCATCAAGCTCCTTTATGACCTCTGGGTGGCGAAGCACCTTGTCTTTCCAGTCTTTGCGCGACATCTTTTCATCATCCAATTTGTTCAATATGTCCAAATGTTTCATGCTATTCTGATTTAGCCCAGTGTCAATAGACTCATCAGAGGCGATTAATACCGTGACAGCCGTATCAACCTCACTAGACTTGATCTTGCCATCAATAACAGATACACCGGCCTTGGTTAGCTTAGCATAGCTCATAAACACTCCTATTTGTTGTGACAAAATAACTACTATTCATTTGCGGACTTACTGGCCAGTTCGGCCACAAAATTCTTTTCGGCTTCTATCATGGCAGAAATCGCATCGTCCAGTTTGGCCTGATTAATCACGCCCCGAAAACGAATATCACCGGAGGCAGACACCACCATCAGCCTTACTCGCTTAGTTTCGTGACTTATCAGGATAGTGAGCAGCAGGGCTCCATTCTCGAACACCTGCTTTCCGCCTGTGATATCAGCTACTCTCATTGCCCTCTCCGTCAAAGATCCTAATAATAGACAGAAGCGGCGCACAACGGGTCCTTAGTTCTTCTATTGTTTGGCTGTCTAATAATGCGACAAGTTCTGGCGGAGGCAACAATTCGGTTAGCCTTCCGACAATTTCGTCGCATCCACCTAACGATACGAGTTGCCAACCGGACTCCGTCTGGATTTTCTCGAAATTCTCAACTCTTGAACGCTGATAATTCGTACTGACAAATGTGACAGCGCTAATACGATCTGGTGATTGGGAAGGTGGCAGCTCTTTAGACTGAGAAAGCCATGCTTCTGTTGCTATTATGTAGTGATCCACAGCGTAGGCTAGGTTAAATACTTTGATAAAGGAGAAAAACTTCAGCTTCTCCTCTTCCGATTCATAGATTAGAGGGATAGCATAGCTGGTAGTTGCGGAGTATGCTATCAATATGTTTCGGAACTCGTCCTTGCTAAGTAGCTCCTTAGAGAACTCAATGGCGAAATTTAGGTCCCACTCTGCAAAACGTTCAGGACTAATTGGTCTACTATGCTTCATGTTATTCCTTCACCAGTCTCAATATTTTCCCAGCCGCCTCGTCTTCCATAAAGCAGCTGACTAGGAACCGGTCGGCATCGTCGTTTGACTCACCGGAGACAGCGTCGCTAGCAAGCTGTTCCACCAGCCGGTTTCTCCAGTCTATCGCCATGAACACCTCGACTGCGGCTTCCAAACGAGGGAGATCAAAGGGCGCTAAGTACACTGGTTCTGGGAGGCCCGACAGTATGGTGTTGTTAAACAGCTGCGGGTATGGTGCCCGTAGCCTGTGGTAAAACCAAAACTTGGTAGGCATACCAGTTGCCTCGTCCAGCTTACCGATTTGGCGCAAAGCCAGGTACTCTATCGGAGACGACTCGTCCTTGGGAACGAGCCTGGCAACGTCAGTTACGCCATTGCCAAACATGTCCAGGCTAGGGACGCCAAGGTCGATGCGGAACCGACCGCCAAACGACAACTGGAGTTGGTCGCCAAATGAGGTCATACTCTAGTCCTTCTTAGTTAAAAGGGCCGCTTTCGCAGCCCGATTAGTTATGCTTGTGCCAAAAATCTGTTGGCATCATCGATAGCGTCCTGCTGAACGTCGCTTTGGGCTCCAATAGGCTGCCGCAGCATAGTGGTCAACTCACTCTTCCAGTCCGTAGCCATGAATACTCGCACTGACTCTTCCAGTTTCGTAATGTCGAATGGAGTAAAATAGATCGGAGCAAACCCAGGCAGCTCTGGCAGCATAGCGTTTTCGAACAGCTGTGGGTATGGCATTTTGAGTTTGTGAAATACCCACAACATGGTTCCACTGTCTATTGCCCGAAGCTGCCTAAAGGACAAGTATTCTATTGGGGACGAAGCATCCTTGGGAGTTAGTCTTGCAATCTCAGTGATACCTTTGCCGCGCTGGGGTGGCGGCAAATCGGCGTCTATAGCTACCACATCCATTTCGAGTGTGAACAGGTCGCCGAAGGCGGCTGCCAATTCGTCAGCAATTGTGGTAAGGTTGGCAAACACTCTTGATATCTCGCGCTTCATATCAGATCTGGCTTTGCGATTCACCGTGACCGCATCATATAGCGTGTCAGACCTCATAGAGCTATGGGCTACGATCTTCAACCGTGTGCGGTCCCTTGTCTCTTCCGATATCAGAATAGCAACGGTTTGCTCAGCGTCGACTTTGTACAAAGTGCCGCCGCCAACAATGGCTTCGTAAGTCCAACCCTTTGGAGGGTTGATCTTCAGTCTCAGCGGTTCAAAGTCGAGTTGGATGCCGAACAGTGGCCGGATAGGCGAGGACGAAGTAAGCTTAGACATGAACACCTCATTTTCTTTGGCGACCCCAGACCGTGTGGCTGGATACGCTAAACCCATGTTGCGGGCCGAGCCCTTTCGGTGGGCTCTACTCTAATGGCCTTTTATAACACACTGCGTCAGTCTCTGTCAATCCCTGGCGGTTGGGACTGCCCACCAAGTATTACCCACCCCCTACCCACCAGGCCGAGGGGCGAGTCAAATCAGAAACTGGCGCAACCTACTGTGTTAGTTATGGTATAGCATGAAGATGTCGTAAAGGACGTTTTGTAGGCGGACCTTAGCATCGACCAGCGCCCCAGGGAGCAATGACTCCAGCTTTAAATTCATTTCCCACGAAAACTTCTGAAAGTATGTAAAATTGCCAGTCTCACCCTCTTGCGAACCAAGATCCCAAAGGTTTGTGGCGTTGTCGTAATCCCCACTAAACCAACTAGTCTTCTTTACATCAGGTGGAGCACCCTTGTAAAGCAAAACACCGACCCCAGAAAAGCATTAATCGCCTTTAGCTGCTCGAGCATATTCGCCATCTACATCCTCCTGTTTTTTAGAAATCAATGCCCATCCACCAAAAGGCTCCAATAGTCCAGACAACTGGGATCTACGGTAGAGCATACCGTCAGCAGTCATTCCACCAACACAATTTATGCCTTTATTCTTGTTAAACTCAATAACCCAGCTATCGTACTCTTCTTTGGTCATCTTACTCATTGCTCAACAACTCCAGTTATTTGCTTTTCATCAACGAAAAATTTTTGATACATACTGCCAGTTCCGCCTAATTCACTACAATCAGCTTCAACAGTGTAAAGAACTCTAGTTTCACTATCGCGCCAGAACAATTTAAACTCTAACTTGAAGGGCTTAATCTTATACTTTTTAGGTATACTAAACTTCTTGATAGCCCAGTATGGAGGTTCACCTATACCAGAAAAGGTATAAACAAGTATCCAGGGTAGGTTAAACTTGAGGCTATAGTGCGCAGCCTGGATTAGGATTGCCCTGTTCATGGATGGTAGGAAAGAGGCTAACCGCCTTCATCAACTAGGCGAAGCTGACAAGGAAGGTACACTGCGCGCAGGTAGTAGTGGCGCTTTGGTAGGACAGCATGTCATTGACAGATACGTGGGATATTAATGGTCGATATGACAAACATCAAGATAAGAGTGAACAGGACCTCATCGAAGTGAAGCCCAAGATTGTTATTGAAAGATGGTTCAATGTTGTCCAAAGCCCGGACTATGGCTTATATATTGAGCAGTATAGCACGAAGGATGCTGCTATTGCTGCTAGGCAAGTACATGGTGACACTATTAGCAGCAGTAAAAGCATCCCAAGCATCCCAAGCAGCATCAGCAGCATAAGCAGCATTAGCAGTAGTACGAGCAGCATAAGCAGAATCAGCAACAGCAACAGCATCAAGAGCAGCATCCCTAATCTTTTTCAATTCTTCGATCGGTAAGTTACTCATTATACACCTTATTTCTTGTTAAGGGCGTCCGCATAAGCAGCATCTGCAGCAGTATAAGCAGCAGCATAAGTAGCACCAGCAGCAGTACCAGCAGCAGAATAAGCAGTACGAGCATCATCATAAGCATCACAAGCAGCAGCATAAGTAGCACCAGCAGCAGTATGAGCAGCAGCATAAGCATCATGAGCAGCAGCCCGAGCAGCAGCATAAGCAGCATCAGCAGCAGCAAGCCTAATCTTTTAGTAAGCATCCCAAGCAGCTTCAGCAGCGTCGCCAGCAGCATAGGCACCTTCAGAGGCCTCATAAGCAGCGTCAAAAGCAGCTAAGGCATCATCCCTAATCTTTTTCAAGTCTTCAATCGGTAAGTTACTCATTATACACCTTCTTTATTGTTAAGAGCAGCCTCATAAGCGTCATCAACAGCAGTATAAGCAGTATAAGCAGCAACATAAGCAGCATCAGCAGCAGCATAAGCAGTATAAGCAGCAGCATAAGCAGCATCAGCAGCAGCATGAGTAGTAGAAACAGCATCCCTAAGTTCTTTCAATTCTTTGATCGTTAAGTTACTCATTATACACCTTCTTTCTTGTTAATAGCATGGACTACTTAGTTGGTATACAAGTGTTCTCAGATTTTCCTCGTAGCAAAGGCCCTAACTCTGGCTAGCATTTTTTCTAGATACTGCTTGGGCTTCTTGACTGGACGCTCGTTAAAGCTCATAACGGAGTCGTGCACCATGATCTTGGCAGCAACAGACCCAGGCAATACAGCCAAAGCCTCTGCCAGCGCCACTCTGTCGATTTTTTCTACTATTATCTCCTTAAACACCTGTTTCAGCTCTGGGTACTTTTTGGCCAGCTTCCTAAGCTCGTGCTCGTCAACCGATGGCAAAATGGCTTCCATGTGGTGCACCAGCGTTTCGCCAGTAAGTAGCCTGCGGTCGCGGGACCCAGGCTTAAGCCGCAAACCGAATGAGTCCAGCATTTTGACCAAGGCGGCCTCGTCCTTTTCCACTTCGGCTGCCATTTTGTCCATCACACCTTTTTTGGCCACGTACCGTTTGTACACATCGGCAAACTTGGCCTGCTCAGCCTCGGTGGGCAGACGTGTTGAAAACTTGCGCAGTTCTACGCCATCAGTATGCTTTGGCAGCTCGTCTACCCTAAGCTCGTACCGCTTTTCGTCCGGCAAATACACAAACGGTAGTCGGAGAGCCTTGATAGCTCTCGGGTCGATACAAAAGAGCAAGTAGTCCTCCGCAAACTTTTGGTATTCCACAAGCGGTAGAGTTTCCTCTTCTTCTGTCACCCAGATCTGTTTTGGCGCGGCCCTCGTCATGGGATGTCTCCTGTCAAGATTACCTACACATACTCCTTTTCGGCATCGAAGAGGTGGTACTTTAGCACGGTCGACTTCTTACGTCAGGTAAGAACCAATGTCAAGCGTCTGACATATGCAGGAAGTAGCCTAATGATCTTTGATAGGCGGTAACCAATTCTTCCTCGGAAATCGAAGGCTGGTCCTTACTCATAGCCGCCTTGATAATGTCTTCGTCTTGCACGGCCAGAGCGCGAGCGCGGGTTAGTACAGCCAAAGCCGCAGAATTTACGCTTGACTCATCCGCTAGGTAGCAATCGATGGTTAATAATGCTGACTTATAACCATGCAGCATTTTCTCATCAAGTTGTTTGGAGTTACGATAAAACATCCCAAACAAGTGTGAAATGTTTTCCGGATCAGACTTCTCTTCGGTCTGCTCCTCGACTGCCAACATGAGGCTGTTGTAACCGTCTCCAACGTGTCTAATGCGCAACTCTGATATGGCCTTTCTTTCCTCATGACTAGCCAGCAGAGCAGGGTCGTCTTTTGGAAAATTACCAAAGTCCCAAAGGTACACGTTGATTAGGCTAATAGCTGTGAAAGCGTTTGGCAACGAGGCTTTATAAATGGCATAATCGCAAAGCATAATGGCTAAGTTGTGGCCAAGTTTTTCATCTTTTGGCAGCCTCATGTTTTCCATAGTCAAATGCCCGAAAAGGACAATGGCATCTTCAGCTTGTTTCTCAGTTAGAATCGGTTCGGACATTAGCTTTCCCTCAGTGTACTGCTAGACATAATCAGGACAGTCTTCGGTCGTGCCATGCTTGGCTAGCACGGCCTGATAAGCAACGATCAGGTCCTCAATTTGGACTCTACTCTTTAGGTCGTGAGTATACTTCAGAGTCTCACGTAATTCTGCCAAGGACTTTTTCGCGGAACGCACTAGGTCATCACTCATAGTCTATCTCCATTTGACCGAAACTATACGAAACTACACATTACTGTACTCCACCAACAATATTTTGTCAGTGATAAAACGCTATCTTTTCTGCCTCGGCTGCCTTGTCAACAACAGCCATCGAGGCTCGGTTAAGGTCAAACACTACCGTATGAGTAATGTCGTCGTAGCAGGCAAAGCCGTTATCGTAGGCCTCCTGAGTCCCTGGCCACAGCCCAGACCAGGTATCAATGACGCAGTTGTCGGCGCAACCGCAACTAACGTACTGCTGGCCCGATACTGAGCATCTGGCAACGTCGCAGTCACCGAGGTGAGACAAACCTGTCTCCGCTTTGCATTCGGGGCACACCGGGCACAGCGGTTGGTCCGACAGCAGACCGTCTAATAACCACTTTGGCGGATTTTGGATTACGTGATACAATAGTGTCTCCTTTGTTTAGCAACCACAATCAAACCAGCGTCTTGGACTGGCTCTGGCTGCCAACCTTTTATAACACACAGCGTCAGGTTCGTCAATGCAAGCCTGTCATTTTGTTCTGACACTTTGTGGCAAGAATCTTGCATAGGTTTCTGGTCAGTAAATTCGTTCACGACCGCAAAGAAATGGAAGAAGCCAAAGCCAAAAAAGGCTCAACAACGGTTTCGTCTCATGCTTCACTAAACGAGCACGACGCGAGGGAAATGGAAGAAGCCGCAGAGCGCCGGTCTCGCAACGAGGGGGACCCAGACCACAACAAGCGCGAGCACGAAGAAGCTCTGGCACGTAGGCAGACTAGCGGCGAAGGCGACCTAGACCACAACAAGCGCGAGCACGAAGAAGCTCTGGCGCGAAAACAAACTCACAGGTAACAGCCGGTAGGGGCCACCTGGCCCCTACCGCATCAGCACCATTACCGAACGAAACCCAACTCAACATTACCCTTACTGCACGAGACTATGCGTGACCTTACCGATACCTCACCATGCCGGACATCGCCCAGAACTAGACTGCACATTGCCTGACATTGCCCAAACAATACCATTACTTTACTTGACCCCGCCTGACACAACCAGACCCTTATGTGTTATCCTAAGACTATTGCCTCGCTAGGAAACACGCTGGGCTCTATGCCAGTGTCGCAGTCACTCTCAAGAAACATGAATTTGCTGCCGTCCACCAACAGGTAGGCTATTGGCGTTGGCGGCGCTAATTTGTAGACCATTGCCCCGTCGACTTTCGCAGAACCAACTTCCATGGTGCAACCCAGTTTGCCAAACGATGAAAACCAATCGACAACAGCGTCGGACGCGATAGCAAACGGGTGTAGGCAGGACGTGTCGGCTGAGAAAGTGACATTGCCACTGTTCACCAGTTGGCCTAACTCCGTAAACTTCGAAAAAGAACGTAGACTTTTGGCATCATTAAAACGAGACATACTGATTCTCCTGTGTAACTGACTGCACCCGAACACGACTTTACTGCACATTACTAGACCCCACCTCTTACGAAACTGCGGCTTGCCCAACCCAAACTATACACTTCGAAAAAGAACGTAGGCTTTTGGTGTCATTAAAACGAGACATACTGATTCTCCTGTGTATTGTTACTGACTGCACTTTGCCCGAACACGACTTTACTGCACATTACTATACCCCACCTCTTACGAAACTGCAATACCAGACAAGACTATCTGACGAAACTTCACCATACCTGAACCGCACACAGCTCTGCCTTACCCCAACCTCACCGTACCGGACCCCACCTCACCCCTATTTACTAACCAGCACTTAGTTCCAACCTTCTGGTACGTTTGGCTCTTTGTAGTTTTTGATGGTTTCCAGCTTGTAGGCGTAGCTGCCCTTTTTGCCAGACCCTCGCCATTGGCCCAGGCCATTGTTCTTTCCAAGGTCTAGCATCTTACTCAGAGTCTTTTCGTCGTTCAGCGGAGAAGCTGTTCTCACCCGAAGTACGCAAGTGTATTCGGTCCCAACCGGCAGGACTTCGCTGCGTGAGATAGCGGTTTCGATTTTGCCCATCCGGTCGAACTTGATAGGTCGTTCTAGTAGCCAGGGTGTTCCATCCGCGTTCCGTACCACGTCGTTACTTGGGCGAAGGAAGTCCTCGACCACCTTGATGTCCAGCGCACCCATTTCGCCGACCGAGACCTTCGATTTGGCTATCTCTTTGTCGCCATTGTTCACAGAGATCTTCAGGTTCTCCTTAAGATTACCCAGGATCATATGGCTGCTAATGATCGCGTGGCCTTCTGCGTCCCGCATAAAGACGGTCGGCGCAGCGCCCTTGTCATCAGCCATTTTCTCTTCCCATTCAGCTTTTATCTCGGCAGCCTTTTCCAACAAGTCAACCAGACCTTCTGGCAGTTCGTGCTTGAGTCCGGTGCGCTCCATGTATGAGCGCAGAATGCCTTTCAGCTCTTCAATAGCTTTGTCCTCAGGGAAGTCTACGCCTTTGTACTTAGCCAAGTTCTTGGTGAGCTTTGTCGCTAAGCGGTTAGCTTCCCCAATCTCCTTCTTAGCTTTCTCCTGGACGTGCTTCTCGTAGATGGAAGCCTCGGTGCATGTTCCGAGTTGTTCTGTTAAAAGACGCAATTGCAATTTGTAATACGTAAACGATGATGACATAAAATCTCCTTAGTTTGTTAAAAACCACCGACACTTAACAGAACGGGACGAAACTTCCGGCATTACCAACTACGAAACGGTACCCTACACTACCATACTGTTACGATACACTATGCTACGACCCAACCTCACAGCACCCGATAACCGCACCTGCCCAACATTGCCACCACCCAACTCTGCGTTACGATACTGTACCAAACACCCGTTACGATATACTAGACAATACCGGACTTTACCTTACCAATACCCCACCCACACTTTATCGCACTCTGCGTTACCAAACTTGACATTACCTGTACTGAACCCACCAAGGCATACTGTACCAATGCCCAACCCAACCCTACTTCACTCTGCCCATAACAAGACCCAACAATACCAAACCTGCACTTTACTACACCTCATCGAACATGACCTGACCCAAATCAGACAAGACTGCACCATTACCAACACTCTTAGTCCTTGAGAAACCGGTCCTGAAACTTCATTGTTTTCGGAGCCACTCCTTCCATGTCATATTCACGAGTGATAAGGTCGCCGATGTATGCCTGAAACTTGGAAGCAACCACGGGAGCTACTTTGTGAGTAGCCACTTCGGAAGCAAAGTTTAGGAGATCATAGACCCGACACTTTGCAGGCAGTATTCGTTGCTTCTTTTCGGACAGCGCGTTGGTGCTAGCCAACCCGTAGACGTCGCCAACGTTACCTGACACCTTTTCGTAGGCCTTGACAACGTCGCGATCAGAATACTTCAGCAACAGCTTGTGCAAACTGCTAGACTCGCGCAACGACGCTGTTGACGTTTGCGCTGATTCAAACCGCTGTTGCAGCGCGATGTAGCCTTCCTCGTTGTCGAACGATTGCAGGGCTCTTTCTATCACGAGGAAAGGGTCATCTCCGACGTTTAGGTCAGTGCGGAACGCTGGCGACATAGCAATAGCTCCGTTTTGGCAGATAAGGCGCAGCAGCTCCAAGTAGATCCTTGGCTTGCCGTAGCCGTCTACTGGTGCTTCCACCACGAATCTGCGCTGAAACTCGTCGTGGCCGAGAAGCACCTTTTTACCGCGCTTTGGTGCAAAGCTAACTGACATATGGCCTTCGTGATACTTGTTGCTGGTGCCCTGGTACTTTTTGGCCATTACGCCCATGCCTTCGATGCTGACCACAGGCTTAGACGGCGAGGTGATGGCGAGAAGCTTAGAACCGCTATCGGTACCTTCGGTGCAAATCCTGACTATGGCCTCCTTAGGGCTAGTCTTAGCAATTCGCTCAAACACTTCCTCGTAAGAAAAGTAGTTGAAGGTCGAGTCGCCCAGGCGGAACTTGCTGCTGAACGAGTTCCAAAAGCGATCGGTGGTAAGCAACTCCTTACCATCGTAGTTCATGAACAGCTTTTTGCCGTCTGGTGACCGTGTTGCTATCATGTCGCGAATGTCGATAGTGTCAAATCCGATAGTAACTTCTGGCTTTTTCATAGTATTCTCCGTATGTTATTAGTCAAAGTCGTTAAAAGACATTTTTTTGCGAAATCCTGTCAACGATGCTGGGTTAAACTCAACAACTGCCGCTGCTATTGCCTTCACTGATGCCGCTGCGATCTGGTCAATCTTTGCGTTAGGTGTCAAGCTACGCCATACTCCGTTCTCCTGTGAATACTGCTCAGTTGGTTTAGCGTGCCGCAGAAACGAGTATTTTGTCGCCTTGCACTGCACAATTTGCTTATACGCCAAACCTGGGTACTTCCTGAACACCCTACCAGCCATTTGGACTGTGCACCCTTTGGTGGATGGGCGAACAAAGACTGTCTGCAAGCTGGGACTGTCGAACCCTTCTACCAGGATCATCATGTTAATCAGCACGTCAACATCACCATTTTCGAAAGCTGCCAGTTGCTCCTCTTTGTCGCTTGTGGCGGTTACTAGCTCGGTTCTTACACCAGCTTTGTCCAACAAAGCCTTGATTTTCCGGCACTGCTGGATTTTGTGGAAGAACACGACAGACTTTCCCCACTTCTCAGGATCGGACAGGTAGACTTGGGCAACCGACTCCGGCGTAAACGCATCGATAGTGTAGTGATGATACTTGCTGAGGAAGCCATCGTAGATAAGCTGGTGGATGCCGCAGTCTTTGATGATCTTGTCGAAACACAAGCCCAGACGATCAGACCTGTATGGCGTAGCCGTCAGGCCAACAACTATTTTGGGCTTAATCCTTGTGTGAACAAACGTCATGGACGAAGTGGAATCGTGCTGGGCCTCGTCCACAACCAGCACGTCAACCTTTGGCGGATTTTTGTCAAACATAGAGATGAAAACCATCTTGACGTTAAAACTCTTTTCGATGTTTTCGCGTGCTACCTGCGTCAACAGGTTCCTGCGCATTGCTGACCACCCTATGGTGTAGCCGTGCTTCTTTTGCAGAGCTTGGCAAATCATGAGTCCCATGACTGACTTACCGCTCCCTGTCGGGCTCTCGATCAGAACCGATGCAGTCTTGGCGTTGCCGCTAAGATGCGTCAGTGCTGCCTTGACTATTCTTGTTTGGTACTCCCTAGCTTCTAGCACCACACCCTCCCTTGGGGACCATTCCCCGATAGTTTTATAACACACCGCGTTACGGGACACAAGCGCTACTATTTAGTTAACAGCTTAGCCCTCACACCAGCTCCGATTACTTAATTGGTAATACGGCCATCACCATTTGGCGCGTACTAATTTCCATATTCCAATAAGCCATTAAGGTGTTGTAGTTTATAGTAATGAACTCCTTCACTTCCCGCTCATGATGCGCAGCCAATTTCCCTCCTGTAAGCACTGGCAGCGTCCCTATGGACACAGCGGCCACTATATTGGTTGTACGTCCTAGTGCAACCTTCACTCTTGGACTATGCGACATTTTCTTACCTTCTACTTCGCCGGTAGACACAAACACGACTATACCATTTATGCCTGTATCTTCTGGTTGAAGGTTGGACATGTATAACAGCTTAGCCAATCTGACCAACTCCTGCAAGCAGGCTGGCTTATTGTCCATGTTCACCTTGTGCTCGTCCATAGCTACTAGGCACGCCCGGATCTCAGCCAACAAATCAGGCGCGGCCTTAGCGGCTGGCGCGGCCTTAGCAGGAGCGGCCTTAGCAGCTGGAGCTTTGGTAGCTTTAGGAGCAGGCAATTCCTCAGCAGGTGGCGCGGCCTTAGCAGGAGCGGCCTTAGCAGCTGGAGCTTTGGTAGCTTTAGGAGCAGGCAATTCCTCAGCAGGTGGCGCAACTCTCATCTTAGGCGCAGCACCAAGCATAGGCAAGATGGCTTGCAGGTGTTTGCAGGTGCGCTCCTTGCCGTTCTTTTTCATTATCCAACCTGGGCAGCTACACTGCCATTCTCCGGTTGACTTGCTTTGCGCTACTATGTAGACGCGGTTAGAAGAGGCAGACCTGATCTCCATGCGGTTTTCATGAGTGTTGTTGTTGGCCAAGAGCCCGCCACCTATTTGGGATGCTATTCTGTTCATATCTGTCATGGGAATACCTCCTAGTTAAGATTACCTACATACTCCTTTTCGGTACAGAGGAGCCCGGACTTTAGCCGCCAAAAAACTCTTACGTTAGGTAAGAACCTGTGGGATATGTCAGCAGCCTGACATAGTCTACCTAAAGGTCAGACCATCCGATGCCGAAAAGTATCTTTGGGGTTTTGCTTGCTGCCCACTATTGACAAGGGGCGGCGTGTGTGCTAAAACCCCTGTGAGTTCTCGGCTGGCCTGGTTCCCCCATCAGCCGACGTAAGAGCCCCCAGTGGCGGCCCACCGTTTCGGTGTGCCTGGTTGGCGGCTGAGCTAAAGTTGGAGTACTCTATGTACAGTCTTACTGGCTACCGTGCGCTCTGCCTCTACTCTGGCCACCCCTCCCACCCCGACATCGTTCAAGGCCCACTCAAGGTGTCAACCATCGAAGACTACGATTCAGATGTCCACTCGGGAAGCACTTATGTGCCGGAGTCGGTGCCTAAGGACTTCGGCTTCATGGAAATCGACTATGGCTTCCAGCTGATGGAGCTTGAAGGTGGCGAGAATGTGTTTACCTTCCTAGCGTCCCATGGCCAGCATGGAAGATCCGAGTGCATCCTGCTGCTTACCCAAGTAGACGGTGGCAATCGTGTGTTGGGTAAGGCGTCTGTTCCATTCCGAGATGGGCACGACAGTGATCTTGCCTGGGCTTGTAAACTCATCAACAATGAGATGGCCAATTGGTACAAAAGCAAGGCTGCTGCTCTGGATGAGCAGGCGCAGCATGGGGCTGTTCGGACCAAGGCGGTAACCTACCTGTTACCACCAAATGTTGACAACTACGCTAAGCTGGTAGCCCTAGGGGCACCAGAATTTGTTGTTGACAACGCGGGCAGAATCAACTCCTGCACAGCTACGCTGATTCGCAGTGCTGGCTTCTGCTCAGTGGTAATGTCGGCTGGCGAGATCGTAGCGTCTATGCTGTTCACCGACAAGTTGGTGACTGTGACACTGCTGATGGCAGGCAGCCCTTCCACTCACCGAGTGTTTGAATCCGAGCCTACGGACGACAAGGACAGTAGCTTCGACTATGCTGCTAGCCAAGAGCTTAAGAACGAGGGCCTGTCCTACTTGGTTTCGCTCCTACCACCCACACTGGTGGCGACGTCTGAATTTGCCGCATTCTTCAAGCATGTAATCTAACCTTTTGGGGGAGGCCCAGCGCCTCCCTTCTTACGACACCAAGGCTAGCGGCTGACTCTTAGGTCATCCACATCAACCACAACTTGTGCCGTGTTATCTTGGGATACGGCAATAATGAGACCAGCCGCAGCGCTTAGGTCATAAACGCCTTTGGCTGGCAGGAGCGAATGGTAGTCCTGTTTAACATGAAAAACTTGGTTAGCAAGACAGTGGTAAAGCCTTCTGACGATATAGAAATTTTTGATCTGCCTACTCAGTGGCAATAGCCAGGAGGTAAGCGTATGAGCGAAAATGGTCAGGCAACTTTTCCGGTTAGAAAACTACCTAAGCTTCGTACTAACGCTAATCTCAATCTTGGGTAGTCTTGCCTTGGCGTGGTGCAAAAACACTGACGTTGGTGCGCTTCTGCCAGCCATTCTTGGCAACATGTGTGTTTCGGCCATCTGTGTGACCAAAACGGTAACGAAATAGCCTTCGCTGATATACAGATTAAATTTTGTTTGAAGCTTATGGACGCTCCGGCTGATTGGAGAAGTAAGAGTAGTGAGTTTTGGCCAGCTCTGTGAGGCAGTGTGATCGCCTCGTTAGAGGCTATAGCATTATTGACTTATTTCCAGGTAGCTTGCTACGCAGTACACCTTGCCGTCGTCACAAGCCAGCCTGGTGCAAGAAGACGTTGGATTGGCTTGCATCATACAGGTTCTGCGATAGGTTTCCGTAAGGTGAGAAAACGAATACACTCTTTTGTTCTGCAGGTAAGAGTCGCGATCCTCAGCTGCGCCACCTGACACCCTAGACTTGGTCTTTGCTGGCAACTCCGATACCACTTCTTTCTCCCCTTGCCTAGTGCCTCTATGCCTGGGCGCCGGTTCTACGCCACTTTTCCATACTATAAGGAACAGCACAAAAATAGAAAGAGTTAATATTGCCGGGCCAGTAAACTTCTTGTTCTCTAATACCGAATTAACAATTTCCATGTTCCATCCTAGAATACGTGTTTGGCCAATTTCCTACTGGCCGTTACCTGAATAATAACCGATAAAACCAGTGCCACATCTTTTGCCCAAGCGACAAGTTTTGTGGTTTTTTTGTGGCTTGTTCGGCTAGGGCTAGGTAGTTAGACGCGTTGGCAGATTTAAGGCGTTCGTAAGAGGCCGCCACCTCGTCCTTGATGTTGCTCAGCTCGCGATTGGTTAGTGTGCTTACTTCCCCTAACTCATACACCTCCTTCAGCTTGGAGTCTTTCTGCATCATTTCGCAAAATTTATCAAGTGTCAGGTCGCAGTATTCGTCAATCCAGTCGCAAATATAAAAATACCGGTCGTCAAATGAGAATTTGCCAAACACTATTGGGTCCTTCTCAATGATCTTTTCCTTTTGCGTTGGTAACGTCCTGGCGTTGGTTGGGTTAAGGAAAAGCACGTGGAACTCATCAAACACCGCCTTGGACTGGGCCGAGGCGATCTTGGTGATCATTTTCTTCGGTATGGGCCTAGGAAAATTTTTAAGAAGGCACATGCTAACATTGTTGTCTATAACCAAACCCTTAAACTTCTTTATGTCAGCGCCAAGTATGAACTTGTCGTACCCACAAACCACAGCCTCTTGTTCTCTGATAGTTATTGCTAGCTTGGTTAGCAACACATCAGCCAACCCGTCTTGGCCGCACATATTAGCACTGTCGTAAAGGTCCTTCAGCTTTATCAGTCGGCTGTGAAGGACCTTTTGCTGGGTCTTAGTTAGTTTTGACTTCACATACTTAAAGTACAGAGTGGCCGAAATCCCCCTTTTGCCGCCATCGTTGGTAGTAGTGCTGCTAATCACCACATCAGCCATAGTGCCAGACGGCGATATGATTGACGTACCACTATGGGCAACAAAGCCGCCTATGGTAAGATTTTGGCCTCCAAGTATGCTAGTACTGCTATTCGTAGTAAACATTTTTCCCTCTCGCTATTATTGACTGCCCCAGATTTTATGCATCTGCTCAATGTGGGCATTTTCTTTTCCACAATCGTCAATACTGGCCACTATACTACTTACTGCGGCGCTAATGCCGGAGCTGGTCTCGCTCTCGCTGACCAGTCTTGGCAAGGAATTAGCCAAAACAATTAACTCTAGGTGTTTTGCAAACTAGTCTGGTGGCATTCCTAGGTTACAGAAAAGAGAAAGCACCGCTCTCGTCTTTCACCACGCCACTGTCTATCTTAAGAGGCGGTGTGATTAGCGGCAGTAACTCCCTGGCTGTGTCTAGCGCCATATCTTCTCCCATGTTTGGTATTTTTTATGGGGAAATTCGGCATACCTAAAAATTAATAGCGTTAACATTAAGGGAGCCAAGATGGAACCTGTATCAGTAATATTTGACTTTAGTAATATAGCATATATGTCTTTTTTCCGTACCGTAACCGCGTTAAGGCTAAAATCGGAGGAGATCAGAAACCCTTTCGATGCCCACGTTGGCTCCTTTGTGAATAAGGTCCAAGAGTGTTTGGAAGGTGTGTACTGGAGCGAGACCATATACGCCATGGAGGGCAGGTCAAGAAAGCACAGCATTTACCCTGAGTACAAAGCGAAAAGGAAAACCAAAACCCTGCAAGTGGACCCGAAGGAGGCCCTTTACAACCTCCTAAGAAATTGGCGGTCGCAGATCATCTGGCATCCTGACGAAGAGGCGGACGACACGATAGCTAGCTATGTAGCTCAGAACTACGACAAAAATTTCGTCATCTACACGACCGACCGCGACCTGTGGCAACTGCTTGATCATGATAATGTGTCAATTTACGACCCAATGAAAAAGGAAAAGGTGACAAAGGAGCATGTGTACAAGTCGTTTGACCTCACTGAGCCAAGCAAAATAAAGCTGCACAAAACCTTCTGGGGCGACACCTCGGACAACATACCAAACGCCGTACCAAGGATGCAGAAGTATCTTATTCCGATCCTGGAGGCCTGCGACGGCACAATGGAGGACGCCTTGCTCAGAATGAAGGAGGACGCCTCCCTGAGCCGCCGCTGTAACGAGCTAATTGCCTCGGCTCAGGAGACGCTGGCCATCAACTTCCAGTTGGCCAGCCTCAGCTTTTGTGCAAAAGTACAGCAAATAGGTATTGATGAATGGTTAAAGATGGCAGAAGAAAAGAAAGCCAGGCAAGCAGCGCATCAGGCTATTGAGGCTTTACACGAATAAACATCCTTAATCAGTTCGGAACCAAAGTTGTTATCCCGGTCGCCACTCAGGAATTTGCTGGCTGGGAGAACGCCTTTGATGTTGCTAGGCGGTATCATATTGGCGCACTGGTACAACTTGCCACCCGAGAACTTTTTCAGCTCCTCCAACTGGCTGTCTACTATCTTGGTGGCTTCTCTGTGCGAGACATTTTCGGCAGCGTGCTCCCAAAGGTCCTCGGCTAACGCGTCTAAATCATCTTCCGAAAAAGTTTCTGGGTCGTCCTTTATTTCCTGCTTGGCCAGTTTATATGACTCTTCTTCCACGTAGAATCTTAGAATTTGGTCACCATCAACGTCTGCTAGGATTTCGGCAGCTAGTGACTTAATCGTAGCGTCTCTTTTCTTCAACTGCCCGAGCTTTTCCTTCCAAATCTGGTCTGGTTTCAGCCATTTGCTGTCTACCTCTACTTTCAACACTACGCCATTTTTGATTTTGCCGGATCTTGGCGCCATGTACCCTTCGTGCATGACGCCCTGCTTATCCGCCCCGTAACCAGAAAACTCTGCTGCTATTTCTGGACTGTCCGTGAGGTAAACATAGTCAGCGCCGCTAGACGATTTCTTGGCATGCGGATCTAGGCCGTCCTTCTGGATTTGTGCTAGACGATTTTTGCTTGTACCATGAAACAAGACGACCTTTGCCATGTTTATCCTCAAAAGCGTAAAGGTTAGCTATAGATCGGCAAAATTGACTATGGACACGACGCGTGATAGGTCCGACAGGTCAACCAATGCGATTGGTAGTGTTGCGTTGACGCTGGCTAAGCCTGATACTAGCATGCTGCCACCAGTTACCTGTGCTGTAGACCTACTGGACAGTGTGGCTGAGGACGAAGTCATGTACTCCTGAATGACAGTACCTGATGGTAAGTTAGCGTTAGCAACGGTTAGTCCGACAAACGAGCTATCAATGCTTGGGCTCAGCCCAGTTACGATGTCGGAGTCAGCAGTCGGTGAGAAGCTCAGTGTGGTGGTAACGGAAAGCAGTGCTGCCTGAGTAAGAGAAACGGACGATGACGACAGGATGGCCGACACAAAACAGCCTGATGGTAACCCAACGCCCGAAACAGCCATACCAGCAACAATGCCAACCACGCTAGATAGACCGGTAACTGTGTAAGAGGCAGTGACAAGCGTTCCGCTAAGGCTTATGCTGGGCGAAATAAGATTGCCGGAAAAAGCCAGGGCTAGCGGTACTGACAACGCTACGTTGGTAGCCGAGGTGATAGTCTCTACCGCGCACAGAGGGTCGAAACCAGGGCCCTGCACCAACATGCCGCGAAGTAAGGCGTTAACCTCTTCGGCAGTTAACGCGATGGACGTCTGGGCGTCCTCGACCTGGGTGGAAAGTGCGAGGCTAAACTCAGCCTGCACAGCGTCCGTGGTCAAAGTTTCCAAGTGTGCTAGATAGTTTGACGGCGGTAGGCTCGACTTAGGAACCAACACGGACACGTACCTTATGCTGGTAGTTGTGGTGTTGGGTTGGTTAATAGGCACGCCAGTGGAGCTGTCTGCCAAATAAGTAACCAGTACGATAGCCTCATCGCCAGGTATGCGTTCGTAGCTTATTGTCAAAACTCTCAGAGTGTACATAACGGTCCCTCATGTGTAAAAGTAACCTTTTACCAAGAGTTTACGGTGTTAAGGCTAGGCTAGTGATAGCTACTTTTTAGGCTTATGTGGGTGTTCACAAAGAATTGGTAGTTAATCTCAAAGTATTTTTCAAAATCGGTTGGCTTAATTTTTAGCAAAGTGTTGGCTAATTCCTTGATGTCCGTTGGTAGTTTTTCATACTGGTCAGTTGGTAGTTTTCTTTTTATTGTCTTAATCTTGGCCTTTATTTTCACCAGCTCATTTGCTATATATGTCGAAGAGAAAGTTATTTTGTTGGCGTCTCTTTGTTTTGCATATGTTTGACATGCTAGTACCAAATCCTCACGGAATCTGTTTATGGCCGTCTTAAATCGACCAATCTCTAGATCATGCATATAAACTTTGCCCTTACCGGCGGCTGCTGTCGTTTCGTACTCTAAGGCTGTGTCAATATCTTCCGTTATACTAGCCAGGTCATCCAGCAGTGTTTGAAAGATTTCTTTAACTTGTTTTTCAAACGAATTCATGCACACTCCAGCAGCTACGCAGGTCAATGCCATTATAACACACCACGTCATGTCAAGTTAGCCACCTATACTCTCTTCTCGAAAAATTCTGCGCACAACCAATAAACCGCCGATGCTGTTGCCACTTCGCTCATGCTATTAAGGCTTTGGCGATCAGCTATGCTTTTGAGTTCATCAGAGCTGCTAGCATCCCAACGGATGTTACCAGTTAGGGCACTCCAGTAGAACTTGATTTTTAAGCTATTTGATACTTCATTATCAACTTCCACAGCTGTCGGTAACTTAGCTTTGTGCTCTGCTAGTTTTGTGTGCTCCAGACTAATTTTGCTTAGGACACCGTCAATGTCTTTCTTAATTTCTGATACTAAAAATGACGAAACAGCTCCTATCAAAATCAGCACCGAACCAGCACCGATCAGCAGTGACATTTTCCACCATGATGGCGACATAAACATGGTAAAGGCAACCATAACCAATCCGGAAAATATCGTCTTAACCCGTTGCCTGTTGACGGCTTCCCAATTTTCCATGTTATCGGTGTGCACAGCCAGTTCCTCTTGGAACTTTTTGAAAATTCCAGTCTGTCCATTAGTAAATTGTTCTATTAACTTGTTGTTGTCTTTCAATAGTCTTTCAGTACGCTGGATTTTCCTATCTTCTAAATGGTCTTGCTGCATGCCCTTGGTTAGATTTTCTCGCTGCTTGATAGTAGCCACGCATTCAGAGACTACCAATTGATAGGGGCCAGGCAGCCCACCTACCATAGCCGCCAAAATAGTAGCACACAGCAACTCGGCTCTTAATGTTGGCAGCTCCAAACCAGAGTCAATAACAAAGCGGTTAAAAGCTACTACGCTCCCTGGTTTATACTCAACAAAGGACAGACCTTCGCGCTTAGCTACCAATTTGATTTCTGCTGCTCCTTGCACCTCTCCAAGACCATATTTAGTCATAACCATATCTAGTGCTAATCCGCCTACCTTGGACAAACCGACCTTTTCGACGACGTCTAGACGTTGCTGCGCGGCCACGGCCTTGACCTTGCGTTCGTTACTGTATCGCTCTGCATGTTCATAAAGGAGGCGTTGATTTTCAATTTTGTCGCGCTTCCGCTTGTCAGATTCACGCTCCTGCCTGTCAGATTCACGCTCCCTTGCCAACTTTTCTGACTCTGCTGTTTCGCGTTTCTCTTTTTCTTTTGCGATTTTGACCAACTCAGCCGAATTAGACTTAGCCTCAGCCAAGTCTAGCGATGCCTTAGCTACTAAGAACAGTTCTGCTCCATTATACTTCTTGCTGCTCATTATACGCTCCGTTTTCGACGACGGTCGAAAAGTATGTTAGCGATTACGAAAGAACCTCGGTTCCGGTCATAAGCAAGGGCAATCCATGTGTTAGTCTTTTCGCACCAGTTGAGCGACACGCTGCCAGCTCTTGCGCTTGGGTAGGCTGACGCGCCATCAGGACCAAAGCAGTTGTAGCCATTAGCTAATGCTATTTGCTTAAACTCGGCAACCACGGCTTGTGTTGGGCTGTTCATGGCTTAACTCCAAAAAGTCTGATGTGTGACGCCACAAATTCCTGACGGATAGTTGTAACTTTTTTGATAGAATCGGTGGCTTCCATAACCCCAAGGATACGTCCTCCGCATGGGTCGTAGGGTTCGTCCCAATGGACGCCCAACATGCCGGGTAGAATAGGCTGATTATTTAGTACTATTCCTAGTATGCCAGGTCTCACCGGATCGATATAGCTCATATAAACCATTTCGATTACATCTCCTGGTCTAAAATCTCGACGATCAAAAGCCATGGCTTACCTCTTAGTGACTGTTAGCTTGGATTTCAAAGCCGTCTGTCAAACTGTTCTCACCTTTGCGTGCTTCAACCCATTTGCCTTGTTCGGTGAAGTATCCTTCGGCCATATAGCGCTGACCTGGCAGACCGGCTTTGTTGCGTGCCGCAGTCATTTTGTATTCGCATTCTTCATGGTGGCGAGTGATCACTTTCAGCAACTTGGTCAGGGTGACTTCGTAAGCACGAGCAGCTTTCAGTCGGTCCATATAAAAGCCACGGCGAACGAATTTTAGGTTACCTTCTTCGTCCTTGCCGAACTGCTCTTTCATGGCTGGACGGGGTGCCAAGTCGTCAACATCTGGGTCATCTGGCAAGACGCCGCTACCACCAAGGCGTGGGTCAGCCATGTCTTTGCGGCAACGCTTAAGCTCAGCAGCTTCGTTTCTCAGTTTTTCGAGGTTGTATTGGTTAACTACGTCTTGGACCCGCAATTCGTCCTGGGCGGTAGTCTCTTCTTGAAGGACCACTTCGTCCTTGTCGTTCAAGCCCATAGTCTGGTTTCCGATTTGGCCTTTGACGGTCATTTTGGCGTCTACCAAGTCCTTAGCGACATACTGGCTAGGGGTGGCGCAGCCAAAAGCCGAGAGGGTCAGTAAAAGGGCGGTGGCGATAGTATGTTTCATAAATCCTCCTGTTAAAACCAATTTCAAGATTCTTATCGGTATTGGGGAGATAGGACTTTAGCCGTGCCAAAAATTCTTACCTAGCGTCATAAAAGTCTTACGTTAGGTAATAAGCTATGCCACCATAGTATGTATAAACCTTTGACATATGGTATGGGCAATGTTAGCTTAACTAGACACTTTCTTTATTAGGCGAGTAAATATGAAATTTATCGAAAAGAAACCATCGTCTAGCCTATCCGGATCTAATCTTAACAAGTTCACAATTGGTGACGACAGCCAAGCACCAAAAGAATACGCAGCTAGCCAGCACGGCAACGATCCTTCCTTACTATTTGACCCAATCAGCCAAAAGTGGTATGCCATTCACGGTCCTGCAGATCGTGAAGCCTTCAATGCTGGCACACTCCAGCCAATCGGAACCGGTGGCGGTGGTGGCGCTACTGGCCTCAGTGGGGTCACTGGCCAGGCCGGACCAGCCGGTTTGCAAGGTGTGACTGGGCTACCTGGCGAGACTGGCATGGGAGCCCAGGGAGTCACAGGCGTTCAGGGCAATACCGGTGTCCAAGGCGAGACTGGCTTGGGAGCCCAGGGAGACACAGGCATCCAAGGCGACACAGGTACACAAGGTGCTACTGGGCTAGACGGGCCGACTGGTGCTGGCGGGATGCAAGGTGCTACGGGCGTCCAAGGTGCAGGCCTAGCCAACACCTACACCCTCACGCCAACTGACATCACGAACATTCAAAGCTATCCTGGGTTAGTTCTAGTACCTGCACTAGGCCTAGGCCCTGACCAAGGCATCGTGTGGGAGACTATCGAATTCCTTTGCGACCTTAACTCTGGCACACCATACTCCACAACTGCCAACTTCTTTATCAACATCATCGGTAACTATCCTGGTGGCCAGAAGTTTCCGGCTGGTAACACCGCTAACAACGGCAACATCGGGCTCATGACTTCCTCCGGAAGAAAGAATCGCCGAATATTTCACAACAATGGCGCTGACATGATGATACAGACTGGAAACGGTCAGCACCTGCTGCTTATGCTGGACGGTCCGGCTACTAGCGGCACCGAGAATGTGCAGGTGAGAGTCACCTACCGCATCGTCGACATGCTCTAAAACGCAGCCACAGGAGAATTTATGAAGCCAATAAAACACGCCCAACAACACAGCTATGTTGACAGACTAATAAGTCTTAAGCAAGAGTTAAATAGACTGTACGAAGATATGGCAGATCACTTATCAGTGGAAGAGCTAGACATCCTCGATGGTGACGACCCAATTTCCAACACACATGCTGCACACGAATGCGTTCAGGGCGCGATAAACGGAATGAAGTCCTTTTTCGTGGTGCAAGCAGGGGCGCTGGCAGAAGTAACTAATGTCGCTTTTGATGACGCTGGTGGCATGAGTACAGCAGAATTTAAGGAATACTTCAGGTCATTGGCGAAAAAACTTAATTTTGGCAAAGTCAGCATCAAATCCGGCGATCGCGAAGTCAACCTGGAGACTTATAGCGGCGAAATGTCCGGTTATTTCAGTAGTTCGTTTGCCAATGGCGAAATTACGTTTGCCGAGGCTCCAAACCAAGAAGTTATTAAAGAACTAAAGGCCTTTTTGGGTGGCAAAGGTGGCAAGAGTAAGGTTAAAATCAGAATCACAACATATTGAGAGTGACATGGCAACAAAGCAACAAGTTCAGGACGGGTACCAACAGGCCATATCTGAGGTCGAACAGGCGCTTAAGACTCATTGCAAGATCGTTAAGAAGACCAAAAGCGAAGCAGGCCGCAATGTCTTTAGAGCGCTTGGCGAAGATTGGCAAGCCGCTTACCAGGCAACAGAAACAGTATCGAGAGGTGGACCTTACTGGCGACGTAACCTGGAAGGTTGATCTTGGCACTTACGATGCCACCCACCTTGGTCGAGGGTGGGAGTATTTATACAACTTCGGGTATAATAACACCAACGCGTTTGGTGGATCGTCGCTTGAGGAGCTTATCAGCTACCTTAAAAAGAATGGATTCACAAAGGCGGCAGCTGCTGAGGACGCGCTAGCATCTGTTAACGTAGAAGTCATTGGCGGGAAAGTAAGAAAATCTGACGTGGACAAAGCTGTGTCCGTTTTGGTAGCTCAGAAAGCGTCTGCCTCCCTTATGGGTTGGAATGTCGGAGAGACGTTAGAGGCTGACGGCAAAAAGTTCACACTGAAGTCCCTAAGCGGCGTATCGTATGTCGGATATCGGCTAGGGTGTATTGGTACAATTTACTCACATTCTGATGACTTCGATAGAGATATAGACATGGGTCTTGTGGACTATTTAATGAAAAATGGCACAAAAGCGTAATAAGGTGGGTTTATGCAAAAGTTGTCTGGTATTGACGTGGTGGACGGAAAAGTAAGAAAATCAGACGTGGACAAGGCTGCAGCAGCTTTGGCAGACGTCCAGGAAGCAACGGCCAGCCAAGGAGATCTGGTAGACATACACTTTGTCCTGTCTGATCGCGGCGAGGACGTGCCTTATTCCTATGCGGTAAACGATCAGCAAAATTCGGCTATATACCTGTTTTTCGACAATGGAAATGTGTACAAGTGCGCACAGCTAAACGACGATCAGGAAATAAGAGACGTCGCGGCTAGGCACGAAATCGAACCAGACGACACCGATTATGAACAGAGCACGTTAGCAGCAGCTGGCACTTCTTGGGATGACCTAGTTGACATGACGCTGGACAGCGAGATGGCTGACAAATTGCCAGGTGGTTTAGATGAATTAGTTGACGCCATTGCTGTCGTCCTTAATGGCGGTGTGTTTAACTACGTCCAAAGCAGTTCGTATGCTAGAGACCATGATGGTGCCACTAATTATCTTTGGAGCCTTTCCACACCTAAGGCAGAAGAATTGACTAAGCTTTGGGAGGCGGCCTCCGAAAACGTGGATGAGTATTTGGCCGAATTGGAGACGATTGACGAGGCGGAGCTGGATAGCCATGAAGAAGGCGAAGAGGATCTCCAGGCTGTTGAGGATTGGTTATACAAGAACGAAAATCTTAACGCACTTTGTACCGAGATCCTAGCGTCGTTAACATCTGGTGGTCCCCAATCTGTGGAAAGCGCTACAGGCTACAAGCTAAAGCGCGACGTCTCACTGAAGAGCGGTGCCAAATACCCTATCGGTACTAGCGTAACGCTTCGTTGGTTTGGACCAAACGATCCAAAAGGGACCAGGTCCATTGAGATTACACCAGAAGGCGGTAGCCCTTACGTGGCTTCCATCGCTGCCTTACCTCAGACAGTGTCTGGATTTACCACTCCTTCCCAGCGTACAATAGAGAAGTGGTCTGAGGATGGAATCGCAAAAACGCCGACTGGTAAGAAGACCGAGCCAGACGGCTACGGTTCCGATGGTTCCCCGTCATGGCTACTTGCGCTTGGCTATATTTGAGACAGTAAGCGAAAACCTATTGGTTGCCAAAAAGGTTGCCAATAGGCGATACTTCTATTTTTTGATACAAATCACGCTATAATTTCCAAAAGTCGGCCAACTGCAACGTATGGATGAGTCCGGTTCCAGACCCGTTTCTCTAATATGGATATTGAACATAGGAGTTAGAAGGTCGATAAGATCAGCCCGTGTGTAATGCTTAACATGCCACGGTACGATGCGGTGATCTGGGTAGCGCTCCCCTCTGGGCGTAGTGAAACACCAAAACCCTTTCGGCTTTAAAACCCTGTGAACCTCAAGGATCACATCAGATACCGGACTGACGTGTTCAAAGACCTCCACCGATATCACTGTATCAATAGATTGATCATCGTGAGGGAGCTTCCTGATATCCATGACGCCGTAAGAGATGTTCTGACCACTGTTGTGGGTTCTGGCGAAGTCGACAGCCTCGACGGAAATATCATAACCAAAAACTTGACTGGCTTGCTCAGCGATCATCTTTGAGCCGTGCCCACACCCGCAAGCCACGTCAATAACGGTTTTACCGATAGCGGCTACAAGAAACTCCCGATACATCAAGTCGTGTATCGCATAATTGCCCTGGGCCGGAAGGCCATCATGTGCAGGGATAACTCGCTCACCGGTATACTGCATAAAACCTCTATCTATGTTTGCTGTTGTTGTTACCGCTGCCGCCAATACGGAGCCCCGGTTGTTGTGAAGCTTTTAGGATACAAACTCTTTTTTCTAGTGACGTAAATACCACAAGGTCCACCAGATGGCTGCTCGGCTATTTTAAGACAATGGTTGATCGTTTTGGGTACGCGCATTGCCTATTGGCTGCCAAAAAGGTTGTCAGTAGGTTTTGTTGCACTTAACTTTCACATCGGACGACGTGAAGTAGTGGTGAGCCAGGCTATAGCCAAGCTCACCTAACATCTTTTCTATCTCTTCGACCGAAGTCTTAACCGCCAATACGGAGCCCCATGGTTGTTATGGAGCTTTTAGGACTACAGAACTCTTTTTCTGGTGACGTACATCATGTCACAAGAGACAATAATACGCCCATTCCCAGTGCTTTCCATGCCATTGGCGTTTTTGCCGGTAAACCAGCACCCGCTATATAGCCAGTTCCGGTACGCCGTTGCACCTTTGAACAACATTTCATTGGCGGCAAAGGGCCGGTTTTGATCGTTAAGAGAGTTCCACACACCGGTTTTATAGCCAATGGCGATTTCTAGCTCCTGCTCCCAAACTTCGCCGCGTGTCCAAGTGACGTTAAACCCAGTGGATATACCAGGGACTGCATCAACGGGTAGACCCCAAGTGTTCTTGTTTACTTCATACACCAGCTCAACTCCGCGAGAGTAGGCACCTGCCGATGCCCACGAGTCAATTCGTCCCACAATAGCGTTGTTTACCACAATGGTGCCGCCGTGGTAAGTTTGCATGGTAGGAGATCCGTTACCAGCCGTATAGTCGATTGGTCTGGACGAAACTCCAAAGGTGTTGGTGGCATAAGGTGCTGGATTTGTCATTTTATTTCCTCCGGTTGTTTTTTGGCCTGACATAGCCCCGAATACCGGAGCACCAAATAGGCACGTGTCGTCCTTACAAAATAGCAGTGGTGAATAAAAACATAAGGAAAATCTAGTAAAACAGGTAATCAATGCCACAAGACCTGGCGGAAAAGAAGAGGATATTACGCGACCTTCTGGAGAAGAAAGTAGTCGTATACCACAACGGCGAGCCATGTGTGGCAGAAAGCAGGATTGGTCAATGTCAAAGCTTGAACAAATAGAAAGTCTGCTGGCAGTTTCCGGCAGTAGTTTGGCTAGCAAGGATTTCAAGAACTCGGCTATACCAATATTATGCAAATTCGGACACCAGCTAACTATCAGGTTATCATCTCTTAAGGTGCAATCGTTCAAGTGTTGGCACTGCGTCGAAGTTGAGCTGTTGTCTAGAGTGCGGGCAGCATTGCCAGGCTATACGGTAGTGTCGCATGTGTTTTCCACTTTGGCTAAAACAGTGATTACCATGGCATGCCCGCTTGGCCACGAATACACTACCAACACTGGCAACATTATTGATAACGGGTCCAAATGTCCTACGTGTCACGGCACCCCTAAGAAGGACGCCGCACTGATTGAGCACATGTTCGACGATGCTGGATACACCGCCCGGTCCCCATATATAGGGACTGACCAAAAGATGTCCCTTACTTGCCCATCTGGTCATGAAATCAAAATGTTTCCTAATAAGTTCGCTAATGGCCAACGTTGTGGGGTTTGCTATGGCAATGTGCCATTGGGTCGCGAGCGAGTCGTAACTGAGCTTGCTAATGCTGGCTTTACTCTGTTGCACAACGGAGACCTTAACTCCAAACAGCTAGTTGGCATGCAATGTCCTGAGGGCCATGTTTTTCCGAAAATGTGGAACAGCTTCCAACAAGGGCACAGGTGCCCAATTTGTGTGGTGGGTAGTCAGTCATCGATGCCTGAGTCTGAATTGCTTGACGAAATTAGGAAACTAGGTTTTAACCCAATTCCGAGGGACAAGTCGTTGGGATTTGAGGTTGACATACTGGTACCAGAGGCCAAACTGGCCATTGAATACTGCGGACTCTATTGGCACTCATTTGAGCACATGTCCAAAAAAGTCCTTGGGAAAGCCGATCAGTCGTCCAGGTTGTCTGCTCTGAGGATGAAACATCAGCGCAAGTGGCTTGACTGCCAAAAGTTTGGGATTACGCTGGTGACAATCTTCGAGGACGAATACCTAAATAGGCCAGAGGTGGTACTGGGCAGACTAAGAGCTATGCTAGGAGTACCAAGCTTGGCAGTGGCCGCAAGACGTTGTATCGTTTCGGAATGTCCAAGAGAAGAATCTAGAGTGTTTTTGTCAGCTTACCATCTTCAGGGAGACGCAGGAAGAGTGGTCGGGTTCAAAATATCAAGTGGTGGGAAAATTTTGGGCATCGTAACTATTGGCCATCCATCAAGGAAGCACACTTGCCCAAACGGATTCCTGGAAGTTAAGCGAATGGCCTTCCTACCTGGTTGCCGTATTCAAGGTGGAGCTAGCAGACTTTTTTCGGCTGTTTATAAATGGTGCAAATCTAACGGCATTGCTGGCCTCGTGTCGTTTGCCGATCTCCGGTGGGGCAGTGGCAAGGTGTACGAGAAGTGCGGTTTTACCTTGGTTTCCACCTCCAAACCATCTCCACATCTCACCAATGGCCGTGGCAAAAGATGGTCAATTAGGTCAATGGTAGGAAAAACCAAAAGTGACAGAGTGTTAACCATATACGACGCTGGCCACAACCTATATTCAATTACTCTCCTAGCATAGTGTCTGTTATTTTGATATGGTCTATTAGAAAAACTACGCATAGGGATAAACATATGCCGGTACAACAGGGTAGCACTGGGCCACGCGGCGCCACGGGTTTGGCAGGAACAACTGGTAAGACCGGAGCCACCGGAATACAAGGACAATTAGGTTATACTGGTATTTCTGGTGTTGGCGGTACTGGACCAACTGGTGCAACCGGAGTAAAGGGTTTCACTGGCATACAAGGGCAGCAAGGATACACTGGGCCTGCTGGTGGCCCAATGGGAGCCACTGGTGTTGAGGGGCAGACTGGGCCAAACGGTGGCCAAAGTGGTACTACTGGTGTCCAGGGTACTACTGGTAGTCAGGGTACTACCGGTGTTGCTGGTGAGACTGGCGCAGGAATACAAGGAGCAACTGGGCTAGTTGGTGCTGCTGGAGAGACCGGTGCACGCGGCGAGACTGGCGTTGCCGGGCAGACCGGTGTTGGGTACACTGGCGTCCAAGGAAGCACTGGGCCGTTGGGACAAACCGGAACATCAGGCGCGACTGGCTTACAAGGAGCCCAAGGTACCACTGGCATTCAAGGTTTCGGGGCTCAAGGCCAAACTGGTTTGCAGGGCGCCACTGGTTTTGGCATACAAGGCATAACCGGGCAAGGACAGACTGGTGCTACTGGGATTAAGGGCGATACTGGTCTTGGCGTACAGGGCCAAACCGGACTAGCTGGTCCTAGTGGGCAAACTGGTGTAAGCGGCCAAGTTGGTGCTACTGGTTCTTCTGGTTCTGCTGGCCAAACTGGCACCGCTGGCGTGACTGGTCTACAAGGTTTCACAGGTATCGCAGGACAAACCGGACTAGGAGTCACTGGTGTTCAGGGCAACACAGGCATCCAAGGCAGCACTGGGCTTGGTACTGTTGGTGCGACCGGAGTACAAGGTGTTACAGGCTTAGGAACTGTAGGAGCGACTGGGGTACAAGGCAGCACTGGGCTTGGTACTGTGGGAGCCACAGGAGTACAAGGCAGCACTGGGCTTGGTACTGTTGGCGCGACTGGCGTGCCGGGTGCTACTGGGGTACAAGGCAACACTGGCGTACAAGGATCAACCGGAGTCCAAGGCGCAACCGGACTGGGCACCCAAGGCATAACAGGACTACCAGGAACGGCTAGCAGCACTGGGTTGCAAGGTCCACAGGGCGATACTGGGGTCCAGGGTATTCCGGGTACAGCTAGCAGTACAGGACTGCAAGGCCCGCAAGGTCAAACCGGTGTACAAGGCACTACTGGCCTAATTGGTACTACTGGTCTTGGTGCTACTGGCGTTCAGGGCAATACAGGTATCCAAGGCATCACTGGTCTTGGCACTGTTGGAGCGACTGGCATACAAGGCAATACTGGTGTTCAAGGCACAACTGGTGTAGACGGCACCACTGGCGTCCAGGGAGCTGTTGGTACCACTGGCGTCCAAGGCACTACTGGTCTTGGTACTGTTGGAGCAACTGGGGTACAAGGTGCCACAGGATTAGGAACTGTCGGAGCAACCGGAGTACAAGGTGTTCAAGGCAATACGGGCGTCCAGGGCA
>Ga0315293_10000374_pt1 | contig 40902 bp, 31 predicted proteins | sample YL17G13_20_MG_FD_203071 | JGI IMG/M metagenome (GOLD analysis project Ga0315293, IMG submission 203071) | Sediment microbial communities from Yellowstone Lake, YNP, Wyoming, USA - YL17G13_20 | ecosystem: Environmental > Aquatic > Freshwater > Lake > Sediment | place: USA: Wyoming | collected... | reverse complement strand
ATTGGTCTTTCTGTTGGTGTTATTGGTCTTTCTGTTGGTGTTATTGGTCTTTCTGTTGGTGTTATTGGTCTTTCTGTTGGTGTTACTGGTGCTCCTGTTTCTCCTGTTACTGCTTCTTTTGCTGAATTAAATAAACCTGTAATAGCTGATGACGCTTCTGTAGCATATGCACTCGCTTGTGCACCTAATTTATTAGCTTCTTCACTCGCTTTTGTAGTATAATCCGCATTTTCCCCTGTAATCCAAGAAAGATATCCTTCTCCTCCTCTTTGTCTTCTTTGTCTTCTTTTATTAGTTTTATGTTTTCTATGTTTTGTCATATATATTATATAAGAAATAATACTTTTTTTAAAAAATATTATTTTAAGCTATTTTTAAGCTCTTCGATTCACAATCATTTTAAACAATTCAAATCCAGCTAAACCTCCTGCTATTTGAGCTACTATATATGGAACTAAATCTGAACGAGATATTTTACCCGCTTGCATTAAAGCAATCGTTACAGCTGGATTAAACGCACCCCCGCTAATTGCTCCCCCTAACATAACTGCTAATGCCAATGCCGCACCAATTGCTAAATAGTTACCGGTAGCAAAAATAACAAAAACAAGAAATAAAGTTCCTAAAAATTCAACAAGATATTTGTTCATCATTTTTATAGTATACTAAAAGAAAATATATATATTTTATTTAATAATTTTGTCTTGGGATAGACCCCCAGCCATTAATACCTGATTGAGTCAAACTATGATTATATATTGATCCTTTCTTTTTCGGTGCAGTAGATCCCCCTGAACGCGCTCTCCGTAAAGCACTTCGCTTGAAACTTGTATCGTAACTCTTTGAACCTATCGGAGCGGTTAATGGCAGTCCAACTTTATATGCTGATTTTCCTATAGCAATACTTTTAACTATATTTGTTCTCATTGAAGACGGTATCGGTTGAATATAATTAACGTGACTCGACACCGCATATTGGCGTTGTGATGAATATGATACTTTAGTTGTTGGAGCTGATTGTTTTCCTAAAGCATCTTGTTCTGCCTTTTGTTTCGCACTTAATGAAGTAGCTCTAAGATATTGTGCTCTTGCATTTACTGACATATCTGAATAAACGGGTTCTTGTCCAGGAAAAAATTGAGGCGGTGTTGGTCGTTGACCAGTTAATATTCCATAATTATGATAAGGCATTGCACATGGATATTGGCTTGAATTTAAAGGACCTAAAATAGGAGCATTTACAAAACCCTGAAAAGTTTGAGAACCAATTGATCTTGATATTCCGTATGGAGTTGTCATTATATATCAATAATATTAATTTTTATAATTTTAAATAAATTCTTCTAAAACATCGGGTTTTAATAAGAATAAATAACATCCAGATTCTCTACATTTACGCTTTATATCTTCACTTACTTTATTTGGAATATTTTGCGAGACTTTTTCATTAGCACTTTCTAGTATGTTTTTCAACTTTTCAATATTTGATTGACTAATTCTATATTTATCGTATAAATGCAATAATAAATTAGAGAATTTTGTTCTATTCGTATTCCCAGTTATCGGATTTGCGGAAGCAGAGAAATGTTTCTTAAATCTAAAACACCAATCATTCACAATGTTTTCAATAATATCCTTTTTTTCTTTCGCGTGATCACAAATATATAATTCCGAAACAGTTTGGCTTTTATTTAAATTTTTGAACACTTCAATTAATTCTCCTAAAGATGCATTAAATCTAATATTAACTAACAAGTATTGTTCATATAACCAATTTGCGTCATTTGCTGAACCGAAGTCACCAGGACATAATAATTCAAGTGGTTTGGAATTTTCCGTTTTAATCATTTTTAACGCAGTAATTCTATGAATTCCATCCAATACTTCGAAACTTTCTTTTAAATTATTAAAACTTAAGTAAACCATACTATCAATATGTTTTTTTGAATTATAAATATATCTAGCAATATCAGGGCAGCGTTCCATATCAGGAGGTCTATTATATTCCCAATTGGTTACTGAATCAACTAACAAATCCTTTATTTTAATTTTATATAATCCGTGATTTTCATTATACGAAAATAATAATTCAGAACTGGCAAAATGATGATTCATTATTATTGATATATCTTTTGACGGAAAATACTCAGTTGAACCAAAACAATTACGTATATTTGTATATTCATTTGTTTTTACTTCTTCCTCAATATTTATTAGTTCTTCAATAATATCCAATAAAATTGGCGATTTATTTTTGTTTGATTTCTTGGTAAAACTAATTGTGCTTTGAATCATTATAAAGATAAGATAAGTTATAGATATGTTATTTTATCTTTATATTATTTTAAATCAATTTTTTTATTCTATTTTTATTTAATACCTTCTGATATGACGTATAGTTGATTGAGCCGCGCTTGATTCATTACCTCCAAATGATCTATCATTATAATTACGATTAACCGCTTGTAACTTCTTGAACCGCGTATAATCCGACCCATCATACACATATTTAACATTACACGTTGAAGATGGTATATTTACATCTACTTGATTTGAACTCCAAAGCACAGATGGCTGACAAGATTTAGAGGTTGAACCAAAATGCTGTCTTAACCCATTTAAACCTGGACGACTTTGAGGAGTCTGACATGAACCACCACAAGAATAATTTTCACGACTTAATAAATCCCCTGCATTATTTACTGCTCTGAATGGTGTTATAATTCTTTTGGGGTTTGAACTACCGGAGTAACTTGTAGTATTCCATGAATCTCTTAATGTGAAACGAGTTCTAGAAAAAGTATTTGAATTATCGTGATCTATAATTGGTTGAGGCATTAATCCTGGAAGACCACCTCCTAATTTTGGACCTGGGCCATTATATGGATAACCAATACCTGACACAAATCTTAATAAACTTCCTAAGCTCCCTGTCGTAAATCCAGAAGAACCTGTTGCTGATGGTGAAAATCCTACGCCAGTACTATTTGACATATTATATTATACTAGAATAAAAAAATTTCCTTTTTTTATAAAATACTTTCTAAACTTATACTATAATGATTAATTTTAATAATCGCGTAAAATTACTTATTACTGCTATTATATTCGTAGTTTTAGACTCAATCTATTTAAATTTGATTAAAGATTATTTTGTAAAACAAATCAATCTTGTTCAAAAATCACCCATTAAAATAGATTTTCTAGCAATACTATTATGTTATATATTCCTTATTTTTGGAATAAATTATTTTATTATTCAACCTAATCGTAGCATACAAGACGCATTCATATTAGGTATTATTATTTATGGTGTCTATGAAACTACAAATAAAGCATTATTGACTAAATGGTCTTGGCTTACTGTTATTATGGATACACTATGGGGTGGTATTTTATTCGCATTAACTACCTATATTATTAAAAAAATATAAATATATTATATTATTATTTTGCTATATTTTGCTCCACTTTTCTTAAAAGTGGATTTTCTTAAAAGTGGAATTATTTATCCGTCATAATTCTAGGAACTACATTCATAGTAGTCAATTCTTGGAATAACAATTTACACGCATATGGAATTTCAACATAAGCAAAGTCTACTCGATTATCACAAGTTCTGCAACAGTGAATATGTAATTCATCATTATACGACGCAATAAGACCACATTTTTTACACACAAATACTTGATATTTATCCGACGCATCATACATTCTCCCTCGTGTAAATTTTGAAGCCCCGTGTGATACCATCGCATCTTTTTCCATTTCTCCAAATCTTAACCCACCATCTCTTGAACGACCTTCTGCGGGTTGTCTTGTAAGATTCACCATTGGACCGATTGATCTACTATGTTGTTTATCATTTACCATATGCTTTAGGCGCTGGTAAAATACAGGACCCATAAATACACTACATTCAATTTGCTCGCCAGTTAGACCATTATACATTAATTCATTTCCGTGTGCTTCATATCCGAGATCCAATAATTTCTTTGAAATTGTATCTACATCTAGCTCTCCAAAACTCGTTCCATCACCGAATAAACCTAATTCAACTAATACCTTTCCCAGCAAGGTTTCTTTTAATTGACCTATTGTCATACGTGATGGGATCGCGTGTGGATTAATAATAATATCCGGTCTCACGCCATTTCGAGTAAAAGGCATATCCTCCTCGGGAATAATGTTACCTACCGTACCTTTCTGCCCATGTCGACTGCTGTTTCCAATAATTTGTGACGGTGAATGGTCTGACTCTCGCATATAATATGTATGAGACGAAGGCATTTCGATACAATATACTTTTCCCTCATAGTCAATTAATTTTTCCACATTGCTTTCATTTTGTTTTTTGTTAATCCAAGGTTGATTTTGTTTTGTAATAATGCTAACTTTATAATAAGTATGTTTTTGAGTAATTTCTACAACCTGACCTGCTCTTGAACCTAAATTACGTTTTCCTACTCTGGCAATACCAGTCGGTTCTTCTGATATTTTTATTATTCCTGAATAACCACAATGAACTGCTAAACGTGATACATCATTTGCTAATTGTAAACTTATAGTACCATAACGATTAAATGATTCACCTTTATATTCCATTGATGACCCGTCGCCTTCTAATAATGCTTCAAGCAATATTCTAGATTGTTTTTCAGATAAATTAAATGCGATCTCGGGTAAATATTTATTTAAGGCACCAACACTTAATTCACTAAAATAACTAGATAATGTATTACCTATTTTTGAAATATAAAAGTTTCCACAATTATGATATGTCCATTTAATATTTAAATTTTCTAATATTGTTTTATAATAATTATATTTTCTTTCTTTAAGAGCTGTAATATAAATCGCATCACTTTTTACACACCCATCTGCTATAAATATTCCCAACAATTTTAAGAATTCATCCATTTCATATTTCTCATCACCTAATTCCATAAATTCAATATCCTCATTTACATTTTTTAAAGACTTTTGAAATCTCACCATTTTACCCATTACGTCTTGTGCTTCAATCAATTCATAATTTTTACCGCTTCGTTTTTGGACGTATAATTTATGATTTAATGTGCAGATAATATGAACCTGTTTATTTTCAACAAAATACATTTTATCATTGTGTTCATATTCAAATTTTTCACTAGGATATTCATACGTCATATTTCCATCAACATCTAATGTTGCTACTTTATGAAGAGAAATATCTATGTCTTGTATTTCAACCCAACCCAATTGAGTTAATACTTGTTGAGTTGGTAACGCACAAAATTTATCACCAATAACTGGTTTTCTTAAACATCTTAATCTAACTTTCGCAAAACTATAACCATCCCCATTTCTATCAATATAATTTTTATCAATATAAGTTTCTTCTGATGTTTTATATTGTTTACTTCCATCTTCATATTTGATTACTTTTGTATGGTCGTTTCTATTTTCCTTAATAGGAGTCTTTTTCGCAATAATAACATCACGATTTTCAATTAATGTATTTTCCGGAACAATACCTTTTGAATTGACTTTATTATAATTTCCAAATTTCATACCCTTTGTATTTGAAGGGTCAGGCTTGCATCTAATTTCTTCATCACCATTAATTTTTTGTTTGTCTTCATCTTTTTCTGTATGAGTAATCGTAATTTGAAGTAACCCTCGATCAATTGAACCTTTATTTACAAGCAACGAATCTTCCTGATTGTAACCGGTATGCGTCATAATAGCTACATTAATATTACAACCAGACGGATTTTCATTTAATTTAATCAAATTCATTAAACGCGTATCTACCAAAGGTCTTGTCGGGGAACTAAGAACATACGCTGTTTTATCCATTCTTTCATTAAAATTTGTAGCATAGATACCCATTGCTTGCTTAGCTTGAGCACAATTACTTGATAAAATTCCACCACTTGTTATAAAACTATGATTATCAGATTCGACTGTAATATCAGAAACTAATCTATCTGACACTTTGGTTATTTGAAAAACAACATCATATATAATTTTATTTTCTTTTAATATTGCTATAAATGTGTAATGTATTTTCATATGCTTGACTTCACACCAACCATCAAGTGTCATAAATTTATGGTCATCTGTTGCAATAATCTTTTTTCCTTGTCTTAAACAAATTTCAAAAACAGCATTATTATTTGGAATAATGAAATGATTTACTACTTTTGTGTTAGATAATTCTGATGGATTTAATGGATCAAAACATATAACCTCATCACCAATTTTTATATCTTTAATTGGAACACTTGAACCATTTGATAATAAAACGGTTTCATTAATATCTAAACATTGATAAGTGTTGCGAGGGGATTGATTGTGATCGGGGTAAGGAATGCAAGACGCTACAACCCCAAAAATCGTTGACGGATGAATTTCACAATGAGTGTATTTAATAATAGTAACGCCGTTGTTAGTAATAATATCTTTTGGTTTTGTTGCAATCATACTAAAACTTTGTTCTTCAGGATCAACATATTCTATTATCGTTTCATCCACTTTGCAATCTACCAATAAATCATCCCATATCAATTCATTTGACTTTAAATCTTGTATAACTTTACTTGTAAGTAAAATATTATTATTTTTAACTCTTAACAATGGTCGTGTAATTCTCCCACTATCATTGCAAACTCTAATCTCTTGTAATTTAAAATTAAATATAATTGATGTATAAATATTAATAATTCCTTTATGTTTCATATCTTTTAAATTATTATATAATTCTTCAGGTTCTACTGTAACACCAACCCAAGCACCATTAATAAACACTTTTACTTTATCATACATAAAACCAGGGGTCAATTCATCATTATCTATTTTTACAATGTTGGGTATAATATAATCATATAATGAATTACTATCTGAGTAAATAGTTATGTGAGCCATATAACTCATATTTTTAACAACACCAACGGAAGCTCCTTCAGGAGTTTCTGCTGGACATAAAAACCCCCAAGATGTGCTATGTAACTTACGAGGGGGGACTAATTTACCACTTTTGTCAGTTGGTGTTGAAACTCTGCGAAGATGACTTAAGCTAGCAATATAGGTTAACCGATTTAATACTTGAGCAACCCCTACTTTATTCGAGTTCGCGTGTTTAATACCAAAGTCACCAGTTGATAATGCACGTTTAAATCCATTTTCGATGGTATTTGATTTTATAATTTTATAAATATTTGTTAAATTGATGATATTTATATAATCTTCTTTGGATTTCCAACTACCGGTTTTAATTTCTTTAACAACTTGTTTTTCCATATCTTTAACAAGTTTGTTAAAATAATTTCTAAATAAATTATTCAATGATGTCCCGGTTAAGTCGATTCTTTTATTAATGTATGAATCTCTATCATCACATTTAATCCATTCAAAACTGGCTTGAAGTAATTTGTTGGCCATATACCCAAGAAAGTAAATTTTTTGTTTGCTTGTTTGGCAATGCGGAAATAAATCATTTTGTAAAACATCTAATGTAAATTGGCGTTTCTTAATAGCACCCGTTTCTTTGTCCATATTCAATGGGGTGTAACTGACATAACTAGTAATATATTTAACGGAGTCTTCATATGTCATATGTTTATTTGCTTCAATAATAGATGCTTGCAAATTTTCCAACATAGGTTTATATTTATCTAATGTAATATCAAGTAAAATATATTCACAAATGTTTTTATCAGATAATATATTTAGAGCGCGAAATAAAATGAATAGTGGTATTGGTTGTTTAATGCGAGGAATTTCAATACAAATTGGGAATCCGAACCCATTATTTTTAGAGCTAATCATCATATTAATTTGTTTTGGGGAAATACATTTAAAATCCGGAACTGATTTGATTTCTGCCTTCCACGTATATTTTGTTTCGTTCTTTGAAATATTAAAACAGTATACACGATTTTCGGCAGCACGTTCTTGACCCAGAACTGTTTTTTCAGAGCCATTGATAATAAAATATCCTCCAGCATCATACTTGCATTCCCCGGTATTTTTATAATCAACATAGTTATATTGATTTAATACGCAAATATTTGATTTCAACATAATAGGTAATTTTCCAATATGAATTTTGGGAAGAGTTTTATGTAATGTCTTTACAATATCTAAATTTTCTCCATCACGAATTATATATTTTATATTAATATCAATAGTCATTGCAGATGAATAAGTAAAATTTCTAAGACGAGCTTCTTGTGGAAACATAATTTTAATAGCGCCATTATTTTCGTGAATTTGAGGGCGATAAATATGGAAATTTTCAAATGTAATAAACATTTCGAGTGAATACTTTCCTACCGTTTCATTAAAATCTTCCTCAGATTTAATATGAACAGGATTAAACATTTCAATCGTTTTAATAATTTGGTATCCTACAAAATTATTATATGATTCTAATTGATGACGTACTAGTCTATTTAGATGGTGATTGTTAAAATAGGATTCGATAATAGTCCAAGGATCTTCAATATATTTATTATTTTCGATGACAAATTTGCCTTCGGAGTCATAACCATTAATTTGTTGAGTATTCATTTTGTTACTTGTGTGTGTGTTCGTTTGTTGATTAGTTATAACCATCCTTAGTGTTAATTTATATATCAATTTTTTTTTAAGTAGTTTTAATATATTTTATTTATCGTGTAAATGAAAGATCAAAAATCATTTATCATAATTGGTAATAAATAAATTATTAAAATATTGGAGAAACTTTCAGTCATAAAAAAAATCCTAAAAGTAAATTGGGTTTTCGATTTTGGACATTTATTTTTGTCCATTTCTGAAAACCTGAATCTACTTTGGAAAAATTGTTGTCGAAAACTGGTTTGTGAGCATAATGCTCTCATTTCCATTTTTAGATCGTTTTTATTGTGACGATACATTTTTATGCAATTTATTTTTAAGAATATTAATAAGATATTTTAAGAAATAAATATAAAAATTTCTTATCATATCTTATAACATGATAAACGATAATATAATCGAAATTGCGCACAATTGTCCAAATCAATTGATCAATACAATAATACAAATGCAAGAGCATAATGGTTTGCTTAATGGTAACTTACAGAATAAAAACGCCATTTGCGACAATGATGACAAAATTAGTGACAATGATGACAAATTTGTCGTAAAAAGTCACAAAACTCTCAGCTGTGAAATTTGTGACTATAATACGTGTAGAACATCTGATTACAATAAACACATTTTGACTCGGAAACACAAAAATAATGACATTAGTGACAAAAATGATGACACTTTGTCGCTAAAAGTCGTAAACTCGTTTATATGTAAGTGTGGTAAAGTTTATAAGTATAGACAAGGATTATGCTATCATAAAAAAACGTGCAAACTACATTTGGCTCAAACCAAAGATAAAGAAGAGAAAGACAAAGAAGAATTAATAATCTTAACTGAATTGGTTAAAAATGTTATAGCACAAAATCAAGATTTAACTAACAAGATTGTCGACATTTGTAAGGTTAATACAAATACTATATCTAACAATAATGTGCATTCAAACAATAACACATTCAACTTACAATTTTTCTTAAATGAAACGTGCAAGAATGCAATGAATATATCTGAATTCGTGGAATCCATTAAATTTCAAATTAAAGATCTTGAATATATAGGCGAAGTGGGGTTTGTTGACGGAATATCAGAAGTGGTATTAAATAACTTAACTGAACTCGATTCAAGAGAAAGACCAATACATTGCTGTGATAATAAACGTGAAATATTGTATATAAAAGAGAATAATGAATGGGTTAAAGACGACGAACTTAATACAAAAATGTCAACGGTTATTAAACAAATTGCTCATAAAAATATGAAGGTAATACCTGAATGGATTAAAAATAATCCTAATTGTCATAAATCTCATTCAAAATATAACGATAAATATTTAAAAATTGTATCGAATTCGATGTCAGGTGGAACCGAATTAGAACAAAAAACGAACATTAATAAAATAATAAAAAAGGTCGCCAAAAAAGTCACAATTGATAAGAATAAATATCAAGTAAAATGATATAAATATATTTTATTATACATATAAAAATGTATAATCGTAATAAAACAAATATTAGACCATTTAAATCACATACTGACATAAATAATTATAATAATTTTTTACTTGAATTAGATAAGAAACAAACTAAAAATAAAAACATTGACGAAACCCTAAAAAATATTTCAAAAAGTTATATTAAGGATACGAGTATAAATGCAACGAGTGCAAAGGATACAAGTGTTAAGGCTACGAGTGCAAAGGCTACGAGTGTAAATGCTACGAGTGTAAATGCTATAACTGCAAAATACGATCCCAATTTATATGATCCAAATATAAATGACTCAAATATAAATGACCCAAATATAAATGACCCAAATATAAATGACCCAAAATTAGATAATATTGAAAAAAATAGTGTGCATATAAGTATTGAAATAAATAATATAAATGATTTGTTATTATTAATAGAGAAATACCCTCTTGACAAACATATAGAATACAATATAAATATGGTTGCGCTTCATAAAATAAAAGAACCCTTAACAGAATTAAATAATATGATTGGAATGAAAAATTTAAAAGAAAATATTGTTGATCAAATTATTTTTTATATACAAAATTTACATACATTAAAATCGGATATTAAAGGGAATGATTTTATGCATACCGTTATTTACGGCTCACCTGGAACAGGTAAGACTGAAATAGCAAAAATCATTGGTTCTATTTTTTCGAAATTAGGAGTTCTTAGCAAAGGCACATTTAAAAAGGTAACACGCGCAGATTTAATCGCAGGTTATTTAGGACAAACCGCGTTAAAAACAAGAGATGTAATAAAAGAATGTTTAGGAGGAGTATTATTTATTGATGAGGCTTATGCGTTAGGAAATGAAGAAAAACGAGACAGTTTTTCGAAAGAATGTATAGACACATTATGTGAATCATTAAGTGATCATAAAGATAATTTAATGGTTATTATTGCTGGTTATGAAACCGATTTAAATAGTTGTTTTTTCAACTACAATCAGGGGTTAACATCCAGATTTACATGGCGATTCAAAACAGATGATTATAGTGGTGAAGATTTATATAATATATTTATAAAGAAAATAAATGATGGTGGTTGGCACTTGTCTGAAAATTCGGAAATAGATGTTAAATGGTTTAAACAAAATAAACATATATTTAAGTTTTATGGAAGGGATATTGAAACGTTGTTTGCAAAGACCAAAATAGCTCATAGTAGAAGAGTTTTTTGTTTAGACACTTCTTTGAAAAAATATTTAACTATTAAGGACTTAGATAAAGGATTAGAAATATATTTAAAAAATGAAAATTTAAACGAAAAAGAAGGTGAAAAGAAAATGAATAAAATTATAACAAGTATGTACGTATAATTGTGTTTTAATTGTAAAATTGTTTTTTTATTATATATCATAATGCTTAATAAAAAAACAATTCAAATAAATCCTGAGTTATTTAAGATATCAGGAGGAAAATCAAGAAAGAATAGAGAGAAAAAAGAATTAACACTCCATCCAAATGTGACCCCAAATAATCTTAAAAATAAATTATTAAAACGAATTAAAGAGCATAAAACTAGCGGAACAAATCCAAGTAATCCAAGTAATCAAAATAGACTAAATAAATCAAATAAACAAAGTAAAACAAGTAATCCAATTAATCCAATTATAAAAAATGATTACACAGATGAATTTTATGGAGCATTGAATTATTTATCTGATTTAAGTAAAAAACAAAAGGTAAATGAAGCAAAACAACGATCGCTAAATACAAGCACATTAAAAAATTATAGAAGCGCTCCAACAAATTTAGATATATCGCTTGAATTGCCTCCAGAATTACAAGAAACGAAAGCATTTGTGCCACAATCTAACGAAGTTTTTAATGTAAATTATAGAGTAACCGATGATGTTCCTTATGGCTGTTTAAAAAATGGTAAAAAGAAAACATATAGAGAATGGAAACAATTATCAACACCAGATAAAATAGATATACCTGACATAATTAGACCGCCAACACCTCCAAAGAGAAATATAGAGACTTTTACAAGTTTACGGGATACTAATACTAATACTAATATACAAAAAAGAAATGATCATTCAATTAATAATTTGTCTCGCGAAGAACGTTTAGAACATATTAAGAATAAATTAAAAAAAATACAAGACGAAGACACCCAAATAAAGCAACAATCATTAGATAACTTTAAAAAACTTGAAAAAGAATTATTTAAACCACCAATCGATTTTTCAATTGAAGAATTAGAATTAGACGATGTTTCTGAAGGCACAACAGAAGATACATCAGATATAAAAGAAATGATAACAAATCGTGATAATAATATTGAAAAAGCAAAGAATAAAAAATATTTAAAAAAAACAATTAAAAGAAAATTTACATTAGGGAAATCAGATAAGTTACGACGAGTATCTGTATTAATAAAGGATCGCCAAACAAGAAAAAATATTATCAATAGTCAAAAAGAATTAAAAAAAACTGCAATAACTGATATTAAAAAATATCTACGTCAACACGGAATGATAAAGGTAGGAAGCACTTGCCCTCCAGATATTTTAAGAAAAACATTTGAATCAGCTGTATTAACAGGAGAAGTAACTAACACAAATAAGGAAATATTGTTACATAATTTTTTATCGAGTGACAAACCAGATTAAATTTATTTTCTTTCTGTAAATAAATGAATAAAATACGAAATGATTTCCCACCAGATGTAAAAAAGTTTTTTAATGATCTTCAAAATTATTTAGATACGGACTTATATTTTTATGGTTCAGTTAATAGAACAGATTATGTTCACGATAAAAGTGATATTGACATTGGTATTTTTACAGATAATGAATATAGTATGATGACCAAAATACAACATTTTTTGCATGTAAAAAAAGATGCGTTTGATAAAGTAGTCTGGAAAATAGAAGGAAAAATAATTTATGGTTATAAATTAAAATGCGATAAATATATCAATTCAAAATGTGAAATAGCAATATATAATAACAATTTTAAAGAAATAGTATTGAAGGAAATGAAAACATATAACACTTTGCCATTATATATATCAATAATGTTATTTTTTTTAAAGACATTATATTATACATTTCCAATAATATCTTCAGATACTTATAAAACATATAAACGACTTATATTTAACCGAATTATGATTAATAAACAAAATACAAATTTTGTTTTATTAAAACAAAATAAAGTTTAAAGACAATTTACTATATTATAATATATTATCATCAAATGACTTTAATTAAAGAATATTTAGAATTAACCAGAGAATATAGTCTTGAGTATGGTGAACTAACAATAATTCTAATGCAAAATGGCGCTTTTTTCGAAGTTTATGGACTAAAGAATAAAAATAATATTTATCTAAGTGATTTTTCACGAATGTGTGATTTAAATATTGTAGATAAAAATGTGATAATTGATGGACATCAAGTTATAAATGCAGGGTTTAAAATTCATTTAATAGAAAAATATATTAAGAAATTACAAGATAATGGATATACAATTATTGTATATGAAGAAGAAGGCGAAGACCCTATTAAAAAAACGAAGATAAGAAATAAAACAGGTATTTATTCGCCAGGAACATATATTTACAATGAAGCAGATACAGAACAAATAACTAACAATATATGTTGTATATGGTTAGAAAACAAAAAGGGATCACTAAAAACAATGTCTAATAATTGCATTTATATTGGAGTAGGAATTATAGATATTTATACGGGTAATACTAACATAAATGAATATAGTGATGAATATATAAAAAATCCTACAACATTTGATGAACTAGAACGTTTAATTTCAATATATAATCCAAGTGAAACAATTATTGTGTCAAATTTGCCAAACTCGGATATAAATGATATTGTTAGTTATATTAATTTAAAGAGTAAATCTTTACATATTGTTAGTTTGATTGATAGCACTAACAATAAAAATAAAATGAGAGCAATCAATTGCGAAAAACAAACATATCAAACTGTATTATTAAGTAAGTTTTACAAAATCAATGATATAAATTCATTTATGAGTATATTTTATGATAATGTATATGCCACACAAGCGTTTTGTTTTTTATTAGATTTTGTATACCAACATAATCCTTATTTAATTCAAAAAATTGCAGAACCAGTTATAGAGAATAATAGTAAAAAAATGATATTAGCAAACCATTCATTAAAACAGTTGAATATTATTGAAGATGATAACTATAGGGGTAAATATTCATCTGTTTCAAAAATGTTAAATGAATGTATTACTCCTATGGGAAAACGGAAATTTAAACATAATTTTTTAAACCCCGTAACCGATGAGGATTATTTGCAAAAAGAATATGATATTATTGAAACCGTAATGAATGAGGGATTAGATGAATATAATGTTATGAAAAATATGTTAGTTCAAATTAAAGATATTAGTAAAATAATGCGTCAAATATTTTTACAAAAGGTTAGTCCCAAGTTAATATATCAATTATATTCTTCTATAATGATGTCAAAGGATATATATAATTTTATAATAAAAAATGAAAATATAAAAACATATTTAGATGATAAATTGCCAAAATTTGTTAGTTTGATTGAAAATGCAGACCGTATAATCAATTATTTTAATGAAGTGTTAATAATAGATGATTGTAAAGAGATAGATAATATATCAAAGATCGAAAAGAGTTTTATAAAAAATGGAGTAGACGAAACATTAGATACAAAAATAAAAACATTAATGGATTCTCAAGATCAATTGGAAACGTGCCGCTCTTATTTTAGTTCGTTGATATCAAATTATGAATTATCTTCCAAATCTAAGAAGTCAAAAAAGAAAGAAGAAAAAAAAGAGGAAGAAGAGGAAAAAGAATATGTAAACGTACACGAAACTGAGAAAAATAATTTTAGTCTATTAGCCACCGAAAGAAGATGTAAAATACTGGACGAAATATTAAAAAACACTAAACAAGTAACATTAAAATATAATTCAAGTTTTTCTAATATTAAAACAGAATTTATTTTATCTCTGGATTTAGAATATAATAAACAATCTCAGTCAAAAAAATCCATATCGAATAATCAAATAGATAAATTATGTAAAAACGTGGGTCTAATTAAGGTTAATTTAATAGATACCATTTCGAAGGTATTTCAAACAATTATTAAAAGGTTACAGGATTACCAAGACGATGTTGAAACAATAGGTCATTTTATAACATATGTGGATTTGATATATTGCAAGGCATATATAGCGGAAAAATATAACTATTGTAAACCAGAGATAGTTATAAGCGTAAGCGAATTAAGTGAAACGAGTATAAGCGTAAATAAATCATTTATAAGAGCAACCGATTTAAGACATTGTTTAATTGAGAAAATTCAACAAACCGAATTATATGTAGCAAACGATATCAATATTGGTAATAGCAATGAATCAAATAATATATTAGATGGCATTCTATTATATGGGACAAATGCGGTGGGCAAAACGAGTTTCATTCGTGCGTTAGGCATTTCAGTAATAATGGCTCAAGCGGGCTTATATGTTCCGGCATCGAGCTACAAATATAGTCCATATAAGTATATTTTTACGCGTATATTAGGTAATGATAATATATTTAAAGGATTATCCACTTTTGCGGTAGAAATGTCTGAATTGCGCACCATTTTGCGTCTATCAGATAAAAATAGCCTGGTTCTCGGCGATGAATTGTGCTCCGGGACTGAGAGCATAAGTGCTGTGAGTATTTTCGTTGCAGGGGTGCAGAAATTGGCGGCGATAAATTGCTCCTTCATATTCGCTACACATTTGCACGAAATCATAACATACGACGAAATAACCTCCCTACATAATGTAGGTATGAAGCATATGAGCGTCATTTTCGACAAGGAGAATGATCGATTAATTTATAATCGTAAACTGCAAGATGGTCCGGGGAATAATATGTATGGCCTAGAAGTTTGCAAAAGTTTGAATTTACCTCAGGATTTTTTGACTAGAGCTCATAATATTCGTATGAAATATCATCCGGAAACAAGCAGTATTTTAGCGCAAAAATCGTCACGATATAACGCAAAACATATTACGGGCGGATTATGCGAAAAATGTAAACTAAATGTAGCGGTTGATGTTCATCACTTAATGTTTCAAAATGAAGCAGACATAAGCGGAACTATTACAAAAAAGGGACTAACATTTAAAAAAAATAATAAAGCCAATTTAATGAATTTATGCCAGAAATGTCACGATGAAACACATAAATCAGATAAAAAATATAAGAGAACAAAAACAACTAAAGGAACCACATTAGAAGAAATATAATACATTTACAATAATTTAAAATCTTTAGTTAAAGTTTTATTTTCTTCTTCCATATGTTTAAATCTTGAACACGTTTTAATCTTACATTGAGTATAATATGATTCAATACCATAGTCACAGCAACAAAAGTATTTCCATCCCTTTGTGCATTGTCCATATTTATTAATTACACAATCACCCTTATGATAATATTCGTGAATTTTTATATTTTGTGATATGTTTTGTTCTAAAATATCATCTTCTATTTGATTATCCAATTCTGAATTGTATTCTTCCAAATAGTCTTCTTTAAATTTGTATTCGTCCGAATAATCTTCTTTAAAAATATTTTCTTCAAATGCGGTTGTATCATTTATTAAATCTATTAAATAAAGAGAACAATCGCTATTTTTACATTTATCATAAATATTTCTTAATCCATATTTACATTTTCTACAACATAATTGAAACTCATAAATATTTTGTCCATATTTATTGATATTGGGTTCAGAATCAATTTCAATTTTCATCTCTCTTTTTGTGCTTGACATATTGTTATATAATTATATGTTTTTAATATAAAATTATATAATTCAATTTTTTATTTATCTTCAAAATATTTCGAATTATAATGTAAAAATTTATCAAAATTTTCATATTTAATTATAATTCCGGTTTCGTAATGAACCATATAAAATTCAGAAAAGAAATATAATCGGTTGCAATGATAATTATGTAAAAAAAATAAGATATCATTGTTTAATGGTATATCATCAATTCTATATTTGTAATTTATATTAGAGTAACCGATAAATATTTTTGTATTGTTAAAATATTCTAATATATTTATATCTGAAAAATATTCAGAGACAATTATAGCATCAGACGATGAAATATCATAACGCAAATTAGGAGTAATATTTAAATTAATATTGGTTGAAATATAATATATTATTTTTTGTTGAGTGTTTTTATTGATGAATACTAACATAGTTGGATTAATGTTTTTAAAGCCTTTTTTAAACCAAGAAATAAAGCGCTCCTTTTTAGAAATAATTTTGGTATAATAATTTTTATCAAGAACTGTTGTTGAAACCAGTTCAAATCCATTAAATACGCAGGTTAGAAGTAAATTATTAACAAAATTAGAAACGTATTCTTTTTTATTAAAGGTAGTCTCTAAATGCAAGTTTTCATTTTTAATTCGTGGCTGAGAATCCACAAAAATAAATTCTTTTGTTTTTGAAAAATGTTTTACAGGTTCAATATTACAACCTGCACCAATATATAATATTTTATTAGGATATTTTAACATAATATAATATTATATAAACAATTAAAGACTTTATATAGTTTATACAAAGAGTTTCCTTTAATTAACGTTTATAATGTTTTTTTGTTTTATTTGAAAACATTCCAAAAACCTTGCGGGTCATACGTTGTAAAAAAGGAACCGATTCTGATCCCGTTTTTATAACTTTGCTTCCGACATTTTCAAGTCCATTTTTAACCTTGGGCATATATTTTTTGTTAGTTGATTTTGCTACAGATACGGTTGAATTCATAAAATTATTGGTGTGTCTTCGTTTGCGATTTCTATGAGAACGCGAATGATTTCTATGAGAACGATAATGTTTTTTACGATGTGATTTTCTATGAGCCATTTATAAAATATACAAATAAAATAAAACTTCTAAAATGCTTAACTTATAAATAATAAATAATATATAATATATGAGTGAAATAGTAAATTTCATAAAGGAAAATAGTAAAGAAATAATAATAATAGTAATAGTAGTATTTGTTTTGTTAGTTGTAATGAATATAAGAGGGATAGATTTAAACGAACCAAAAGAGGATACAAAAATAGTGCAACAAGTAACAGTCGAAACTGTAAACACAATTGAACCATTTGAAATCCAAGAATACGAACAAAATATAGAAAATCAGTTGTCAAATTCATCACACAATTTCTGTGAAAGTTATTTAGGGCAATCAACTGGATTAGAAGAATCGTGTAACCAACTTACTAAAACGCATTGCGGAGAAGTAAAATGTTGTGTATATGGAAATGGTAAATGTGTAGCAGGAGATGCAAATGGTCCTACATATAAGACGGATAAAGACGGTAAATTGATCACAATGGATTCGTATTATTATTTAGGTAAACGAATAAAGTAGTGTAACCCTTGTTACTTAGCTTTTATTTCTTAAACCTATTGCAAACCAGTTAAATGGAGCACTCGAACCACTACCAACGTCCGAATTAATAGACATGCTTCCTGCAGTTAAACCATTAATTTGCGCGGATGCTGCCGTTCCACCATTTAATTTAGTTACATATGCATAAGGGGGTGAACTAAACCCATTACCACTAAACAAATTACCATTTAAGTTTGGTGCTAAAAAAGTAACAGTAACTATAGTTCCAGCTGTAGGTTTAGGAGTATACCCCCATTGAATGAATATATCGCTTGTTGTGTTAAATGGTAATAAATAATAACAGACAGTTCCTGTTGCGCTAAATGGTGTATTAATTGTAAAATATGCAAACCGACTGTATTCGATGTTATCAGAGGGTCTAATCCTCTAATAAAAACAGGGTTATCGTCTCCAGTTACACCAATATTAATAGTTGGATTAGTAGCGGTTGTTCCAATATTTATGATGGTGTTGTCGGTATTTCCTAAAGTCAATGTGTTTGTGCTTGAAACAAATGACATATAATATAATATATAATTATATTTTTTTATTTTAAAGAAACAACATTAATTAAATATAAAAAATTGATTTAAAAATATATAGATATAAAAACATTATCTTATATCTATATATTGACAAATGATTATTCCTATTAAATGCTTTACTTGCGGAACTGTGATCGCTGATAAATATCGTTATTATTGTGAGGAAGTTAGAAAGAGAAAAATGACAAGGGATTTACATGTTGAAAAGGTTATATATCTAACTCCAGAATATAGTGAAAAAACACCTGAAGGTGAAGTTTTGGATGAATTAAATTTGACTAAGATGTGTTGTAGACGACATATGTTAACACACGTTGATATTGAATAAAATATATATGTAAAACTTTTTCTAAATGTATATATATAATGCCAAGAAAGTCAAATAAACGCAGTAAAAAAAAAATGACAATGAAACAAAGATCAAAAACAAGATCAAAAAAACAAAAACCAATAATAATGATTGGCTGTTCAAAAAAACACAAAATTTTTTCATCTTTAGGTAATAAACGTTCTTCAAAAAGTTGTTCAAAATGTGGACCAAATTGTAAATGCGGACCAAACTGTAAATGCGCACATCCGTGTCCAGGCAATTGTTATTTAAATCGACCTATGAAAAAACAAAAAGGTGGATATGGGTTTGGATCTGGATGTGGTTCGTGTGGTTGCCCAATGGCGCCTCTATCTTGGGACAAAATGAATAGTTTTGTTGGCACTCCTATACTTGGTATAAGACAAAATGGCGGTAACTGCACTCAATGTATGACAGGAGGATCCAATTTTTTTAAACCACCTGCACCTATTCCTGGACCAATATTAGGTTCACCTTGGAATACTTCGGTAAAAGGATTGCCAGGAGAAAATGGTATTGGAGGGGATAGAAATTATTTAGCTAGTTATGCTAGTAGTATAACAAATGATCCTCAACAGCAAATGTTGATGTCCAACTCTGGTTACAAAACGTTAAGTAGTATGGTTGGTGGAAAACATAAAAGAAATAAAACAACAACAACAAATAAACGCGGGGGAGGGTTTATTCCAACAGATTTATTAAATTTAGGAAGAAATTTTAACTATAGTATAAACTCAGCATATAATACATTTAACGGGCATAACCCTCCTGTAAATCATCTTCCGTATAAAGATCAATTAACCGGCGCGTTGAATAAAGGTAGATTTTTTTAAATAATGGTTATATAATTATTTTTTTTCTAAATATAATACATAAAATGGCTTTTCCAAGTAAATTAAGTGAATTATGTACACCTTCATATATATATTTTTTAATTTCCGTTTTAGCAATTGCTATGTCGGCCGTTCAAAATATTGGAAATAATAAAAGATATAATTTAGGCATATTTTCTTGTCGGGTGCCAAGTTGTTTCGCAGTATTTATTTTTAAGGTGCTTTATATTCTATTTTGGACTTGGGTATTAAATTTAATGTGTAAAGATGGTCATTCTAATATTGCTTGGTTCTTAGTTTTGTTACCATTTATTATGTTATTCACAATAATGGGAAGTGTTATGGTATATCAAAAGAAAAATGATAAAGAAGGTTATTGTGATGGAAAATGTAAATGTAATAAATAATTAAATACTTAACGGTAATATTTTATATACATTATATATAAAATATGAGCACAATACAACCAATTTTAGTTTTATTATTATTTTTATTGATTTTATTTTCAATGAATATGATTTTTGCGAATCCATTAAAAGAAATATTTAGCAACAATGTTAGCATTAGTAAAGGCATTGAAGCCGGTCAAAAAAAAAATAACAAAATAAGTGGAAATATGATTTATTCAGGCAGTGGATTTTTGGAAGAGTCCGCTTCTTATCCAAAAGGAGATGATCAACCTTTATTCTTTGGATTTAATCAAAAATAATATAATAAGAATATATGACTGAATCAATCAAAGTAAAAAATGGTATACGTTATGATTTAAATGGATGGGTATATGTTTCAATAAAAGGGTCTCCTAAAGAACGAGGTTATGCATATGGAAAATTAATAAAAAATGATATGAAAGAAGTTAGACGTATATTAGATTTTATTATTTACACAGATTATGGTGTAAAATGGGATTTTTTTATCGAAGCAGCGAGGAAATATTTTACTCCAAAAATACAAGAGAAATTTCCAGAGTTTTTTGAGGAAATGGTAGGTTTTGCTGAAGGAGCAAATATGAATATTGATGAAGTAGTTGCATGGAATAATTATTTTACTTTAACTGAAAGTTGGTGGGCAAATATGCCGGAACAGGAATCAATCGCTGTAAGGGGGACTGCCGTGGCAAATGCAGGTGCATCGAGAGAAGGCGGTGGTGCACAAGAACGATGCAGCGCTTTCATAGCAGTCGGAGACTGGACGGCAGATGGTAAAATAGTATGTGCTCATAACAATTTTTCCAATTTTGCAGATGGTCAATTAGCGAAATACGTGGTCGATTTAAATCCTATAAAAGGAAATCGTATATTAATGATGGGATTTCCAGGGTGGATTTGGTCTGGAACCGATTTTTTTGTAACTTCGGCTGGAATAATAGGAACCGAAACAACAATCGGAGGGTTTATTGCTTATAAAGACGATATTCCAATATCATGTCGTATTCGTAATGCAATGCAATATGGTCGAACCTTAGATGACTATGAGAAAATGTTATTGGATGGAAATTCTGGCGACTATGCTAACTCTTGGTTGTTTGGAGATACTAACAAAAATGAAATAATGAGAATTGAATTAGGGTTGCGTTTTCATAAAACGGAACGCACTAAAAATGGCCATTTTATAGGATTTAATGCTCCATATGACGCGCGAATACGTAATTTTGAATGTGTAAATACAGGAATTGATGATATAAGAAGGCATCAAGGAGCCCGTAAAGTCCGTTTAGCCGACTTAATGGATGAACATAAGGGAAAATTAAATATTGATATTGCACAAAAAATTATCGCAGATCATTATGATGTTTATTTAAATAAAGAAAATCCGTGTTCAAGAACGTGTTGTTCTCATTATGAATTAGATGCCCGTGAATATATGTCAGACCAATCAAGACCCAAGCCATTTCAACCACGAGGAGCATTAGATGGTAATGTGGTGGATTCAACAATGGCAAAGAATATGTCATTTTCATTACGCTGGGGTAGTTCGTGTGGTATTCCATTTGATTCGAATAAATTTTGCACGGAAAATAGAGTATGGGATTATTTACGCCCCTATTTACACGATAGACCACAACAAGAGTGGACGACATTTAAAATAATGAATGTAAAATCGGGAAAGAGTAAAAGTAAAAGTAATAGTAAAACATTTAAGAAACATAACAATAAAAATAAAGGTTCGAGAAAAAAATAAATAATATTATTTAACGATTTAGTAATATAAAAATAATATTATTATTATATAAATATATGTTTAACAAAAACAAACCACAAATTGTTAGTTCTAAAAGAAAAATAGAAAACATAGAAGTAGATCCAAACGATACTGGAGAACAAGCTATGTTGGTTGGGCCTCAGTCTCAAGATACTGGACTAGAAGCTAGTGCGGTTGGGCCTCAGTCTCAAGACGAGGACGAAGACGAAGACGAGGACGACGAAGAAACTACCAAAAAACAAAAAACTCACCTTGCAGCCGACACAGACATAATAAACATAATAGACGTGTATGAAGCCGACACAGGCATAATAATAGAAGCGGACCCAGTGATAAGCCTTGGTAACGTGAACATATTACAAACATATTTAAGAATTTTAGCTAAGTTAACAAACATTAAAAAATTGATTGTAACAGACACGGTGGTTAAAAAATCTAAAAAATTAACAAAAATATTAACAAAATTGATTGGAACAGACGAATTTTTAAATCTTGTTTATGATTTCGCAAATATATCAAATCCCGAATTAAATGCTTTACTAGCTTATGAAAGCACACTTATACAATTTATGATTAAACTTAAAACTACACAAATTATAATAAATGTAATGAAACAACTTACATCTCCTGATGTAACAACAACTACTGATGTAACAATATCTCCTGTTGCTACAATACCTGCTGATAAAATAATTATTTACCAATTAATAAAAATATTAGCTAATGACCAAACATTAATGGACATTACGAAGAAGGTAGACAAATTGTCAATAAAAAAATATTTACGAGAGACATTGGGATGTATGTTTGGGTTTGTGTTTGGTGATCAGAAACTGGATGTTAAAAAGACACTGGAGGAAAATTATCTTGAAATGTATAAAAGAATTAAAGATACATCTATTAAAGATTTTTTAAATAATATACTCAGAATTGAAGAAGACGACACAGAAACAATAACAATAGAAAGTTTTAACGAATTACAACCAATATATATATTACGTAAATTTATTTATAAATTATTATCACCAATTACCGAGCAGTTAGAACCAACAGAAAAAACAACAAAAAAAGGAATAACAACAACAACAACAAAAACTATAATTAATGCCCAAGGGTTTGAGTTTAATCCTCCTTTTCCTCCTAATCCTTTTCATCCTACTCTTAATCCTGTTGCTACTGGTCCTCCTAAAATTGTAGAAATTGCATTTGTTTATATTCCCCCCCCAGATATAATTGTTATTAATCCCCTCCCACCTACTCCTCGTGGTTCTACTGTTGCTACTGTTGCTACTGTTGCTACTGTTGCTCCTGATCAGACCATCCATCTTGGAAAGTTTAAGGATTTGTGTAACAAAGTAGAGGAATTATTTAGGTTTGATTATAACACATATAATGCTATTTATGAGGATGATGATGTGCTTAAACCTCTAGTGAGAAGTTTATATGAAAAACTTAAAGGTTACACCTTTTTTAATCTTAATAACGCTAAATATACATATACTTTTATAATTAAGAATAGAGAAATTGTTGTTGAACATAATTTATTTGGCGACTTATTTATGATAAGATGTGAACTTCCTCACGATTTTAAAGATTTTTATCATATAAACTTGTTTAAACAAATAATAAACCTTTCAATTCAAGATTATATATATACAACTTTTTCGGGATCACCCGAAACACTCGTTATACTTGAAAACATTTTAACTATCCCTTTAAATGAACCAACTTCTGCTATGGCAGTTTTAGAATTAATATTTTTATCTGGAATACCTTTAATAAAACAACAAAAAAACAAACTTGTAATTGAAGTTGACAATAATGAAAATGATGCTTGTATATTTCCATTAATATTTAATGGCAAAAAAGTGCAAATTGTATCTGACGCTGATAGTCAAGGTAATAAATATTTTAGTCAAGTTGAAGACTTGATATCCGCGCTTGAATCTATATATCCTTTTTTAAAATTTGATGCTGGATCATCCCCTACTTTTTATAGTTTTAAAGAACTAGCCGAAAGATTACGACAATTGGAGAAAATGGATACTACGACAACCCCTACGCAATCCACTACGACAACCCCTGATCCAACCCCTGAAGAACCACTAATTATTAATGTAAAATGTTTAGATGGGAAAAACTATATACATATTGGATATGTTAAGGGCACAGATGTTAAGGGCCTAGATAAATATACTTATTCAATTGAGTTTATACATCAAGTAGGTGATACTCCAGAGATTACAGCAATTATAGATTATCTTAACGGTAAACCAGATATTTTAAAAATACTTGACCAAGATGCAGAAAAAAAAAACAAAAATCCACCTTCGAGCGCTTCAATAACAGCGGTTATATCAATGCTTAATAACATATTAAAAGCCTTATATTTATATGAACAAGCTGAACGTAAACGCCGAGGTCAAGGTAAATTGGCTGACCCAACCCCAGATGTTAATGAAAAAACTTTATCCGCTTTTTTACAACAACAAATAACATTGTATGAAACATATATAAATTTAAAAAAAGTCAACCGTAATACTCCAGTTGCTGGTAATACGGCTAAAGCTAAATTTATCTGTAATATATTATTAAATATTATTTCAATAAAAAGTTTGGGAGATTTAGTTCCTTATTATGTAACTTTGATGCAAATAATGTATGACAAACAAACATTACCATCAACGACACCATTACAATCCAAATCAACGTTAAAACCAACTTATGATATGAATTATCAAGATTTATATACATATTTTATGGAACTACCGGTTGAGTATTTCGGTGCTTTAGGTTCAGCAGATTATAGTTTAATTCAATCAGCTCTAATTAATGTAATTTTTGATGATCCAATTAAACAACAACAAGTAGATGATTGTGAAATGGTTTCTTGTGTTCATATAAATAATTCTGATATAACTTTGCCCATTTCAAAAAAAGAAAAAAATATTTTTAGATTAATGAGTTGTATAGCAAATACAGAGGGGTCTTGTCGATCTCGTTTTAAAAATATTATTGATAAATTAACAGAATATTCATCACTAGTTGATTTTATGAATATAAAAGAAAAACGTGAAGAAATTGGGAAATTTCTAAGCGTAATAAATAAAAATATTCATGATTATCAAATTCCCATTAATATCCCTGACACTAGTATGACCGAGATACAACAGTGTGAATATTTTAAGGATAATTTAAAAACACATGTTAGAGTTCTATTGACACAAATTATTCGGAATGTTCCAGAAAAAGAGGCAAATATGGAGGTTGATGTTGAGGTTGATTATGAACAGGCCATTCTGGATGCTCTGAAGGATTCGAACCCTCCGGATGGTGTTGTTTATGATGAGAACATTGAGAATGCTCTGAAGGATGAGGGAAATGTTAATTATCATGAGGTTCAGACTATTTTGGATGATCCAAACAATGATCAGCATGAGATATATAAATTTCATAAAAATAAAATAACAATTAATGACATTGAAATTACTACAAAACTTATTAAAAAACTTGACATTATTTTATCTGACTTTAAATTATTTATTCACGATATAATTGAATTAAATAATGTCATAAAAGCGACAACAAATGTTGCACAATTTTTCGAAGATTTAGAAATAGATAGCAAACCACGTGAAGCTACGAATAATGATGAACAAGAAGAAACAGACGATGAAGAAACTACAGATAATGATGAACACGAAGAAACTACAGATAATGATGAACAAAACCAACAACCTATGGATCAAGGCGATGCCAATCATCAACAAACAACAAATATAACCATAAATAATCCAAATATTTATTTTTTATGTGAATATATTGTTAGAAATTTAAATTACATATTGATTACGCAATCGCCTCAACCGCCTTCATCCAGTGGTTCGTTTAGCCTTGGGGCGCCTTCATCCAGTGGTTCGTTTAGCCTTGGGGCGCCTTCATCCAGTGGTTCGTTTAGCATTGGGACTAAAACCTCACCTAAAACCTCACCTAAAACCTCACCTAAAACCTCACCTAAAACCTCACCTAAAACCCCCATCAATAACACTATGAAGGCTACTTCGTTTAACTTTGGAAATCAAACTGTGTCTCATAATAATCTCACTGGTCAGCCTGTGGCTATGGAAGAAAGAGGAGGTAACCCTAAAAAATCTACAAAGTTTAAGATAACAAAAAAACATAATAAAAAGCAATATAAAAAAAGAACCAGAAAATATTTACATAAACTAAAGTAATAATTAAATAACTTAATAATAATAATAATATAAAAAAATAACATTATATTATTATAATGGAAGCAATCTCATGGAATTTGATTGATAAATATTTTAAAGATAATCCATATAATTTAGTTGCACATCATTTAGACTCATATAATGATTTTTTCAGTAAAGGTATTTTTCAAATATTTCGTGAAAATAACCCAATTAGATTTATTGAACGTGAAACTGAATCCGCAAATGAAAGGGAAAGTGGAATTTTACAAGATGAAAAGTCAAAAAAGTTAAAAAATGCGAAATCAAAATCATTAAAAATTGGAGACAAAGAAAATCCAAATGAATGTCAAATTTATCTAGGAGGAAAAGACGGGACTAAAATTTACTTCGGAAAACCCATAATTTACGATGAAGAAAATGGAAAACCATATCCTCATTATATGTTTCCTAATAGCGCTAGGTTAAGGAATATGACATATGGAGTTACAATTCATTATGATATTGAGGTTGATTATATTTATTATAATCAAGGTGAAAAAGTGGAAGAAACAAAAATATATGAAAAAATATATTTAGGGCGTTTTCCTATTATGCTTCATTCTAATTTATGTATATTAAAAGGGTTATCAACTGAGAGCCGTTTTAATATGGGTGAATGTCGTAATGATTATGGAGGATATTTTATTATTTCAGGAAAGGAAAAAGTTATTGTTAGTCAAGAGAAATTTGGAGACAATATGCTTTACGTTAGAAAATATAAAGAAGATGAGTTATTTAGTTTTTCGTGTGAAGTTCATTCTGTATCGGAGGATAGTTCCAAACCAATAAGATATACTTCTGCTAAAATTATTGCTCCCGATTTATCATATACTAACAATCAAATTGTTATTGACATTCCAAATGTTAAAAAACCCATCCCATTATTTATTCTTATGAGGGCATTAGGGGTCATATCTGATAAATCAATTATTGAATACTGTTTATTAGACATTAAAACGAATTCAAATATGGTTGATTTATTTATACCATCCATACACGATACTAACAATATATTTACTCAACAAATCGCACTAGAATTTATAGCAAAATTTACAAAGAGACAAACGATCACGGCGGTCCAAGATATTCTTATGAATTATTTCTTACCCCATATTGGAGAAGATAATTATCTTAATAAAGCATATTTTATAGGATTTATGGTAAACAAATTATTGAGAGTTTTTATGGGTAAAGAAAAGCCAACTGACAGAGATAATTTCAAATTTAAACGCATTGAAACGTCGGGGTCATTAATTTATGATTTATTTCGTGAATACTATCTTATTCAAAGCCGTGATGTATTTTTGAAAATGGATAAAGAATTTTATTATCACTCTGGTAAATATAGAAATTCTTTTGTTAGTTTAATTGAAGATAATTTGAAGGAGTTATTCAAAGAAAAAATTGTTGAAGATGGATTTAAAAAGGGATTCAAGGGTAATTGGGGAGCTAATGCTAATACAAAACGATTGGGGTTAGTTCAAGATTTAAACAGATTATCTTGGTTTACCCATATTTCTCATCTAAGAAAAATTAATTTACCTCTTGATCCAACCGCTAAAATAGTTGGTCCGCATTTATTGCATAGCACCCAATGGGGATTAATTGATCCGGTGGATACACCAGACGGAGGTAATATTGGATTACATAAACATATGTCTATTAGCACAGCTATTACTAATGGGTTTTCATCAAATCCAATTATTAAATGGATTAGAGCCAATACCCCTCTTAAATTATTACCAGAATGTGACCCAAGTGCTCTAGTTAATGCTACAAAAGTATTTGTAAATGGAAATTGGATTGGAGTTCTAGATAATCCAATACAAACGATTAGTAATCTTAAACTGTTTAGGAGAAATGGTGTTATTCCGGTTTATACGAGTATATCTTTTAGTTTTGAATCCAATATTATTTACATTTACACTGATGGTGGGCGATTAACCAGACCTATTTTTTACAGGGATCAGAAGATGAATGATAATGGTTTAATTTCTTATGGTAAATTGTCATATGAACACGGAAATATAAAAGAAATAATCGAATCCCGAAAATATAACTGGAGTCAAATAATATCCGGATTTGAAAAGAAAAATGACGAATTATTTAATTTCAGAAATAATATTTTATATGATGTGAATTTATTATATCCAGGCTACAATACATTAGACAAAATCATTGAGTTTTTCGAAAGAAATAGGGCTATTGTGGATTATATTGATACTTCTGAAGAAGAAAGTTCAATGATAGCAACTAGACCATCGGACTTTACAGGTTTGCAAAATTATTATACACATTGTGAAATCGAACCTTCGCTTATTTTTGGAGTTATGGGTAATTCAATAGTGTATCCAGAATCCAACCAGTTTCCGCGTAATTGTTTTTCGTGTGGTCAAAGTAGACAAGCGGTATCGGTATATCATTCAAATGCACAAATGCGTATGGATAAAATGGGTGTGATCCTTAATTACGGGCAAACACCATTAGTTAAATCCAGATATTTAGATTACATTAATCGTGAAGAACAGCCTTATGGTGTAAATGCTATTGTCGCAATTATGTCATATACGGGATACAATGTCGAGGACGCGATTTTAATTAATGAAGGTTCGGTTAAAAGGGGGTTATTCAGAACAACCTATTATACTACATATGAAGCTAGAGAAGAGAGTTCAAGGGTTTCAGGGGGAAATGTAAACACCATTTTTTCAAATGTCGAGAGTAAACCTAATGTAAAAGGTATAAAAGACGGTTTTGACTACAGTAAACTGGATAAATATGGATTGGTTAAAGAAAATACGGCGATTGATGATCGTATTGTTTTAATTGGTGAACTCACTTCTAGTATTGACCAAAGAGGAACTTATATAGATCATTCAAAAACAACAAAGAAGGGGCAATTGGGTTTTGTGGACAAATCGTTTATATCTGAGGGGGAAGAAGGTTTCAGAATTGCTAAAGTTAGAATTCGTGAAGAGCGTTTGCCTGCAATTGGAGATAAAATGGCGTCGCGTTGTGGACAAAAGGGAACAATCGGTCTAATTATTCCGGAGGAAGATATGCCATTTACGGCGGATGGTGTGAGACCAGATCTCATTATTAATCCACACGCATTGCCATCTCGTATGACAATAGGTCAATTAGTCGAGTGTTTATTAGGTAAAGCGGCTTGTGTATATGGTGGATATGGAGATTGCACTGCCTTTGCATCCAAAGGGTCCAATTATGAAACATATGGGCATATGTTGACCAAAATGGGATATCATAATAGTGGAAATCAATTATTATATAATGGATTTACTGGTGAACAGATTTATTCGGAAATATTTATTGGTCCAACCTATTATATGCGTTTAAAACACATGGTCAAAGATAAAATAAACTATCGTGCAACTGGTAAACGTAATTTTTTAACAAGACAAACCAATCAAGGACGCGCAAATGATGGTGGATTAAAAATTGGTGAAATGGAACGTGATGGTATTATGGCAAATGGATTATCTTATTTTTTAAATGAATCTTATATGGTTAGAGGGGATCAATATTTTATGGGGGTTTGTAATAAAACAGGAGCTATTGCCATTTATAACCCAGATACAAATTTATTCTTAAGTCCTTTAGCTGATGGTCCTCTTGTTTTTAATAAAAATATTGAAGGTCAAGAAGTATTGAATGCGATTAGTAAGTTTGGTCGTTCATTTAGTATTGTAAGAGTTCCTTTTGCTTTAAAACTATTAATTCAAGAATTACAAGTAATGAATATACAAATGAGAATTATTACGGAAGATAATATTGATCAATTGTTGAATTTATCATATCAATCGAAAAATATCAATAAACTGCTTCATATTGATCACGGAGCAGATGGAAAAGTCGAAAGAGATATAAAAGAAATTATTGAGAATTATAAGAAAACTCTTGAAGATCAAGCAAAAATACAAGATATAAATAATATAAATATTAAAAAATATGAAAAGGCTGAACCGATTGAACCTCGTATTATTGAATATACTCCTGAACAACTCAGTCCTGAATATATGCCTGATTCAAATAATTCTCCTGAAAACAATTCTCCAGATTCTATAAATTCTTTAGAATTCGACTCGTCTAGTTCTCCAGAAATTAACTCGTCAAGTTCTCCAGAAAATAATCGTGTTTTTTCACCTCATACACCTGAAGACAGTCCAACAAGTAAAGATAAAGAAACAAATGTGTTTAATGATCCATATATGAACGAGACATTTAATAATCTTAGTGGGGGGCAAAAGGCTCAAATATTACAAATACCTTTTGCACAGCGTGGAAACGTAATGAATGAAATAATGCGTAAAGTAGGTATTATAGGCAATCCTTTAAATAATCCTTTACAAAATCCTTTAAATAATGCATTTGATGCATTGCCTCAAAATAAACAAATAGTTGCTTTACAAGGGGGGTATAGTTCAATGGCTAAAGAATTTAATAATTTAGCAAAACAAATTCCAGATTCTTTAGTGACTATAAATACACCTGTTCCAATGGCTGTAAAGCTGGCTCAACAATTGCCAGTATTTGCAGTTGAACAAAAAGGAGGGCATAGTAGTGATTGTAGCGATCCTTCAAGTAGTAGCAGTGATTCTTCAAGTAGTAGTAGTAGTGGTTCTTCAAGCAGTAGTTCTTCAAGCAGTAGTTCTTCAAGCGATTCTTCTAGCATTTCTAGAATTGATGGAGGAACAAAAATAATAAAATTTACATAATAAAATAAAAAATATAATTTAAAATTGAAACAAAATAAAGTTAATATGATAGTATTATAATATAATAATGACAAGTCAAAACACAAGTAGTTTAATTTCTCAAATTTACAAATCAAGAGGTATTATCCTTGAATTAATGCAAGCGCAAAATTATAACATATCTGAATATGAGGGATTTAGTATAAATGAAATTAACACAATGAAAACAAATAATCAATTAGATTTAATTTTATCAAAAAATCCATATGAAGAAGATGATGATAATGTAATAAAAAAAGAAGATGATGAAAAAAAAATATATATAAAATATTATTTAGGTAAATCATTAAGACCCAATAATTTACAAGAAATGATTGATGACTTATTTTATATTGAAGAAATACTAACAAAAAACGACACCTTGTTAGTTGTTGTGAAAGATGAAGTAAATGAAACTTTATTAAATACATTAAAACATATTTGGGAATCAGATAAAATATTTATAATTCTCATTCCTTTACAACGTTTACAGTTTAATATTTTGGAGCATATATTAGTTCCGCCACATCGTGTTTTAAATGAAGCAGAAAAAATTAAAATCAAGAATAGATATAATATAATTAATGATGAATTGTTTCCCGAATTATCGCGATTTGATCCTGTTGCAAAAGCTATTGGTATTAGGCCAGGCGAAGTATGTGAAATAACTAGACCAAGTAAAACGGCAATAACCTCATTTTATTATAGAATTTGTAGATAATTTTATATATAATAATATATAAATGGATAAAAAACAATTTAAAGGACAATCACAACAATTTAATGAAAAAATAAATAATATTAAAACACAATTTTTTTCGGCATTAGATGATTTTACAAAATATTATGTTTACTTTAATAAAAATCCAGAAGTGAATGAATTTCAAAATTTTTACGCTAATAGTAAATCACAATTACAAACTATGAGTCAACAATTATTTTCAACAACCAACAATATTGATAAAAATATTGAAGAAATTGATAAAGAAGTTTCTTCAATATCAATAAAATTAGAAGAAGAAGAAAAATTATATAAAAAATTAATGGAATTAGCTGCAAATATTAATAATACCCAAGATGGTTCGCAAATATTAATCGATGATTCAAAGAAAATATATAATGATCAATACTATAAAAATGTTGAAATATTTGTTGGAATAATTATTGGAATTGTGTTGTTATTAAATTTATTTAAAAAACCTATCCCACCAAAATAAAATATAATTCGTATATACTATATTTTATTTTTAATTATATTTATTATAATTACTATGTTTATGATGTTTAAGAAAAATTATATTAATCCCAAATTGTCAAAATATATAAAAGAAGAAAATAATAAATGGTTAAAAAAGTATTCAAATTATAAAAATGATGTAGGTCTAAGTGTTGCTCATTTAGTGAAACAAAAACCGAATAATTTTAATAATTTTAATAATTTTAATAATTTTAATAATTCATCTTTTTTCTTAATTATGTTAACTTCTTTTATAACATTTTTTTTAGGATATAATTCATCAATATTAATAAAATGAGGGTATTGTATATCTTTTCTTTGTATATATTATGGATGAAATAAATAATGATAAAATTAAGTCAGCCGTAATTAAGGTAGAAGCATTACAAAAAGAATACGAGGTTACTCTTCAACAATATCAAGAGTCGGGAAAAAATCTGATAAATAATCTACAAAATGGAAATTCTAATCCATGTGCAAATTATAGAAGAGACAGCACTGGAATTTCTCAGGAATGTTATGAAAAAATATGGGCAGATCAAGGTTGCACAAATCTTGATTCAGTTGACGCTAATTCTGCCTGGCCAAAAGCCCAAACACTTGATACATTAGTTAACGATAGTTTTTTATGGGCAACCTTGACAGATGACACTCACCGTAAAGGTTGTTATGGTGATTCTACTAATTTTACAACTAACACTGAACCTATTTATCCTGACACCAATTTATTCACTGCATTAAAAGGCAGAACCTGGTGGGGAACCAGTGGATTAAAAGAAGGCACTGTTTCAACTCAAAAAGAATGCGAAGATATGTGTGCGAATACAAAACAGTGTTCAGGCGCCACATTTAATCCTGTAAAACGTTATTGTTGGACCAGAAGTGGTGATTCTACTATTACAGTTGGTAAACCTGATGACTATGCTTTAATTACCTCAAAAAAAGAAATATTATCAACAATGAAATTTTTAAATCAACGGCTATTAGATTTAAACAACGAAATAACTAATGAACTCCGAAATATAAATCCAGAAGTTCAACAACAATATAATGAGAAGAATTTAACACAAGAACAATTAAATGTATCCTATGATAAACTTTTAGAACAAAATCAATCTATAAAAAAAGACTTAGAACAGCATTATTCAATTGAACAAGAAGAAAATAATCAAACATTATTTGTTAACAAAGAAGGTATATATTATAAATTATGGATTTTTCTTACCTTTATAGTAGTATTTATAACTTTCAAACAAATGATTGGACTTAGTGTTTCATCTATAAATGATTTTGTTAGTAATAGTATTTATTCAACATAATAAATAAAAAATAATTAATTTTTCTATTTATTTATATTAGAGATGAATAATGATTTATTAAATATATCTTTAAAACAAGGAAAACAGTTTAATTCATATCAAAAAAAAATACAACAAAATATTGCTACAAGAACAAGTATAAGTAGAAAAGAAGGATTTGTTAGTTTAGAGCAAAATAAAAGGGTTACAAATACAAATACAAATACAAATGAAAATGATATAAATGAAATCAAAGAATTACAAGCAAGGTATAATGAACTTATGCAACAATATAGCGATATTCAACAAAAAATAAGTAGTTCTTCTTTAGCCACTATTAATAGAGTGAGTTCTAATAATCAATATTTAGGTAAAAATCTACAATTTACCGATGGAACAATAGTTTATGTAACTTATGAAGGAATAGCTAAACCGTATACAAGTGAAGAAATATTAAATGGAACAATTGGTAAAAATGGGTGTCCAAAAGAGATAGTTAAACTAACAATTCCTTGGACATCTGAATATACACCAGGTGTTAAAATTCCAACCAATCCGAATTTAATTGTTGGGTCAAATATGGTAATGGGTCAAAGTTGTGGAAATGAAGGTAAAAATGTATATGCTTCTAAAATGATTAATAATCCCAGTAGCAAATATATAGGTTGTTATAATGATAAACCATCCTCCACAAACGTGAATGTTGTTCCAATAATGAATTCTTCAAATGCGGTAAATGGATTTGCAAGTGGAGCATCAAGCGTTTATTTAGGTGATCCTAATTCCGGAGTAGGCGCTTGGACCGCATTCGATCAAAATCCGGAGACTGTTTGGCATTCTGAAGTAAGTTCGGCAACAAATTATAATTCAACCACTGGAATGTATGAAGGTTCAAATGGTGTAAATATAGTAAATATGGGAATGATAAGCGGTGAATTTTTACAAATTAATATGCCTGGAGTAAATACAAGTTCTGTTCAAAACGTAACAGTTAATCAATATTCTTTGTCTCCTCGCTCAGACTCAATAACTAATATAACTACTAGAAGTCCAAATAGTTGGACTGTAATTGGATATAAAGATAGTCAATGGACCCAAGTTGATAGACAAGTAAATCAATCATTTACAAATGCAATACCAAAGGTATATAATGTTGCTTTTCCAGGTGCTTATGGTGCATATATTTTGTTGATTGATAGGGTTGGTAATAATGATCAAACAAATAATCGTTATTGTGTTCAAGTTGCTGAATGGAATTTATTTATGAATTCTGATGATAATGTATCCGATGATAAACGTGCAATGACATTGATAAATGAAAATACTACGTTTGATAATTGTCAGGAATATGCTGCTGATAATGGTTATAATTTATTTGGATTACAAAATGTTCAGACAGATGGCAAAGCATCTTGTGTAGTTTCAAATGATATAACGAGAACACAAATATATGGCGATGCAAGTGTTCAAACAACCTCGATACCAATTTGGTCTTCAAATACATCATCTAGTTCTACAGCGACTTGCACTGTGAGTGCGGATGGTCGATTTATAATTAATGACAGTTCTGGATTGTTATGGCAAACTTCAGACTCTCTTCCGGACTGTTGGTATGCAGGATATGTAAATCCAGACTCAATAGAAGGTAGTTGGGGCGGAAATTGTGTTGGAAAACCATTAAATATTGATTGCGGAAATCCTCATCCGACCAATAGTTATGGCACTACTGGAATTGTAGGAAACTTAAACTCGATATTAAAAAACCAAGCATCAACCCATACGTCATGGGGGTCAAACACAAAATCTAATTGGTCGTTTAATCCAATGACCGAATTTAAAGGCGGTGATCCAGCAGTATGTTGTGCAAAATTACTCGATTATTCATATCAGTGCGGAGGAGGGGCATTTAAAAAAGGGCAAATATCAGGAGGGACAAATATTAATTATGATTGCTCGGCAGAAGTTTCTAGATGCACATTCTTTTTATTAGTTCAAAACGACGGAAATCTATGTTTATTTAGAGGAACTCCAGAGAATTTTATGGAAAACATATGGTGTTCAAAAACATTTGGAGGTCAAAAAGCAGCAAATCCGGATTGGGTATCGTCAAAAGGTAAATATGGCAGGAGTTATTTAAATTTGAATGAAACTTTAGGACCGGGTGAATGGATTGGTTCAGATGATGGCACACTTAAATTAATGATGCAAACAGATGGAAATCTCGTATTATACGCATCTGATTCAACACCCGGTTGTAAAGTAATTAACGATAAAACATACGGAAATACTTCGATAAATGCTGTTTATGAATTAGATGGTGCCGGAAATAAAGCGACATTAGGTAATATAGGATATGTTGATTCCGACTCTAATTTAAGACAATATCCAAATTCAATGATAGAATTTACAAATGATTATCAATTATATCAACAGACCGATCTACCCGGATATGACATAACAAATATGCCAGCATCAGATCAAAAGGAGTGTCAAACCGCGTGTGATAATAATTTAGAATGTGCTGCTTATCTTTATAACAGTAAATCTCAAACGTGTTTCTTAAAATATAGTGCATCAGGAAATAAACAACAACATAATGATGGTATCCTAGGTATTCGACAGAAAAAACCAACAAAATTACAAAATTGTAGTGACAAAATTATAAATATTGATACAATACAATATGATAATTATAAAAGCGGCGATGCAATGACAAGTGATACACAATGTAGACAATCAATTATATCATCAGAAGATCAGCAAATGCACGATAATATTATATCACAATTAAATACGCTTGGAAATGACATTGTATTAAAAATGGAAAAATTATATAATCAAAATAATAATAATTTTAAACAGTTAAATATTAATTCTGAACAATTTAAAAAGGATCTAGAAAAATATAAACTAACAAATTTAAGAATAAAAAATAAAATAAATGGTTCACAAAATTTCAAAAGTAATAATATAGAAGGTATGCGAAATTCATCCAATTCTCTTGATTTGAATGATTTAAATGGAATGTTATCTGATTCAGATTTACGAGTATTACAAGAAAATTATAGTTATATTTTGTGGAGTATATTAGCTGTTGGTATACTAACAATAACAATTAATACAATGAAAAAATAGAGATTAAATAAATAATCTATCTATTTAATATAATGACAGATAATCCTAAAATGTTTGATAGTTTACAAGAAAGAAATGAACAAGTATTAAACAATATATCTCAATTACAACTACAAGAAAAAGATTTGCATAATAGTTTAGATGATGTTAGTTTGAGCTCTGAACAAAAACAAGTAATAATGGATAGAATTAATCAGATTTCCCAAATAAGAATGAACTTGTATGCTGGTTTAAAAGATATGGTTTCTAATTATAAACAAGATGTGGATGCATCGACTACTACATTAGGTCAATCAATTGTTGCAGTAGATATATTAGAAGATGAATTAAATGTTGCAAAGAGAAGAATTGGTTTAATTGATCAACAAACTAACAACAAACAACGTTTAGTAGAAATTAATACATATTACGGTAAAAGATACAATGCTCATACTAATTTAATGAAAACAATTGTATTTATATGCATACCCATTATTATTTTAGCGATTTTAGCAAATAAAGGTATATTACCTATAAAAATTTATATGATATTAAGTGGGATAATATTAGTTATTGGATGTGTATTATTGGGGTTACAATTAATCGATATTTCGAACAGAGATAATATGAATTGGGATGAATATGATTGGTATTTTGATAAATCTAGTGCACCAGAACCATCTAAAAGCACAAGCACAGAATCAAATCCATGGAAAATGTCTAGTTTTACGTGTGTTGGCACAGAATGTTGTTATGAAGGAAGCACATACGATTATGATAAAAATATTTGTGTTCCAAATGATATTTATACAGAAAATACTAGTGAAACAACCGAATCATTTAAAGTATTGGAAAAATATGCTTACAATAGCCAATTTAAAATGACGCCATTTTATAATAATGTTGCTCCTCTTGTCACATCTTTATCCAAATTTTAATTCAAAAAAAAATATAATCATAATACAAGATGGAAAATTTATTTTCAGCAATGCAACAATCTTTAACACAACCTGATAAAAATAAGTTATTAAAAGATCAACAAATAAATCAAGAGACGATAAATAATCTAATTGAAAAAGCATCAGAAATGACAACAATGTGTGGCCCTTCTTGTCAAAAAGAAAAAGTGTCGCAAGAATTACAGCAAAAATATTTAGATGCACAAACAAATATACAATTAGCTCCTATAAATCTTGAAAGAGCTAGAAAAAATTATTATGTTTTTTCAAAGGGGAGAACTGAATATGATAATATAAACGAACAAGAATTACAAATAAAAGCTAAACAAATTGCTGAAACAATAAAACAAACCTTTAACGATGGAGTAAATAATGCTAATACAATGAATACATTATTGAATACTTCAATAATTAGTTCAGATCATACCGTAAGATTATTTGAAGATTATGTAGAAAAAAACAAAATATTACAATTAAAAGTAAAAGGAACACATGGAGATATACTAACAAATAGTCGAAAAACATATTATCAAACAGAAGCATTAGAAAATCTTAAGTTATGGTATACATTTTTTTTAATCGTTTTTTATATTATTGTTTTAATGTTACGTTTATCCTATTTTTTTGTCCCTCATAATTTTTCGTTGGTGGGGTCTATAGTTGTGTCTGTGTTGGTGTTAACTTATCCTTTTTATATCAATTATATAGTTAATTGGATATGTGGTTTGTGGAAATCAATTAAAAAAAGAATACCAAAAAATGTGTATAATGATTTATAAATATATAATAAAATAACTTATGAAAGACAATTAAGTTATTTTATGAAAAATAATATGGTAAAAGACCTTAATTACAAATTTTCTATATCACACTCATCATTTTCTTCTTCCTTTATCTTAATATTATGCCATTTATTTGTTTTTGCATTTTTATTACCAAACCTTTTAACCATCATTTCTATTAATTCCGATAATTTTGGTGCTTTTCTTCCTCCGTAATTTGTCTGAAACCATTCCTTAAAAGAGTTATTTAAAGAAGTTTGATTAACTCCATAAGCATTATCTATCTTCATTATTTTATCAATAATAAATCCTGAAATTGCATCTTGACTTTGTCTATACTTATTTGATGCTGCAATAACTTCTGGACAATCTATTACTTCTCCTTCTGTTTCACACGCTCTCTTAATTAACATCGATATAAATACAGGAGCCCATTTTGTTAACTTCATTTTTAACCCCTTATCTTTTTGAAATACAAATTGGGTATCATCTGTATGTGTTTCACCTTCCGATATAAATTTCGCTAAGAAATCAACTAATTTCATTCTTCTCCACGTTCCGTCATCATTACTTTTAATCTCGAATAACGCATTTGTGCAAACTACTAAACTAAACTGAGGTATAAATATTTCTGAATCACAATATAGAGCTCTTCCCAAAAGAGGATCACCACCGGTTAATTCTTTTAAAATACCTTCATTAATTATAGCGTCTTTTGACGGTTCTTGCATAACAGCATATCTTACACCCTTTAATTGCATTACTTCAGGAGTTGCACCACCAATCGAACTTCGTTTATCTGTTACTAATGTTATCGGGACGGTTCCTTTATAATCTCCTAAACATTGCGACATTAAATCCGTTAATATAGATTTTCCGTTTGAACCGGAACCTCTGTAAATATTAAACGCGTGTTCTTTCTTTGTGCCAATTAATACCGACGCTAAATGATCCCACATATATCTACATAATTCAGGAAGGGGGAATAACTGCTCCATAAATGTCATAATTTCACCCGCAATATCAGAAGTGGCATTTGTATCAAATGGTATATATGGAACTCCAGTTGTTTTTGTAATATAATCTTGAGGATAACCATCTCTAAATGTCTTATTATTAAAATCAAATACACCATTTGTAAAACACATTAAGTATGGGTTTGAATCTATGTTTCTTGCAAAATCTTTATCAAAGAATATTTCCATAGCTTCTCGCATAATATTATTTTTATCATTTGTTTTTTTTAATTTAATACATATTTCTGCTATTTTTTTAATCTTTCTTTGGAATTTTTCGTGTTTTTCATTACTCGGTTCATAATGTTGTGATTCTGCCAAATATTGACTTTGTTTTGCTGAATATAATTCAAATAAATCCTTTGAAATCGCCATTCTTAAACGTTGACCTTCATCCTTTTCCCATCTATTTTTATTAAATACATACCATTTTTTATTTGTAATACTACTACATACATATTTGTCTTTAAATAAATGATATAACACCATCGCATAATCCCAATCTCCCGCTTCAAATATAGTGTCTTCTATATATTGATCGACCGTATTTTTTTTAACCTTTTCATATTCAGAATACACATCTTGTTTTGCCCAATACATTATAGACGCTCTCGTTACACCATCGGGTCTTTTTGAAAAATCGGTTTTCCATCTTTTATATTGATGTGGGATATCGTTAAAGTCAAAATCGGATGCTTTTGCTCTTAACATAATCCAAGACAGAAATAATCTTTCATCCGTATTTTTTAAAGCAAATCCTACTTGTGTATTAATTACGTGCGATCCGGACTTATAATATTTCTCGGGTAAAATCTGAGTATATTCGTGCGTTTCTTTTATATACTGTTCATTTGGTTTAAGATTTGCAATAATATTATCAACCGCTTTTTTAAGAATTTCCATATCTGTAATATCCGATAACTGAATATCACCCTCTTCCTCTTCCTCTAAAATTATATTTATCTTACCTT
>Ga0315293_10000373_pt1 | contig 40971 bp, 28 predicted proteins | sample YL17G13_20_MG_FD_203071 | JGI IMG/M metagenome (GOLD analysis project Ga0315293, IMG submission 203071) | Sediment microbial communities from Yellowstone Lake, YNP, Wyoming, USA - YL17G13_20 | ecosystem: Environmental > Aquatic > Freshwater > Lake > Sediment | place: USA: Wyoming | collected... | reverse complement strand
AGCTTCGCATATGGCCTGCTCAAATTCGCCGAGTTAGACCCCGAGCGCGGCCCCAGGATTCTCGAAAATCTGGTCGCCTTGTCATTTCATGGCATGTTCCTCCTGCTGCTGTTCTGGGGATTGTCGCAGGCCGTATTCACTATCTTTTTCTCGGACGATCTGGCGATACTTCTTTCTCTCCCCATTCCGCGGCGCGACATATTCATCTTCAAGGTGCTTGAGGCTACCTTCCTGAATGCCAGAGTATCGTTTCTGTTCCTAATGCCAGTGCTCGTGGTCTTGGGACTGTATCATGGCTCAGCGGCCGGATACTATTGCCTCGCCGCCCTGATAACATTTTTGATGGCCACCATACCGGGGGCGCTGGGAATAATAATTGCCTCGCTTATCAGCAATCATGTGCCGCGGGCAAGGCTTAAGGGTGTCATCACGGTCGCTGGCAGTTTCATAGGGATCGGCATGTGGGCCGCGATGAGGCAGTTCAGTGGCCAGTTTTCATCGAGCTCGGCCGATTTCGGAAACGAAGCGCTGAAAATAGCCAATGTCGCGTCCTGGCCAATATTCAATTATCTGCCATCCGGATGGGCCTATAAATCGACACTCGGCGCCGCCTCAGGGGATCTGGCTGTCGTCCTGTTATATTTTATGATTCTGGCCGCGCTATCGGTCGCGCTGTCATTCGCCGCTTTTGCGTTTACGGCCAGATATTACGCCGGTGGCATCGCCGAAGAAGTTGCGGCCCCATCACGCGTGGCGATTGGCGGATTTGCGCCGGGCGGCTCGCCCCTGATGGCCCATGTCAAAAGGGACATGATCTTGCTTGCCAGAGAATCGGGTGTCATGACGCAGAGCCTGGTAATGATAGTATTGTTCCTGCTCTATCCTTTCGTTGGAACCGGTGGCCAGTCCGACGAAATCTCCGGCCTTGCTATCTCCCCTATTGCGACGCTCTTCGCCGCCTTCTTCGGAGGACAGGTTGGGAGCCGCATGTTGACATTGGAGCGGCTCGCTTTCTGGCGTAATCTGATCACCCCTTTCGGTCGCCAGTTGACTCTGGCCAGTAAGCTAATTGTAGGGATGCTGTTTACAACCGTCCTGGCGACTGCAGCCGCCATGATTCATTATGTCGCCAAAAAGCCTGGCGATATAGATTCAATATTCTTAACCATTCTATTCTCCTGGATCGGTTTTGGAGTTGGACTGGCCATCTGCGCCTTCTGGGGAAATTTCAAATGGGATCATCCCAAGAGAATGTTAAAAGGGGGCGGAGGATTTATCTATGCCTTTTCGATAATGTTGGTCGGCATGGGAGGGTATGGACTGACATATCTGGCATACCGTTATTTGTCGAGCCTGGTCAACCCTATCATGATAGTGGCGGTCTTGTCTTTGGGAATCCTGTCGATATCATATATTGTGAGCGCTCTTAAACTAACGAACATGGAGTGGACCCCCGACGTATAAGGATTGCGGCCTGACGGCTCGGGCCTATCGCGGGTGAAAACGAATAAAATGAATGAATTGCTCTTGGACGCCAGACTCGACGGCCAGGTGCGGCACGATGTCGGTCTGGCGCAATATTCCAGCTTCGGCATAGGCGGACCGGCGAGGTATTTCTTTGTTGCCCGCACCCCGACCGACATTATCAGGGCGGTCGATGCCGCCCGGGAATGCGGCCTCAAATTTTTCATCCTCGGCGGCGGTTCCAACATCCTTTTTGATGACGATGGATTCTCTGGCCTGATCATAAAGGACGAATGCGCCAAATTTGCAATTTATAATGGCGGCAGCATATCAGCTCAGTCTGGTGCCGTTGTGGATAAAATGGTTGATGCTGCTCTCGAGGCCGGCCTGGCAGGCCTGGAATACGCGGCGGGTATCAGAGGTACCATAGGTGGGGCAGTATATGGAAACGCCGGCGCCTTCGGGCATGCTATCAACGAACTCCTTGAAAAGGCTGTTCTCTACACCCGCGATGGGGGAATTACGATCGTGGATAATCAGCATTTCAGGTTCGCCTACAGGAAATCATCGCTTTCCGATTCCGGTGATGTCGTGCTTTCGGTGAAATTGTCGCTAAAACCTGGAGATAAGCGGAAGTTGGCCGAAATAGTAAATGAAAGGCGGCGTTTCAGGATGGAGCGTCATCCGGTGGGATTCGGCTCGGCCGGTTCGGTTTTCAAGAACCTGCGCAAACTCGAGGAGCCCGACAAGGTTACCCCGGCCGGGAAAATTCTGGAAGAGGCCGGTGTACGGGGTATGCGGGTAGGGGGTGCGGCCGTATTCGAAAAGCATTGCAACATAGTGGTTAACATGGGCAAGGCGACATCAAAAGAGGTAAAAACCCTGGTGGCCATGATGGAGAAGGCCGCCCGGGATAAATTTGGCATAGACTTGAAGAGAGAAATTATGTATATTGACCCTTAGGAGATTACCTGTAAGGAAAGGAGGCGCAAGGAAATATTGATAAGAATTTGAAGGTGTGTTGAATGGCCCAATGGGCAGAGTGTAAGTTGTCGCTTCTCAGAAAGATCTCCGTACTGCTTCTGGTTCTCTCCGGGGCATCCGTTGTAACCGCCGCCGAGATCGGCGAAATCAACGTCCCGCTGAGCATCAAAAGCCGTTTTATTGTCAGGGCATCTGAGGGTCCGCCGATTGACCGGCGCGGTCTCAACAGATATGCGCCTGGTTACATATTTAAATTTACCAAATTGCAATATAGCCGGGGATATTACTTCGCAGATAGGGGTAATTTCGTTCAGATCCGCGACTTTTACGGGACTTACGAACTCCCATCTTGCCAGACCCTCAGCATGACACGGTATATGAGTTACCGCGAGCAATACTCCCTCGCCAATTCCTGGCGGAGCGACTTGAAACAGCAACTTGGCAAGGGTGGGGCCGAGCGAGGCAAAGAGGGTGTTCAGATCGATATCCCTGTGGAGGCTCCGGAAATAGTCAAGGGCATTATCGGCGAGGGTAAGTCGAATATCAAGGTCACGGGCTCGCGCTCGATCTCCTTCTCCGGCCGCTCGGAATGGGAGGATGGTCTCCAAAACACCGGAACATTTCGTCAAAGCAAATTCCCCACCCTTCAAATGGAGCAGATCTCGCGATTCAAAGTGACCGGCACGATCGGCTCCAAGATCACAGTCGAGGTCGACCAGGATTCCAAGCGCGATGTGGAGTTGGCCAACACTATTAAATTGCGCTACAAGGGCGATGAGGATGAGATCCTGCAGTCGGTCGAGGCCGGCAATACCAACCTTTCCCTTCCCAACGCCCAGATGATCGGGTATAGCCAGAATATCCAGGGCCTTTTTGGCATCAAGGCCACCGCCAAAGTCGGCAACCTCGACATGACGATAATCACCAGCCAGGAGAAGGGAACGTCGGAAAAAGCCAATTTCAACGCCGGGGCCAGGGGCGCGGAGAGCACTATCCGCGACTACCAATATATTGCCGGCACTTACTTCTGGCTGCGAGACCCCAGCGAGTACGATCCCGCCGACTCCATCGTCTCGGTTGAGCTCTACCAGAGCACCCAGGGAACGGGGAACTGGCCCGCCAATGCCAGGGGCCTGGCCTGTGTCAATCCGGCTGATTCCCTGCCATACGTCTCGCCCGCGGAGAGTATCAGGGTTGAATATGAGATGGCATCTTTTGCCCCGATCGACCCAACCCAATTTGACGTTTACCGCAATAGCTGGTTTGTGGTTCTGAATCAAGCGGTTCAGCAAGGATTCGCCTTGGGCGCTTATATTGTGTACACGCACTACACGCCGGGCGTGGGGCGCGACACGGTCAGGGTCGGCAATCTGAGGTATCGCCCCAACAACAGCAACCAGGACGCCGACACGACATTTGTGTTGAAGCTCTTAAAAGCGCGAACCCCTCTGAATAATTATACCACCTGGAATCTGATGTGGCGCAACGTTTACGACCTCGGAGCGCGTAACATCTCGCCGGACGGTTTTGAATTGAAGATATACAAGGGCCAGGGTGATAGGACAACCGATTCCGAGGACGAGAATGGCCATTGTTACATAACCCTGCTGGGGCTGGACAAGAAGAACAACACCACTCAGCAGGCCGGCGCCGATTGTATTTTCGATTTCGATAATACCTTAATGGATGCCTCCAAGGGACATCTGATATTTCCGCGCTCGCAGCCCTTCGTCAGCGAGAGCCTGAGTGTCAGGGTGCCATTAATTTACACTCTCGACCAAACCAACTCGAACCTTCGCGATTCGAGCAAATATTATATCTATGTCAAGTCCGCCCAGCGGGCGTCGACATTCCCACTTGGCCGGGCCAACATCATGCCGGGCTCGGAGGTAGTCAGGCTCGGTGACGGCACCGTTCTGAGGCGCGATGTCGATTACTCCATAAATTACGATCTCGGGCAGATCTCGTTTCTATCCGACCAGGCGCTCAATCCGGCGGCCAACGTCACGGTCGATTTCGAGTATGCCCCATTCTTCATGCCGGAGAAAAAGAGCCTTTTCGGATTTGCCGGGCAGTATAGCCTTTTCGATAACTCCAACATATCTATGGCCGCCATGTATCGCTCGGAGTCAGCTTCCGATCCCAGGCCTCGGGTGGGACGCGAGCCGAAGAAGGGTTTTGTCTGGGATAGCAACTTCAACTTCAGCTTCAAGCCGGAATTCATGACAAACCTGGTCGATGCTATGCCCATGGTGGAGGCTGACGCGCCGTCGGGCCTGGATATCTCGGGCGAGATCGCCCAGAGCTTCCCCAACCCCAATGTCAAGAATGAAGCCTTCATAGATGATTTCGAGGGGACTAAAAATTATACCGACCTCTCCACCCGGCGTGGCATCTGGACCGCCTCCTCGCCGCCGCTCGATTCCTCGGGGCTGAAACTGCCGCTTGCCCGACGCGGCAGGCTATGGTGGTACAATCCGGTTCAGGCGCTTACTATCACCAGCATTTGGCCTGCTCGCCAGGAGGGTGTCAAGCGCCAGGATGACCGCATCGATGTCCTCATATTGAACTACTTTCCCGATATGAGCCTAACTACCCCCGATTCGAGCTGGGCCGGAATTATGCGGCCCTTCTATACGGGGCTTTCCAACCAGACGTTGAGCAAATATATCGAGGTCTGGTGCCACCCCGATACAGCCAGCGCCGCACAAAACCCGATGCTCAATATCGATCTTGGCTCCATCTCCGAGGATATCGATGACGATCAGCATTGGGATTCCGAGGACCGCGACAGCCTCGGAACGGCGATAGGTGTTTTTGAGCCTGGCGAGGAGGACACCGGCCTCGATGGCGTCTTCGACCCGCAGGAAACCGGGCCTTACCCCCCACCAGACCGCAATGGCGACAGCTGGTCCTGGGACCCGGATGCCAGGGACGTTGACTATTCGAGGATTAATGGCACGGAGCACAACAACAATGACCCCGACCGCCTCGGGAGGTTCGACACGGAGGATATCAACAACAACAGCGGCCTCGATATGCAGAATGGGTATTTCGAGTACTCGGTCAACCTGGACAGCTCCACATACGTAGTCGATTCAACGTCGACCGGTTGGAAATTGCTCAGGATACCGCTGCAGGATTCAACCGTCTACCGGGTCAGGGGCAACAGCCAGCAAGCTGATTTCACCCGGATAAACTTCGCCAGAGTGTGGATGACCGGGAGCTCTCATTCCTACCAGTTGGCCATAGCAACCTTCGAATTGGTCGGCAATAAGTGGCAGGAGCTGGCGATCGAGCCGAGCGACCAGGTGGGCCCCGATGAGAAATTCGAAATCGCCACAAAGAATACCCAGGACAACGCCAGCACTTATTATCCGCCACCTGGTATCGCCGGGGAACTCGACCGTGGAACCGGCATCCGCGAGAAAGAACAATCGTTGGTGCTATCATACCAGAACATGCCGGCCGGCCATGTAGCCGGGGCCTCCTGGACTCTCTTCAACCAGGAAAATTACACTCAATATAACCGGCTCAAGATGTATGTCCATGGCGATACGGCGGTAGCCAGCGGCGTGCGGGACAGCATGATCACATTCTTCATGACGCTTAACGTGGACAACAATAACTTTTATGAGTATCGCGTCGTTCTCGATACCGGCTGGGTCAAAAGCAACTGGGTCGAGATCGATTTTGCCAAGCTGACCGATTTAAAATACTGGTTTATTAAGAATGCGCCTCCGGATACTTTGCGGCCCGACACGACCCAGGGGAATTATCGAGTCTACGGCAGGCCGTCGCTCTCCCAGGTCAAATTCTTCATTGTCGGAGTAGAGATTTCGCCCGATGCACCGCAGGCATATACCGGCGAGGTCTGGATAGATGAAATGCGCGTTGTCGATGTGAGGCGCAATTCCGATTTCGCGGGCCGAATTCAGGCCACGGCCCGGTTTTCGGATTTCATGGATTTCAACGTATCGTATACTCGCCAGGGCGCCGATTTCTTCCCGCTCTCTGCCAAAACCGCTGTCGGCTCCACCAATATTGGCAAGGCCGCCAGGCTAAATGTCAGGGCTGACAAGTTCCTGCCGCCATCGCTGGGCTTCAGCCTGCCGGTATCGATGACCTGGCAAAGTAGTTTGGCGCTTCCCAGGCTCCAGCCGGGTTCAGACATTATCCTCGACAGGGAGGCCCAACAGGAGGAGAAAAGCGAGAGCGAAACATTCGGCTACACGGTCACCGAGGCATTTAATCGAAATACCAAAAACTGGATATGGAACCTGACCCTGAACCGCATCAGGACCAGCTACACCTTTTCGCACTCCCAGGCCTCGTCCCCAACGATGCCGACCGATAGCCGTGATGTCTACAGGGGGTCGGCCGCCTATGATCTTTCACCCAAGGCCAAGCCATCGTTCAAACCGCTTTTCTGGACCAAGTACATGTTCTTGCCAGCCTCCATACACGCAGCGTCGATGACTCCATTGCCGACCCAACTCAGCTTTTCGGGTGAGGTTAATGGGAGCAAAGCCAGGAGCGTCAACCAGCGCGGCATCTGGACCAGTTCCAGGGTCAAAGATTTGGCGTTGACCGGCAACACCGGTTTTTCGCTGTTCCCGAGCCTGCGCGCGTCATACAACATCAACACCACCCGCGATATAAGCCAGCCCAACCGATTCAAATTGAGCATCAATCCCTCCCGGCTGAAACTCGGGCAGGAGCAGACTTTCCAGCAACGGTTCGAGACCAGCTATCAACCGAAGATATTAAAATTCCTGGAAAACAGATTTACATTCAATTCGCAATATATTGAGAATTCCGATCTAAAACGCAATCCCGACTCAACCCGCAGCACTCAGATGAATTCCACATTCAAGGCCGATTTCACTTTCAATATCCAAAACCTTTTCCCGCGGCGCGGGTCGGGAAGCCGGTTGCCGGCGAAACCGCCTGAGCCTCCCAAACAGCCGGGAGAAGAAAAGATGCCGGATGGCAAAGGTGAGGGATTGGAAAAACAACAAGGCGAGGAGGATCAACCGTCCAAAACGGAGGGCGCGCCGGGCGCGGGCTCGCCGAAATGGGTTTTCAATAAGGCCGTATCGCTTTTCAATAGCATAAAGCCGATACGGGCCGCTTATTTGAAAGACAAGAAATTCACTGTCCAGGGCCTCCTGGAAAGGCCATCGTGGCAATACCTATTCGGTTTCGCCGAAAAACCAGATGTCAGGAGCAAGTCGACGACAGGTCTGGTGACGCCCAGTCAAACCGTTTTCTCTGACAACTACCAGTTGGATTCGGGCTTGCAGCCTGGCCGCGGCCTCGATATCACCACCGGCTATAACTTGCGGAAAACCACCGCCCGTTCGACTAATAACCCGGTCATGACACGCTCGGTTACCTTCCCCGACATTGCGATGACGCTGTCGCAACTCGAGAAGCTGTTTATTTTCAAAAAGCTCTCCAATAGTGTCAGCATGCAATCCAACTATTCGAAGAAAGTTGATGAGAGCGGCGATGCCGGCACCGGCGAGATCTACAAGAGGGACACATCCAAAGACTGGGCTCCGCTGACCTCGCTGAATGTCAATTTTCGAAACAATGTCAGGGCAACTCTGCGCTACGACCTGGGCAGGACGCTTTCGCAAAACCTCAGGAGCGTAGGCCAGTCCAAGCGCGACAGCGAGACCCTTAGAAATGCTATCAAGCTCTCGCTGCAATATAGCCTTTCCGCCCCCAAGGGCCTGAAGCTGCCGCTCCTCAAGCGGGTGAAATTCAACAGCCAGCTCTCGCTTAATCTCGATATCACGCTGGCTAACAACAAGACGCAGTCGTTCACGGATGGCGCCAAGTCGGTCGATGCCAATAAGAATCAGATCACGATCGAGCCCAGGATGTCATACCAATTCTCCCGCGCCATCACCGGGTCGATCCGGGCCAGGTGGGACGATAGCAACGACAAAATCCTCAAGCGCAAGCACCATATTAGGGAGCTTGGCTTAAGCGCCGAGATCAGGTTCTGATGCAAAGGATAACTCTCTCGGTCGGAGCCGTATGCATCTCGATAGCGCTGAGTGGCCCCTCATGTTCCGGCCGGCCGGGATTTAATGCCCAGAGGTCATTTGCCGACCTCGTGGCGCAATGCGAATTCGGGCCAAGGGTTCCCAACTCCGAGGCCCATACCAGGGCGGCCGACTTCCTTTTCAATTCGCTCAAATCGACGACGGACCTGACCAGGCGTCAGCAATTCACGTACTTCGACTCTTTGACCGGCGAAACATTAAGGCTGATGAATCTCATCGCCTCATACAATCCTGAGAATCTACGCCGGGTCATGCTGTGTGCCCACTGGGACAGCCGACCCCATTCCGACATGGAGCCGGATTCGTCCAAACGGCACCTGCCGGTACTTGGCGCCAACGACGGCGCCTCGGGCGTTGCGATTCTTCTTGAATTAGGCCGCCTTTTCCACGAAAGCCCGCCCCCCGTTGGGGTAGATATCGTCCTGTTTGATGGCGAGGATTATGGCCTAAGCGGCGCGCAGAGCGGATGGCTGATCGGCTCGGAGTATTTCGCGGCCAATATGGGGTCGTATCGGCCGCGGTTCGCCATTTTGATAGACATGGTTGGGGATAGCGACCTTCAAATTTACCGCGAGAAGTATTCCCAGCAATATGCGGCCGATATCAATGACTATATTTGGGGAATTGCGCGCGAAAATAATGTCGGCGCATTTGAAGATTCGGTCAAGCACACGGTCTACGACGACCACGTCTCGCTTCTCTCTGACCGAATTAAGGCTATCGACATCATAGATTTCGACTACCCTCACTGGCACACTCAGGCCGACACGCCGGACAAATGCTCGCCGCAGTCTTTAGCCACGGTGGGCGAGGTCTTGTTGGCAGCCATATATAACAAGGCCGTCGAGAAGTTTTAGTTGCAACAGCCACCCTGCCATATCGTATATTAAACAGAAGACATATGAAGAGAAAATACAAAGCGATAATGCTGCTGGCGCCAATCATCATTTTGCGAGGCTCGGGCCTGCTGGCCCAGAGCGAGGAAGCCAGGCAGGAGGGCGAGCTTAACCAAACCCTAAAGGGCGAGACAGTCTTTCAGATCAATGGCAGCCGCAATCTCGGGGGATCAATTGGTATCGTGGCTTGGCCTGGCAACGAGGTCGAAGTTTCCTTCATCAAAACGGCCCGCGCCCAATCCAAATCGCAGGCGGAGCGATTCCTGGACCTTATCGATCTTAAGCTGAGCTCCAGAAAAGACGATTTCGTAACACTTGACATATTGACGCCCTCGGATGCGCCCTGGGAGGGGAGCGACAACAGCGCCTCCGTCGATATTATAGTGCAGCTGCCGGAGAAGATGCGGATCGAGGGAGAGATGCGGTTTCTCAAAATCAACATCAGCGGGCCATTCGGTGGCGCCGAAGTGACATCGCAATTTTCCGCCGTGTCGATTGACGGGATCAAAGGTGACGTCGAAATCAAAACCGCTTTTTCGCCGATTACCCTGTCCGCCATCGATGGCAGCATAAACGCCGAAACGCGCTACGGCCCCATAACCGCCACCGACATTTCCGTATCGCTGGGGAGCGCCATATTCAAGACAGTCAACGGCGCTATCTCGCTGGCCCGTATTCGGGGGCCGGTCGAGGCCTACACGTCATACTCATCGATCAAGGCAAGCGATATTGACGCCGCCGAGGGCTCGATCGTCTTCAGAACAAGCTATTCGCCGATAAATATCGAGAACGTGTCGGGCGAGCTCATCTGCGAAACCTCATTCTCCCCGATAGTCATGAAAGACATTTCGCTGACCCACGGGCAATCGAAGATCGAGACCAGCTACTCTCCCATCGACGCGGAATTCAGGAATATTGATGCCAGCCAGCTCATCATATACAACAACTATAACAATATAAAGCTCTCAATCCCCACCAACATCTCCTCGCAGATTGTTGCCGATGTCGACCAGGGGGGGCGAATCCACGCCAGCGGCTTGCCAATCAGGCCGGTTTTTCTCGACGTGACGCGGTTGGAGGGTATACTTGGCGACGGGCAGAACCGGATTGAGGTCAGGATCAGCGGCGTCGGCATGATCGATATAGAGGGTCAATAAAAGCCTTGCCGCCGCAGTCGGCTTCCGATATTTTCCCGATTAAATTTTCAAGGGAGTTAGAATGAAGCATCTTCTTATAATTACCGCTTTCTTGCCGGTGATTTTCATTGCCGGCGCCCAGGGCGATCCGTTCGACGGCATGGAGCATTTTTCCGAATCGGCCGCCACTGCCGACAGGACGATCTCAGGGCTGATCAACCCCGCCGGGCTCGGATTAATGTCGGCTATGGGGATTCAGTATGCCCACGCTTTCACCGATTCGACCTATGGGGGCGACGATGGCGCGCTATTTTCCTCGAAGACCGGTTTTTTCGGAATCGAGTGGCTCAATCATACCGATAATGTCTTCAGGCGCAAATATACACTGGCGTTGGGCGACCAGATATATTCCAATTTTTATTTGGGTCTTTCCTACAGTTGGCTTGGCGGCTCCGATTCCTACTACCGAGGCCGCAAAGATTGGAAGCTCGGTTTCCTGTATCACCCCAGGCCTTTCGCCTCCCTGGCACTGGTAATCGACAGGCTAAACGAGCCGAAATTCGGCGGAATCAAACAAAGAAGGCTCTATCAGCCGGCTGCTGCGGTCAGGCCATTTGGCGACAAGTTTACATTTTCGACTGATATCAGGTGGCTCGAGGGAAATAACATCTCCTCGCTCAATGGGAATTTCAGGTTCGCGGCCGGGCCATTCCGGGGAGTCTCGTTCATTACAGACTATCGCACCGAGGGGCAATGGCGCTTCGGAATGACATTCAACTTCAATGAAACCAGAATCGGCGCTCAGGGGAGACTGGTTCGCGAACAGGATTACGGCGGCGGCGACTACTTCATCGAGGTCGGCACGATCCGATACCCCTCCACGCTGGCCAACGCGGGCAAAACAGGCTCACTGACATTGGATGGCAACGTGGTCGAGGAACCTGGGCGGAGACCCCTTTTCGGCAAGAGTCAGAAACCTTTGTATTTGATCTTAAGCCAGCTCCGCAAGGGGGCAAACGACCCCCGGATAACAGGGCTTCTTCTGAAAATCGACGACATATCGCTTGATTTCGCAACCACTCAGGAGTTGCGCGACGCGATCGGCGAGTATCGCGAAAATGGAAAAAAGGTAACCGCGTTCATGACGACCGGCGGCAACCTCCAATATTACCTGGCATCCGCCGCCGACGAGATCTACATGGACCCAGGAGGGCTATTGGAGCTCAGGGGTTTGGCGGCCACCGCGACATTTTACAAAGGAACCATGGACAAACTTGGAATCCGGGCTGATGTCGTTCGCACCGGACCCCATAAGACTTTCGCCGACGCTTTCACCGATACCTCTCTCACCGGCGCCGCCAGGGAGCAGATAGAATGGCTCCTGGACGACCTATACGCGCAGTTTGTCAATGGGATTGCCATCGGCAGGAGGATATTACCGGAGAAAGTCAAGGCACTGATCGATTCTGGTCCCTACACGGCCCGGGATGCTTTTGCGGCAGGGCTTCTTGACGGCCTGAAACACTACGATGAATTTGTCGAAAATGATGTGAGAAAGGTCGGCTCAGAGTACGCCGACCTTGGCGCCTTCTACCGCATAGAAGACTATAGTACGCGCTGGAGCGAGCCCAAGAAAATCGCGATTGTCTACGCTAACGGCTCCATAATGCCCGGGAGGAGTGGGTCAAGCCTGCTCGAGGGGAAAATAGCGGGCTCGAAAACCCTGGCCGGGGCCATCAAGAGGGTTCGTGAGGATGGCTCGATCAGGGCTGTTGTTTTTCGCGTCAGCTCGCCGGGCGGCCATGTTTTTGCCTCGGAAGAGATATATCGGCAATTGGAGCTTATCAAGGGCAAAAAGCCGCTGGTAGTCTCGATGGGCGGTGTAGCGGCCTCGGGTGGATATTATATCGCCTGCCCCGGGGATGCCATATTGGCCTCTCCCGGGACAATCACCGGCTCGATCGGCGTGGTCATGGGCAAACCCGACCTGTCGGGATTCTACGAGAAAATAGGAATCAGCCACGAAACGATAAGGCGCGGCGCTCACGCCGATATCAGGTCGTCAGATCGCGCGGCGACAGAAGAGGAGATAGCACTGATCGACCGAATGATCTGGCAATATTATGATGATTTTGTCATGAAGGTCGCCACCTGGCGCAGGCTCGACCGCGACTCTGTGGATGCTATCGGGCAGGGGCGTGTCTGGACCGGGCGCCAGGCGCTTGAGCGGGGCTTGGTTGATTCCTATGGCGGCATATGGGATGCGGTCGAGCTTGCCAGGCAAAAGGCCAGGATCAATCCCGAGGATAGGGTGGAGTTTATTATACTTCCCGCCCACGGAATTTCAATCCTGCCGCCCCTTGGATTTCCGAGCCTCGAGACCCAGTTAAGTTCTATGCTCGACAGGGTCGGCGAGGACGGCTTTTATTTCAAGCAGCCATTTACATTAAGAATAGAATAGAATTGGAGGTCAATCGATGCTGAAGAAAATTACGGTCCTGGTGCTGCTCCTGGCAGGGGCGGCGCAGGCCGGCGAGTTGGCTTTTCCTATCGAGAAGCACGAGCTCGATAACGGGCTCATGGTGCTTCTGATTCCCGATCACTCCGCGCCAACGATCACGATACAGGTATGGTACCGGACCGGGAGTAAGAACGAGCAACCCGGCATCACGGGCATTTCGCATCTTTTCGAGCACATGATGTTCAAGGGAAGCAAGAAGTTCCCCCGGGATAAGTTCGATCGCCTGGTCAACGGCAATGGCGGTATCAACAACGCCTGGACAGCGTTCGACAACACAACCTACTACGAGGTTATGCCGTCCGATAAACTCGATATCGCCGTGGCGCTGGAGGCCGACCGCTCGCGCAATCTTCAGATCAACCAGGAGAACCTCACCTCCGAGCGAAACGTTGTCATAAATGAACGGCTCTGGAGGTATGATAACTCCCCCTTCGGGGCGATATACGAGGCGCTTTACAACAACGCCTTCGTGGCACACCCTTACAGGTGGCTGCCGATAGGTTTCAGGTCCGACATCGACGCCATCACGCTCGAGGAATGCCTTGATTATTACAAAATACATTATGCCCCTAATAACAGCTTTCTGGTGATCGCTGGTGATTTTGATCCCGCCGAGGCCATGAAAAGCGTGAAAAAGTACTATGGCAAGATCAAGGCCGAGAAAGCGCCCCCCGCCGTCACGACGATAGAGCCGGAACAGAGAGGCCAGAAGCGAATCGACTACTACAAGGTGGCGCAGCTGCCAACGGTCATGGCCGGATATAAAATACCAGCCGGCAAAGATCCCGACATGGTTCCTCTTCGCGTGGCCGCCAAGGTGCTCTTCGAGGGCGAATCCTCGAGGCTCTACCATAGGCTTGTCTATACTGAGCAGAAGGCGCTTTTTGTACAGGGCTCGGCCAGCGTGACCGAGGATCCAAACCTCTTCTTTGTGGCCGCGCAGGCTGTCCCGGGCGTAGATATCGGCTACGTTGAGAAGGCTATATATGAGGAGATAGACAGGCTCAAGAAGGAGCCGATATCCGAAAGGGAGCTGCAGAAAGCCAAGAACCAGATGGAGTCCGAATTCATTGATGACATGCAGTCGAATGAGGACCGGGCCGTGCAGGTCGGATATTTCGAGATAGATACCGGAGATTACAGCAATATCTACGGTTACCCCGACAAGATACAGGCTGTGACAGCCGACGATGTGATGCGTGTCGCCGCCAAGTACCTCGGTGAGCGTTTCCGCACCGCGATAAACCTTATACCCGAACAGCCCAAGGCCCCCAATGCCGCCGCGGGCGGCCAGTGAGGAGGAGGTTGTCATGAAAAAGTTACTTATTGCGATATTAATGCTGGCGGCATTTCAGTCGGCGCTATCCAGCAATGTCAAGCTGCCGCCGATAACCGAGGACACCCTCGAAAATGGCCTGGTGGTGGTGGCCATCGAAAATCACGAGCTCCCGACTGTAACCATGCGGCTGGTAATCCGCTCCGGCTCCGCTTTCGATCCGCCAGCCAGGGCAGGTCTGGCCAATTTTACCGCCGACATCCTCCGCACCGGCACCAAGACGCGCTCGGCCACGCAGATTTCGGAGGAGATCGACTTTGTTGGTGGCTCGCTTGGCGCTTCGGCCGATCGCGATGCCATCAATGTCAGTTGCGGTGTCCTTCTCAAGCATCTCGATGTCGGGCTGGAACTCCTTTCCGATGTCATTCTGCATCCGGTTTTCGATACTACCGAGATAGAGCGGCTGCGCAATCAAATAATCAGCGCCATCGTGCAGGCAAAGGATGACCCCAATTCGCTCAACGCAAAGGGATTTAACAAGCTTCTTTTCGGCGATCATCCTTACGGCCATCCGGTCGTCGGCACCGAATCGTCCGTATCTGCTATCACCCGCGAGGATATCGCGAGATTCTATGGCGATTTTTTCCATCCCAACAACTCCTTTCTGGTCGTTGCCGGCGATATTCGGCCACAGGAGATTCTCACTAAGATCGGCGGGGCTTTCGCCGAGTGGAAGCAGGCCGAAATTCCCCAACTGAAAGTTTCTCCTCCGCCAGACCCCAGTGGGTATACGATCCTTCTCATCAACAAGCCGGACGCCACTCAAACCCAAATCCGTTTCGGGCGCTTCGGCATCACGCGCCAGGACCCCGATTTTTATCCCTTTATGGTGATGAATTATATCCTGGGGGTAGGATTCACCTCGCGCCTTACTCAGGATGTGCGGGTCAAGGGCGGCAAGACATACGATATCCGCACCCAGAACGAATGGAATGCAATGAGAGGCGCTTACTACTGTAATACCTTCACCGAAAACGATTCTACCATGAGCGCCATCAACGCCGCCCTGCGGGTGATTCGCGGTATGCGCGAGGCCGAGGTTACCGACCAAGAGTATACCGACGCTGTTAACTTCTACTCCGGATACTACCCTATGACCCTTGAGACACCGGATCAGGTGGCCGCCGAGATAATCAAGGTCAAGCTCTATGGCTTACCGGTATCCTATATACAGGATTTCACGCAGAATATCAGCAAGGTGACCAAGGCCGATATCCTCCGCGCCGCTCAGAAATATATTGATCCCGACAACATGGTCTTTTGCGTTGTCTCCAACGCCGACGATGTGGCGGATGGCCTGAGGAAGTTGGGCGAGGTTACGATAATTGGGGTAGACGAGCCTTAAGAGAATATCATATCCTATTTGGGCCCCGGCGCATTTTCGCCAGGGCCTTTGTTTTATTTATCGTTTGCGTCCAGGTGCCTATCGGCGGCAGGTGATGTATACGGGATAGCCACCGTATTATCAAACTCGCCCAAACCCATCAAATCGTAATCCGTTTTGGACCAGGGGATTGGCATTGCCACCTCGCCGTCCGAGGTCTTGGCATAGCGATTGCCCCCTTATTGTAATGGAAGGAAACGAAATGAAATTTCAGGAGGTATTTATGCAAACGAATCATTACAAAGCGGTGTCGGTTGTGACCTTGTTATTGGTAGGTCTTATGAGCGTTTCGCTCTGGGCTCAGACCAATTATCCCACAAGCAAGGTCTTGTTTGAAAGGCGCAACTTGGGCGGCCCCAGACTTGGAATAACTTTCGTCACCGGAGACAACAAACTATTGGATGAGCTTCGCGGCGAAGGCATGAACCGGTCCCTGAGCCAGTTCGGGTGGCATTTCGAGTATCAGGTTATCCCCGAGGGGGGCGGGCCGCAGTTCGTTATCGAGCTGGTGCCGCTGATAGCCGGGGTCGAGTACGGCAAATTTATTCCCAGCACTTCGCTTTTGATGGGGATCAGGTTCCCTGGCGGGATCGAGTTTGGATTGGGTCCCAACGTCCTGGTCAAAGACGGAAATGACCCCGTCCGAACCGCCTTGGTGACCGCCGTCGGCAAAAGCTTCAACTACGGTGGTGTCAGTATTCCCCTGAACCTGGTGTACACTACCAACCCTGACGGCGGCCGGGTTTCGTTCATGTTTGGTTATGCCGTTGCCAGAGTTAAGTGAGATTCCCAAGTAACTTCTATTGGCCCGGTTCGGCCGTCCGAATCGGGCCGTTTTTGCCGAATTTCGGCGGGCCGCCATCGGGTCCCTTGACATTTGGAATTTGCAGCGTATATTGCGATTGAGGCAATCGTTGTCCTCTTTTGGGAGTGCGATTTTATCGCGCAAATATCATGATTGGGCTGACGGGTTGGCTTTCGACATATTTTGAATTGCGCCCCCATACCATTCGGCAGCTAATCAATTATATATTAATAGCAAGTTCGAGCGGTCAGGATGTCGGAAAATCGGGATGAGTTAAGCATTTTAAGAGCCGAGATCGATTCCATGCGACTGCAATTGGAATCGCTTCGCGCCGAAAAGGCCACCTTTTTAAATGGCGCTGCGCATAGTATATCGGGCAGGTCTTGGTTTCGGGCTCATTATCTGGGTACGCCGATTCCAACATTCTTGTGGAAATGTGTGGATAATGATTTCATTCTGCTCGATTTCAATGAGGCCGCCGATAAAATCACCCACGGAAAAATCTCTCAATTTGTTGGAGTTAGGGCAGGCAATTTCTATCATGATCAGCCCGATATTCTCGAGGATTTAAATCGGTGCTTCGTGGAAAAGCTCGTCTTGAAGCGCGAGATGCCCTATAAATTCAAGGTAAGCAACGAGGCTAAAATTCTCTCGGTGGTTTACAATTTTCTGGACCCCGACTTAATAGTCGTTCACACCGAGGACATCACAGAATTCAAGCGGGCCGAGAAGAGCCTGCGCGAGAGCGAGGAGAAGTATCGGACGCTGGTCGAAGTTTTCCCTCAGGCCATCGTCATTTTCCAGGATCAGAAGGCAATCTTCGCCAACCAGCCCAGCGCCGCGATATTCGGCTATGAAACGGTCGATGAATTCATGGGCCACGGCATTTTCGAGCTCGTCGCGCCGGATGAATTGGAGCGCCTGAAAGATTACCATTCAAGACGAATGAGCGGCGATAAGGATGTGCCAACCAGATATAACTCCAAGTTGATGCGCAGAAATGGAGAGATTTTCCCTGTTGAGATATTCGCGGCCATGATATCGTACCGAGGCAGGCCGGCAATACAATTCGCGGTGATCGATATCACCGAAAGGCAAAGAATTGAGGAAGCGATCCGAGACAGCGAAAGGCGTTTCCGCGAATTGTTCGAGCATTCCGCCTTATCATATGTTCTGTGCGAGGTGGTTACCGACCAGTCCGGAAAACCTATTGACTACGTTTACCTTGAGGTCAACAAGACCTTTGAAACAACAACTGGCCTAAAGAGCGCCGAGGTCATCGGCAGGCGTATCACCGAGGTTTTTCCGATTGTAAGAAAAACTAAATTGATAGAAATCGCCGGCACGGTGGCCTTGACCGGAAAGCCGCAAAAGATTGAATATCTCTCGCATGTTGCCAACAGGCACCTCGAGAGCATAATTTACTCTCCCCGGCCGCGCTATTTCGCGGCCATCATCTCCGACATCACGGAGCGCAAACAGGCCGAAGATGCGCTTCGAGAAAGCGAGGAACGTTTCCGTTCGATCTGGGAGCATTCGCCAGTGGGCGTATGTCTTACCGACAGAAGGGGCATATACCACTACGTGAATAAGGCTTATTGCGACATATACGGATATCAAAGGGAGGAATTGATCGGTCAATCGTTTTTCGATATCATCGTGAACCCCGGCAGCATGCATCTGGGCCGAGAGAATTATGCCCGCTATTTCGACAATCCGATGCCCATACCCCTGGCCGAGACCGAATTTTTCATGCGCAGGGGCGGCGAGCCGGTTGCCATACAATATACCTCCGATTTCCTCGAACATGGCGGCGTGGCCCAATATATGATAACAATGAACATCGATATAACCGAAAGGAAAAGGGCGCAGGAAGCCCTTCGCCAAAGCGAGGAAAAATACCGGCTCCTGTTCGAAAACGCCACCGAGGCGATAGCCAATATCGACCACGACGGGCGGCTTCTGCTCGTTAATAAATCGGCGGCAAAGTATCTTGGCGGGGCTCCCGAGGACTTCGCCGGCAAGACGCTTCGCGACGTTTTCCCGAAAGAGCAGGCCGAGCAATTCATAACCAATATCAGCCGAGTCATCAGCCGGGGAATATCATTTACTACAGAGGGGGTCGTTTTTCTCCCGGGTAACCCTCGATGGTTCAGAACCAATATCCAACCGATCGCCGATTCCGACTCGCGGATTGTAAGCGCATTGATGATTGCCGGCGATATCCATGCCGAAAAACAGATCAGCATCCGCAACGAGGCTCGTTATAACCTGCTGGAACGACTCAGGCAATCGAAAAATATAGATGCCTGTCTGAACAGGGGTTGCCAGGCGATTTATGAGGCACAGCTCTTCAAGAGAGCCGTCCTGACCTTGCATAACGAGCACCGCGAAATAACTGACCTGGGACAGTGCGGTCTTGATGAGGCAATATTAAAAACAGCCAGGGCGGCTCCCGCTCCCGACATCGAGACGGCCAGGAGGATGACACAGGAGAAGTATCGTATCGGGCATTCGTACTTTATTCCGGAGGAGGAGAGGATCATAGGGGACGAGATCGCGCGCCATATTCGGCAGGAAATAGCCGCGACTCCCGGTCCGAAAGCATGGCAGCCGGGCGACGAGTTGTTTGTGCCCCTTATCGGGGAAGGTGATCGATTTGAGGGATGGCTGTCGGTAGACACGCCCTTTGACGGCTTGAGGCCATCGCAAGACGTTATTAGCTACCTTGAGGAGATCATCGATATTACCTCCAAGCACGTTCATGGGATTCAAGGCCTGGAAAACCTTGAGAAGAAGAATATCGCCCTCAAGGAAGTCTTGACCCATATTGAGGACGATAAGATGGAATTTCGGCAAAGGATAGGCTCCAGCATCGACCAGGTCCTTATTCCCGCCCTGAACAAGCTGATAAGAAAAGACGGCTCCATTAATAAAACCTATTATAATATTCTCAAGATGACACTGCCGGAATTGGCGGCTTCATCGGGGGCTGTTATCAGCATATATTCGAAACTCTCCCCCCGTGAACGGGAGATCAGCAATTTGATAATTAACGGCTTGTCATCCAAGGAAATAACTGACACGCTGAATATATCTTACGCCACCGTGCGCAAGCATCGCGAACAGATAAGGCGTAAACTCGGCATAAGTAATAAGAATATCAATTTGGTAAACTTCCTAAAGGGTGACTATAAGCAGGCCAGATAGGCCAGTGCTTGTGGCGCGATTCGGAGGCAACTAAATTTCATATTCATAGCCAAACTACCATCGAAATTACCGACGACAATTTAGCATTATCCTATCATCATTGTTGTATTCCATTATCGGGTTCTGCGTAGATATTTATTAGCGGAACCTGGGCATTGGCTGGATAATATTGGGGTTGCGCCATGCTCGCCTTGGTTTGGTGCTAATACATTGACCAGTCTTTGCTTATAGGTGTCGATTCTTTATCGAGCTGTCGCAATTCGTGCCAAGAAGTCGCCATAAGGCCGACAGGGCGTATATTTGCATACGCATATATTAAGCGATTTAGTCGCATTGACAGGAGAGAAATGGCCCACTATGTTGATTCCGCGCGAAACGGGCCCCCAGATCAGGAGAGGATTTCCTACGCCATTCTATGGTCAAGTGAAATTGGGCCGTAAGGCGGTGCGTTTTATGGGCAGGGTAGCAGTGTGGGGAGTCATAACCGCTGTTTTGAAAGGAAAATGAGGGGCTGACGATAACAGACATAAGTACCTACCAATTGAGATTGACTCGTCGCTCCGACGGGTAACCCGGTATCCCAACCGAAGGGCCGCTTCCCCAAAAAGCGGCCCTCCTTATTATTAGGATATTTTCAGGCTATTTCGATCGAGATGATATCGGCAGCCTGCCATAGATCTGAGTCAGAGATCGTAAATCATCGGCCAGATCCGGACCCAGGTCGCCGGATCGTAGTCGCCACTCCCAGTTGCCATTGGTGGTTGACGGGATATTCATGCGCGATTGCGCCCCCAACCCCAAAATATCCTGCATGGGAATGAGCGCTCTGTCGGCCACCGACATCAGAGCCATTCTGATCAGGATTTTATTGACGTTCTCGGCAGTCACCGCCTGGCCCGCATAGCGCGAAAGGCCCTCCTTCTCGACTACGCTTGCCTCTTCCTCGAACCAGCCCCGGGCCGTGTTATTGTCATGCGTGCCGGTGTAAACTATGCAATTTTCTTTATAATTGTGAGGCGCGTAGGGGCTCTCTGGAAGATTATCGCCGAACGCGAAAAGAAGCACCTTCATCCCGGGGATGCCCAGCCTGGTGATAAGCTCTCTTACGTCGGGCGTGATGACTCCCAGGTCCTCGGCAAATATGGGCAGAGACGGATAAAGCCCGCGAAGCCTGGCTAACCACATTTCTCCCGAGGCCGGCACCCACTGGCCGCCGCCAGCCGTTTTTTCGCCGGCCGGCACCTCCCAGTAAGCAACCAGCCCACGGAAATGATCTATGCGGAGCATATCGCAGAGTCTCAGGTTGTGATCGAGTCGCCGATTCCACCAATCGAAATCGGTCTCCTCGAGCTTCTTCCAGTCGTAAACAGGGTTGCCCCACAATTGCCCGGTCTTGCTGAAATAATCTGGCGGCACACCAGCCATAAATCTTGGCTTTTTATCAAAATCAAGCTTGAATATCTCAGAGTGGGCCCAGACATCGGCGCTTTGATAGCTCATGTAAATCGGAATGTCGCTGATTATTTTAATGCCCCTGCTGTCGGCGTACCGCCTTATCTCTTTCCACTGGGAATAGAAAAGGAACTGGAGAAATTTTTTCTTCTCTATCTCGCTCGAAAGCTCTGCGGAATATCTTTCCAGGGCCGGTTGCTGTCTGTCCCTGATCTCGGGCGGCCAGTCGCTCCAACTGGCGCTTTTGAAATGCGATTTGAGGGCTCGAAAGAGAGCGAAATCGTCAAGCCAATAACGCTCGCCCTCGCAGAATTCGTCGAGTGCGGAGCGGTCTTGACGCGACTCGAATTGCCGCCAGGCGCGATCGAGGACGTGTTGCATGAATTCAATAACGGATGCGAAATCGACTCTATCCGGAGGAACATTCCGGGCCGTCGGTATGTCGCCCGCCCGGATGTAGCCATCGCGCAGCAGATATTCGGGACTGATCAGGAGGGTATTTCCGGCGAATGCTGACGAGCTGCTATAGGGCGAATTGCATTCACCGGGGCTGGGCGGGGTTAGCGGTAGAATTTGCCAGTAACTCTGGCCGGCATCGGCCAAGAAGTCAATGAAACGGCAAGCTCCTGGCCCCAAATTACCGATGCCGCTATCCGAGGGCAGAGATGTGATATGCAGCAGAATGCCGCTTCCCCGTTTGCCTATCATAATAATATTATCGGATAGTCCTGGTTGGTTTTGACAGCGATGAAACGGGCGCCGGGCACCGCCATCGTCTTATCGGGCGATCGCGCCGGGCCATGAAAGCCACCCGGCAGTATTATCCCCTGTTATCAAAACGATGTAACATCAGGGGAACTGATTCCTCTGAGATTAATTGTTATATGTCGGTTCCCGGGGGCCTAAATATGGTTTTTAAAGTGCTCCCGCTCTTTTTCACTGAGCGATATGAACACTTTCCCGGCCTTGGTGCGATAAGTGATTTTGTCCTCGCGAGCCAGCCACCCCAGAGCCTGGTAGGTGACATCGCTTTTTGCTTTTAAAACCCTCGGAAGCTGCGTGAGGCCTATCTCCTCCCTGCTCCCGAGTTCTGTCCAAAGCCGCCCCGCGGTCTCACCGATTTGATCTCTCATCATGGCAAATTCCCTTCTTGCTTTTGGGTTTTCCCCCCTTGTTCGACCAGGGTGTATTGCGCCATGCAATCTTTCCGGCACGATGCCGAATTCGAGGGTATATATTTAACAACTGGCCATCTCTGGGTTCTAATTATAGACCGCAGCATATCGGAGTCAAGGGTAAACTTAAATTTGACCTATTAAAAAGGTCCAATATTCTCGATATCGGGCGCCCCCCTAATTACATTGGCGTATCGCGCCCCTATCCGTCTCTTTTAAAATAAAGCGTGGCCAATGGTGGTATGGTAATAGTAAGCGAATACTCCCGGCCGTGAGTAGGCGAAGCCTCAGCCTCCGCAGCCCCCTTGTTGCCGACCCCGCTTCCGCCGTAGATTTCGGAATCGGTGTTCAATATCTCCTTCCATGTCCCCCCCGCGGGCACACCCACCTTGTACCCCTCCCGGACGACCGGCGGGAAATTGCATACCACCAGGATCAGATCTCCTGTAGTCGCTCCCCGCCGCAGGAAACTTATGACGCTGATGGCCCAGTCTTGGAAATCAACCCACTCGAACCCCCGGCGCTCGAAATCGACCTCATGCAGTGCTTTTTCCGAGGCATATGTGCTATTCAGGTCACGAACCAGCCTTCGAACGCCTTGATGCGGAGCGTATTCGAGGAGATGCCAATCGAGGCCGGCCTCGTGATACCACTCGTTCCATTGCGCAAATTCGCCACCCATGAAAAGGAGCTTTTTGCCGGGGTGCCCGAACATGTATCCGTAGAGGACCCGCAGGTTGGCGAACTTCTGCCAGTCGTCGCCGGGCATTTTCCCGATCAGCGAGCCCTTGCCGTATACAACCTCGTCATGCGAAAGCGAAAGTATAAAATTCTCATAAAAGGCATACCAAATAGAAAAAGTAAGCTGACTATGATGAAACCGGCGATAGAAGGGGTCCTTGGAGGTATATTCCAGCGTGTCGTGCATCCAGCCCATATTCCACTTAAGGCCGAATCCCAATCCACCGACATACGTGGGCCGGGTCACCATCGGCCAGGCGGTCGATTCCTCGGCCACCGTGATAATATCGGGAAACTTGCCGTAGAGGATCTCATTAAGGCGTTTCAAAAATGAGATAGCCTCGAGATTTTCGCGCCCGCCGTACTGGTTGGGAATCCACTCCCCATCCTTGCGCGAGTAGTCGAGATAAAGCATCGAGGCCACGGCGTCGACCCTGATGCCATCGATATGGTATTTTTCAAGCCAGAATAGGGCGCTGCTGATTAGAAATGACCTGACCTCGTTCCGGCCGTAATTGAAAATATAGCTGTTCCAATCGGGATGGAATCCCTTGCGCATGTCGGCGTGCTCAAAGAGGTGCGTGCCATCGAAATAGACCAGGCCATGTTGGTCGGATGGGAAATGCGAGGGTACCCAGTCGACTACAACGCCTATTCCCCTGCTGTGCATCAGGTCGACCAGGTACATTAAATCCTGCGGGGTTCCGAAACGGCTGGTCGGCGCGAAATATCCGGTGACCTGGTAACCCCAGGAACCATAGAATGGGTGCTCGTTGATAGGCAAAAATTCCACGTGGGTGAATCCCATTTCGCGGAGATATTCCGAAAGCTGCTCGCCAAGCTCTCTGTAGTTGAGCCATCTGAATCCATCCTCGGGCTTTCGTCGCCAGGAGCCGGCGTGGGCTTCGTACATCGAAATGGGGCCGGAGGTGGAATTATGGGCGTGACGATTCGACATCCAATCGGAATCGCGCCATTCGTAATTTAGGTCCCAGACAATCGAGGCTGTCTTGGGCGGGGTTTCGGCGTGGAAGGCGAAAGGGTCGGCCTTATCGACGGAGTAATTTCGGTGTTTTGAAACGATATGATACTTGTATATGGCGCCGTTTCCCAGGCCGGGGATAAATCCCTCCCAAATGCCGGAACCATCCCAGCGGACACTAAGAGGATGGGAATCGCGGTTCCAGCCGTTGAAATCGCCAATGACCGAGACGCGTTCGGCGTTGGGCGCCCAAACCGCGAACAGCGTTCCTGTCACGCCGTTGACAACGATGATATGCGTCCCCAGCTTCTCATAAAGCTGGAAATGGTTGCCCTCTTTGAAAAGATAAATGTCTTGTTCGGTAAGTAGACTGCTATGCTGAACGCGTCCCACCATGCTCCTGGCCGATCCCGGGTCTGATTTTTCCAGTAAATTAAATGCTGGAGCAATTTAGGGGATATATGGCGATTGTCAAAGGGGGTTTTTGAAGGGCCACCTGATTATGTAGTCTTGGGCGAAAAAAAGGAGCCGGTGACTATCCGGCTCCCCAGTATTATTCGGCTCTTTCGCTTTCATTTCAGCAGCGTCATCTTCCGGCTCTGAACGAACTCCCCGGCTTGGAACCGGACCAGGTAGATGGCGGAAGGCATATCCTTCGCCTGCCAGACAATCTGGTGGAGCCCCGCCAGCCTATTCCCTTCCGCCAGCGTGGCCACGACCCGACCCATGATATCGTAGACTTGAAGTTTGACCATGCCCCCACGCGGCAAGGCGTAATTTATGGTGGTCTGGGCGTTGAAGGGATTGGGGTAGTTGGAGAGGAGTCCGAAATCATCGGGGGTTTCGGCGGCGTCATCGTCGATCCCCACGACATATAAGCCACCGCCATATGCCCCCATGTCGCTGCGCGGGCCGCCCAAGCCGTGGGAACAATCCAGGAGGCTATCGAGCATGTCCGGCCAACCATCATCGATGCATGGTGAATCGGCCGTGTCCCCGCAGGCAATAGATTGTAGATGGAAATCTCCTTCCGAGGGATTTCGGAAGAGGGGATCGATATCGATATTGCCCTCGCCCGGCCAGCCGTCCTGGACGTCGCAGTGCGAAAACAAGGGCACGCTGTTATAGATGTAAATATTGGTATCACCCCGGCTGCTGTTATTCCAGAAGACGCAATTGGCGATGGTGTCCGAGATGCCATCGCTGATGGACAGGGCCGCCCCATGGGTCGATTGATTCCCGTATACGACGTTGTTGATGGCGGTCAAATGGGAGCGATAGGCCGCGATAGCGCAGGCGGTCCGATAGAGCTGATTGTAGGAGACATTGTTTGAAATCACGTTGTTCATCAGCGTGACGTTGGAATTCGAAATAGAAATGCCGCCCATATAATCTGACCCGTTGAACCTGATTTGGTTATTCAGGATCGCAATAGTGCCGCCGGAAATATCAAGGCCGCCGCTAAAAAACCAGCAAATGTTGCTGTCTACCGCGTTGCCCGCGATGGATCCGCTGCTCCCGTTGCAATAAACTCCCCCTCCAAATTCGCCCCCGAGCGGATAGTAGGCTGTGTTATTCGATATCACGTTTTCGCTCAGACGAAATTCTGAGGTCAAAATTGCCATTCCACCGCCATCGGATGCCGAATTATGGGTAATGTGATTACCATCCAATGTGATCTCCGATTCGCGACAATAGACGGCCCCACCGTTTCCTGCGGGAACCGAATTATAGCTAAGGCGACTGTTTGATATGGTCGAACTGCTATTGATACAACACACCACGCCGCCGTTATTCGCCCATTCGCCGTAATGCGGCCCCTGCTCGCCATCGGCGCTGGCGTGTTCCAAACGGCAGTACGACAGGACGGCGGAGCCGGCCTCAACCAGCCGGATGCCGAACCAGCCGACCGCCGTGTCGACCGGGGCGAATATTATGGAATCGGTTTCTGTTCCGATGGCGATGAGCGACGCGGAGGTGTCCACATAGAGCATATAGTGGTCCTGGAACTCGAAGAAACATCCGGGAGAAATCAGGAGCGACGAACAGGGCGGGACCCGTAGATCGCCGACCACGCGATAGGGGTTAGCAGCCGGGGATAGCTCGCCCCAGATATCCCCCGAAATGTCCGTGGCCCCCGCGGAGATGCAAAGGCTGGCACAGAGGCATATGAGATTTAATAAAATGAGTTTACTGGTTTTCATTCTTCGCCTCCCCTCCAGTCTGCGATTCGTAGGGCTTTTTCTTATTCATCAGTCCCCAAACGGGGCAATCGGCGCAGAACGTCGGGGCCGGGCCGGAACCTCTGAAATAGTATTGAAGGTAAGTGATGTCCAGGCCGTTGACCTCGCAATTGCCGTTGGCATCGGCAGATAGATACAGAAAATCCGGGGTCGGGCACTGGCATGAATCGGGTGGCGGCGCCCCGATCCCTTTCAGGTAAGCTACTAGGAATACAGCATCTATCCCATTGCAGGTGCCGTTGCCATTGGCGTCGCCCGCCACCGCGTCCCCGCAATCGTTGAGGGCGGCCATAGAGCCCTCGAAGGGATAATAATTGGGTTTGTAACAAACAAGAAAGGCCGTTCCTTCAAAAGCTGGATTTACGGAAAAGAGGGCAACGCCGTTTTGGTCGGTGACCCCCCTCTCATAAAAGTCGGCATCCTTCCAGAGCGTGACATCGACGCCCGACAACGGACTCCCGTAGCACGTAGTGACGGTTACCTCCTGCAAAACCTCGGGCCAGATTCGCTCCGGGTACGTAACCACCATCGTATGCGGGACATCCGTCCATATGGCCATCTCGGGATCGCCGAAATATGTGTTTCTATAATCCAATTTCCTATAAATTTCCCCCGGATAAAGCCATTTAGCCGAATAATGAGCAGATGAAATTCTATGAAACAAACTCTCATCGCCGAGTAAATTAAATTTTCGCACTTCCAAATCATGAGAAGAACTGACATAGCCATCTCTCGTATTAAACGTGCAGGCGACAGACCCACCTGGTAAGCTTATTGACCCTTCTGCGAAAGAAGGGCAAGGGGGCGGAGGAGGATTATAGGGCAAATCTTTGCAATCGAAAGCACCCAATAGACATTGGCAACCAAAATGGCAATAATCACGGCCACCAGTATTGACATCCAAAATCGAACCGTCAAAATATGGAGGATTATTTTGGGGATGGATACTGACGACCGACCGAATATCGCCATTATAACCGTTGGCGAGGGCGTTAAAATCCCATGGGCTTCCATGCCCTTCTGAAATGTAGATTGCAGGATGGTTACTATTTAAAAAACTTATTACCTCTTCTCCGGAGGGGTGCGTCGCGGGATCAGCGGCGCCTGAAGGCTGCTCAAATAATGTTGTCAGGTTGAAGTTGAAATAAGAAGGCATGGCATTTACATATTGGCCGAAATTATTGTAGTCTCTTGGTTGGTCGGAAGCCGAAATAACTGCGGTGGTAAGATAGTTGGCATCTCCGTTGCCGGGATTTTTTTTCGTAGCGCAATAGCTTTTCAAGAAATACAGCCGCGCTGTCGGGTCCCGCGACCGGTACCCTGCCAATCATTACGTCAGCGGCGAGATCTGGATTATCGTCGTTCGGCTCGCCATAGACGCCATCCAAATCCCTGTCCCAATCATGCTCAGGATTGAAATCGACATTATCGATGTCAGCGTAGTAAAGATCGCAGGGGCTTAATGCCCATAAATTACCGGGTATTTGATTTACGTTATATTGGTAAGCATAACGCACCGGGATGACATCGGCGTTGCCACCGAGAAGCACATAAAATAGCCCGGAATCGGCCTTCGAGATAATAAAATTTCTTATCTTTTCCGCATTGTCAACGCCTTCGAAATATGCGTAAATATCGGTTTCAAGAATTACCGTACGTGTCGGAATGCCCTTTTTTGTTTTCCAAATCCTTAGAGGTTCGAATGAAGCGGCCATGTTGGCGTCGGTAATAATCATGTAATCCGGGAACACGCCGTCCGGCGGCCGAGGGGGCGGCTCGGGTATAATAGGAATGATATTGTCCACATCGGGGTCGTTATCCACCATCAGTTTGATATAATCGCTCAACGCCCTTCCGACGCGGGCACTCCGGAAGGAGTACTGCTGAGGGGGACCGTCCATCCCCGCATAATTGATGGTAAACGAAATGTACTCGCACAAGAATAGCTCCCCGGTGGAGGGGCTGTACTGCATGGGGGTGACGACCACGGTGGCGATTCCCACGCCGCGCGCCATATAGACATTGGTGCTGGTTACTACCAAGCTCTCATCGACCGGGTAAATACTGTCCTCGTAGGCGGAATTGGGTGGCACAAATGGGTACTGCATGGTATCGATGGGCGTCTGCACCGGGTGGAGCAGGTAATCGAGCGTATCGATAACCCGCTTGTGCACGGAAATTAAGGAAACCGAATACGGCTGTGTTCCCTCCGGCAGCGCAAAATGCAGAACGCATACCGGCAATTCTGGATATCCGACATCGATGGATAGCGATGCCCTGTCGTCGTTGGGGATGATCACCGCATAGGTGTTCGAGTCCTGCTCCAGCCTTTGGTCGAACAGGAGATCGCCTTCTTCGAAGGTCATGGTCCAATTCAATTGACCGTTGGACACCTGCGGCAATGAAAATATGGCGAGGATTACTGCAATGGCGAAAATGCACTTCATATAACACCTCTTCCTTCTGGGCACCAGTCATTATTCGCTTGTTTATCGCGCCCAATTACAGAAGATGCGATAATCTATCAATATTATTATAGTGTGTTCAAATTCGGCTTTGTCAAGTAAATTTTGGACAATTCCGTAGATTTATTCGCGGTCCTTTATAAATAAGGACTTATGGCCCCAAAGGGCGTTATGTTTTTTAACATTTTAAATAATCACCCCATTTTTTCTAATTTTATTGACTTTTTGTGACGACAGCCGTATTATAGCTTGTGAAAGGAGTCACAATGTCAAGGCCATTAATGAATCTTGGCGATAAAGTTACGATACACGCGGAAAGACTCGGAGAGCTCTTTGGGGCCCTTAGAAACGGGGGGTATAAGATCATCGGGCCTACGGTCAGGGATGAGGCCGTAATCTATGACGAGCTGAAATCCCCGGACGATTTGCCGAAAGGCTGGAGCGATCAGACCGACAGCGCTCAATACAGGCTGAGGAAAGGAAACGAGCAATTTTATTTCGGTTTCAACCTCGGGCCGCAGTCGTGGAAAAAATTTCTCTTCCCTCCCAGGAGACGCCTCTGGAGCGCCGAGAAAGATAAGCTCGGATTCGTGGTCAAAGAGGAAAAGAGGGAGTTCGATAATTTTGCATTCCTTGGTGTCAGGCCATGCGAAATTTCGGCGATTAAGGTTCTCGATCGTGTATTCAAAGACGGCCAATATCGCGATCCCGGATATATCGAGGCCCGTGAAAAGACTCTCATTATTGCCCTAAACTGCGGGCAGGCCGCGGGGACCTGCTTCTGTGCCTCGATGGGGACCGGCCCCAAGGCGACCTCCGATTTCGACTTGGCGCTGACAGAGGTTCTCGATCGTGACAGGCACTACTTCGTAGCCGAAATGGGCTCCGAAAAAGGGATGGAATTGGCCGGGGAAATTGCATCCGCCAAATCAAGCAAAGTCGAAATCGACGCGGCCCAGGCCATCTCGGATAAGGTCGCGGGACAGATGGGGCGGACACTCGACACGAACGATATCAAGGCGCTTTTGGATAGAAATTTCGAGCACCCACGGTGGGAGGCGGTCGCCAAACGATGCTTGACCTGCAGCAATTGCACAATGGTCTGCCCGACCTGCTTTTGCGCCACCGTGGAGGATATGACCGATCTGACAGGCAAGAGCGCGGAACGTTGGCAGAGGTGGGATTCCTGTTTCACCATGAGTTTCTCATATATTCATGGCGGCAGCATCCGTCCCTCGGCCAAGTCGCGCTATCGTCAATGGTTGACCCATAAACTGGCATCCTGGAATACCCAATTCGGCGTTTCGGGATGTGTCGGCTGCGGACGCTGCATCGCGTGGTGTCCTGCTGCCATAGATATTACCGAGGAGGTCCGCGCCATCCGCGATGGCGACCGGGCCGGAGTGGCCATAGCCTCAATAAAGGAGAGCAAGTATGCAAACGCTTGAACCGTTGTTGGCAAGCCATCCCTTCTTGAAAAATCTGGACCAAGAACATGTGAAACTGTTGGTGGGATGCGCGTCGAACAAAGTCTTTAATCCCGGTGAATTTCTTTCGCAAGAGGGCGAAGACGCCGACCTGTTCTATTTTATCCGGGACGGCAAAGTGGTGGTTGAAATTTACTCTCCTGAGCATGGACCGATAACGATTCAGACGCTGGATGGTGGAGAGATTCTGGGATGGTCATGGCTGGTGCCGCCATATCGCTGGCGTTTTGACGCCAGGGCGTTGGAAACGACCAGAGCCATCGTCATGGATGGCAAGTGCATCCGCCAGAAATGCGAGAACGACCACAGCCTCGGTTACGAAATGATGAGACGTTTTGCCGAAATCATAGCCGATCGCGTCGAAGCGACGCGGCTGCAGCTATTGGATTTGTATGGAAAGTAAGATTGAAAGCGCGATAATGGTGCAGAATGGCCCGGAACGGGTCCATTCGGACAAGGATCCCATGTTAACATATCCTTATTATGTTCAGAGGCTGCGCCACGAGACACATGACACCTTTACGATTGAGCTTCGGCCGGCCCGCGCTGTCGAGATGACGCCATTTTCCCCGGGGCAGTTCAATATGCTATACGTTTTCGGGCTTGGCGAAGTGCCGATCTCGATATGCGGCGACCCTGGTAACAAGGAGAGGCTGGCGCACACCACGCGGGCCGTGGGGGCCGTGACCAAGGCCATGATGAAACTCAAACGCGGCAACATGATCGGCGTGCGCGGCCCGTTCGGCACAAAATGGCCGGTTAAAGAAGCGGCGGGCAAGGACGTGTTGATCATTGCGGGAGGTATCGGTTTGCCGCCGCTTCGGCCGGCGCTATACCACATTCTTTCCCACAGGAAGGACTACGGCAAGGTAAGTCTTCTCTATGGCACAAGAACGCCGGAGGACATCATTTATCTAAAGGAACTGGAGAAGTGGCGAGCCAGGCTCGATCTTGAGGTTTTCATCACGGTCGATCGCGCCATGGGCGACTGGCACGGCAATGTCGGCGTGGTGACGACCCTGGTCCCAAAGGCGCCTTTTGACCCGCAAAACACCCTGGCGATGGTGGTCGGCCCGGAGGTCATGATGCGTTTCTCGGTGCTCGAGCTTCAGAAGCGGGGCCTGACGGCCGACAGAATCTACATTTCGATGGAGCGGAATATGAAGTGCGGCGTGGGCCTCTGCGGCCACTGCCAGCTCGGCGGTGTCTTTGTTTGCAAGGATGGCCCGGTTTTTCGGTTCGACCAGATGAAAGATGCGTTCACCAAGAGGGAGTTGTGATATGGGCCGCCCCCAAAAGCCTAAATTAGCAGTCTGGAAATTCTCATCGTGTGATGGCTGCCAGCTCTCGATCCTCGACTGCGAGGACGAGCTTCTGGCTGTGGCCGGCGCCGTGCATATCGCCAATTTCCCGGAGGCCTCGCGGGCCGTGGCTCCGGGGCCATACGACATATCGCTGGTGGAGGGATCGATCACAACACCGCACGACGCCGAGAGGATACATAAAGTCAGGCGGTCTTCGAAACTCCTCATTACGATTGGCGCCTGCGCCACTGCGGGGGGAATTCAGGCGCTCAGGAATTTCAAGGACGTTAAGGAATTCACCTCGATAGTCTATGCCAATCCGTCTTACATCGAGACGTTGAATAAATCTACCGCCATCGGCGATCACGTCGCGGTCGACTATGAGCTGCGCGGATGCCCTGTAAACAAGTATGAATTGGTCGAGGTGCTCAGCGCCTTCTTGAACGAGCGCCGGCCGAATATATCGGCCCACAGCGTTTGCGTCGAATGCAAACTGCGAGGCAATGTCTGTGTCATGGTGGCGCATGGCACACCATGCATGGGTCCGGTGACACATGCCGGCTGCGGGGCGCTCTGCCCGTCGTACAACCGCGGCTGCTACGCCTGTTTTGGTCCCAAGGAGACACCTAACACAGCCTCCATGGCCGACCGCTGGCATCAGATGGGGGTCTGGAACCAGGACGTTGTGCGCGCTTTCCGCAGCTTCAATGCCTACGCCGAGCCGTTCCGGAAAGAGAGTGAATCGCATGAAGAATAAGACGATAAAAGTCGATTACCTGGCGCGAGTCGAGGGCGAGGGTGCGCTGTTCGTGAAGATTAAGAACAACGAGGTGGCCGACGTCAAACTCCGCATATTTGAGCCACCGCGCTTTTTCGAGGCTTTTCTGCGCGGCCGCAAGTACTTCGAGGCCCCGGATATCACCGCCCGCATTTGTGGCATCTGCCCGGTGGCCTACCAGATGAGTTCGGTCCATGCCATGGAAAGCGCCTTTGGGGTCAAGATCAACGGCCAGGTGAGGAGCCTCCGGCGCTTGTTGTATTGCGGAGAGTGGATCGAAAGCCACGCCCTTCATATCTATATGCTCCACGCCCCCGATTTCCTCGGTTATGAGGATGTTATCCAGATGGCCAAGGATCATCCAGAGGCGGTAAAGAAAGCGCTTGAATTAAAAAAGATCGGAAACGAATTGGTAACTCTGATTGGCGGGCGGGAAATTCATCCCATCAATGTCAGGGTTGGCGGCTTCTATAGAACGCCGGCCAAGGCCGAGCTGAATGCGATAAACGAAAGGCTCAAGTGGGCGCTGGAGGCCGCCTGTGCTACTGTCAAGCTGGTAGCAAGCTTCCCGTTTCCCGAATTTGAGCAGGACTATGAATTCGTGGCGCTTCGTCACCCCGATGAGTACCCTTATAATGAGGGACGGCTGGTTTCCAATAAGGGCCTTAACATCGGCATAAATGAGTATGAGCGCAATTTCGCCGAGGAGCATGTCGAGCATTCGAACTCGCTGCACTCGGTTCATATCGGGCACGGCAATTACTTCACTGGGCCTCTGGCACGATATAGCTTGAATTTCGACAAGCTGACGCCGCTCTGCCAGCAGCTTTCAAAAGAGGCTGGGCTTGGGACCACGTGCAATAATCCGTTCAAGAGCATCGTCGTCCGCGCTATCGAGACGGTCTACGCCTGCCAGGAGGCGCTCCGCATCATCGCGCAGTATGAGGCGCCGGAACGGCCGTTCGTGCCGGTGGAGGTCAAGGCCGGAACCGGATACGGCTGCACCGAGGCCCCGCGCGGTATTCTATATCACCGTTATCGTGTCGACGATCAGGGCGTTATAAAAGATGCCAAGATCGTGCCGCCGACATCGCAAAACCAGAAGACGATCGAGCAGGACCTGCGACGCTACGTAACCATCTACATGGATCAGCCCAAAGACAAGCTCACCTGGCAGTGCGAACAGGCCATCCGCAATTACGACCCGTGCATCTCGTGCGCCACTCATTTTATGAGGCTTGAAATAGAGCGCGAGTAGCGTATATTGGCCGTATATGAGTGCGGCTTGTTCAAATACCCCAGCCCCGGCATCGGAAAAGCTTGTAATCGGAATCGGCAACGAATTCCGAGGCGATGACGGGGTCGGCCTATTTGTGGCCGGGCGGTTTCGCGAGTCAGCAGACGTTGGAGTCAGGGTTCTGGAATCAAGCGGCGAGGGGACGGAATTAATGAGCCTGTGGTCGGGGGCGGGATTGGTGGTTGTGGTCGACGCGGTCCACTCGCGTGGAGAGCCGGGTCAGATATTTCGGTTTATCCTGCCGGGCGATAAGATTCCCGGGGCCATCTTCCCCCGTCACTCGACACACGCGTTCGGCCTTGTCGAGGCGCTTGAGCTTTCGGCTATGATGGGCTCTATGCCTCGGCGAATGATTGTCTATGGTATCGAGGGAAGGTCTTTCCAGACAGGAGCGGCGATTTCCGATGAGGTCATGAAAGCGGCATCAGAGGTTCTTGCAAGACTGGCGGGAGATTTCGCGGAAACCTCGTTATGGTAATAGGGTGGCGGATACTTTGAAAAAGACCGAATCAAATTCGAACGTTACGAAAGTCAGAAGGCTGAAAATTGTGATCCGGGGCGCGGTCCAGGGGGTCGGTTTCCGGCCATTCGTTTATCGTATGGCCACCGAGATAGGGCTTCACGGCTGGGTCGTCAACTCTCCGCAGGGCGTCTTCATCGAGGTCGAGGGCGGCGGCGCTGAGCTGGCCCTGTTTATGGATCGCCTTAAGAGCGAGAGACCGCCGCGCTCATTTATTCAGAGTTTGGAATCGACCCACCTCGACCCGGTTGGCTACGAGGTTTTCGAGGTGCGTGAGAGCCAGGCCTCGGGTGAGAAAACGGCCCTGATCATGCCCGATATCGCCACCTGCCCCGATTGTCTGGTCGAAATTTACGATTCGCGCGATCGCCGTTACCGCTACCCGTTCACCAACTGCACCAACTGCGGTCCCCGTTTTTCCATAATCGGGAGCCTCCCCTACGACCGCCTCAACACCACTATGCGTAAATTCGCCATGTGCGATAATTGCCGGCGCGAATACCAGGACCCGCTCGACCGCCGCTTCCATGCCCAGCCAAACGCTTGCCCCGTCTGCGGGCCGCATCTTGACCTCTGGGACTCGGGCGGCAAATCAATCGGCGGAAAAGACGAGGCTCTGCGTGCGGCTTGCCATGCAATCCGGGATGGCAAAATCGTCGCAGCCAAGGGGCTGGGCGGATTTCACTTGATGGTCGATGCCCGCAACGACGAGGCGGTAAGACGTCTCCGGCGCCTCAAGGCGCGCGAGGAGAAGCCACTGGCCATGATGTTTCCATCACTGGGAATGGCTGAGAAAAGCTGCATTGTTGACACGATTGAAAAAGGGTTGCTTACCTCGCCCGAATCACCGATCGTTCTCCTGAGGCGTATCGAAGAGGGCGATATCTCAGAATCCGTTGCGCCGGGGAATCCCTACTGGGGGATCATGTTGCCCTACACGCCGCTGCATCACTTAATGATGAAAGAGTTGAGATTCCCTATTGTTGCCACCAGCGGCAACCGCTCCGATGAGCCTATCTGCACGGATGAGCATGAGGCGCTCGAACGGCTTGGCGGCATCGCGGATCTGTTCCTTGTTCATAATAGGCCGATTGCCAGGCATGTCGATGACTCAATTGCCCGTGTGATGGCTGGTCGCGAGCTTATTTTAAGGCGGGCGAGAGGATACGCGCCCCTGCCGGTTTTCGTGAAAGACAAGTTGCCCGCGATCCTGGCAGTCGGGGCGCATCTTAAAAATACCGTGGCCATCGCAGTCGATAACCAGGTTATCGTAAGTCAGCATATCGGCGACCTGGAGACCGCGCAGGCCCACGAGGCGTTCGAGGCGGCTATCGAAAACCTTTCCGGCCTCTACGAATTCGCGCCGGAGAGAGTCGCCTGCGATATGCACCCCGATTACCTCTCCACCAAATACGCGCAGAAGATAGGGCGACCATTGGTGAAGGTTCAGCATCATTATGCCCACGTCCTTTCCTGTATGGCCGAAAATGAGATTTCGCCCCCGGCATTCGGTGTCTCGTGGGACGGCACCGGATATGGCACCGACGGCACTGTCTGGGGCGGCGAGTTTTTAATAATTACGGGTGACTCATTCGAGCGTTTCGGCCACCTGCGCACATTCCGGCTTCCGGGCGGTGAGAAGGCGATTGTCGAGCCGCGCCGCGTGGCGCTGGGGCTTCTCTACGAAATTTACGGCGACTCGGTGTTCGATATGAGAGACTTAACTCCGGTGTCGTCGTTTTCGAAAGGCGAGATTCAAGCCCTGATGAAAATGCTAAATTCCGGCATTAACTGCCCGGTGACTTCAAGCGCGGGGCGGCTGTTCGATGCCGTCAGCTCGCTCGTTGGGATTCGGCAGGTGACTCGTTTCGAAGGCCAGGCTGCAATGGAGTTGGAATTCGCCCTGCACGGCATACAATCGGACGAATCTTATTTGTTTGATATCGGAATCGTGGACGGCGTCAGCATTATCGACTGGGAACAGATGATACGCCAAATCGTAGAGGATAGAAAAACAGTGCCCGCCGGCCTGATCTCGGCCAGGTTCCACAACGCGCTTGCCGGGATAATGGTCGAGATGACGAAATCAGCGGGGGTAGAGAAAGTTGTCCTGTCCGGCGGCTGTTTTCAGAACAAGTACCTGACCGAGCGGGCGATAGAGAAGTTGAGGGAAGCTGGATTCAGGCCATATTGGCACCAGAGGGTTCCGCCCAACGATGGCGGTATCGCTCTGGGGCAGGTCATGGCCGCCGCGCGATAACAATTTTATGAGCCGCATATCATGCGGCCCATAGAAATGGGTTGAGGAAGGATCAATATGTGCCTGGCGATACCGGGAAAAATATTGAGCATTATTAATGAAGATCCCCTGCTGCGTTCGGGAAGGGTGAGTTTCGGCGGCACGGTCAAGGAGGTCAACCTGGCCTACGTGCCCGAGGCTGGAGTCGATGACTATGTTATAGTACACGCCGGGTTTGCCATCAGCACGCTCGACGAGAAAGAGGCGGCCCAGGTGTTCGAGTATCTCCGCGAAATCGAGGAACTCGGCCAGATTGAAGGTGAGAACGGTTGAAATATCTCGATGAATACCGCGACGCTGAAGCCTGCCGTAAGTTAGCCGACTCGATCGCGAAGATCACCACTCGTCCATGGTCAATCATGGAAATCTGCGGCGGCCAGACTCACGCCATCGTTAAATATGGCATCGACGAACTCTTGCCCAAAGAGATTACCCTCATTCACGGCCCGGGATGCCCGGTCTGTGTGACATCGGTGGAGCTGATCGATAAGGCCATCGAGATCGCCTCGAGGCCCGAGGTAATTTTTTGCTCATTCGGCGATATGCTCAGGGTGCCGGGCTCGTTCTCCGGTAGTGCGGCGGAGCTTGGGCGCGACCTGCTCTCAGTCAAGGCCTCCGGCGGCGACGTGCGCATCGTCTACTCCCCGATGGACGCGCTCGAGATTGCAAAAAGAGAGCCGGGGAAAAAGATCGTCTTCTTTGCCGTCGGGTTCGAAACCACCGCCCCGGCAAATGCCATGGCGGCCTACCAGGCAAAAAAACAGGGCATTCATAATTTCTCAATTTTGGTTTCACACGTGTTGGTGCCGCCGGCCATCGAGGCGATATTATCGTCACCCAATGTCAAAGTTCAGGGGTTCCTGGCTGCCGGACATGTTTGTACCGTCATGGGGTACTGGGAATACGAGCCGATCGCCAAAAAATATGGTGTCCCGATTGTGGTGACCGGCTTTGAGCCGCTTGATATATTGCAGGGTATCCACATGGTCGTGGGTCAGCTCGAGCAGGGCCGCGCCGAGGTTGAGAATCAGTACGCCCGTTCCGTGCGAAGGGAAGGGAATGAGCCGGCCCGCAGGCTCATCTCCGAGGTCTTCCGGGTCGTGCCCCGCAAATGGCGTGGCGTGGGCGAAATCCCGCGGAGCGGTCTGGGCTTGACCGAGGCATACAAAGAACATGATGCCGAACTCCTATTCGGCCTGGCAGGCATGACAGTCGAGGAACCATCAGAATGCATAAGTGGCCTGGTGCTCCAGGGGATAAAAAAGCCGCACGAATGCCCGGCGTTCGGTATCCGCTGTACGCCCGAGAGGCCGCTGGGCGCCACGATGGTGTCATCTGAGGGCGCCTGCGCCGCGTATTATCGCTACCGGCGGAGGGATATAGAAAGCTCGCCATAGCGCGTTATGAAAAAAATATCGTTGTGCCTTAGCCCATCTGTGATAAATTAGAATTTCAAATGAACGATCCAAGTGATTTTTCCTTAACCTGCCCCATCCCGATCTCGGATTATCCGCAGATACTCCTGGCCCATGGCGGCGGCGGCAAGTTAATGCACCAACTTATCGAGAAGATGTTCATAACATCCTTTGCCAATCCCGCGCTCTCCGCCCGCCATGATAGCGCCGTATTGAATGTTCAAAGCAAAAAGATAGCCTTCACGACTGATTCCTACGTTGTCAAGCCGTTGTTTTTCCGCGGTGGCGACATAGGCACCCTGGCCATCTATGGCACTGTAAATGACCTGGCCATGTCGGGGGCGCGGCCCCTTTACATCTCATGCGGATTTATAATCGAGGAGGGGCTTCCCACCGAGACGCTTTGGCGCGTGGCTCAATCGATGAAACAGGCGGCAGAGATCGCCGGCGTGTCTGTCGTCACCGGCGACACCAAAGTCGTGGATCGCGGCAAGGGGGACGGCCTTTTTATCAACACCGCCGGGATCGGTGAAATCGCGCATGATATGACAATCGCACCATCCGCCGTGCGGCCGGGTGACGCGGTAATCATTAGCGGCGATATCGGCCGGCATGGCATGGCAATCATGGCCGCCCGCGAGGGGTTGGAGTTCGAGAGTGCGATAGAGAGCGATTGCGCCCCGCTGACCGAGGCCGTGATGAATCTTATCAAGGCCGGGATACAAATACACTGCCTGCGCGATCTGACACGCGGGGGCCTGGCCAGCGCGCTGGTCGAGATCGCCGAAACCGGTGGCGTGCACATCAATATCGAGGAGGCCGCCATTGCGGTGCGCGAGGATGTCCGGGGGGCGTGCGAGATACTGGGATTTGACCCGATGTATGTCGCCAACGAGGGGCGATTTGTAGCCTTCGTGCCGGAAGCCGAGACCGGGAGGGCGCTTGATATTCTAAGAGGCGAGAAAGATTTCGATAAAAGCACAGTTATCGGGCGGGTAACCGGCGGCCGGCCTGGTATTGTCACCATGAAAAGCCGGATTGGCGCCACACGCATTATAGATATGCTAAGTGGCGAGCAGCTTCCCAGAATCTGCTGAAGACGGAGGTTTATATGAGGTGGTTGATTACGATTGTTGGCTTGCTTTCGGCTGTTGGAATCACCTGTTCAAAATCGGATATTGGGGTCGTGCGCAGTTTCCCGCTCGACAACCTCGACGGGGTAATTGCAGGTTCGAACGTGGCCATCGATAAGGAGATTACCAGCGACGGCAATGGCTCCCTGCGAGTGGAGGTGTCCAATGCCATCACGGTGCCCCTCTTTGAGGTGCGCGATCTTAATATCGATAACGCCAGGCTTTTCTACCAGGCCAGAATCAGAACCGAGAATGTTGTCGGGCAGGTGTTTTTGGAAATGCTTGTCCATCTGCCGGGGCGCGGGGAATTCTTTTCGCGCAGCCAGCAGACTCTTCTTAGCGGCAGCACCGATTGGACAACGCAGGAAACGCCATTTGTTCTGCAACGGGGTGAGCGCCCGGATTATATCAAGCTCAACCTCGTCATAAATGGCCAGGGCACTGCCTGGGTTGACGACATCAAGCTCGTTAAGGGGCCTTTGGGGTAGCAGCCCTGATATGATATTATAATCTTACTCTATTTCTCTGCCACCAATGAACGGGCGGAGTCGGACAGCTCGTCCACCACAGACATTTGAGGAAATGAGAGTATCCCGGGGGTTGGCAAATATATCCGCAAGCCCTACACCATGCAAAAGCTTGGTAAGGCTATCAGAGAGGTCTTGGGCCCAAAAACCCGCTCTGCGGTCTCGGCCTGACCTTTGAGCAGGCGATCTAAGCCAAAAATAATTTCATAAAAAATGAAACTTTTTCTGATTATTCAGAGTAATCTGAATTGTAGGAAAAGTTTGAAAATCAATTGGAGGTGACAAATGGCAAAACGCCAGAAAAAAGAGGCCTGCTGCGAGAATGGATCGGATACCTGTTGCAAGGTGGAATCCGTAATAACTATCGACGAACGCGGCCAAATGGTGCTTCCCAAAGAACTCCGCGATAAGGCCGGAATCCGCCCCGGCGACAAGCTGGCAGTAGTGAGTTTCTTCCGGGATGGCGAGATCTGCTGCATCTCCCTTATCAAAGCCGACAACTTCGCCGGCATGGTCAAGACCATGCTCGGCCCGATGATAAACGAAATTACAAGTTAAACTGCGAGGATGGAAAATGGATGATGATAAGATCAGAAAGGTAGTTCGCGAGGGTTACGCGAAAGTGGCAAAAGGGCAGGGATCCTGTTGCGGCCCGAGCAAGGCCTCATCTTGCTGCGGGGCCGAAAGCACCGCAAAGACTATCAGCAGAGATATTGGTTACAGCGATAGCGAGATGGCTGTGGTTCCGGAGGGGTCTAACCTCGGCCTTGGTTGTGGCAATCCGACCGCGGTGGCATCGCTAAAAGAGGGCGAGGTCGTGCTCGACCTTGGTTCCGGTGCGGGTTTCGACTGTTTCCTGGCGGCCCGGAAAGTCGGGAGCGCCGGTAGAGTAATCGGCGTTGATATGACGCCCGAGATGATTGAAAAAGCCAGGCGTAACGCCAAAGAAGGTGGTTTTAAAAACGTGGAATTCCGCCTGGGCGAGATCGAAAACCTGCCGGTCGCTGATGGTATCGCCGATATAATCATCTCAAACTGCGTCATCAACCTGGCGCCCGATAAGGAAAGAGTATTCTCCGAGGCATTCCGAGCGCTCAAACCCGGCGGGCGTATCATGGTCTCCGATCTCGTTCTAGACAAAGAGCTTCCCGAATACATCAAAAACTCGGTCGCCGCTTATGTCGGATGCCTGTCCGGAGCGGTGCTTAAGAAGGACTATCTCGAGGCTATCCGGAAGGCTGGTTTTGTAGATATCCATATCGTCGAGGAGCGATCATTCCCTATCGACGATATGCTTAATGACTCCACGGCCCAGGCCCTGTTGAAGGAAATGAAAG
>Ga0315293_10000371_pt1 | contig 41029 bp, 38 predicted proteins | sample YL17G13_20_MG_FD_203071 | JGI IMG/M metagenome (GOLD analysis project Ga0315293, IMG submission 203071) | Sediment microbial communities from Yellowstone Lake, YNP, Wyoming, USA - YL17G13_20 | ecosystem: Environmental > Aquatic > Freshwater > Lake > Sediment | place: USA: Wyoming | collected... | reverse complement strand
AAATTCCATTTGTATTAAATCTTATAACTGAATTATCTACATCTGTTATAGTTGAAATTTTACCAATCCAATTTCCATTAAATCCTTCACTACTTGCACTAATTGTACCATTTACATCTAGCTTGTAGGTAGGATTACTTTCATTAATACCAAAGTTTCCGTTACTAGCTAATATTCTAGCTCTCTCCGTATCAGCCGTTCCTAATATTAAATTCCCACCGTTTCTAGTACCTATTGCAAAGTTAGTAGCATAGTTACTAAAGAACAAAGCTAAACCTGCTCTTGATATACCAAAGTCACTACCTGTTGCAGCCGTTGAATATTGTCTAAAATAAGAAGTAGCCGTTGAACTATTATTTCTAACTGCTATCTCCGAATAGTCAGTAGTGCTATTTGTTTGTAGTAAAAATGAAGCGGCTGCGGCTGCATTGTAAACATGTAATTGTGCTAAACGAGTAGTTGGATTACCTATTGCTAAATAGTTATTTGTAGTGTCCCAAAAAAGATTTGAATTACCTGTAATTGTTGATGAACTATCAAAATATGCTACATATCCGGCTGTTCCACTTACTGACACTGACGTACCACTTGTTCCGCTTGTACCACTAGTACCACTAGCTCCTGTTAATCCTGAAGTCCCTGACGTACCACTTGTAGCAGACGTACCTGAAGTACCTGAAGTTCCGCTTGTGCCTGCGCTTCCTGAAGTGCCACTAGAACCAGATGTCCCTGTGGTTCCGCTTGTACCATTTGTACCGTCTAAACCAGAAGTTCCGCTTGTACCAGAAGTACCTGCGCTTCCAGTTCCACCGCTAGTTCCTGATGTACCTGTAACACCACTAGTTCCTGATGTGCCATTTGTACCATCTATACCACTAGTTCCTGAAGATCCTGCTGAACCAGACGATCCACTTACGCCACTTGTACCAGAACTACCGCTTGTGCCAGTAGTACCTGAAGAACCTGAAGTCCCTGTGCTACCACTTGTGCCACTAGTACCACCTGTTCCGTCTGTAGCTGAAGTACCGCTAGTACCGCTTGTGCCACTAGTACCTGTGGTTCCAGATGTCCCAGATGTAGCAGATGTACCGCTGGATCCACTTACACCACTGCTTCCACTTGTTCCTGTGCTACCACTTGTTCCGCTTGTTCCACCAACACCAGAAGTTCCTGAAGAACCACTAGTTCCTGAAGGAGCATTAAATGTAGTTTGAGCATATGAATAATAAGAAGCTCCTTCTGTATAGAATATAATATTGTGCGATTGATTGCTTGCATTAATAGCAATAACTTTTACATAAAGCCTATCTGTTGCATTTAATGATTGTGCTGCTATAAATGTATCAGCATATACTTGTTGAATTAAAGCACCATCTAAAATTACTGATACAACATTAGTTGTACCTAATAATGTAGATACTCCTCCAATTGTATATTTCCAAAGCTCATAATAAATATCAAAATTTGCATTATTATTATTTGCTAAAAAATGTCCTGTAAAACTCCAGTTACCAGAAGGAAATTGTGTTACCCCTGGCACTCCTGAATCTGTTGAAAATGTAGTCAATGTAGCAGTTGCAGTACTTGCAACAGTTGTTGTTAAACTTTGTTGTGCAGCTCCTGATGGAGTTGGACTTAATTGTTTATATGTTGGGCTACCTATTGCAGATGATGTATTGATAGACAAATTCATATAATAAATCTGACCACCAGCTACACCGTTTATACCTGAAGTACCTGTTGTACCGCTAGTACCACTAGTACCTGCTGTTCCGCTTGTACCTGTGGTGCCAGAGCTTCCACTAGTACCACTAGTTCCTGTTGAACCAGAAGTCCCAGAGCTACCAGAAGTAGCTGAAGTACCAGACGTTCCGCTAGTACCACCTGTACCATCCGTACCAGATGTCCCTGAAGTACCACTAGTCCCAGATGTTCCTGAAGTTCCTGTAGTCCCACTTGTACCGGATGAACCTGAAGTCCCTGTTGTGCCGCTTGTACCTGAAGTACCGCTTGTACCTCCTGTACCATCTGTCGCAGAAGTTCCAGAAGTTCCGCTTGTCCCACTTGTACCATCACTACCACTTGTGCCACTTGTACCTGAAGTTCCTGACGTACCTGAAGTTCCACCTGTTCCATTTGTCGCACTTGTACCACTAGTTCCTGTAGTACCGCTTGTACCACTGCTGCCGCTAGTTCCTGAAGAACCAGAAGTTCCAGTCGTACCACTAGTACCAGAAGTTGCTGATGTACCGCTTGTTCCTGAAGTTCCACCCGTACCATCTGTAGCAGAGCTACCACTTGTGCCACTAGTACCTGAAGTACTTGAGCTACCGGAACTACCAGAGCTACCAGAACTACCTGCTGTTGCAGAAGTCCCAGAGGTTCCAGATGTACCTGTAGTGCCTGACGTACCAGAGGTTCCTCTAGTCCCACTAGTTCCAGAAGTACCAGCAGAACCAGATGTTCCTATTGTCCCACTAGTATCTGCCGCCACTATTCCGTTTACGGCAACAAGAACACCATTCTCATTTCTAAGCTTTAAATCTCCGCTGATTAAATTCTGAATTGCCAATTTAAAAATATTTTATTGTTGAACTACTACTCTCACAAATTCACTTGCATAAAATGCAACAGTACTTGCAACAGTTAACGAACCTGATGTTGAATCCCAAACAACTTGATTGCCTGTTGGGGTTCCTGCTGTCAATATTGTTCCAATGTTATTACCTTGTCTAAATGCGTTTATACAACGCTTACCAATCGCATCTGGGAAATATATCGTTAAAGAATTTAATGTAGCATTATTTGTATATTCAAATACACTAAAGTTTCCACCACCACCAGGTATTACACCACCACCACCAGTTCCATTTCCTAAAATTTGTATTGCCACTTGTACCTTTGCGCCACATAAAGCATATACATAATTTGCTACACCAACTAAAGGAACAGGATTTTGACCTGTGCCATTAACTAAATTTTGAGAAACGCCATATTGCAATGCAATTCTTTCCATGTAAAGCTGTTGAGCCTTACGAGGATCAATGCTTCCATTAAAAAAAACATTTTGCTTTGGAATATCATCATTCCATAAGTATTGAGAAATTTTCGCTATTGATACTGTTTCTTGAGGTGTCATTTTAGAAGAATAAAGCTTGGTTAGTAGATATATATGTTGCTCTGTTTAATGCAGCTTGTGCTGAATAAATATCAGATGCAAATGTAATCGCTTGATTTGCGCTATCAAGTTCAACTCTTAGAACTAATTTTGTTTGATACCAATTGGTACTTGCACTAAGATTTGAATTTGCTACTTGACTTTCAGTAAGTCCATAGTAAAATGTTTCATTGTATGCAGTAAATGCATATGAAATAGTTTTTGATGTAACCACTGCATTTGCAGCTGTTAACCATTGTACCGTAATACTTAATGCACTATCTTGTGATAATACATTTAAGCTAATACTAGTATTTGCTAAAGGCCATTCAATATAAGTAGTAAGAGTACCAGCAGGTACTAACATAGTACCATTAGCTTGCAATAGATATATTCTACGCTTTGTAATAGTAACATCGGAGCCTGTTGAAGTATCTGTTAAAGTTATAACAGATGGCGTGCCGCTAAACTGACTTGCCGTAAAATTTGGGGTAAGAGGCATTTTGCTAAAATTTTACCCAAATATAAGAAAAATATAGCTATATTGGCCTATTTTCTTTTCTTCATAGACTTTAATTTGCTCACTTTCTTAGGCAGTTTCATCCCCTTGCTAGCTTTGTTCCACTCATCCACATCAACTCCCTGTTTTTCAAGTTTGTCTTTGTGGATGTTAAAGTAGGCTTCTTGTGCCTTTGATTTATATGGCATAATTTAATTCTTTTTATTTTTCTCAGCCTCCATTGCCTTGCGAGCTTCTTCCATTGCTTTTTCAGTCGCTTTTTTAACTTCAACTTCTTTAAAATCAACATTTCTCAATGTTTCAATAGCTTTATTCATGCTTGCCTTAAACTTTGGCGTTTTAAGAGAATCAGGAGTTTGTCTAATTCTATCATATATTATATCTATTTGTTCCTGTTGCTTTTTAGTTGGGTTGAAAGCACCTAATCCAACATTGCCTCTAATTCTATTCATTAAGTCTTTCTTATCCCTAAATTCACCTTTTTCATCAAAGAAGCCTCCAATATCAGAAAGAATTGTAAATCTTGTAAATCTATCTGCTATAGTATTTGCTGTCTTTTGTGAATTTAATAACCCAACAACTGTTTGGAATGGCAATCTTGCTTCTATTTCATCAATAGTTGTTGAGAATTTATCCCCTGCATCACCGCCCATTTGGTTTATTTGATAATTATTAGCAATTAAAGATACAGATAAAAATTCTGGTAAGTGATTCACAAATAAGCTTGCCGCTTTTGGTAATCTTTTACCAAAAAACTCCCATTCCCCAGGCCCAAGTGGTTGTTTATCGGATCCCATTATTTTACGCTTTTTCTGATCTTCATAAGTTCCTCCATATTTTACACTGCCATTAGCCAAGCCATAAGCAGTTGCTAACATAATACCTGCTCCAAATAATCCTCTTCCAATTACACCACTAATATAAATTCTTTCCTTTAATGGTATTTGTTTCCAACCATCTTTTATAGCTCCTATTAATGAATCATATGTTTTACCATCAATTTCATTTAACTTCATTCCCTTTTTAGTTTCGGTAGCTAATCTTACAAAACCTTCAGAACCTAAAGTTGAATAATCTATACCTCTTTTTGCTAAATTTGTGGCAATTGTTGATACCGGAACTACAGTTTTAGTAATCAATCTCATTGCCAAGCTTTTTTCACTACCCTTACCTCTTGAAATCATTTTTGACAATGCATTTTTATTTGTCAATCTTCCAGCTTCATATGCATCAGCAGCTATAACCATCGCTGTACTTATATTTTCAGGGCTTAATTCCATTCCTTTATTTTGAAAATCCTTTAATGTAGCCGAAAACCATTTCATCATTTCAGGTCTAGCAGAAAGAGATGATTTCATAGCACCATGCATCCTGATCCAACCATCTAAAACATAACCTGTTTTACCTAATATAGTTCTATAATCTGATATATCTTTTTTAGTTGATTTACCAATACTTACATCATAATCAGTAGCTCCATGTTTCATATACTGCCAAAATGAACTTAAAACATTTGACTCAATACTATTGTATAATGTTGAAACCGCGTATTCTAAATCTGCTTTCTTAAATTCTTTATCTGCTTTTTTAATATCACCTTCATTACCATTTTCATATGCATCTTCTAAATTTTTTAAAGCATAATCTCTATTATCTTTTAATTTATTTATATATTGTTCGGCAGATTCTTTATTTTTAAATGCGGCAAATGTTTTTAATCCTTTTTTAACAGAATATAAACTTGTATATGGTGCGCCACTAAGTTTGGCTCCTACATATCCCAAAGTTACATCAACAAGATTATCCATAAATGGTTTAAATGTAGCTGCCTCAGCTACTTTAGCTGTAGTATGGACACCACTAACTAATCCTTTAGTAGTTATATCAATTGCTTTTTCAGAATTTGTTCTATTTTTTTCTTTAGCATCAGCTACTAATCTATTGAATTGACCACTTTTATTTTCCCTAGCTTTATTTAATCTAACTAATTCATCATTTCTTCTAAAGTCATAAGTGTTACTAGGTATTTTAGTGAAATTACCAGCAGCTATATCAGTTTCTGCTGTTCTTATTTCATTTTCCCATTGTTTCTTTAATCTTTGTGCAGATAATTGATCAGAAGCTAATTGATTGTTATTTTTTAAATCTTTTATCAATTGCTTAATTTCTACTTTAGATTCTTTTGTTATTTTTTCATCTACTAGTAATTCATTTAATTTGTCATATGCTTTATTAATTTGATCATCTATTTTTTCTCCTGTTGGATTTAACAAATCTTTAATATCTTGTAATTTATCTTTTACTATAAGATTACTATTAGCAGTTTCTTGATCTTTAGCAATTGTAGCATCAACTGCTTTTTCCATACTTGATTCTATAACAGCATCTAAATCGCTTGATAATGAACTTACAACAAATTGTTTAGTACCTAATAAATCTAAATCTCTTTGTGCTTTTAATTCTTCTTTTTTATCATTTTTTTCTTCAATAGATAAATCACTTCTTTCAATTTGTAATAACGTTTCTTGGTAATCTCTTTCTATTAAAATAGGAGATTTAGCATTTTTCTCTAATTTCAATCCTAAATCAGCATATGTTTTAGCTCTTTCTTCTCTTGCTGCTATTAATGCATCACTAGCTTTCTTGGGATTTTTAATGGCTTGCTCATACACAGATTTAGTTGTTTTTACATATTCTATTTCTCTGTTTATTTCATCAATTTTATCTTGCTCTGTTTTAGGAGATTTACTTGTTTTTTGTACTTTTTGAGCATCTGATTTTTCTTTTAACAAAGCTTTTATTTTTTCATCTAATTCAGCTTCATATTCAGATCTAACAGCTTTTTTATTCTGTGTGCTTTCTTCTGCATGATAATCATTTGCCGCTTCTAATGCTCTTAATCTAGCTTCTTTTACAGCCAATCTTCTAACATCAGCTTTCTTTTTATTTATTTCATCTTCAAGTTTGGCTTTTGTTTGCTTTTTAAATTGATTTCTTTCAGCATAAGCATCTGCTACATCTTCTCTAGTTACATCTGGTAATATTGATTTTAAATCTTTAGTAGCTGCATCTAATACTTGATCATTTGTTAACTCTTCCCCTAAGTATGAATTAACTATGTCTTTAATCAATCCTTTATCAGCAAGTGTTTTATTTATATTAGTAATGCCTTCTGCTTTTGCTAATTTATTAATAGCATCTAATGTTTCTTTAGCATCAGGTAATTGAGATTTTGAAATAATTGTTTTTGCATCTTTAATAAGTTTTTCTTTATCTATATCTTTAAATTTATCAACTGCTTTTCTTAAAGCATCGGTTAAATTTTCTCCTAATTCTACAGCTTTGGCTACGGCATCTATAACATTAGCAACCATTTCTTTATAGGTACCAAAGTCAATACCCATTTTTTCAATATTTTTGCCATCACTACCTTTTAAGAACTTATCATATTCATCTGAGATTCTTATTTTAGATGCAAGATCTTTTAATTGCTTTGATTTCTTTTGCTTGACATCATTTGAAGCAGATTTTAAACCTTCTTCAAAACCTTGCTTTTTACCCTCTGAGCGCGCTTTATCAAGAGCTGCATTTATTTCTTGGTCATTAATCTTTACAATGCTTGAATTTACTTCTTTTTCAATTGAATTAAATTGTGCTTTTGCTTTTTCAATTTTTTCAACATAAGGTCTTACAGTTTTCTTTTGCTCTGCTGTTAAATTACTTTTATCTAATTCAGCTATAGTTTCTGGTACCTCCTCTACTTTAAGAATATTTTTAAGATGATCTCTAGTTAATTTAATTTCACTTCTATCTGTTTCTTGGAATACTAAATTAAATAAACCTAAGTTTCTACCTGCTTTATTACCTAAATTTCTTAATACAGATAAAACTTGCTCTCTTTGTTGAGTTAAATTTTCAACTTCAACTAAATTACCAGTATTTTGTGCTATATCTATTTTTTTATCAATACTTAACAAATGAGAACCTGCTGTAATAATATTATACTCTGTTGGTTCTGCATTACCATCTGCCATTCTATTAACTTCAATAGCTCTTTGAGTTGGTACATCAACATTATTTTCTTCTGCCCTTTTTGTAACTTCAGTTAATACATCTGTGGCTACAATATCTCCACCTCTAACATCAAACTCTTTACTAAAATTATAATTCTCACCTAAAGCTCTTTTAGATATTTCTACTTGTTGAGGAGTTTTAACTGGCTGTACTTCTTCAATTTCTGGCTCTTGTATTTTAACTTTTGTCTTAGGAGCTTTGCCTCGTTCAGTATATTGATACCAATCAGTTAATTCTTCAGGCATTAAAGCTACCTTTTGTTCTGCATATTTAAATTCAGCTTGGCCTTCTGCAATAAGCTTATTACCTTCAGTAATCTTACCTTCTTTAATAAGATCATTACCTTGCTTCATTTTTTCAATTGCAACATCATTTACACCAGAAAAATTAACCCATGCGTTTTGTCCTCTAGTTTCTGTAGATATAGCTCTTTGAGCTAATGGACTGAAGGTTTTACTATGTTCTACCCATGCAGCCTCTTCCCCTACTTTACCAAACTGATTTCTACCTATAAAATGTGCAATAATATCATGAACAGCACGAAATTTTTCAGTTGCCGTAAACCCACTTGCATCTTTTGATGATTCTCCCATAAATGGATGAGGCTCACCTCCTTGATATACTTTAATTCTTTTATTCTTAATTATATCTTCAAACATTTCATCTGAATTTTTATAAGGATCATCCTTAATAAATTCAACTTTAATGCCTAAATCTTTCGTTACAAATTGGAATTGTTTATCAATTTCTTCTATTGCCTTATTATACGCAGCAATTACTTCCGGATTTTTACTATCATCCACAGGAAGTGCATCATAAGCATCTGAAATTTTCTTAGCAAAAGCTGGATCAACTTTTTTAACAATTGTTTCTTCTGTGTCAGGTAAATCTAAAGCTTTTTTATTTTTATCTATGTAATTTTTAAGGGCATCTTGAGCCTCTACTTGCGCCTGTTTAGATTTCTGATCATAGTCGCTACCGAATCGTCCTGCTCTTTCTTTTGCGAGTTGGATAGCATCAGTGATGTTTTCCCCATATGCAGATGGGTAACGTCCTCCGAGGGAATCCCCATATTTTTGTAATAATCCAGAGTATCTATCTTGGGTGATGAAGTCTTGGTTGACTTTAAGTCTTTTGTGTCCTGTAATTCTGTTTTCATAATCATTATTTAAAGTTTTATGATCTACATTTCCATTGTCTAATATCATTACAGTATTAGATTCAGGGAACAAAGATATATCTTCTATTCCATATTTAGCTGAATTTTCCAAAAATTCTTGTGCCGCCTTTCTATCTTTAAATGTTATTCTATGTTCTTCTGTTTTGCCATTAGGATTATATTCTAATGTCATTACACTATGTTGGCCCTCTGGAGCTAATGTACCCATTAAGGCTGCAAATAACTCAACTTGCTCTTTAGTACCCCTAACTGTAGGTACAGAACTAGCTTCTCCAATGGTACTTGTAGCTCCATATTTACCTATGGTATTATTATCGCTAACTATCTCTAAACCAATGTTTTCTGCAAATGTATTAGCCATTTTTTTCCAAGCTTTAAAAGCTTTATTATCAAATGCTTTCTCCCCTTGCGAAATATCTGTTATTTTACCCTCTTTAAATGGAGCATACCCTAATGTAAAATCTTTTATTTCAGGTATTGGAGTTATTTCAGTTGATTTAACTTCTTCAATTGGCTTTATTAGATTTTTATCAATATTTATAGGTACAGGATTTGTATCTCCTCTCATTGAATTAAGCGTTAAATCATACTCAACATCTTTCATAGTTACTTTTGTATCTTCTGGGAAAGATATTGATACAGATCTATAAGATACTTTACCATCTTTGTCTTGTTTAGTTTTAACTACAGTAAATATTTTTTTACCATTCTCTATTTTTTCTTTAGTAAAAAATGGATCTTTCTTCTCACCTTCTGGTTTTTTGTTTTCTTTTGCAACATGCTCTTCTGCTTCTTTAGATATATCACCTATAGAATTTGATTCATCACCATAAGTTATTTTATGTCCATCTTCTGAATTTTCAATAGTAATATCAGAAACTGGTAATTCAATTTTATTTTCATCTATTTTATTAGATACCTCAACTGGTTTTTTAACTTCTGTTTCTTCTGGCTTTAATTTTCTACTTATTATATCACCTTCTTTAGCAATGTTATATTTTTGTTCACCAAAAAACATTTTTGCCATTAAATCAATTGCATTATCAGCTAATGATTTATCATAATCAATTTTAGGATCCTTATATGCACCTAATATTTTATTAATAAATTCTTTAAAAACATTGTATATATAAGATCTAAAACCCTTTTCATACCCAACTTCATTATAATATTTTTTAGGAATACCTTTAAAAAATTCTTCTTTATTTTTAACAGCAATATCTTCTATTTCTTTTCTAAAATCTTCATTTGTAAATAATTCAGTCATAAATTCATGGAAATTAAATAAACCATATAGTTTTTTACTTCCTGCATATGAACTTTTAGGTGTTTTATTATACTTATCACTATTACTGATATAATTATATATATCATGAAGCGTTTTCATTTCCGGATTTGTAGGCTCAAGAAATTTACTACCCAATGTAACCCAATGAATTAATTCATGAGTGCCTATTATGTATGCATTATAATGTGGGTACTCTGTCATAGTAATACTCTTAAATGGTATTATATCAAAAGCAGCTCTCGTATTATTATATGATGCAGCAGATGTACCTGCTTTTGTTGGAACAAGATCCTTAGGGAACATTACTTCTACTCTTTTAAGACCTGGCATCCTTGAAATTGCAGTAAGTAAAGGCTTTAATGGGCCATCTATTTCAGCTAATTTTTCGGCCAAATCTTTACCATTTTTAACAGTAGAATAATCTAATCCTAAATCAGAAGGCTTCATATTGTTCTTTGGCCCATATTTATTATACCCAGGCAAAGTATTAAATCTCTTAATATCTTCTGGTGTAAATAATTGTTCTGGTTTAAATTCTTCAATTGGTTCAACGGTTTCAGTTGTAACTATTTCTTCAGTTGGTTTAACTTCTGGAGCTTTCTCTTCTTCTATTTTTCTTTTAGCTACTCTTTCTTCTAAACCTGCGAATGGTTTCCCCGTTTCTTCAGAAAAATTACCTTTATATATATCATTTATTTTTTCTTCATTTTTAAGCCATTCATCAGCCATTTTCTTTTTCAATTTCTCAGGTAATTCTTTCTTCATATTATCCTGCATCAATTGAGATTGAATTTTTCTAGTCATTAACTCAATGGCTTCCTTTTCTTTTAACTTTTTACCATTTTCGTCCACCATTGGAGTTTTTTCTAGTACTTTAGCTGCTGCTTCAACATTTTGTTTTGCTTGATTATAAGCTTCATTTGTCATTTTACCATTAGCCTTTGCTTTATCTAATTCATATAAAACTTCATCTTTATGTAAAGCTGCTGTATATAAATCTCTTTTATTTTTATTTTCTAATGTAACCATTTCCAAGCCAGCACCACCTATAGTATTTAATAAAGCAAATGATAATGCATTAAGAGCATGTTCTTTTAACTTCTCTTTATTTATTTCTTTCCCTTCTAATATATCCTTTCCAAGCATAACAGCTTCAAAGGTAGTTGCACTTTCTGCACCTGTTAATGCTTTTCTTGGAATAATATCTTTAGCGTTATTTAAAAATCCTTTTAATGTTGAATTTGGATTTTTAACAGCATTTAATATTTCTTTGTCTGACATTTTACCTATTACGTTAGATGCCATACCACCTGCCTTACTAGCAGCTCCTCTTACATATTTTACAAGATCTTCCCCAACCCCCGCAGCTTTAAAAGCTAATGAGTTTACAAATATATTACCCCAGGCAGCATTTTCAGCATCAGGGTTATTCGCTTTCATTTGTTGTGCTAATTCTTGATTATAAGATGTTAAAGCAACAGCACTAAACATTTTAGTAAAAGAACTTAGTGTTTTAGGCAATATAGCTGGAGCACCTGCCGCCATACCTTCTGTCAAAGCCATAGTTGCAATAAATGGGGCTAAATCAACAGCAGTATTTAATACTGTTGAAACCACAGCTGTAGCACTTAAATTCCAACTAGTTTCAGCAGAACTAGGTGTCCATTTATCTTTATTTTGTTGTAATAATAAATCTACTTTTTCTGTTCTTTGATCTTTTGTTAAAGTATTATCATTATTAACTTTATTAATTTGTTGTTGTAAATCTTTATCAATTTTAGGCATAGGTCTAACTAAGGCACTTTGTGCTCTAGTTGGCATAGTTTCTATTTCTGATTCAGTGCTTAACCCTAATGTCTTTAAAGCCATTCTGTTTTGAGTTTCTTTACTCCCAAAAATATCTGCCCCTAAGTTTGCTACTGTACCACCAATATTAAGCAATCCTCCTTTTAATTTTCTAGCAGCATTGCCAAACATTGAATTACCATTATCTGTTAATTCTTGAGCAATTTGATAAGTTTCTACGTCTTTAGCATATGGGTATAAATCAGGCAAATTATTTAATCTATCTGTCGCTTCTTTTACTCTTTGTGATAAATCATTATATTTATTTAAATCTTCTTCATCTAATACATTACCTTGTTGATTTGCCTTTTTAGATAATTGATTTAATTCTTGTTGAGCATTATTTATAAAAAGCTGTAAACCAGTTTCTTCTAATTTTTTTCTTTTTTGCTCATGACCAGCTTGCTCATATGATGATTGGAAATTTTCTGGATTAGTATCTAAATCTTGTCTATAAAATTCTCCAGACTTACTATCCATTCTGTCAAAATAATTTAATCCCATTGTCTGCCATTCATTCAAATTCCCAATAGGCTTTAATCTTGCATTTGTATAATCTTCTAATGTACCAAATGAACCAGATGTGCTAATAGCTAAATCTTGTAAAGCTTGTTGTTGTTCTTTTGGATTTCTTATGTATTGTTTAATAGCATCAGATGCTTGCTTAATATAATATTGTCTATTTTCTAAAGTTTGATTAAGATCAAAAATTCCACTTCCAATTTTATTAAAATTTTCACCTATTTTTATAAATTCTTTCTTATTAGCTTCTTCATTTTCTTTACCATCAATACTAACCCATTGATTAGCTAAATCATAAAAATTTTGGTTTAAATTTTCTTGCCAGAGATCTCTATGTATTCTTTTAGTAAAATTATCTGGATCTTCTTTATAAGCTTTTACTATTTCTTCATCATTACCATATGCACCGGCATTTGGATCAATATAGTTTTTGTTAGGTAGATTTCTTACTCTTTGTAATGATTCTCTAAAATCTTTTGGGAATCCTTGCTCATCTAAATGCTTTTCTATATCACTAGCAATCTTAATTTTATCAGGATTGTAATCTGTGCTTGATTGAACAGGCATGCCACTCATGTCAAGTGCGACATTATTATTTACTTCTTTTTGTTGTAAATCATATGCTTGTCTTGCTAAAGCAACTGGGTTTGCATTTTTATCAAATGGCTCAGTTCTTGGTATAGATTTTAATGCTGATTCTAATTGAGCATACCCATCTGCACCAGTCGCGACAAGATTTTTTTTTTCAGGAATGACAACATCTAAGCTGTCATTAAAGCCTTTAAAATCAGGCACACTAGCTGCCCCATATAAATCTAATAAGTTTTCATGAACTGCATATCTATATTTAGGATCTATAATTTTTTCAGAAAATAATTCATAAGTTGGCAAATTATCCTGTCCATAAGCATCCAATAAATTATCATAAACCTTTTTTGTATAAGGGTTTGGTTTTGGTTTTGGTTTTGGCTTTGGTTCTGGATCTGTAGTAATTACTGATTCAGCTGGGATAATTTCTTCTTTGATTATTTCTTCTGCCATTATATTATATTTTAATCTTTTAATTTAACTTTTGGTGTCTTTTTAGGTGCTCCACCGCCACCGGTAATTATGTCAACGCTTCTTTGAGAGCCTACAGCATCATCTACTATCTTACTAGATAAAACTTCAGTTACAGGAACAGCTTTTTCCCAATCATATTCTCCTGGTATAATAGCACCATTTGATTTCGTTTTAGGATAAGCATAAATTATAGTACCATTGCTTGGATCTCTACCAAATATAGGTGTTAATTCAATCTTCTTAGTTTCATATGGAAGATTTTGATTCATCAATGCCTCATCTGCAATTGTTTTAGGTATTTCTTTTGATCCTTTATATGGATTTGTATATGTTACTGGTAAATTTAATCTATTAAGATTTTTATTTGGCCCAATAACATCAGAAGTTATATAGCTAGCTAAAGCATTATTATACACTTTTTGACTACCTTGCATTGCAATTGCTTTTAAAATAGTGTTAGTATTTGATGCATCATTAGCTGATGTAATTTTGTATTTTCTATACCAATCTTTAAATTTACCCTCATCATTCATTACCATTTCTGTTGATGTAATAGTTTCTCTTTCTTGATTTGCAGCTGCAAAAGCTCTAGCTAAATCGCTACCTGATTGTATGGTTGGTTTTACCATTTGAACTGTAGCTGGATCTTGATAAGTATATAATTCCCCAAAAAGAGGATTTAATTTATCTACTAACTTTTTATCATTATACAATTCATCAAAATGTTCTTTTACTCCTTCATCACTTGCATATTGATCATATGCATTATCACCCATTTTCTTTAATGCTTGATTTGAAGCAATAAGTTTTGTAATTTTTTGATCATACCCGGTATTTTTACCGTTATCAATAATTGGCTCTGACTTAGTATCTTCTATTAATTTAATTTTACTCGCAGTATTTTCAGAGAATTTTTTAGGATCATATGCATCAAATACTTTAATATTTGCAAATGATGGTTCTTTATATTCAGAAGAACCATATGGTTTATCAGCAGCATCTAGAACATCTAGAACATTAGCACTAATTCGTTTACCAGTAGCTCTATATTTATCAACTTCATCTTTAAAAGCTTTTACTTTAGCTGTTTTTTGCTTTGCGCCATCAATATAAGCTTGCATATTTTTGTACTTTGATGTCAATGTACTATTAGCTTCATAACCATCTCTAGATGGTTTTCTTATATTTTCTTTATTTTTGATACCATATTCTTGTGCATCATTTAACATATCTCTAAAAACAATAAGTTCTTTATCACCAAGTCCAACAGGGTTTATTTGTTTTTCCCAGTCTTTAAAATACTTATCCATAGCCTCACCTCTAGCCTCGTTTTTTGTTGCTTGATCAATTAAAACTTTTGTAGCAGCACCACCTAAATCTAAATTTAATTTTGCTCTTCTATATGGATTACCCCCCATTAACCCTGTACTTTTACCCATTACAATATATTTTTATTATTTTGTGATTTTACCACCTGCTGCTAATTTTGCTGCTGCTTTTGCTCCTTTACGATCATCAAAGTAATCCTTATATAATCCTTTAGCTCCAAGAGCAGCTATATTACTAACTCCAACAGCAGCATTTTGGAATCCAACACCGGCCTGTTCATTAGCAGAAGCCATTTGCATTTGATCTACTCCTAACCTTGTTTTATATGGAGTCATTTGGTTAATATCAAATGCTTTAGCTGTTTGGCTACCTTGCATATTAGTAGCACCACCTAATTGAGAAAATTGAGAATTTTTATTTTGAATAGCTCCACCGATTGCCCTATCTTTTTGATCTTGAACCATTTGATTTATTTTTGAAGCCATCCCAATTGCGGCACCTCTTGATTGACCTGCTTTTAAAGTATTAGCAGCTGTTCTATTAGCCTGCTTAATTGATTCCGCATACCCAGCACTTTGAAAAGGATTTTCATTATACCTATTCAATGCTAATTGATAATAATCTCTGATAGATTTATCTGGTTTGTAAATAGGACTATTAGCGGCAAGTTTATCTATTCTTGTTTGCGCTTTGTCAGCTTTGCTTTGGTTATTAATGCCTTGATAAATACCGAATCCGGTACCTAAAAGTGATGCGCCTGTTGCTACCCATGCCATATCTATAAATATTTATTGTTAAGACCTTTTTTAAATTCAATATGCATATTAGTGCCTGTTAAATAATTTATATGAGGTTCTAATATTTCATTTTCTATTTCATCCACTATTTCTTGTTTTTTCTCTTCACTTAATTCATTGTACTTTGATGTCATATTTGGTAATGGATGATAAGTTGTCCAAATACAATCTTCTACAATGTATAAAACCCTTCTAGTTCCAGCTTCAGTTATACCAGTATATGGAGCTGATATTTCACACCAATCTTGTCCATCAATAGATACAGCCGCAGTCCCATGAGAAATCGTATATGGATGCTGTGTTTTATGTATCTTACTAGTAATCAAAGAGCCAGCAGGCATTGCAATTTGTCTTATATACATGCCTTCTGTAAACTTATGCGTTACTGGACAATCTATTAATTCAAGATTTTCAACAATAGCTTTTTCTAATTCATCAACTCTATTGTCATTTTTTCTTTCAATACCTACCATTTTTATCTATTATTTAATGGAGAATTAATAAATTTAGTCGTTGCGCTGTTCAAATATACGAAAGAATTTGCATTATTATTAGCAAATTTTATGGTAATATACCCTCCTTTTAAGCTATCCCCTTCAATTAAGCCACCTGGACTGTTCTGGTCTTTAAAGAATGATGCATGATATTCAGATTCAAGGGTTTGGAAATCACTTACAAGCAACGTACTTTCTTGTTGTACCCCATTGGTTGACATTTGAGTATAAATTATAGGACATTCCCATATACTATTACCCGTTTCCATTACAGAAATCCAAGTTTTTTTGTCCAATGCCCCTCCAGAACTAAATACAGACGTTATTTCAGCTGGATATTGAACCCCATAAAAATTACAATATGTATTATTTTTATGCATCCAAATAGCCCCATTTTTAAATGTAAAAACCGTAATATTCAAACATCCCATCATTTCTGGGTGATATGAATAAAATGATTCAAACCCATTAGCTACTTCATCAAATGAAATAGTATATGGATCCTGGTGATATAATAATGTATTTGGCATTTTTTAATTTTTAAGGTGCAGTAGTAGTGGTTGTAGTCGTAGGTGCAGCCGTTGTAGTTGACGTTGTAGTTGAAGTAGTAGTCGTTGTTGGAGCCGCAGTTGTAGTAGTAGTCGTTGTTGTTGGCCCCGCAGTGGTGGTGGTAGCGTTTGTTACATTTATATTTAGAAAATTAACACAATAAGTAGTTGATTTTACTCGTACTATAGTTGCAGCAGTAGGTAAATTATTTGACAAAAACCCAGCTAAGAGTTGTGCCCTTGTTATTCCTGTTTCAAAAGGGACAACATAAGAATCTGAATTTGAATATAAATCAAAAGGGCCTGCTGCCGTACCTATTGTTGTTAATGTTATTGTAGCTGTTGCCATATATTATTATTATTATTTATAAACATGATGATACATAAGCCCCTACTGCACCTGTAGTTGTATTATAATTATAAATAGAACTAGGCAGGAATCCATAAGAATTATTTCTAACAAAAGAATACCCTGTAAATGGCGTAGCTCCATAAGGATCTAAAAACAAAAATGCAGGAACATTGAAAATACACAAAGGATCACCAGGATCACATGGGGGGCCATAAACAGGAGTTGTTGGGCCTATACAAATATTATTAGATCCACTTCCACCTATGACACCAAATACAAAATTATTAGGATAATAAACATATGGTGATTTTACTACTGTTCCACCAGCTAGTAAACAATCTGCATTTGTTGTTGTTGTTGATGTAGTTGTTGTTGATGTAGTTGTTGTTGTAGCAGGTGAAATAGCAATAGTTAATGCATTAGTGCATATTCCTTGAGAAGTAACGAATACTTGAGTAGCTGTATTATCAGCAAGAACTGTTACTCCTACCAATAATTCGGCTAAAGTAGCAGTTGCTGGCACCAATGTACCAACATTTGCAGTTAATGTAAAATTAGGGCCTAAATCTGTACCTTGATTTGAATTTAGTTTAACTAGTATATACATAATTTATTTTTATTTACAGCTTTTTATTAATTTTATATTTACAATTAAGGGCAAATCCCTTCTACACAACCTAAACATCCAGAATCTTGACAATCTATCAAACTACTATAAGTTACACATGGTTCAGCTCCTGGACATATATATATAACAGGTATTGCCGTTGTAGTTGTAGTCGTAGGCGCAGCTGTTGTAGTTGTAGTCGTAGGTGCAGCCGTTGTAGTCGTAGTCGTAGTTGTAGTTGACGTTGTGGTTGTAGTTGAAGTAGTAGTCGTTGTTGGAGCCGCAGTTGTAGTCGTAGTTGTTGGCCCCGCAGTGGTGGTGGTGGTGGTGGTGGTGGTAATAGGTGGTGTATAAATTATTGCAATACCTCCATTGAAAGTACAATCAGAATATCTACTTATTTCTTCCATTGCTATTATATACTTATTAGTATAAGCATCAAATACGCCATAAATACAAGGATTACCTGTATAAATTGCACCATCAGCCGCAGCACCATTATTTAATGTTTGCCTATATGTAGCTAATTTTGCAGTAAAAAAAGCATTTGTGAAATAAACTATACTAATTGGTGTTATCCCATCTTGACTTAACCTACATACTACGCCCCTATAATTATCTACAAAATAATCTGAAAAGTTATTCCAAGCAAGACTTGTAGCGGCGTCCCCAATACCATAATCACCTGAATAATATTGAATTTTATTAATTAATTTATCAGTATTAGCCTGTAATGGGTTGTTAGCACTGTCTTTAATAATTTGTGTTAATAATGGTACATTACCAACTTTGAATTTTTGATAAACTTTCAAATATCTATCTCTAACATGTAATCTTATTACATCTCCGAAACTTCTATCGTATTCATCAAAATCTTCAAAATAAAATGTATTTGTGCCATTAATATTTGTATTAACTTGGTAAGATTGGCTAAATCTTATTAAAGTTGGGAAATATATTTGTCTTGCATTTTCATCAATAACAGAAGCTCTTCCGTTACTATTCATTGTTAAATTATATGCATCATTAAAACTGCTTTCTATAATCTCTATAGTTTTATTTTGCAATACCCCCATAGTCAAATCAAAAGAAGCTACGTAAGCATTTTCTGCATATACGCCTATCCAAGCTTTTGTACTAGCAGGGATGGTTACTTTTGTATCACATGAAAAAATATACCCACTTGCATCTATTACATGAGTTGTTTGTATTATTTGTATGTTCTTTTGAGTTGCACTTACTAAATACATTCTAAAAGAAGGTACTACATTAGATGTTGTTGTATCTACTGTTATCCTCACATTAAAAACAATATTTAATAATATAATTCCCGTAGTTTTATTATAAAAAAATCCAGTATCAGTAAATTCTGGATAAACAGGGACAACACCCCCTACTGATAAATTAACTACTACGGGTTGAGTTGAAACCTGATAATTACTATTATCAAAAGGCCCCTGCCCATTTTGAATTTCTAATTTCATTATTAAACTAGGTAGAATAAACAATGTTGCACTAGGTATAAGAGTTACATCTTGATTCCCACAATTGTAAACCCATTGGTTATTTAATATTATACTTCTTTTCCTATAAAATAAATCTCCATTAGTACCGCTAACAATAGCAGGAACCGTTGATGGGTTTGTTGAAGATTGAGTTTGCTCAAGGCCTATGTGATACGCATTTGCTGTACCAGAATTTCCTATTCCAAAACATTTACCAAATTCATAAAAAAACTTTTGTGATTGATCAGAATTTGTTGAATAATTATACAAAAATATTTCATAATGTCTAAAATCTGGATCCCCATCAAAATTAAAATTAGTGGGATCTGCATCAACAACTGCTTGAGGGTATTTTATTTTTATAAAATTTCCTTCTTTTACACCAACAGTTGTATTAATTAATCCTTCTGTACCTAAAATTTCACAATCAAAAATATTAATATTTTTAATAGCTCCAGTTGAATCAAATCTTCTTAAAAATGTAATTCTATCACCAGGAACAAAAGAATATGATACAACATTTACTGTTGTACTAAATTGTTTATTATATTCAGAAATATTAGATACATCAATATATGCATATGATTCTAAATCATATACTGGTGTTACAATATTTAGCGATAATGGGCTTCTATAAGCACTATTGCTTATCCAAAATAATCTTTTATTATAAGTAGTATTGTTTGATCTTACAACTTGATAGTATATTGCCTCCAATGGAGGTCTATTTTTAATTTCTAAATATGTTTGCGGAAATTGTGTCCCATTATTTTTATACGTAGTAAAAGTAGATAATCTACTTGTTTGTGTACCAATAGTTCTTCCTTGCCCATCAAAATATTGCAACCCATATTGATAACCAGAATCCCAAGAATTTGCAAATTGAGTGTTATCAGGGTTATTTGTAGTAAAACTAATATATTTAACACCACTTGAATATAATGTAAAGTCATTTGTATTTGACATTGTTAATACATTGCCAACTAATGACACTTGAGTCCAGTTATTACCATTAGCAACCAAACCTGCTGATATAGAGGTAAGGATTGACAAAACAGTTTTTGGAGTGGTTAAATTTTGATATGTATATCCTATATTAGTGTAACTTGAATTTACTACGTTTACAACATATTGACCGACTGGATTATCTAATGTAGTAACATTTCCGTTTGTATTTATCCCCGTACCATACAAATATATTTTCAATATTTTACCAGTTGAACCACTATCTATTCCATTACAAGTAGCAAAAAATAACAACCCACAATAATCTTTAAAGAAATATATTGGTACTGGAATATCTAATGCAGAATTAGGAGTATATGCTAACAAATTCATATTTGTTTTATTATACCCTTCAGTTATTCCAGAATATAATAAAGTATTTCCATTTGCTAATTCAGCTGCATTTGCTTTTTGAGGAACATAATCTTGCAATTGACTAGATTCTATAACATCAATTTGGCCATAAATACTATCATTGTAAAAATTATATGTATATATGGCATTGTCAGGAATGGCATTATCTGCTTTATCTAACTGCTTTATTAAAAACCAATCAGATGTTATGTTATTATTATTTTCTCTAAAACTTAACTCAATTGCTTTTACATCTACACCTCCAGTTGATATGGAAATAGAAATTCTAGCATTTAAACTTAAATCAGGGTTAGTTAAAAATAATGTAGGTTGTTGAGGTAATGGAACTATACTTTTTGAACTCCATACAGATTTTTCATTATTGTCATAAACAAATCTGTAACAAAATTGGTACAATGAATTTCTTAAATTGTTTACAGTTACCAATGTATCATTTTCAAAAGTAACTTTAGGAGGCATAACTGGAGGAGCTTTTGCTATTAACAAATACTCTAATTTCCAAGATGTTCCATAATTTGAAATTATGTTTATACTTTTAGGTGGGTTTAATCCATCATTGAAGTACAAAATATCTCCTTCATTATCTCTATAAAATATATTAACTGATAATACTTTATATGAAGGATTAAAAGTTAAAATATCTATTCCGTCACTATCAGTTTTGCTTACTAAAACTTTAACAATATTATTATTACTTAAATCATAATATAAAATAGAATTATAACCATTACTATTCCATAAAAAATAATATGCCCTATTTCTTATTTTATCAGGGAAAAACCCAATAATTTTATTAGTTCCAGCAGGCAAAGTATATGGTAATAAAGTATTACCTAAAATATTAGACACTACTCTATCCTGACCAATACCCTCGGCATCTTTTGTAATATTTAATGCATCAATGTAATCTCCATTAGATATTCTATACTCAGCAATATCTAAATTCAATTTACCATTAAAAGGGTTATTTATAATCATTTATTATGCTTTTACGGTCATTCTTTGTGTATCTAAATTATTTTCATACGCTTGCATTAAATACAATGGTTTAAATTGAGCATTTGCTAATCTTCTTTGATTATAAAACTCTTGTTTTCTATCTCTTTTATCACCTAAGTTTCCTTTTCTTGTAGTTGGCAAATTTATAATATCTCTCCAAGCTAACCATGAAAGCATTGCTTCTCTAAATTGAATAGGGATAGAAAATGTTTCTTCTGGATTACCACTTGATAAATATTCTATCATTAAATAAGAATAATAAAAATATTGGTTAAGTAGCACTACACCATTAGAATCATCAATATTAAATTGACCTACAAATGGAGATCCACTAGGAAGCCCATAAATGTTATTAAAACCATATCCATCCCAATAATTAAACCACACCGGCAGGTCTGATTGATACCATGCTGCCAATGTATTATCTTGCGTTAATTCTAATCTATTAGGTTGTTGATCACCATAATAAGTCATTTTAGAGTTAAATTTCAATGGTATAATTTCACCTACTGAATTTAAAACACCAATTTTGGTATAACTGATATAGTCATTAGGCAATTGAGCTGTAAAATTAGTAGTATCAACTGGTACTTTAACTGTTCTTATTTTATAAAAAAAGTCAAGGCCTAATTTTTCCATACCTCTAACAGCTATATTGTATAGCTTTGTATATTTGTGTACCGATTGTTCACTTTCATCAATGTAATCATTAATTACTGAATCAAGGGTTATATAATTTCTAACTTGCGACATTTTTAATTATTTGATAAGTAAGCTAATATATCATTATGTCGGATCAGAAAATGCATTTCATTATTTACTATAATAGGCTCTCCTGCTCCTTTGATATGAAAAATAACATCATCTTTTTTGGCCTCAATTTTTATTTTAGCTGTCCCATTGCCAACTGAAATTACTTTTGCCTTACAATTTCTTTCTCTAAATCCTTCAGGCAATAATAACCCACCTTCTGTTATTTCTTCAGGTGCAAATGGTTTTACTAAAACAAAATCTCTAATTGGTTTCATATGTTTCTTTTTTAATTATCTACTCCATCATTGCTAGTATCAATTGGTCTTGATTTTTCAAAAGCCAATTGTCCTTTTATATATTCAATAATATGTGGGATATAATCATCTGGTACAACTAATGTTGAAGTTAAATCTGTTGAATCACCACCACTAATTAATCTTAATGTTGCTTTATAATTTGTTAATGGTATTGCACTTTTAACATAAATCTTTTTACCTTCTATCCAATAAAGTATTTTATTTTGAATTGGTCTTAATTGTTCTTGATAAGCAACTTGATTCATACTTAATGGCATAGCCGTTTGAGATGTTTTTTTATCACCTACAAATTGCAACATAGCTACACCTTCATTTCTTCCTAATGCATATGGTATAACTGGCAATGCAACACTATATGTAACAGAATCAACTGTTTCTGCATTAATAGTAATGTCCGTAAATGTTGTATAAAATGAATTATTTACATAAGCTATTCCGTCAATTTGAATATTATCTGTATAATTCTTCTTTGCAGCTAAACCAATAGCATCATTAAGCCATTGATTAACTAAATTATAAGTAATATTTGAATCATCGGATGGCTGTCCGTTATATATTTGTCGCAATACTCTTTCTATAAGCGCATTTCTAGTCATTACTGTCCTGTTTGTGTTATTTGATTAGCATATTGCTCTACCATGCCGTCTTGTAAATTTAATCCAATTAATTTTAATGCACGCGTAATAATTTCTAGCAAGTCAACATCATCCCATACTGGGTTTACACTTCCAGTTACAGGAGTTTGAGCTGGAGGTTGAACTTGTCCAGGAGGGGCATAAACCGGCCTACCACTTACAGTTGTATAAGCCCATACAATATCTGGTGCATTTTTAACATAAGTCAAAATAGCAGTTCCTAATGTTTTTGGATAAAATTGAAATTTATCAGGCTCTATTAAATAAATAGGATTAGTTGCAACAGGATCAATTTCGCTATTATAATAAGAATATAAACTATCTTGAGGTACAAATCTAATCCTTTTAAAATCAGTTGTAATTATCGCGTCCACTTGCAAATAATTAGCAGGATAAGGGGATTCCCCAGTTGAAGCATTAATAGTCAATGTAGCCTCTGTAATCAAAGGTGTTAATCTTTGTCTTATATTTTCATTTTGACTATAATTAATCCTAGCTTGCGGCCTCCCGTATTGGTATTGTTGAAACTCTCCTAATAAATAATCCTGGTAAGAAATCTGTGCTTGATTTATTACAAGATTAAAATCAGATGGTGTCAAATAACCATTTTGGGCTTTATTAACCGCAAATTGGCAAATACGATACATATCATTAACATTCATTGAAATAAGTTATACAACAAATATACGAAAAAGTAACAAAAAAGCCCCGTAATTTTTAGGCTACAGGGCTTCTTTTATTTAGAGGGGGAAGAACTACACTAATTTCTTTAATTGCTCTAAAAATGCCTTACATTCATCTTGAGGGTACATTGCGTATTCAACTAGATAATTTTCAGGTCTTTTATCCGATGGTATTTTACAAATAAAACCACCATCATTAGCCCAATAAGCAGAACCTTTTTTGCTATTAACATCAATTCTATTATCAATTAAAGCTTTTTTAATAATAAAAGCTACTTCAACTTCTTTAGAACCAGCACTTTCCATAAATTTATTAGGTTGTGCTTCAGCATACAATTCGTAATCATTTCTTAGTGCTTCGTTAGATTTAGGCATACCTAATTCATCTGTGAACAAAATACCAAGATAATTACAATGTTTACGCATTTCTTCATCAGTAGCTAATGATGCATATTTAATAGCTTTAACCTTAGCAACTCGTTTTTCTCTTTCTAATTCAGCTGTTCTTTGAGGATTCCATTGAAAGAAAGTGATTTTTCTAGTGCCCTTTTTGTTTGGATTGTCTAAATTAGCATTACATAGACTTAAAAACTCAAGTGCTTGCATGTCATAATCTGCTATTCTTAGCACTCTCCTATCAAATATTAAGCTTCTTCTGTTTTGCTCTACAAATGACTTTTCAAGGCCTTTTTGATCTTCTACCCAAATACTAGGATAACCTCTCAAAAGCCTAATTCTTTCCATTCTTTTCTTTTCTGGATTCCAAACATCATCAATACCTTCCATATGGTATTTACCATTCTTTTTGGTATCTGATAATTTGAAAATTTTATAAGTGACTCCTTCATTTGCAACAGAAGCTTCGCTCATTGCAACGGCTGCTTCTTCATGTTGTCTTACATCAGTAAATTCTCCTTGTTGAGATAAATTAAATTCGTTTATCCCTATTGCCTTTAACTTTGCCATAAAATGGTTTTTAAATGTTAAAATAGGTAGAGGCAATCAATAAAGTTGCCCCTACCATAATTATAAGTTCTAAATAACTAATTAGTTACCTTGAACGATGATGAATTGGTTTGCTGCACAAACACGAGTACCACGATAAGTGATCATCGCAATTTGATTAGTCATTGTACCATCTGTTGGATTAGGAGATCCACCACCATATTGCCATACACGAATACCATTACCAACTGTTCCACCTTGAGGTGGTTGTTGATACATAATAGTAATGTTCTTGTAAGCTTGAGCAGTTTTTGCATCCTTAGTTTCACCCATTGGATAGATTAAACCAAAATTACGGAAGTAATCAACATTTGGAGTTAAACCAGTTGTAACCTCAGTGTTAAATGCGGCATATTTCTTAACAGACAATAAATATCCATCAATAAAGATTTCTTGGAAACCATAAGCAACAGAAGCCTCTTTAGACTTTTCACCTTGTCCATAAACGAAAGCACCAGCTGGGTAAGCAGCAAAGATACCATCAGAGAAATCTTGTCTTTGGAAAATGTCAGTTAACCATGCAGATTGCTTAGCACAACCGTTAACGTCCATGATACGAGTAATTTCATGTAATTTAGCGATGTCTAATGTACCCGGAGTGTAACCAACAGTTTCACCGTCAGCAACTACTTTAGGGATAATACCTTCAGAACCAGTTGAATTGTTAATTGCTGAGTTATTTTGGACATTACCACGCATTAATTTAGCTTCCACATTGTTTTTGAAACGAACAAGAGTCTTATACATACCTTTGTAAGTAAACGCAGTTACGCCATTTTGTGCCATATCTGGAGATACAGGGAACTCATAGTATGTTTCAGCCATTTGCGCTAAGTCAGTGTTAGACCAACCATCACGAATTTCTGTTACATAGTTATCATATCTTTGATCCAATTGGATTAAAGGATTGATTGCTTGAGAAGCTTCACCAGCATCTGCATCACCACCAAATAATAAAACCTCACCTGCTAACAAACTAGTTGAACCAGCTGAAGCAAATCTTTGAGAAGTTTGTTTTGGAGCAACTGTAAAAGTCCATGCATATGGAGTAGAACTATTAATTGACAAGATAACCCCTTCAATGTTTGAAGAAGCCACACGCAAAGTTTCATTAACTCTTAAAGGAGTTTGAGTACCACTGTTAAAGTAAGCCTCTTGTCCTAAAGTTAGAGTAATAGTAGCACCAACGCCAGCAGCAACTGTGCCAGTATTTGTAACACCTGGCATTAATTTACCGCGGTTTTCAAACCAGAAGTAGTTTAAGTTTTTAACTTCTTCCATGCCGCTATGAGCAGCTAACCACCATGTAAAATCTTCATTGCCATACTTTTGAGTGTATTGCTTGTAGTACTGTGGTGTTAATAATTGTAGGTCAACCATAAGTTGCCTATTCTGGGTTTGCAACGAGATTGAACCTGGCTGCAAAATATTTGAGGTAGGTATTCCTGCCATGATATTTGTTTTTTGTTTTAAACGCCTCCTCCAAAGGCAATATCAAGTTACGTACTAAAGGCCCATTCAGCCATTCTTAGCCTTTCAGCTTCAACGCCATTTAAGTCTGGTTTCGCTCCTTGAGGAGTTGCGGTTTGGTTGATATTAATGTTTCCATTCTTCTTTAAATGAGCCAACAATCTTTGAGATGCTGCTTCATTTGCTATTTTAGAGAATATTTTTTCACGATTCTCTAACAGATATTTATCTGCCATTATTTGTTGAACATTTGGTTTACCGTCCTTGTTAAACCATCTGTTTTCAAAATAAGTATCAGTGTCAAAATCCTCCAATTGATTCTTCATTACCAATTTTTCATCTTCACCAACATTAAACGAAATCGGTATTTCAACATCCTCGTCTTTTACCGATACATTAAATCCGTTAAAGGATTGGAAATCAGAATTTAGCGTTTTTTCATATTCAGATCTAGCTTCTTGCATTATCTCAAATTCTGCTTGAGATTCAGCTTGTCTGCCAGATTCATTATAAATATCTGGTAATTGAATATCAGATTTATATTTTTCTAATTCTGGTCTTGAAAGCTTTGCTTCAATCATTAATCTTTTCTCAACATAATTAACTTGATTTTGCCAAGTTTTTACTTTTTCAGTATAATCTTCATCAGAATCATCAAACGTCTGTTCTGGCTTTAAAGGTACATAAAATTTTTCAAAAAATAAAAGATCAATTTCTTCCTGATCTAAATCTTTATGTTTATTTTTTATATTTTCCTTTATAATTTCTACAGCTAAATCAGGATTTAGTTCAGCTGTAGTTAATTTATCAAGTCTTTTTTGTTCATTTAAAACTTGATAAACATCATCTGCCTTACCTTCTCTAATAGCATCAAACAATGTTTTACTTACATCATCTTTAAATTCAAAAGAGGGTTGTTCTTTAAATTTTTTAAATTGATTTTCAGCATCTTCTACACTTTCAAACCCAAATCTTTCTTTTACAAATTGGTTTTGATCAAATGATGAATTAGATACTTGTTCATTTTGAGCCGATTGAGTACCATCTTGCGGCTCATTTGGTGCAGTAGGGGCTACTTCTACTGCTGGTTGTACTTGTGGTACATTTTCATCCGAAAACGGATTGTAACCTTCTGCCAGCTTAATTGGTGCTGACATGTCTGTATTCTCTGGCATAAATGCTGATTTGGTTTCTATTTTGTTTAAGCTGCTGTTGTTGTTGTTGTTGTTGGTGCAGCAGTCGTTGTAGTAGTTGTTGGTGCAGCTGTAGTAGTAGTAGTAGTAGTAGTAGTTCCAGAACCAATTACTATAGTTCCACTACCATTTATGGTAATAGGATATAAAACAGAATCATCTGTTAATAATTGTGCCCCATACCAACTTGTACCATCTCCATAAATAGGTTGTGTTAATCTACTATCGGCAAATAATACATTTGCAGATGTTAATGTACTTGTTGTTGCATAGACAATTTGAGTGCCTTGATCAACTCCTATAAGATTTGCCTGAAAGGCATCAGGGTATGTATTTTTAGACAATACATATGCTATTGAATTTGCCATTTTTTTTTATTTTTTTTTATTAAGGTGCTGCTGTTGTTGTTGTTGTTGTTGTAGAACCTTGTAATAGTAAATATTTACCAATAATGCCAAATTCCACAATTCCAGCAGTTGCAATAGATGAAACATCAGTTTTAGTGGATAAATTTACCCCTAATACTGTTACCCCATTAATAGGCACCTCTGGTGCAGGCAATAATTGCCCTGTAATTGAACCATCATCGTTTGTAGTACTAAAACTAACCGTTCCAGATGTACCTACAAATTGAACTACTGCTGAATCCCATCCAGATAAATCTTGATAGAAATTGTTATTAGCATTAAAAGATTCAGTTGCATCTACAACTGTACTAATTTTTGAGCTAAATTTCTGTAGTCTTATTAAAAGTTTACTTACCGTTGCCATTTTTATTTATTTTAAGTTTTTATTTATTGTTGTTGCATTTGTTGTTCCATCATCATTTGTTGCTCTTCTGGTGACATCTGTTCACCTTCTTGGCCTTGTTCTTGTCCCATACCTTGCTGTTGCATTTCAGCTTGTTGTTGCTGTTGCATTTGTTGCTGTTGCTGCATTAATGCTTGTTCTTGTTGTTGATTTTGAACAGTAATTGGAACTGTTACATTTTGTAACATACTCATAACTAATTGTTGCAATTCAGCCGGAACTGGTATATTTGCTTTTGCTAAATCAAAGACTCCTTGCAATATGATTTCTTTTTCTTTAGTTAATGATTTTTGTTGTTCTATAGCAGAATCAGCTTGCATTTTAGCTTGTATGCTTGCTTGTTGAGCTTCAGCGTTTTGTTGACTATTATTAGAAGCATTTTCTTGCTCTGTTTTAATATATCTCTTTTGAGCTTGTCTAAAATATAATTCACCCAATTCTACATTTTCTTTAGCCATTCTCATTGCTTTAAATGGATCTAAATATACTACAAATTGAGGATTTGATGCAATTGCATTGTTTATCATACCCTGCAAGTTTGCTAAATCATAATCAGTAGGTAACATTTTAATTGTTGCAAGAAAATTTCTATCTACAACATCTTGTTCATTCAATAAATTTCTATATCTTTTAGCACCATAAGTTACACTTTTATTTATTAAACATGCAACTTTTTTAGCTGTTTCTTCCATTACATATATATAAGCATCATACATATATTCAGTAGCATTATTAGCCAATTGCCTAGATGCTTGAATATTAGAAGCTGAAACTCTAGGTTGAGCAGCCTGACTCATTAAATTAGGATCTTCACCTAATTCATCTTTTAATACTTGATAATGAAATTGGTATAATTGAATTAACGCATTTAATTGAGGCGCAAATCCTGTATTAGCTAATTCTGTAATTGGAACAGGTATTCTATTTCCCTCGGCATCTCTACCACGATAATAAAGTTTACCTGTTTGTTCCCATATTCTTTGAACATCTAATGGTTTAACAGAATCGCCCAATCCTAAATCTAACTCTTGCATTGCATCAACATCTATAGCAGCACCTGCCGGCACCATCTTAGCTACCAACTGTTGAATTTTCAATCTTGATAAAATCATTTGTTCAATAGGCTCTTCAATTTTTTCAGGTACAGCTACATTACGCATGTCATAAGGATCATACATATAAAAGCTATAAGAAAATTCTGCATTACCTATTTCTTTTGGATCTTGTGGGCGAATCATATTCTTTTTAATATCCCACTTAATCATCTTTTGAGTAACTGGACAATATACACCTTCGTATATATTCCACTTTTTCTCTTCTAAATATTGTTGATTATCGTCTAATTTTTCAGGTTTGCCTTTTCTAATTATAGTGCTACCATTTTTCTTTGTTTTGGTAACAGTATATCCATCAGAATCTAATGTTTTAATTTCAAATTGCATTAAATCAATATTCCATTCATCATAAGGTCTTAACCAAGCAACATTCCAATCTTGCATCCACTTAATCTTATCTGTTAATTGGTATTCTTTTGATGATTGAGCTAAAGCAAAAATATCTTCTTCACTTAAACTACCGCCATTTGCTTTACCATATCTTGCTCTTATTTCACTAATCTTCATTGATAAAATATGACCTCTATAAGTAGTATCTCTAAAATCAGGAAAATCAGAATAAGAATAAATTGCATTTTCTGGACGAATCCATTGAACATGGACTTCACCTTCTTCATCCATCCAAGTATAAGTACATACTAATCCAACCTCTGCTGAATCGTGTAGCAACCTTTGCTTTAAAACATCATTCCATCCATTAGCCTCAAAAACATTATTACAAGTAATGCTATATAATATTTCTTCTGGTAAATGATTAAACTCCATAATCCATTGATCTAATTCATCTTTATCTTCAGCTATAAATTGATCTTTGGGTATAATTGGAACGCCAGATGCTTGTTGTAAATAAGCAAGTGTTTCTTTATTTTGATACATATACTCAGCTTCATCTGCTGCTCTTTGTTTCATCATTGATGAAGTTGTATCTGTTGCCGTAACTGTAACTTTTTCTTTTCTACTCATCCATGATCCAACTAATCTTGCAACAATTGTATTACCAATAATAATTGATTTCCAATTAATATTTACAAAGTTAGCTTTACTATTCATTTCCAAACGATCCATAAACACACTCATGTCTATTTTACCATTTGCTATTTGTCTATTTTTTCTAAATCTATTATTTCTTAACCAAAAATAAGTTTGGTTTCCGTAAATTGTAGAATAGATGCTTTGTGCAACATTTTTACCATATGTAAAATCTTTTTTAGATGCTACATCTGTAGTGATTTGAAACTTTTTTAAAGCTTGGCCATCACTATTTGCTGCCGATATTGATAAAGGACTATCTGCCAATTTGATTGTATTTTATTGTCAAATATACTAAATATTAAGAATTTAGTAAAATTTTTAATTAATTGAACATTGGAACATAACTTTTAACAAGTGGTTCTCTTTTAATTTGCTTCTGAATTGGCTCCATTAAACAAACAATTAACATTAAAAATGATACCGTAATGTCATAATCTGTTCTATTATTTGGATCAAATTTTTTAGCATCTTCAAGTAGATTTTCAAAATCTATAGAATCTATGTGAGATTCAAAATACATAATTCCCACATCAGCTTGTTTTGTTAAACTAAACGGAGTTGTAGGGAATCCTTTGTGCCTATCTGCTGTTTCTCTTTTAGATGGATCTATGGTTGAAATTGGGTATGAACCAAGATAACCAACTCTACCTCTATCTCTGAAATAGGATAAATAATCATCACTATTATGCTCGTACCATGCTTGATAACCGTAAAATTCAGCAGCTAAAAGCACTTGTTCATGCAATGTTTCTTTAACTTGTGGCCTACCGTATAGATGACCTATAGCCTTACCGGTTTGCTCTGGATTTAATAAATCATACCTTCTACCTATCCAAGCTGAAGCTTTTGATCCATATTTACCCCCCTGACTATTACTATAGCCGTCAATTGCTATTGCACCATCTGAAACTCTTCCTGGCTTTCTAGTTTTTACATCAAATGTGTGTTTATTTTCTTCTCCAGGATTTGGGAATTGTGTAATTACCCAATGAAAATCCTCTTCTTTATCATTAATATTTCTCCACCTAACTATTTGATCTATATCTCTATAGAACATAATGTGCCTTTTTAAAACAGGGTTTTCTTTTAAATATTGCTCTCTAGCCCCAATATTAATTACATTAAATATACACTTGTCAGAATCTGTGCTAAATGCCTCATCTATAGTTAATGGTTCTTTTCTAACACGAGCAGATAGGGCTCTTGAGTTATTCTTAACTGTTTCCCTATCAGCTAAAATCATATCTAAAGTCTTATTTTCATCAGGGAAACCAAAGTCATCAAAGTTTCTTGTACGTTTTGCAGACATGAAAAATCTATAAAGTCCACTTGATGTTGTACCGTTTTCTTGTCTTTTATCTTGATTACTTTCCTCCCATAATAATTTAAAAGCATCTTGAACACCATCTTTTTCGGTAGTTAATTTCTCTACTGTTGTGGTATATAAGGCTTTACCAATAATTTTACCCTCATCATCTAGCAAACAATAACGCACAACCTCGTGCCTATCATAGACATTTACTTCTGTTGTCTTACCACACTCGTCAGCAACATATCTATGTAATTTTTGTCCATCATAAGCAACTGTATCTGCTGATTGATGGTCAATTATTGATCCTAATTCATCTTTATCTACGCTATCCTCTGCTTTTCTACCTCTTACATTCGTTTTTTGGAATCTCATTTCAGTCTTAGGATTAACACCCAAAGACATATCATATTCTGGTCTAAAAAACTTAGGAAGCCTTCTAAATGGATTTACCACAGTTTTAGCAAAGAATTTTTTAGCATCAGATCCAGTTTTAGACTGAATCCCACCGTTTGTCATCTTAGTTCTAGTAATATATTCGGAAACAAATAACCCAGCAACAAATGACTTACCAAAACGCCTTTTAGTTACTTCTAGCATCCCCATACATAATGTATCTTGGATGCAATAGTCCATAAAATAAAATTTTTCTAAGTCTGGCATCCTAAATTTAGGATAACCAATATCTATGGGCCACCATTGTAAATATAGATAATGCAAACCAGTTAAAAATGTAGGAGTACCATTATTCATATACCAAAATCCATTTAATCTTCTATCCCACTCTTGTTTTTTATAATCTTCTAATCTTTCGTCATAAAACTCTGTTTCATCATCTTTTTTCTTTTTATCAAATTCATCCCACTTCTTCATTGTATCTTGGTACCAATCTGGTAACATTATTCTTTTCCAATATTGTTCTGACTCAATTTCAGATCTTTTATATACTCCCCTAAATTCTACTTGTTTTGTAATTATATTAAATACATATCCTTCAGGAGGTAAATTGCAAAGCAACCCCTGTATATTTACGACACTACCACCTTCAATTTTATCGTACATAATTAATATCTTTTACCAGCTAATTCACCAACGGCATCAGCCATATTCTCTGGTGAAAATGGTTTTTTAACTTGAGCAGTTTCTTTTTTTTCTTCTTTTAAATCCACACCTATTCCTGCAATAACGCCAAGTGATTTAATTGCAGTTGATACCCCTTCTGCATCTGTCCAAATTTTTTGCAATCTATCAAATGTCTTATCTTTTGGATCTTCTATCATTGTGCTAGTTAATTTGTTATCATTTAACAAATCAGCCATTTCATTAGCTTTCCTTTGTAAGCTATAATATAATTTACCAACCCCATCTTGCTCATAATAATTATTTTTACTTTGCAAAAATGCTATTTGTTTCTCTAAATCTTTTATTTTAGCCTCTAATTCTGTTGACATTAAATTAATTTTTTAGCATCTGAAGTATTATAACCAACCAATAATTCGCCATTTTTAACTTTATTAGTAAATTCATGCTCAATTGAAATTACCTCATTTCTATCATTACCTTCTGGATAATATCTTAATCTTATAATTTTACCCTCAGTGCCATCGTCATCTTGATAAATAATCTCGTAATCGCTAGATATTACTGTTCCAACTACATTCCCTTCTAATTCTCCACTTGTAACATAAATTTTATTTTTAACCAATGCCGGCTCAACCCCCTCTAAAAAACCAGTATATGGTTCAAATATCCTTAAACCCGTAATAAAATTATTTAAAGCGTTCCACGTGGAACCTTTTTTATCTCTCCACATAAAACACTCTTCAATTGGTATTGAAAAATATTGCATATCAGAAGATGCTTCTGCTGTAGGTCTTTGGTAATTAAAAATCTTATAAGTATCATGAGTAGCATTATGATGTATTAAAATTTCAGAACCAACTGGTATGTCTTTGGCATTTACCACTTCCGCATTAACAGGCTTAACATAACGCATATTAAAATTATCATATACCCTTTCTAACTTAATCTTTGTGCCATCCTTAAATGTATGGCTATTTTTACTTTCTAAATCAACCTTAATGATTACTCTATTACTTGGAGCTTTCAATTTCATAATTTAATTAATTTAATTCAAAGGTAATGATTTTATTAACTTAATCAATTTTAAATAAACATAAAAATAGATTATATTTGTACTGCCAAAAAAATATTATATAACAATTAAAACAAAAACAAAATGGCAAACATTTTCGCAGTAACGGTTTTACAAAGAAACCAATACGCAACAGCAACATCAGGTGGTGTAGTATGCGCTATCCCATCTCAAGGTATTGTAGTTGTTCCTTACACAGGTGCAAACCCTGTTAATGGAGCTACTGCTAACTCTGTAATTACTCTTCCTCCAACTGGTTTAAACCAAAGAAGCGTACAATTAATTGTAACTTCTACAATTAACCAAGTTCTTACAGCAGCAAATGCTTAGTAAATTAGCCCCGAAAAGGGGCTTTTTTATTTTCTTTATAAACCGATTTAAGGTTTTTATAAATTCTTTCAGCATCATCAATAGTTTTACCAGCACCCGCTGCTAATGCTACAGATAATCTTCTTAATTTTTTTGCGGCTTTGTTATTCATAATTTAATTTTACCTCCCCTGACCTCTATAATCTTTGGGTTTTGGAGAGTGCTTGTTATAAGTTTTTTTTGCACTACCAGTCTTTCTTTTACCAAAAGTAATTTTTCTGGAGTCTGATTTTACTTTAGCCATTTTATTCGTTATTTAGGATTAATTGGTACGAATATAAGCCATTTTCTAAATATTTTTTATTCAAAATATGACTTCCGAACCTTTCTTTCCTAAAATCTCTTAATCCGGCTGAAACAGAAGCTTCTGGAATATTGGTTATATGGGATATTTCACTCAAAGTTCTATATACCCTATCACTCATTAAGTCTTTTAATTTCAAGTGGTTTTTGGCTAACCTTTTACCATCTCGCTCATGTATGTAATCAGATCCGTCAAATACTAATTCTTGTTGCATAGCATTATTTTTTGTTTTTAAAATAATCTAAATTTAATTGTCCACCATCCATGTAATTTGGGTGTACGAGTATGTCATCATCGTAAAAGTTTCTGACCATACCACTGTCGTATAATATGACTTTCCAAACAGTGTTGGTTTGGCTTCCGTAGTCAATCCAGGCAATTGCTTTTCCATATCCTAATGGTGTTTCAACGTCAATAATAGTTGTTAATTCGTGAATATACATTATAATAAGTTTTCATCTTTTGAACTTGATAATAACTGAATACTTGTTACTCTTGAATGTAATTGAGCAACGGTTTCCTTAGTTTTATCGTTTAAATAAGTTTTAGCTTCTGGCTTTCCTTCCATGTAAATCAAAGTCCCTTTTTTAAGATAGTTTGATACATTTAATTTGTCCGTCCAATAAGCGCAAGACACCCATGTAGTTTTATCTACATCTTCGCCTTGTTGATTTTTAAATTTTTCACTGTAAGCCATTGAGAAATTAATCACTGTTTTACCATTCACTGTGTTTACTATTGCATCTTGTCCTAATCTTCCGATTACGCTAATTCTAATCATTGTTTTTTGTTTTTATTATTATTAAAATATTACTTCTTCTCCATTTTCATCTTTGTATGGAAGCCATGATTGATTTGCTTCTTGTCTTTTCCAAAAATCCATTTTTTTAGTGTTTAATAATTCTTGTAAAATATCTCTACCTTCTACAAAAAATCTTCTTCTATCCCATACATAATCAAGCATCATAAATCCTTTTCTACCAACACTCTTTTTCTTAATTTTCTTTGAATGAAATTCTGCTAAAGGATTACTTGGATCTGTTTGTGCAAATGGTCTATGATAAACTAATATATTGTCCATTTTATTTGACCACATGGCACCATCGTTAACATCAAATACATCAGGACATTTATAATTACCGGATCTATCTCTTTCCATTAATTTAGGATGTGCAATAATCCAAAAATAAACATCATTTTTTCTAGCAAATCTTGAAAAGTCTGCTAATAATGTTTCAAGGTATTTATCTGTTCTACCACCATAACCCTTATAATCATTTGTCATCTGGTTAAATGGATCTATACAACAAAAATCAACTTTTTCTTGAACTATTAATTCTAAAAATTTTTCTTTGATATATTGCGGTGTTGGTGATAACATTTCAGCACTAATGTAAAAAATATGCTTAGATACAAAATCATATGCTGCTTCATAAATATCATCGGAAGGTCTATTAGGATTATATGGCGTACACTCACAACCTAAAAGCATTTCAACATAATCGTGGAAATATTCTTCAGCTGGTACATCCTCTGGTGAAAATGTAGCAACCTTCTCTCCAAACATAACCATTCTCATAAGTAATTGAGCTTTCTGCCATGCTGTTTTACCGTAGTTACCAATACCGGTAAGTAATGTAATTTCACCTCTTTTTGGTTTAAAAAGATAATCTAATTGCTGTATTCCAAATCCTAAAACTTTATCAAATCCCTTCTGATTGATATACAATGCTCTATCTTTTACATCAATTCCATATACCACATCTTCAACTCTGTAACTCTCTCCAAATTCTTCTGTAAATTCTTTTTTAACATCAATTTCGTAATTAGTAGTTTTACTTACAAGTTTCTCTTTTTGTATTGACGCAGTACCAAAATTGTTTTTATTTGCCCTATATCCACTCTTAACAGCACTCCTCATTTCAGACATTGTAAAATCATTGCTAACAGTGTATTCTGTAGATATTAAACCTAATGCTGATTCTTCTCCAATACCAAATCTACAACAAGCAGATGCTAATTTAAAAATATATGTATTTCTTTCTCCAGTTACAAAAGCATCATTTTTGTTAGTTAACCATTTTAAAATTCTACGAAAATTTTCATTATCATCTAAATTTTCCGTTTCAGATACTACTACTTTTTCAACCTTCTTTGCCTTTGTAAATACTTCAGCATTTTCGTTTATGTAAATATCTGGATCAAAACTTTCGTAACAAACCCTGCTTACATTTATCCCACTTCTATCAATTTCAGGAAAAATATCCTGTAAAGATTGAAAATGTTCTCTATGTTTTTTACCATCAGCAACTTTAACCAAAGCTTTTAATCCATTACCGGAAGGACTTACCCAACAAGAATAGATAAAACTATTAGAAATGATTTCGGTTTGCTTATCCCTTAAATCAGAAATATCATCAAAATCAAGAACAATAAACCCACTATGTTGAATAAGTTGTTCATCTTTCCTGTCTTGGCGAAATTTACCACTAAAGCAAATTGATGGTAGGTTAAGTTTAAGCTTATTTGCTTTTTCCTTGTCCAAAGCCAATCTAATATCCAAAACTAGTTGCTTACTTGCACCTAATTTAATCCTTTCAAGAGCCTTTTCTACAGTTATAAAATGAGGCTCTTTGCTAAAAATGTTTTTAAAAATTGTTATCATTATTCAGAAATTGGTTTATAAGCCCTTCTAGCGGCCTCTAATTGTTGTTGATAAGGGTTATTACTATTTTGCTGAGAAAGTGTCTTATTTGGCTTATTTACAGCCTCTAGCACCCATCTACGTATTGTTAGGTAATCCGATTTTGTAGTATAAGACTTTTCAATCTTATATGATGATAAAAATTCATAAGCTTTATCAATCGTGTCTTTACCAAATTCAGAAACAAGCTTTTGGTTCTCATTTTCAGTTAAAGAAATATTATCCTTAAACTTTAGTTTAATTTCTTTTACTTTACTTTCTTTTACTTTACTTTGCGGCATTTCTGGAGCAGAAACTCCGTCAGTTACCGTATTAACAGAAGCAAATTTACCGTTTACGCGGAGTTGTTTCTTACTTTTATCTTTATTTGTTCCTCTTTTTTCATATACTGGTTTTAATCTTTCATCAAGTGATTCTGAGTTAATAAAGTCGTTATTATTAAATAACATATCCAGTTTGATGCAGTAATCCACCACATCCCGTATTTCTGTAGCAGAAACTCCAAAGTCACCAGCCATTAATTCAAATTCTACATCTGAATATTCAAATACATTACCATCAATACCGGTTAAATATTCTAAAGTCATTGACCAAATAGCATAACCTATAGGCCCAAACTTTGTACGAATGGCTTTAACCTTTCTATGGTTTCTCATATCCCTATCATGAGGGAAGTAATCGCAATAATTCTTTTTAGGGCGAGCCATTGTGTTATAATTAATCGTTAATTAAATCGGTTTTCAAAGCTTCGTTAATACGAGCTATTTCTGCATCTGTAAATAATAATTTACCCTGCATCTTGCGAGATAATTCCGATTCTGGTATCTTTGCGTTTAATGATAGCCACCTTTGTGTACGGCCATCTAAAGCTTCTTTTATTTTCTCATGAAGCTTTAATTCTGTTTTGATTTCCATAAATTTGTTTTGATTATTGGATGACAAAAATAGTCTTATTTTTTATATTCCCAAATATTTTTAACTTTTTTTTAAAATAATTTTGTGATTTAATTAAATTAATTATCTTTGTTGAAATAATTGTTATGGAAACTGGACAAACCAAGGTAATAAATATAAATTTTGTTTATTACAAAATAGAAAAAGTTACAAAAGATAAGTATCTAATAGAGTCTAAAAAAAATAATAAAGTAGCGTATATTGATAAATTAACCTTAAATGATTTATTAAAAGAAAAGTTATCACCTGAAAAATTAAAATGGTATTAATGGAAAATAGAGAATTAATATACGATATTGCTAGAAGGTTAGATATGATAATTGAAGTATGGAAGAAAGGAAAGTATATTGGTAAATATAGATTTATAAATGGAGTATTGCATAAACTAAAAGAATAATGGAAGGCTATCAAGCTAAAGCAATTAAGTTGTATTTAAATTTTTTTTTAAAAGATAAAGTAACTGATTTTGAAAATAGAATTATTAAAGCCAAAAGTAGTGCTATATCATATGTCCAAAAAGAAATTGAATTAAAAAGTAATAACCCAGAAGATTTGTTTTATTGGTGTAATGTAAAAAACGCACTTGAAAAAATATGAGAAACTCAACAATAATAGTTAAGAAAAAGCGTTGTATAAATTGTGGTAACATTGATTATCATTTTTCAAAAAAAATGTGTAAACAATGCGCTACCATAGCTTCTACGCAAAAGCGAATGGTTGAATTTGAAGATGATTCTGAAAGTTTTAATAATTTAGTTCAAGACTTGGATCATGTATTTAGCCAATACATTAGAAATAAACATGCCGATAAAAGCGGTGTAGTTGAATGTTATACATGTGCAGGCAAACATACAATTGCAGAAATACAGTGTGGCCATTTTATGGGTAGATCTAACTTAGGAACCAGGTGGATGGAATCTAATTGTAAGCCACAATGTATGGAATGTAATTACTTTAAAACCGGCAACATAGAAGAATTTGAGAATAAGTTACATGATGAAAATGGTGCATTGGTGGAATATTTAAGAGAAACTGCTAGGCAACCGGTAAGGCCAACTAGAGAAGAATTAAAAGCCTTAATTTTAGAATATAGAGCAAAGCTTAATTTAGTAAAAAAGAAGTTTATAAATATTGGTTGACGGTTTTTTATAGTAAATATCCCTCCTGTATTTCTATACTGGGAGGTTTTTTATCAATCAATAAATAAGTCAAAATATGGGTTTTTTGATTGATAAATTCAAACATGTGTCAAAATTATAAACTTTTGATGCATTAAAATTATAAAAACTTGTCATAAATGTCACAATTTTAGGCAGATTTGTGACTTATAAGATACTTTATGGGCGCAAAGTAAAATATATAGGCGCAAATGTTACTTTTATATATAAATATGTAACAAAGTAAAGGTAAAGCTTGACCAAACTTTACACAAAGTAAAGCTAAGACTTTACTAATCAGGTAGTAATACTACGCTATTAGCAAAAAATGTAAACTCTGCAAGTTTTGATAGTGTTCACATTTTTAAGCTGTTTACGGAAACGTGAAAGGGTAAATAAGGTGAATAAAAAGCCCCTCGTAGAAACGAAGGGCGAGATTAAACCGTTAACACTTGCTATATGCAGCACAAATATACAAAATTTAATTAAATTTATTTTTTTAATTAAATTAATTAAATTAATTTTACAAAAAATATATAAAATGGCAAGAAAAATAGATCCAGAATCAGTTTCAAGCAAAGTAGCTGAATTAGCATTAGGAGAACATTTACGTTTTGAAAACCCATATACCTCAGTAATGGTAATGGTTTCAAATTTAAAAAAGAAAGAAGCCCACAAAGACAAGTTGTTTAAGATTAAATACGTAGATGGTATTACCACCGTATCTAGAGTAAAATAAAAACCAACACATATGCACATCCAAACCGTTAACTACACTAGAACATTTAATTTAGGCAATTATTCTTCTGAAAAAATTGGCGTTGAATTTTCCCTTAATGAAGGAGATTCGGCTAATGCAGCTTTAGACACTGCTAGGGAATTGGTAGAAGAATATCACAAACAAAGCGTGGTTAGATTAAAAAATCTAGGGTATTTTTATGATGAACAAATTTCTGAAGAAGTAATACCTACTCAATCAAAAAAATCATTAGTTGAAAAAACTAAAGACTTTATTAATTCATGTAAGACAAAAAATGAATTAAAAGCCTGGGAATTGATGAGTAAAAGCAATCCGGAGTTACTAGAACACTATAATAATAAATTTAAAACACTGTAATTATGCAATGGAATGACACACACATCAGAGCAAGCTCTGTAGGGTATTTAATGACCGAACCCGTAACAAAGGCTGATAAAGAAGCCGGATTGTTATCTAAAACAGCTCAAAAACATTTATTAGATGTCTATATAGCTGAAAAATATGGCCGTAAAAAAGACATACAAACCAAGCAAATGAAAAAAGGTGTAGAGGTAGAGCAAGAATCAATTGATTTGCTTTCTATGTACCTAAAGATGCCATTTAATAAAAATGAACAAAGGTTTACTAATGATTTTATTTCTGGCT
>Ga0315293_10000369_pt1 | contig 41116 bp, 30 predicted proteins | sample YL17G13_20_MG_FD_203071 | JGI IMG/M metagenome (GOLD analysis project Ga0315293, IMG submission 203071) | Sediment microbial communities from Yellowstone Lake, YNP, Wyoming, USA - YL17G13_20 | ecosystem: Environmental > Aquatic > Freshwater > Lake > Sediment | place: USA: Wyoming | collected... | reverse complement strand
TAGCCAGAACTGGTACAGGACCACCGGCGACGCGAGGAAGATCCCAGCCAGCAGTGCCACCTTCATGTAGAGCATGAAGGGATCCACGAGACCGGTGAACGCGAGCTTCTCACCCGGGGGAAGGAACCGGGTGATCGGCACCGAGAGCCACTCGAAGATCGGCGGAGCCCAGTACCAGCACAGCAAGAACCCGACGAAGATCGCGGCAATCGACCACGCCAGCCGTCGCCGGAGCTCTTCCAGGTGCTCCAGCAGCGTCATCCTGTTGAGCTCTTCTCCGGCCTCCCCGGAGCGCTGCCAGGTTTCGCCCATCGTCTACTTGGGCTCCGTGGCCTGTGGCCGGCTCTCCTCGGCGGGCGCGGACGGCTCTGCGAGGGAGACCGGCTTGGTGGCGTCCTCGACTTCGCGTCTGGCGGCCCGCAGCTCGTCGGCCGCCACCTCTTCCTCGAGCGACCTCTGGAGGTCGTTCGAGGCGCGACGAAACTCGCCCATCGCCTTCCCCAGGCTCTTTCCGATGTCGGGGAGCTTGCGCGGCCCGAACAACAGCAGCGCAACGACGAAGATGAGCAAGAGCTCCGGAAGACCGATCGACCCGAACATACCGCCCCCCGTGGCGCGGTGCCACATCCAGCGCCGCAAGTATAGTGTGGTAGAGTCACGATCCCAAGGGGGTGGGATGAGGGCCGTCAGAAGCGTTCTCCTGGCGTCGGTGGTCATCGGGGCGGGGGCCCTTGCGGGCGCGGTCGCAGGTGAGGGCACGCGCGCCGAGTTCTCCAGGTCAGACAAGTTCATGACCCGGTACACCGAGCTCCTTCGCCTCGTGATCGACAACGCGCCCCTGAAGGCCTCCCCCGACGACCTCGTCTATTCCAGCATCGACGGCATGCTGGCGCTCCTCGACCCGCACACCAACTTCCTGCGCCCGGATGCGTACGCCCACATGCGCGAACGCCAGCAGGGCGCGTTCCACGGCATCGGCGTCATCATCTCGCTGCGCGGGGGGAGGATCACCGTGATCACCCCGATCGAGGGGACCCCTGCCGCCCGCGTCGGCCTGCGCGCCGGCGACATCATCGAGTCCGTGGACGGCCAGCCCACCGAAGGCATGGACATCGATGACGCAGCCCGCAAGCTGCGCGGGCCAGAGGGCTCATCGGTGAAGATTACCGTGGGCCGGCCCGGGTTGGCAGAACCGCTGGAGCTGACCATCCAGCGCGCCCGTGTCCCGGCCGAATCGTTGCGCTACGCCTTTGTGATCGGCAAGGACACCGCCTACATTCGCATCACCGACTTCATCCGCTCGACCGGCGACGAGGTGCGGCGGGCGATCGAGCGCCTGCAGGCCGAGGGCGCCACCCGCCTGCTCCTCGACCTGCGCGACAACCCGGGCGGCATCGTGGACTCCGCAGTGGCCACCTCTGGCCTGATGCTCGAAGGCGGCCAGGAGGTCTTCTCGACCAAGGGCCGCACCGCCGACTCCTTCCAGGACTACCGCGCGTCCCGCGATGGGTTGCACTTCCAGGGGCCGGTCGTGGTGCTGGTCAACCGCAGGTCGGCTTCGGCCGCCGAGATCGTCGCCGGGGCGCTCCAGGACCACGACCGCGGTCTGGTGGTGGGCGAGACCACCTTCGGCAAAGGAGTGGTACAGACCATCTACCCCGTGCGCGACGCGGGCCTGGCTCTCACGACCGCCAAGTACTACACCCCCTCCGGGCGCTGCATCCAGCGGGACTTCGACTCCTTCTTCGACTACGTCCACCCACGAGAGCAGAATGACCTCGCCCCCATCGCGCCCGGCGAGGTCCAGTCCCCCGCGGTGCCACGGCCCACCCCTTCGGCTGACACCCGCGTCTACTTCACCGACTCCGGCCGCAAGGTGTACGGAGGCGGTGGCATCACTCCCGACCATGACGTGCGCGAGGGGGAGTACTCGGAGCGCGTCGCACGCCTGCTCGGGAACTCGGCGTTCTTCCAGTTCGCCGTCGCCTATCTCGCCGACAAGCCGGAAAAGGCAACGGCGGCCCGGGCGTTCGAGGTGGACGACGACGTCATCAAGGCCTTCCGCACCCGCGTCGTGGCCGACAAGTGGCTGACGCCGGAAGAGATCGACACCGCGCTCGCCAATCCGACGGACCGCCGGGACATCGAGATCGCACTCCGGTCCGAGGTCCTCAACGCCGGCGTGTCCCTCACCGCGGGTTACCAGGTATTCATCGGGTCCGACGAGCAGGTGCAGGCGGCCCTCAAGTACTTCGACGAGGCCGCCAAGCTGCAGGCCCGCGCCCGCCCCGGCGGTGTTTCCGTGCAGGCGGCGGCCCGCGCCGACACGCCGCCACGCCCGTAGACCCTCTCTCGGCGAATGCCGGGTGAGGTACCCTGCCCCCACCCAGGGCGGCCTCGCGCCGCAGGGTGAAAACCGCCGGGAGGCCGCCGTGAGAACCATCATCGAGCCGTTTCGCATCAAGGTCGTCGAGCCCATCCGCATGACCAGCCGCGAGGAGCGCGCGGCGCTGATCCGGGAGGCCGGCTACAACCCCTTCCGGCTCAAGGCGGAGCACGTGCTCATCGACCTCCTGACCGACTCCGGCACCGGCGCCATGAGCACCCACCAGTGGGCGGGCGTCATGGAGGGGGACGAGTCCTACGCCGGGGCGCGCAGCTTTTTCCGCTTCGAGAAGGCGGTGCAGGGGATCTTCGGCCACACGCACGTGATCCCTACCCACCAGGGGCGCGCCAGCGAGCGGCTGCTGTGCCATGCGGTCGTCAAGCCCGGGGACGTGGTCCCGGGCAACACTCATTTCGACACCACCCGCGCCAACATCGAGGACGCCGGCGCAGAAGCGCGCGACCTGGTCATTGCCGAGGGGCTCGATCCCGAGCTCGAGCACCCGTTCAAGGGCAACATCGACGTCGGCGCCCTCGAGCGCTGCATCGAGAAGGCCGGAAGCAAGCGGGTACCGTTCGTGCTGATCACGGTCACCAACAACTCGGGGGGCGGCCAACCGGTATCCATGGCCAATTTGAGGGACGCCCGTGCGGTGTGCGACCGCTTCGGCGTGCCGCTGCTGCTCGACGCCGCCCGCTTCGCCGAGAACGCCTACTTCATCAAGATGCGCGAGGACGGCTACCGGGACAAGACCCCGCGCGCGATCGCCCGCGAGATGTTCGCGCTGTCCGACGGCGCGGTCATGAGCATGAAGAAGGACGCCTTCGGCAACATCGGCGGGGTGATCTCGATCAACTCCGACGAGTGGGCCGAGAAGATCCGCACGGCGCTCATCCTGACCGAGGGGTTCATCACCTACGGCGGTCTTGCGGGCCGCGACCTCGAGGCGCTCGCGATCGGGATCGAAGAGATCCTCGACGAGGAGTACCTCAAGTACAGGATCGCCTCGACCGCGTACGTCGGCAACCACCTCGCTCAGGCCGGTGTGCCGCTCCTGAAGCCCATCGGCGGCCACGCGGTCTACATCAACGGCCGCAGGTTCTGCGACCACATCCCGGACGAGCAGCTACCCGGGTGGGCTCTGTCGGTCGCGCTCTACGAGCACGTCGGCGTGCGAGCGTGCGAGATCGGCAACGTCATGTTCGGCAGCCAGGACCCGAAGAGCGGTGTGTGGACGTGGCCCGCGCTCGACCTGGTGCGCCTCGCGATCCCCCGCCGCGTCTACACCCAGAGCCATATGGACTACGTCGTCGAGGGGATCACCGAGCTGTACCAGCACCGCCGCGAAATCCGAGGCCTCAAGTTCGTCCACCGCCCTGCGGTCCTCCCCCACTTCACCGCCACGTTCGAGATGGTTTAGAGGTCGGGAACCGGAACTGGGGTCTCGGGGCGCGAGCCGATCATGGCTTGACCTCGTACTTCGCGAGCAACGCCTGGAATCGCGGGTCCGACCGCAGCGGGTCCCACTTGGGTTCCAGGCGGAGCACATGGGGCGTGAACTCTCCGCTCCCCGCTAACAGGTATTCCAGTTGGGCGATCGCCTCGCCGGACTGGCCGACCATCGTGTAGACCACGGCCAGATCCTCGACACGCCTGAGCGCTCGCCAGGCGTCTTTCGACGGTGGCATGAGGTCGCAGCCCAGCCTTGCTTCTCGCACTGCGTCGTCGCGTCGGCCCAGCGCCGCGTAGGCGATCCCCAGTGAACTGTGGAACCGGGAGTCGTCGGGGTCCTGCTTGACCTTCTGCTCGAGCTCGAGGCGGGCGGCTTCAAATGAGCCACGCCCGAGGTCCTGCTTCCCCGCTAGCATCTGAACCTCTCCACGAAGCAATGAGGCGGGGCAATACCACCACGCGTTCTCCCGAGCGACGGGCTTCCACACCTCGAGCTGCCGCACTGCCTTCGAGTAGTCGCGGCGCATCAGGGCAACCCTTTGCTCCAGCCAAGCAAGGTGCGCTTCGTCGTGCAGCCCGGCAACCGTCCTGGCCTCGTCCACGATCGCCTGCGCCTTTTCGACGTCGCCACGCCACGCAATTTGGAGCGACGCCTTGTCACCGTAGGCGTCACCGCTCTGAGGGTTCAGGGCAATCGCCAGCCCAAGCGCACGGTCCGCGTCGGCGTAGCGTCGGGCGAGCAAATAGGTACCACCGGCGCTATAGAGTTGCTGCGCATTCTTCGGGTCAAGCTCGAGCGCCTTGGCAGTCTCTTCCGCCGCCTGACCCCACTTCCCCTGACGGCGGTGGACGGCGCAGATCCCGAAGAGGGCGTCGCTGTTGTTGGGCTGGATCTTGAGAGCCGCAGAGAACTCGTTAAGCGCTCGCGGGTAATCGAGCAAGCCCAGGTAGAAGTACCAACCGAGCGCGGTGTGGGTTTCCGCGAGGTCGGGTCGGAGTTCGACCGCACGGTCGGCTGCTTCCTTTGCTTTGGCAAGTCGCTCCTGACTCCGGTCGATGTAAAACCAGTACATTGAGACGTGGCTCGTGGCGAGCCCCGCAAGGGCCTGCGCGAAGCGGGGGTCGCGATTGACCGCCGCCTGGTACATCCGCATTGCCCCCTCGCGATGGGGGCTATCCTGGACACCCTTGGCCAGCTCCTGCCCGCGGAGGTACAGGTCGTACGCCTCCAGGTCGTTGGTCGAGATCTCTTTCAGTGCGGTTCGCTCACGCGGAAGGAGGGCGACGCCCATTACCTTGACCGCGCTCTCCGCCACCTCCGACTGGATGGCGAACACGTCCGCGAGCACCCGGTCGTAGCGGTCGGCCCACACATGCGTGTCGTCCGCCACCCGGATGAGCTGCGGGGTGATCCGCACCCGGCTCTCGCGGCCCACGGTGTGGTCCCACCGGACGCTGCCCTCGAGCACGTAGTCCACGCCCAGGTCGCTGCCAATCTGCTTGACCGTCTTCCCTTTGCGGTTGTACTCCACTGCGGAGGTGCGGGAGATCACGCCCAACCCCTGCACGTTGGCGAGCCGGCTGGTGATCTCCTCGGCCATGCCGGCGGCGAAGTAGGCATCCTCGGGCGAGCCGAGGTTCTCGAACGGGAGAACGACGATCTTCGGCGGCCCGGTCGTTCGAGCGCTCGGACCTGCCGGCTTGAGCCTGAGGACGAGCACGCCCGCCGCCGCCAGCACCACGACGCCCGCGAGCACCAGCCCAACAAGTCGCCGCCGTCTCGTGGATGTCGTGGTCGTGGCGGGCTTCGCTTGCCCCGTGTCCGGCAGGGTCGCGCTCAGGTCGTGAGCGAGATCGCGGGCAGACTGGAAGCGATCCTCCGGGCTCTTCTCCAGGCACCGTGTGACGATCCCCTCGATCGCGGGAGGGATGTTCCTGACCGTTCCGGCAAGCGGGGCAGGGGCCTCGTGCAGGATCGCGCTCGCCGTGTCGGCGGCCGTGCCCCTGCGGAATGGCGACCGACCCGAGAGCATCTCATAGAGCACGCATCCAAAGGAGAAGATGTCCGTTCGGTTGTCCACGCTCTGCCCACGCACCTGCTCCGGCGCCATGTACCCGACTGTGCCGAGCGTGGTGCCCACTTCGGTTGCCTCGACCACCGTGGTCGCCTGCGCGGGTTCCGTCAGGCTTCTCGGGGCGACCAGCTTCGCAATCCCGAAGTCCAGGATCTTGACGTGCCCGTCCTTCGTGACGAAGACGTTTGCCGGCTTGAGGTCCCGGTGGATGATCCCTTTCTCGTGTGCCGCCGCAAGCCCCTGCGCGATCTGGACGGCGGTTTCAACGGCCTTGCGAACAGGCATCGCGCCACCGCCCAGGCGCTCTCGCAGGCTCTCACCTTCGAGCAGCTCGGTGACGATGTAGGGTGCGCCTTCGTGGGTTCCGACGTCGAACAACGCCAGAATGTGGGGGTTGCTGAGCGCCGCGACTGCCCGAGCCTCCTGCTCGAAGCGGCGCAGCCTCTCGGGATCGCTGGCGAACTCCGCCGGCAGCACCTTGATTGCGACATCCCGCCCCAGCCGGGTATCCCGCGCCCGATAGACTTCCCCCATCCCGCCCGCCCCGAGCAGCGAGGCGACTTCGTAGGGACCGAGACGAGCGCCGATCAGTTGATTCCGCATGCGCCCTTTACCGGACCGGTCCGAGGAACCGGTCAAGCCATTCGAGGTTTACCTTGATGACCTCTTTCTCCAACCCGGCGAGCGTGTGATCGGCTTCGAAAACCACGTGTCTCTTCTTGTCGGCTGGGGTCGCCAGGGCGCGGAACAAAGGGGCTTGGTCCTCGGCATACTCGTCGAAGCGACCGTTGACCATCTGCGTTGGCGTCGAACAGCGGTAGGCGAGACCCAGCATCTCGCGGTCGAAGAGCCAGGCGCCCAAGAGGATCGCCACCTTGATGCGGTTTTCCACGGCACATACGGATGGGCCGGCAATGGCACCCCAGCTGAACCCAAGGAAGGCGACGCGGTCCTTCTGAATGTCGGATCGGGTCTCCAGGTAGTCGATCGAGCGGAAGATATCCTTCGCCTCCAAGGTGCAGCGGTCTATGGAGAACTCCACCACGCGCTCTGGGTGCCCACCTCTCTCAAAGGTGCCCTTCAGAATGGGATAGAGGACGGCTCGCCCGTCCTTGACAAGGTAGCTCCAGTAGCTGGCGTCGAGGGTGTTCCTGCCGTCCTCGCTGCTGCTCACCAGCGCGGCGTACGCCCCGGGCCAGAAGACTACTGCCTGCCAGGGCGGGGGCACGTTCGTGGGCAGGAAAAGGTACGCCGCCACGCGTTCGTTGGCATACGCAGCCCCGAAGGAGACCTTCTCCATACGCCACGAAGGCATGCTGTCGTCGGTCCACTCGACACGCGCGTCGAGCGGCCCTTTGGCATAGGAGAGCAACCCCCTCCACGTTCGCCAGGTATCCTCAGAGAAGGGCTTTCCCTGTTCCAAGTCGATTGGGGTCTTCCTGGCAACAGCGCGGTCGAGTTGTGCCTCTTGCGGGTCGGGCGCCACCGGCTTGATGCAGCGGAAGCCGGTCGTCGGGTTGCGGTCGAAGGGGGGGCTCGTCTCGGCTCTCCAAAACATGTACGCCGGCCCATCGCATGCCCCGCCGAGTGCGAAGCGTTCGTTGCCAGAGGCGTTGCTGCACCATTCCCTGGCGTTGCCTGCGATGTCGTACAGGCCCCAGAAGTTGAGGCTGCCGCGGTAAGTCCCCACCGGCGCCAGCGCGCCGCCGAAGTTCGAGCCGCGAACGAGATCCCCGCTGTCCACAATCATACTGGCCACGGCCCAGTGGTATACGGAGGGCAGCCTCTTGCCCACGAACGCCGCGTACGATGCCGCCTCGTACCAGCTCACGCCGGTTACCGGGTAGTCTTCCTTACCTCCCGGATAGTTGCCCAATTCCCAGCCGGCCGGCCCGTGGCGCCCGGTGGTGTCGCGAAAGAGCGCTATCGCCTCCTCCCAGGAAAGGGCCTTCCCGTCTCGCTCGAACGGCTTGTTCCAGTACTTCCGGTTCTGATATCCACCCGCGTCGACGAACCGCTTGTACTCACGGTTGGTGACCTCGTGAGCATCGACAAAGAAACCGCCTATGTGTCCCTCCTCTGTGAAGTCGAAACGATCCGGATCGGCGGCAAACCAGACTTTCTCTGGCGTCGTTTCGACCCGGATCATTCCGTCAGGAAGCTCCCCTCGCCGCGCCAACACGACGGGAGCCGTGTCATGGACTCGCCCTGCAAACGAGAACTCACGCACGGTCATCGCAAACTCAACCGGCTCGAGGCCGGCGTGCTCAGCCCGAAAGACCGAAGAGCCCAGGGGGGCATGAAGCGGCGTCGCGGTCGCCTCGCCGAGTTGGAACCAGCGCTCTATTCCGCCCCCTTTGCTTTTCACGAAGACCGTGCTACCGCGAGGTCGGACCTGCCGCTTGAACTCGCCGGCGACCCGTGCCCAGAGCTTACGTAGTGTGGGGTCGTCGGGCACGACCGCCTCGATCTCCCTCGCGAGCAGGAACGCCGGCCAGTAGTCCTGGGCATCTGCGAGCCGCACGAGTTCCGGCAACGCTTGACTGCGAACCCATGCCACCCGCCGCTGGCGGACAATCGCCGGGGAGGCCACCGCGAAGGCTAGCAGGACGGCCAAGCCGCCCAGTAGCCAACGCCACCGACGGGCGCGCACGGAGGCCGAAAGGTGGGTGAGGACGGATGCAGGTCGCCGAGCCGAAGCCGGCACCCCTGTGCCGGGGACGGCGACGTGCGCGGCTTCGCTCTGACTCGATGCGGCCTGAAGGGCGAGCGCGAGGTCATGCGCCGACGAGAAGCGGCGCTCGGGAAGCTTCTCCAGACACTGGATCACGACCCGCTGCAGCGCCGGCGGCACACCCTCCGGCAACGGCGGCGGCTCCTGGGTGAGGATCGCCGCCATCGTGTCGGTGGCCGTCTCCCCACGGAACGGTCGTTCGCCCGAAAGCATCTCGTACAGCACGACACCGAACGAGAAGATGTCCGCCCTCGGATCGACCGGCATTCCCCGCGCCTGCTCTGGCGCCATGTACGCGATTGTCCCCAGCACGCGGCCGAGGTCCGTCGCCCCGGTCGGCGCGTGCGTGAGCGTGTCCGCCTCCCCGACAGGCACGCTCTCCACGAGCTTCGCGATCCCGAAATCCAGGATCTTGACGATCCCTTCCTTTGTGATGAACACGTTGGCTGGCTTGAGGTCGCGGTGGACGATATGCTTCCCGTGCGCCGCGGCAAGGCCGTGCGCGACCTGCACCGCGATCTCCGCCGCCTCGCACACCGGAAGGGCGCCTTGCGCGAGCCGGTCTCGAAGCGACTCGCCCTCGAGCAGCTCCTCCACCAGGTACGGCACGCTCTCGTGTGTGCCCACGTCGTGCACATCGAGGATGTTGGGGTGCGAGAGCGCCGCTGTGGCCTCCGCCTCGCGCTCGAAACGCCGCAGGCGTTCCGCATCCGCCGCAAACTCGGCCGGGAGGACTTTGATCGCGACGTCCCGCCCGAGCCGGGTGTCCCGCGCGCGGTACACTTCGCCCATCCCCCCGGAGCCAATCTGGGCGATGACCTCGTACGGGCCGAGGCGGGCGCCAGTGGTCAGCATGAGATCCCTCGCGAAGCCTGCCCTGAGCGAAGTCGAAGGGCTCGGGATCTCGCCTGCGGGCTCCTGCTTCGCTCACGCCCGCAAAGCGGCTCAACCTCGCCCATGCCACCGGCGCCGAGCAGCGAGAGGACCTCATGTGGGCCAACGTGCGTGCCGGGCCTCAACACGGGATCCCTCGCTTCGCTCGGGATTTCGCCTGCGGGCTCCCGCTCCGCTCACGCCCGCAAAGCGGCTCAACCTCGCCCATGCCACCGGCGCCGAGCAGCGAGAGGACCTCATGTGGGCCAACGTGCGTGCCGGGCCTCAACACGGGATCCCTCGCTTCGGTCGGGATTTCGCCTGCGGGCTCCTGCTTCGCTCACGCCCGCAAAGCGGCTCAACCTCGAAATGGGCGATCCGGCTGCCCGGTGGCATTGTCCTGGTCCTTCTTGGCCTGATTGTAGTCCTTTTCAGGTGCGACGGATCGACGGGGAGCGTCTTTCACAACAACAAGCGTCGGTGACGTCCACCTCGCCCAATTTCGGCGGGCACACGCCGCTGCGCGCCCGCTTCAGAACGGGAAAAGGCTACTACCCGAAAGCAAGACCGAACTTCCGACTTTCGGGAGGGGAAACTCCAGCAGGCGGCGGTCCTTCCAGTAGAGCCACCGGAGGGACGGGTCTTCCAGCGGTTGACGGAACTGGAAGGACACACTCGCCGGGCGCCCGTCCCGGGTGACGCTGAGGACTTCTGCCTGGTAGTCGGGACGGTCGATACGGTCACCCGAGTCGAAACGGCGGTCCCCGCTGGCGAACAGGCGATCAACCGGACGAGCGAGGAACCCGTCCGCGGGCGTGATGACCAGAGTGTAGCGGTCCTTGCGATAGATCAGGTTGGTGTCCGTCATCGATGCGAGCTGTGCCACCCGTCGGGGGGCTGGGTCGCCATTCGCGATTCGGACGACACGGCTGTAGACGACGGGGAAATCGTTCCCGTTCACGTAGACAAAAGTCTGGTGGTCAATTTCCGGGCCGCTGGGGCTGCGCCGCGCCGCCGCGGTGAAGAAGTCGCCGAGCATCGGCAGTCCGAATGTCTGCCCGACGAGCAGGACGGCCGCGATCGGGCCGTGGAGCACGAGCAGTGCGATTGCTGCGCGCCTGCGCCAGCGGGACGATACCGACGAGGAGAAGAAGTACCGATCGACGAAGAGGGCTAGGAGCCCAAAAGCGCCGATCCCTGAGAAAATCAGGAGCCTTTCCATGGGAAAAGCGGCGCAGAGGGGAGCGATCGAAAGGGCCATGCCGATCGCCCAGAAGCGGGCGACAGGGCGTTTGAGCAACGGCCAGAAGAGCCAGACGACGCCGGCGGCGAGAGCCACCGAGGCAACCCAGAGTGCGAGTCGCTGTGGCCACGTCAGCAGGATCCACAGATCGATCGGGATCTGGAACCACTGCCCGGCAAGGAGAACCGGCCAGCGTTCTGCGAGAGTCTGCAGAAACAGTAGCGGTCGCTGACCCGGATCGACATACAGGCGTGAACCGGCGACGCCGTAGCCGAGCGTGTCATAGAGCAACCGCCAGAGGAACACGAGACCGAGGTAGGGCAGCAAGACAGCTGTGGAACGAATTCGTGCTTGTTTCGGCTCCATCGTCAGTTGCCATGCGACCACGTAGCCCAGGGCCCCGAGCGTGGCTTCGCCGCAGCCAAGACCGACTGAAAACAGAAGCAGGCCGAGGGCCAGCCATCGCGTGCGCCCGCTGGCTCGCCATCGGACGTGACACATGAGAGTCGCCGTGCCGCACACGAGGCAGAGCAGCGCGTTCCTGTTGGCAAGCCATCCGGCAGGATATGTGTGCGCGTCCTCGACGGCGAAGAACAGCCCGGCAAGAGCCGCCGCCGCGACCGGCATGTCGGGAACTCTTCGGTAGAGAGCGGCAACGAGAAAAACACCCAGGAAGAACCAGCCGAGGCTGTGCAGGTGTTGGAAGACGATTCCATCCGGCCACAGGGCGTAGTCCAGCATATGGGTCAGTGCCGTGATCGGACGGAAGAGCGAGATGCGAACACCAGGGTCGGACCACCAGGGCAGATACCCGACGCGCCGCATCAATTCTGCAGGCTCACCCGGTTTCACGAACGCGAACAGGTCCATGACCGGACGCATGAACGGCGCCACCTCACCTCGATGGAGAAGTACGGCACGGTGAAAGTAGTCGTCTCCGATGAGGCCCGCTCTCAGGGCCGGCAGCGTGAGCAGGCAAGCGACAAGCCCGAGAAGGATTGGCCACCAGCGTTCGAACCGGGCGTTCTGGATCGGCAACTTCACCTTGCCGCTATTTCTACCACAGGATTGACCCACTCCCCGGATCAGTCCAAGTTGAGAGTCAGCGTAACGGCCACCACGGTGCGGAGCCTAGCCGGGTGTCGCGGGCGATTTGCGCGCCAGGGGTCAGCGTGAGATCCCTCGCGGACCCTGCCCTGAGCGAAGTCGAAGGGCTCGGGATTTCGCCTGCGGGCTCCCGCTTCGCTCACGCCCGCAAGACGGCTCAATCTCGTACGGGCCGAGGCGAGAACCGATCATGCTCGGTTCCGCACTCCTATCTTTTCACCGGCCCAACGTACCTGTCGAGCCACTCCAGGTTTGCCTTGATGACCTCCTTCTCGACACCGTTCAGATCGTGGCCGGTCTCAAAGACAACGTGGCGCTTGTCCTTCTCGGCCGTCGCGAGGGCACGGAACAGCGGAACCTGGTTCGTTCTGTACAGGAACAGGCTGTCGTAGCGCCCGTTGACCATCTGGATAGGGATCCTGACGCGGTGAGCCCACCCCAGGTTCTCGCTGAAGCGCAGACCGCCGGACTGGAGAATGCCGACCTTGAAACGGGCTTCGGTCGCACACGGAAGCAGGCCGCCGTATGCGCCGAAGCTGAAGCCAAGAAAGGCGAGTCGATCCTTGGCAATGTCCCCGCGGCTCTCGAGGTAGTCGAGTGATCGCGAGATGTCCTTCGCTCGCATGACCCAGGTTTCCATTGACGCGGTTCGTGCCGCTGGGCGGCCGCCGCCCCGCTCGTAGGTCCCTTTTAGAACGGGATAGAGCACGGCGCGTCCGTCCTTCACGAGGTAGCCCCACACTTGAGAGTCGCTCAGGTTCTGGCCATTCTCCGTCGAGGTCGAACGTGCGGCGAGAGCGCCAGGCCAGAAGACGACGGCCTGCCACGGAGGCGGCACGTTCCTGGGGAGGAGCAGGTAGGCGATCATCCGCTCCCCACCGTAGGCGGCATCGAATGAAACCTTCTCCGTCCGCCAGTATTGCGGGCTGTCGTCTACCAGTTCGACCTTCGCGTCAAGGGGTTGTTTCTGGTAGGAGAGAAAGGAGAGCCACGTTTGCCAGACCGCATCGGGGAAGGGCACTTCCCGGCTCCAGTCGGGAGCGCGTTGAGCAATCGGGCCCTCGAGGTCCGCAGGCAGCGATGCCGGTGTCAGGAGCTTGATGCACCGGAACCCGTTCGTTGGGCTCCGATCGAATGGGATTCGGAGATCGGTGTCGAAGAACGTGTACGCCGGGCTGTCGTACGCCCCGCCCAGAGTGACGCGCTCCTCGCCGGATGCGTTGGAGCACCACTCCCTGGCGTTGCCCGCCATGTCGTACAGCCCCCGCAGGTTCAGGCTTTCCCGGTAGCTACCCACGGGCGCGAGGCGGCCGGAGAAATTGCTCCCGATGATGAAACACCCGCTGTTCGCCGCGCCGCTCGCCGTCCTCCAATGGTAGACGGTCGGGAGCCTCTTGCCGACCGTCTCGGCGTACGCGGCCGCCTCGTACCAGCTCACGCCCGTGACCGGGAAGTCCGCCTTCCCCTCTGGATAGGTCCCGAGCTCCCACGTCGCCGGCCCCGGCCGTCCGGTCGCATCCACGAACATCGCCATCGCCTGCTCCCATGGGATCACCTGCCCACCCCTTACGAGCTCGTGCCTCCACAGCTCGGGCCTGCGGTACCCACCTGCGTCCATGAATTCCTTGAACTGCCGGTTGGTCACCTCATGCGTGTCGATCAGAAAACTCCCGAGCACTGCCGATGGCGGACCGGCCTCGTAGTTTAGGAAGTTGAGATGGACGACCGCCTCGGCAGTGGGAGGGTCGACGCGGACCATGCCGGACGGCGACCCGTCGATCGCCGAGAGCGAAAGCGGCAAGATTCCTTTGCCGTAGAGCAGCGACATCGCGAAGGTGTGGGCCTCGTACCCAGGGTGTTCGACTTTGTACGCCATACACCCGATGGGTGTCCAGACCGGTTTCCCCGACGCCCGGCCCAGGTCCACCCAGTCGCCGGCCGGATCTTTCTTGCTCCTGGCGTGGATCTCGGCGCCCTCCGGTTTCACCTGCCAGATGATCTCGGCGGCGAACTGAGGCCATAGCTTGGCAAGAAGCGGATCGCCGGGCAGGACCGCATCCACGTTCCGCGCGAGGAGGAACGCTTGCCAGAACTCCTGCTTGTCGGCCAGCCTCATGATCTCGGGGATCGCCTGGTTCCTCGCCCAGGCCACCTTGGCACGTCGCTTGTAGATTCCGGGTCCAAGGACCGCGGCGACAACCACCAGCACTGCCACCGGCACGAGAACGTATGGCCGAGCGAAGCGCCCGAGACCTGCAGCGGCCCGCTTCGGCGACGGCTCCGCTGTCTTTGGCGCCGGAGGAGCGAGGAGCGCCCCTGCTTCCGCCTCGAGGGCGAACCCGAGGTCCCGCGTGGACTGGAAGCGATCGTCCGGGTTCTTCTCCAGGCAGCGATTCACAATCCCCTGCAGCGCTACCGGTACCTCACTACGGGGGCAAATGAGAGGCAGCGGATCCTTGGCGAGGATCGCGCTGATCGTGTCCGCGGCCGTGTCCCCCGAGAAGGCCCGCCTTCCTGACAGCAACTCGTAGAGCACGCACCCGAAGGAGAAGATGTCCGTCCGGTGGTCCACGCTCTGACCGCGGACCTGCTCGGGCGACATGTACCCGACGGTCCCCAGAGCGGTGCCTGTTTCCGTCACCTCGACCACCGTCGCCGCCTGTCCAGGCTCAGCGAGGCGCTGCGGCGCCAGCTTCGCGATCCCGAAGTCCAGGATCTTGACGTGGCCGTCCTTTGTGACGAACACGTTCGCCGGCTTGAGGTCGCGGTGGATGATGCCTTTCTCATGCGCGGCCGCGAGACCCTGCGCAACCTGGACCGCAAACTCAACCGCTCTACGGACGGTCAGATCGCCCGTGCGCAGCCGCTCACGCAGGGTCTCGCCTTCGAGCAGCTCGGTCACCAGGTACGGCGATCCCTCGTGGGTGCCGACGTCGTAGACCGCGAGAACGTTGGGGTGGGAGAGCGCCGCAACCGCATGCGCTTCCAGCTCGAACCGCCGCAGCCTCTCGGGATCGCTGGCGAACTCCGCCGGCAGCACCTTGATCGCGACCTCGCGACCGAGCCGGGGGTCCCGCGCCCGATAGACTTCCCCCATTCCCCCGGCGCCGATCAGGGCGACGATCTCGTAGGGGCCCAATTTCGTACCGGGCGTCACCATGAGATCCCTCGCGGACCCTGCCCTGAGCGAAGTCGAAGGGCTCGGGATTTCGCCCGCGGGCTCCCGCTCCGCTCACGCCCGCAAAGCGGCTCAACCTCGCCCATTCCCCCGGCGCCGAGGAGCGAGAGGACTTGGTATGGACCAACGCGCGTGCCAGCAGTCAACACGAGATCCCTCGCGGACCCTGCCCTGAGCGAAGTCGAAGGGCTCGGGATTTCGCCTGCGGGCTCCCGCTCCGCTCACGCCCGCAAAGCGGCTCAACTTCATACGGGCCAACGTGTGTGCCGGGCCTCAAGGTCATCACTGTGCTTTCCTGAGAAATTGTATATCAGAGCTCCCTCGGCGATGCCGCCACAACCCGCTGAGCATCGGGAGGCGGACAAGCGCCCGCGGGGTCCTCGCGTTTTGCTCAAGGCCCCGCCGCCGGAGGCAGGAGCGGGGCAAATTGCGTGTAGCCGCGCCTCCGAGAGTGGGCCAGATGCTAGGAGGGCCAGGCCGACGCACCGGAGTGAAGCCGGAGGCTATGTGAGGACAGGCGAGCCGGGATTCACTCCCGGCGAGCGGGGGGCTCGGGGGGTCAAGAGCGCGCGGACGGAGGGCGGATTGCGCGCGGGACCCCCCGCCAGCGATGAGCGGCCGAAGCCCGACGCAGCAGATGGTCCGCTATCAGCGGCGCAAGCGAAGCGCTAGAGGGGCTTGGAGTAGATGCGGTACGTCTTCGAGTGCACCGCATCCATCAACCGCACGGTGCGCTTGGTCAGCTCGTTGTCCTCGAGGATCCACGAGTACTCGCAGGTCTTGTACCCGCGATCCAGCGCGGCCTGGAGCCCCTCGTGGAACATGACTCCCTCGATCCCGCGCAGCCGGTACTGCTCCTTGACCCCCATGATGATGCAACGCAAACCCACGCGCCGCCGCCCGATCATCATCGCCCGCAGCACGCGGATCGGGTTGGCCATGCTGCCGTTGAGCGCCGCCAGCGCGGGGTTGACGTCCGGGATGGCGAGCAGGAAGCCTGCGGGCTCGCCGTTCATGAACGCGATGCGGGCGAGCGGCGGATCGACCAGCGGCTTCAATTCCTTGGCCAGCCAGTCGAACTCCTTCTCGCTCGCTGGCACAAACCCCCAGTTCTTCTCCCACGCGCTGTTGTAGATTCCTCGGACGATCGCGACCTCGGACACCATCTGCTTGATGACTACAGGCCGGGTCGAGAGCTGCGGCTCGCGCTCACGCGTGCGCGCGGCGAACTTCGCGAGGCGCTCGAGAGACTTCGGGTGGACGCCGGACTCGTAGGCGTAGAGATCCTTGGCCTTGGCGAGACCCGTCCTCTCCAGCAGCTCCGCGTATCGCGGCGGGTTGTACGTCATCATGACGGAGGGCGGCGTGTCGAACCCGTAGACCAGGAGCCCGGCCTCGTAGTTCGTGGAGGGGTTCGCCGGTCCGACCAGCGCGTCGCAGCCGCGCGCCTTCACCCAGGCGCTCGCTGCGGCGACGAGCTCGGCCGCGGCATCCGGGTCGTCCTCGCACTCGAAGAAGCCGAAGAAGCCCGACTTGTCGTTGTGGAACGCGTTGTACGCGCGGTTCACGATGGCTGCGATCCGGCCAACGACGCGGGTCCCGCGCCAGGCCAGAAACACTTCGCGCTCGGCCGCCCCGTCGGCGTAGAACGGATGCTTCAGGTCGAGGTAGCCCAACACCTGCTTCTTGAGCGGCGGAATCCAGCAGGGATCACCGGCGTAGAGGCGCCAGGCCAGGTCCACGAAACGCTTGAGGTCCGCGCGGGATGCGGTGACGGTCACGCGGAGCTGCTGTGCGCTCATGCCAGCACCCTTACCTCCCGCCCGACCTTGGCGAAGGCAGCCAGGGCGCGCTCCAGGTGCTCCCGGGTATGTGTGGCCATGTAAGACGTCCGTAGCATCGCCCCGCCGGGCGGTACCCCCGGCGAGACGATGGGGTTCACGAAGACGCCCTCCTCATGGAGACGCTTGGCCATGATGAAGGTAAGCATGTCCTCCCCGACCAGCACGGGGATGATCGGGGACCTGGACTCGCCGGTGTCGAACCCGAGCGAGCGCAGGCCATCGGCCATGAAGTGCGTGTTCTCCCAGAGCCGCTCGCGCCGTTCCGGCTCGCGCTGGATGATCTCCACCGCCTTCAGGACCGAGGCCACCGAGGCGGGCGGCGGCGCCGCCGAGAAGATGAGGGAGCGGGCCCGGTGCTTGATGAAGTTGATCACCCGTTCCTCGCCGGCCACGAACCCGCCGACCGAAGCAAGAGACTTCGAAAACGTTCCCATGATCAGGTCGACCTCGTCCTCGAGCCCGAAGTGCTCCGCGGTCCCCCGGCCGTGGTCGCCGAGCACGCCGATGCCGTGGGCATCGTCCACCATCAGCCGGCAGCCGTGGGGTTTTGCGACCCTGACCAGCCCCGGCAGGTCGACGATGTCTCCCTCCATGGAGAACACACCGTCCACCACGACCAGGGCAGCCTTTTTGGCATCGTGCACCTTCAGGCGCCACCCCAGGTCCTCCATGTCGTTGTGGTTGAACTTGACGACCGACCCGAACCCCAGTCGGGCGCCGTCGATGATGCAGGCGTGGTCGAGCTTGTCCAGGTAGACCACGTCGCCGCGCTCGACCAGGCACGAGATCACGCCGAGGTTGACCTGGAACCCCGTGGAGAACGTGACCGCCGCCGGCTTGTTCATGAACGCCGCGAGCTTCTCCTCCAGCTGGATGTGGATGTCGAGGGTGCCGTTCAGAAACCGGGAGCCGGCGCAGCCGGTGCCGTACTTCGCGATCGCGTCCTGGGCCGCGCGCTTGACCTCCGGATGGTTGGTGAGACCGAGGTAGTTGTTGGAGCCCAGCATCACCACCGGTTTCCCGTCGATCGTGACCACCGGGTCCTGCGCCGAGGAGATTGTGCGGAAGTAGAGGTAGAGGCCTGCATCCTTGATCCTGTCCGCGTCCCGGAAATTGCGGCACTTCTCGAATATGTCCACGCCTCCTCCTACCCTCGATCAGATTCCGGCACGTGCAGCGGGCGAATCTTAGCACGCGGCACCCAGCCCCGGTCACGGTACCAGGCCCAGGTGGCCCTCGCGCCGGTTTCAAAGGGCACAAACCCTGGAAGGCCAAGCGCCATCAGCGAGTTCTCGGTGCGGGCCGACCAGTGACGGGCCACCATCTCACGGGCTTTGTCCGTGGTCATTGCGACACCTCGCATCCCGAAGGACTGCAGCAGGTCGCCGACCAGTCCGGTCACCCGCGCCAAGAACGGCGGCACGGAGACGCAGCGCGCCGCGACGCCGCCTGTCTTGGCCAGCACACCCACCATCGTCCGCAGGGTTCGCGGAACCGGCTCGCCGAGGTTCAGCGCCTGCCCATCCCCGGCTCCCGCCAGCGCCGCCAGGACCGCCCGCACCATGTCGGCCACGAAGGCGACGGTCAGGAAGCGTTCACCGGCAGGGATCAGGACCACGCCCCGGGCCGCGAGGCGGAAGAACTGCAGGATGTCGGTGTCCCGGGGGCCGTAGATCGCGGGCGGGCGGAGGATCACCCAACTCCCTCCATGACCTCGGACTGCCGTTTCCCCAGCGAGCTTGGAACGCCCGTAGATCGAGACCGGATTCGGCGGGTCGTCGGGCCGCCTCCCCATCGGATCCGCGCTGGGTCCCACCGCCGCCAGCGAGGAGAGATGGACCAGTCGGGCCGCGGGGGCATGCTCCCGCATGGCACTGACCAGGCTCTCGGTCCCGACCCTGTTGGCGCGGTCGAACTGGGCGGCGCGGACGCCCCGGACCAGCCCCGCGACGTGGATGAGGGAACCGCACCCGGTAACGAGGCCGGCGACGGCGTCGCGGTCGTTCAGGCTCCCCCGCACAACCTCGGCCTGCAGCCAGGCGCGCTCGGGCAGCCGCGAGGGATCCCGCACCAGCAGACGCGGGCGAACGCCGCCGTCGAGCAGCGCCTCCAGAAGATGCGAGCCCACGAAGCCCGTGGCTCCCGTCACCGCGACCGGCACAGGGATCCGCGAGCACCAGGGGGCGAGCTCCTCGGGTGCGATCGTTGTCGGCAGCGCACGCCATTGCGTCACGCCGGCGTCGCTCACTCCCCGGTCCCCTGTCCCCTGTGCCCTGTCTCCTGGTCTTCGCCGTACTCGGCCCAGGTGCTCGGGGTCTCGAAGACCCGCACGCGCTCCAGCCGAACCGACGCGGGGACCCGATAGACGGCCCCGCCGGGAGTGGTCACGTCCATCCCCGGCCGGAAGGCGGCCGCAATGCGGTGGAAGAGGTGACGGGCGAGAACCTCGGTGGTCGGGTCACCCTCCTCCAGCACCACCACCCGCTCCGCGAACGGAGCGAAGCTCTCCCGGTAGGGGTCAGTCGCGGCCAGCAGCATGGCGTGGTCGAAGCGCTCCAGCTCCCGATCCGCGACCGTCTTGAGTGCCTTGTAGTCGCACACCATGTCGTTGCCGTCCAGCGACTCGGCGCACAGCACGACCTCGATCGTCCGGGTGTGACCGTGGGGAAAACGGCACTTCTCGGGGTGCTTGGAGAGCCGGTGCCCCGACTCGATCTCGAAACGCTTGGCGATGCGAAAAACGCCCACCTTCGACCTCCGCGCGCGGCGCGCAGCGGTCAGTTTACTTCAGGCTCGGGGCTCGCGGTCTTGGTTTTCGGTTTCCGAGCGCTTGGCTGTCGCGAGTCTAAGAATCTCCCGGTCTGAATTGCTGCAAGCCCCGGCTCCCGGGTGCCTCAGTTGGACCGGCAATCCCGGGCGCTGGGCGTTGATTCCTTTGTCAAAAGAGTAGGAGTTCTTTTATGCCGGCCAGGATCCTGTCCACCTGAGGGAGAATCACGTCCTCGAGCGTCGGAGCGTAGGCCACGAAGGTGTCCTTACCCGCCACCCTGCGCACCGGTGCGTCGAGGTGGGCGAACAGCTCGTCGGCGATGCCTGCGGCGATTTCGGCGCCATAGCCGAAGGACAGACAGTCCTCGTAGACGACCAGCGCCCTGTGGGTCTTCATGACCGAGGCCGCGATCGCGTCCCAGTCGTAGGGAGCGAGTGATCGCAGGTCGAGGATCTCGACCTCCCCGCCGCCGGAGTCCGCCAGGCGCCTGGCCGCCTGCAGCGAGCGGACCACGGTGGCCCCGTAGGTGATCACGGTGAGGTCGCTCCCCTCGCGGACCGTGGCTGCCTTGCCGAACGGCACCGTGTAGTCGGGGCCGGGGTACGAGGCCTTGTTGTGGGTCTGACGGTAGAGGTGCTTGTGCTCCAGGAAGATGACCGGGTCGTCGCAGCGGATCGCGGTGCGCAGCAAGCCGTTGGCATCGAGAGCGTTGGACGGCATGACGACGCGCAGGCCCGGGATGTGGGTGAAGAGCACCTCTCCCGACTGCGAGTGGTAAGGTCCGCCACCCTTGAGGTATCCACCGCAGGGCACCCGCACCACGATCGGGGCCGACCACTGCCCCCCCGAACGCCAGCGGACGTTGGCCAGCTCGTCTCGGATCTGCATGTAGGCGGGCCAGATGTAGTCCAGGAACTGGATCTCCACCACCGGCTTGAGCCCTCGCAGAGCCATCCCGAACGCCCGGCCGACGATGTTGGCCTCCGCCAGCGGCGAGTTGAACACCCGGCGGGAGCCATAGCGCCGCTGCAGGCCGTGCGTGACCTTGAAGACGCCCCCTTTGCCCTTCACCTCGGAGAGCGCCGTCTCGTGGGAAGCGTCGGCGACGTCCTCCCCGAAAACCACGATGCGCTCGTCGCGCTGCAGTTCGTCGCGCAGGCACGCGTTGAGGAGGTCCACCATGGTCTTGGGCGCCGGGTCGTCGAAGGCCGGCGCGGTCGCAAATCGCTCCGAGGTCGGGTCCACGTCGGCGGAGTAGATGAAGTCGGCCCACGAGCTGGGGGCGGGCTGGGGCGCCGCTGCCGCCAGCTCGGCCGCCGCATTGACCTCGGCCTGGACCTCGGCATCGACCTTGTCGAGCTCTTCCTGGCTCACTCCGTAATGCTCGCGGAGCAACTGGGCCGTGCGCACGATCGGGTCGCGCTCCGCCTCGCGTTCCCGCTCGGCGGCAGGTTTGTACAGGCGCTCGTCGTCCGAGAGCGAGTGCGAGTAGGGGCGCACGACGTGGGCGTGAACGAGGGCCGGCCCCTCGCCCGCGCGGACCCGCGCCACCGCCTCTCTCATGACGCGGTAGGACTCGACGAAGTCGCAGCCGTCCACCTCGAAAATGGCAAGGTTGGGGAAGCCGGCCACAAGCTTGGAGATCGAGCCGCCGGCGGTCTGCACGTCCACCGGCACCGAGATTGCGTACCCGTTGTCCTCGATGACGTAGAGGAGCGGAAGCCGCCGGTTGCACGCCGTGTTCAGCGATTCCCAGAACTCCCCCTCCGAGGTGGTGCCGTCACCGAGGGAGACCCACACGACCTCGTCAGGCGCCGCGCCGGCGCGCCGGTCCGCCTTTTCCATGGCGAGCAGGTACTGGCCCGCCTCTGCGAAGCCGACCGCCTGCAGGCACTGCGTACCGGTGGGTGAGGACGGCGATGGGAGGTGGAGCCGGCGCTGGCCCCAGTGGTTGGGCATCTGTCGGCCGCGCGAGTCTGGTCCGGCCTCGGCACCCACGCTGCCGAGGAAGATCTCGTAGGGGGTCATGCCCAGGGCAATCGCCAGGGCGCGGTCGCGGTAGTAGGTGAAGAACCAATCCTTCTCTGCAGAGAGGTGGCTTGAAGCTGCCACCAGCACCGCCTCGTGCCCGACGCCGTTGATCTGGAAGAATGCGAGGTTTTGCTGCTTGAGCTGGATCTCCTTGTCGTCCACGCGCCGCGACGTGAGCATTACGCGGTAGGCGCCGAGGACCTCGGCGAGCGGCAGCACCGCCGGTTCGTTCCTTGCCACCGTGGCCATCCCCACCCTCCTTGCCGGTGCCCTTCGCGGCCGGGCGGGGGGTGAGCCGCGGCCGGGAGCGAGGGCCTCATTCTATTCTGAATTCTTGCCTGGACCGCAGCATTCCCGGCACCTTGCCGCTTCCCCTCGTGCGCCTTACCTTGCTCTCAGGGAGGCCCCAATGGTCAAGCACATCGCGGTTGGTCTCGACGGTTCCGCCAACGCCGCCGCCGCGGAGCGCCTCGCCATCGACCTGGCTCAGCGGCTGCACGGCGTGGTGCACGGCGTCCACGTCATCGATGCCACCTTCCTGGAAGGGGCCTTCATCACCGACATCTCCGGCGCGATGGGCTTCGAGCCGTTCCTGAACCTGCAGGCCCAGATGCGGGCGACCCTCGACGACGTCGCGGAGATGATCCGCGCCGACTTCGGCGCGCGCTGCGAGGCCGCGAGCGTGGAGAGTCAGTTCCATCTCGAGCGCGCCGGCGTGGCACACGGCATCCTCGCCGCAGCCAAGCTCGCGGACCTGCTGGTGCTCGGCCAGCGCGGCGTCAACGCCCGCTTCCACGAGGACCTGCTCGGTTCCACCGCCGAAACGCTGCTCCGCCGGTCGTCGTTGCCCGTGCTCGTGGTCCCCGAGGGGGCCGAGATGCCGCGCCGCCCCCTGGCCGCCTACGACGGCAGCCCGAAGGCCGTCCGGGCTTTGCAGCATGCGGCCGAACTGGCCCGTGCGCTGGGTCTCGCCCTTGCGGTGGTCACCGTGGACCAGCAGGAGGAGCGCGCCCGCGCCCGGCTGGACGAGGCCGCCCGGTACCTTGCGCCCTACGATGTGCAGGTGGCCTACGAGTTCCGCCGTGGGGAGGAGGTCGAGCAGGAACTGCTCGCAATGCTGGGACCGGGGGCGTTCGACCTGGTCTTCCTCGGCGCCCATGGGCACAGTAGGATCGTCGAGCTGGCCCTCGGCTCGACCAGCCAGTACGTGGCCCGGCGGGCGGCCGTCCCGGTCTGGTGCGTCACCCGCGCTTGATTCTTTATGCGGCCCCCGGCCCCGAACCCCTAAAGACGCGATTCCCGCTCTTTCACTGCGTGGCTTTCTTTTGCCCCGCGGGCTTTGAGCAGTCGCTCGGGCTGCGCTTCGAGCGCAGCCCTCCGACCCGCCTGCGCGTTCGACCGAGCAGGGACGTCTCGCGGCGGGGCCCCTCGCTGTTCGTTAGAAACCTCGCCAGCGATACCCCACCGCGAGACGCCCGCTCGGGACCCGCACGCTCCGGCGCTATGGCTCCTGCCGCCCGCGGGGCGGATCTCAGACTTACTCCCCGCTTTCCAACCAGGTGCTCGAAGGGTGCTGGCATGAGAGCGTCTCGGTCCCGGCTTCAGAGCCTCTAGCCTAAGGGTGGGGGTTTCAAATCGCCGGTGCCGCGTGTGGGTTGTTTATGGCACACCGTGCCGGGTTCTTCTTTGCCCGACGGGTGCGCGGCCCTTGATACATTTCCACTCCGTGGAGGTTTTCTTTTGCTCCGCGGGCTATGAGCGGTCGCACGGGCTGCGCATCCAGCGCAGCCCTCCGACCCGCCAGCGCGTGCGACCGAGCGGGCACAAACCAGCGTGCGGACCCTCGCTGTTCCCCTCCCTCACACGAGACGCTCGGTCGGGGCCAGCGTCTCCACCCGCCGGTCTGGCCGCTCGGTGCCCGCACGCTCCGGCGCTATGGCTCCTGTCGCCCGCGGGGCGGATCTCACCGCCACCCTCCCATTTGCCATGTGGCTGCACGAGGCGTCTCGCCATGCTGGCACTTCGGCCCCTCCGACATCCGCACCGGATTACGGGAGGGGGACTTTCAATCCGCCCGGCGGGTGCCAGCGGCCATGCCTCCGGAGGCTGCGGGAACCCGGCGCGCGGATCGAGGCTGGGGTATCGGTGATCCCGCGAAGCGGGAGACACCGAGGGGCCCCCGGCCCGAGACGCGCTGCCGGGTCGCAGCCGTAGGAGTCTCGGAGCGCAGGGAGCGGGGTGAGCAAGCGACGAGCGGCCGCGCACCCGCCGGGCAAGAAAAGAGCCTCACGCAGTGAAAGAGAAGCTGCTTCCCAGCCCCCGGGGCAAAGAAGCCCCAAGCGGTGACAAACAAAGCTCGGGGATGTTGGCCGCAACTGCCGCCGGAGGCACACCAAAGGCTACAATCCCGGCAGGAGGTCCCCATGGGCGCCCTGGAAAGCGCGGCTCTCACGGCGGTGCGGGACTGTCTCGGGATCAAGCCGCACGAGGTCCTGCTGGTCGTGACCGACCCACCGCTCGCGTTTCTTGCCGACGTCCTTGCCGAGGCGGCACGGGAGTTGGCGCGCGAGGTCGTGCTGATCGAGTACGGGGAGCGGGACCTCAACGGGCAGGAACCCCCGGCCCCGGTGCCCACGGCGATGGCGGCCGTGAACGCGGTGCTCGCCGTGACCTCGAAGTCCATCACCCACACCGCGGCCCGGCGTGCCGCCACCGCGGCCGGCGCCCGGGTCGCCACCATGCCGGGCATCACGGCGGACTGCCTGATCCGGACCATGAACGCCGACTACCACGCGATCGCCGATCGCACCCGGCGAGTCACCGAGCTCCTCACCCGGGCTCGTGTCGCCCGCCTCACGACCAGGCTCGGCACCGACATCACTCTCCCCATCGCGGGCATCGCGGCCATCGCCTCGACCGGCCTGATCCTCGAGGCCGGCGAGTGGGGCAACCTCCCCTCGGGAGAGGCCTACCTGCGCCCCGAGGAGGGCAAGTCGGAGGGCGTGGTGGTGGTGGACGGGGCGCTGGCCGGCATAGGCATGGTCACGGAGCCCGTGCGCATCACCGTGAAAGCCGGCGTCGCGGTTGAGATCGCGGGGGGCGAGGCGGCGGAACGGTTCGCCGCCCAGCTTGACTACGTTGGACGACTGGCCCGGACCGTCGCGGAGCTCGGCGTCGGCACCAACGACCGTGCCGTCCTCACCGGCAAGATCCTCGAGGACGAGAAGATCCTCGGCACCGTCCACGTCGCTTTCGGGAACAACGCCTCCATGGGCGGGAGCGTGGACATCCCGTTCCACGTTGACGGGATCATCCTGAAGCCCACCCTGACCCTCGACGGCGAGCCCTTGCTCGTTGACGGGCGGCCGCAGTTCGCCTAGCGCGCGCACCCTTTCACCCACCCAGGCATGAGGGCTTGCCCACCCGCCCCACCGCCCAGGGTTGAAGGCACGCCCAACCCTCGACCCACCCTGGCTTGGGGTCTAAGGACGGCATGGAATGGCGTGAGTGGTAGTTAACCTGCTCGTTGAGGCGGCGTTCAAGCCTTCACGCCTCCAAGCCTTCAAGCCTGTTGTTTCGCTAATCTGGCGATCAACTGTGCATCCGCGGGAGGCGTCGCCAGATTCGGAAGCTCCGTGGGGGCGAACCAGCCCACCTCCTGCCCCTGCCTGCCGGCGGGCTCGCCTCTCGTGATGCGGGCCCCGTAGAAGAGCAGCACCACGTCGCGCTGCTGGTCGCGGTGGAACGCGAAGGTGATCGGCGCCTCCACCACGATGTCCACGCCCAGCTCCTCCAGGAGTTCCCGCCGGAGCGCATCAGGCGGGCTCTCGCCGGCCTCGACCGCTCCTCCAGGAAACTCCCAGAGGCCGCCCATGTGGGACGCGGGGAGCCGGCGGGCGAGAAGGAAACGGCCGTCGTCGCACCGGATGACGGCCGCAACCACGAGTCGGCGATCTTGGCTACGGCTTCTTGGGCGCATCCGCGGGAGGTTTGGCGGCAGGGCTGGGCTGTGCGGCCGGCACCTGCTTCGTCGAGCTGGCCGGCGGCGGTTCCGCGGCCGCGGACGGCGTGGCGGCGGGAGGTTCCAGGGCGGCCTTGATCGCGGGGTCGAGGGCCTCGATATTCGCCTTCGGGCGGCGGGCCAGGATGACCAGCCGGATGCTCTCGTCGAGCTTCCGGTTCTTGACGTAGGTCGTCAGGTTCTCCTTCACCTCGTCGTAGCTCATCATCCCGGGCGGTCGGCGGTCCTCCACTTTGAAGACAAAAAAACCGTACTGGTTCTTCAGGACCTCGGTGACCTCGCCAACCTTGACGCCCTTGATGGCGCTCTCGAACTCGGGCAGTGCCGCCTCGCGCACCCAACCGCCCAGCTCACCCCCGCTGGCCTTGTTGGGGTGATCGGAGGTCTCGTTGGCCACCTTGGCGAAATCCTCACCGGCCAGCACCCTTTTCCGGGCCGTCTCGGCGCGCGCCTTGGCAGCGTCCTGCGCAGCCTGGTCGCCGCCCTGCGGCAGCTGGATGAGGATCATCCGCAGCTTGACCTGCTGCTCGTGCTTGAACTCGTCGGGGTGACCGTCGTAGTAGGCACGGATCTCCTGGTCGCTAGCCCCGGCCTTGCTGAAGAGCTCCGCCTCCACGAACTTCTGGACCATCATACGGTCCTGCTCCATGCGCGCGAGGTCCTGCTCGGTGAGCCCGGCCTGTGCGAGCGCCTTGGCGAAGGCCTCGGCGCCGCCCATCTGTTGGCGCTGCTTTTCGATGCTTGCCGCGACCTCCTTCGGGTCGACGGTGACCTTCGCCTCGCGGGCAGCCTGCAGGATCAGGGTCCGGCCGATCAACTGGTCGACCGTCTGGCGGAGCAGTGCGGCCTCGTTCGTTTGCATGCCCTGCATCTGAGAGGCCACCGCCCGCTGCGCCAGCTTCACGTCGACGTCGGTGATCTCGTCGGTGTTGACCCGCAGAACGGGTTTTGCGGCAAAGGCCGCCGATGCCGCCATTGCGGCGAGGAATACGAATGACCGGGATGTACGCATGGGGTGTCTCCCTGGCTCCGCGCACGGAGCAAACCCGACGAACCTTAGGCGCGAGCCGCCCAAAAGTCAAACACGGTTGATTCCTGTCACTGCGCGACGGCTTTGTTTTGCCAAGCGGGTGCGCGGTTGGGGTTTCGTCATGTCACTGCGTGATGGCTGATGTTTTGCCGGTGCCGCGGGTGGCTGGGTGCGGCCTTGCGTGTCCCCAGCCGCTGCGGCCGCACACTCCTCCGCCCGCGACCGGAGGGCGCGATCCGCGTCGGGGCCCCTCGGCGTTCGCACAAAGCCGCGCCGCCGTCTCCCCAACGCGGCTCGCGCGTCCGGAGCCCGCGGGCTGCGGAGAGATTGACCACCCGCGGCACCGGCGGATTGAAAGCCCCCCTCCCGGTGTCGGGCGGGACGACCCTAGGCAGGCGGCTTACCGGTATGGTGACGGCGTTCTCGGCGGTGCACGGCGGACGCGAGGGTGGTGGTGAAATCCGCCCTGCGGGCGAAAGGAGCCATGGCGCCGGAGCGTGCGGGCACCGAGCGTGCCGATCGCTGTGTGGAGACGTGGGCCGGCCAGAGGCCGAACCACGAGGGTCCGCGCGGCGAGCGGCACTTCTCGGTCGCATGCGCAGGCGGGTCGGAGGGCTGGGCTCGATGCCCAGCCCGAGCGACCGCTCCCAGCCCGCGGGGCAAGAAAGAGTCTCACGCAATGAAAAAGTAGAGGCTGGCCGCGCACCCGCGTGGCAATACAAAACCGTCATGCAGTGGGAAGAGAACCAATGGTGCCGGCCCGGCGGCCAAACGAAATGTGGGAGCCTCAGTCCCGGCGGGGTTCCCGCCTCTTGGCGGCCTCCCAGAGGGCGTCAAGCTCGGCGAGGCTCAACGACCCCAGGGCAACGCCGCGGACGCGGGCCTGCTCCTCCATGGACGAGAAGCGTCTGGCGAACTTCTCGTTCGCGCCCTGCAGGGCGGCTTCGGGGTCGATCCCCAACTGGCGAGCGAGGTTCGCGAGCACGAACAGCACGTCGCCGAGTTCCTCCCGCGCCCCCTCCCGCGGACGGGCGGCCGGGTCGGGCCGCAGTTCGGCCGCAAGCTCCTCGACCTCCTCCTGGAGCTTGGCGACCACGTCGTTGGCGCGCTCCCAGTCGAAGCCCAGCGCAGCTGCCTTCTCGGTGATGCGCAGCGCCTTGAGGAGCGCAGGCAGCTGTCGGGGTACGCCCGCGAGGGCCCCTGTGTCCTGGCGCTCCCGGGACTTGATCACTTCCCAGTTGCGCACAACCTCTGAGGCGCCGGAGACCTCGACATCCCCGAAGACGTGCGGGTGGCGACGCACCATCTTCGCGTGGATCCTCCGGCATACCTCCTCGATGTCGAACCAACCGTGCTCGCTGGCGATCTGCGCTGCGAGGACGATATGGAAAAGCAGGTCCCCCAGCTCACCGGCGAGGGCGCTGGGGTCGTCGCTCGAGATCGCGTCCACGACCTCGTACGCCTCCTCGATGATGTAGGTCTTGAGGGTTTCCAGCGTCTGTTCGCGGTCCCACGGGCAACCGTCGGGGGCCCGCAGCCGCGCGCTCAGCTCGCGCAGGGCGTCAAAGGGGTGCTGTTCGCTCATGGACGGGCAGTATAGCGCGGGGGTTGCGCTTGTTCCTCCGGCAAGAAATGCTTAAGATGGCTTCAGGCTCGCGGTGCGGAGGAGCAGGTGGCTGACGAGAAGAAAGACGACAAGGTGCGGGTCGTGGATCGCCGGTGGTTCAACGCCGACGGCGAGCTCAAGGAGCCGGCACCCACAAGGCCGGTCGCACCTTCTGCCCCAGCCCCGCTCGCCCCGGCGGCTCCCGAAACGGCGAATTCGCAGGGGACCGCCAGCGACGCCGATCAGTTGCCCTCCAAGGTCGGGTTCCTGGACCTGGTGGACTTTCTGGCACAACAGGCAGTGGCGCTCTTGTCCGGGCAAGCTCCGGGTCGCGGCCGCGACCCCGTGGCGGCCCGGTTCTTCATCGACCTGCTGGGTGTGGTGCAGGAGAAGACGGCCGGGCAGCTTGCCCCAGAGGAGAACCGCCACCTTGAGGACATCCTCTATCAACTGCGCTCGCTTTTCGTGGCTGCGACGCGCTAGCGCGCTTGCGCTCGTTCTGCTCCCCGCCGCGTCGTTCGCCGCCGGGCCGGCGGAGCGCGGCCGCGGCGGCGACATCGAACAGGCCTGGTTCAGGCTTGCCCAGGGCCTCGACAAGTTCAACCCTGAAGCCCTCAAGGAGCGCACCGACGAGCTGGTCCAGGTGGCGGGCAAGGCCGATATCGCTCGCATGACGCCACTGGCCCTTGCGCTCGTTGCACACGCCCGTACCCAGACGCCGACGCAGGCCGAGGTGACGCTCACCCAGGCCACCCGCCTGGACCCGGACGGCCCGGAGGCCTGGTTCGCCCTCGCCAACGTCCGCCTGGGCCGCGCCAACCTGACCTCGGGAGCGGTGGCCCTCGGCCGCGGCGTCTACAACCTCTTCGCCGATCCCCGCCTCCACGAGGTGGTCGGTGCGAGCGCCATCCTGGCGGGCGTGGTGACGCTGGGGGCAGGGTTCGTAGTGTGGGGCCTCCTGGCCATACGGAGGGCCGTGCCGCGGCTCTGGCACGACCTCACCGAGATGGGCGCCCAGTGGCGTCTGGGCCCCAACGGCGTGGTGCTCGGCTTGCTGATCATCGCTCTGCCGGTCTTCGCGGGCGGCGACCCGGTGTGGGTCTTGCTCTGGCTGTTCACGCTCTGCTGGGCCTACCTGCCCGCAGGCCAGAGGGTGCTCGGGGCCGTAGGCCTCTTGCTCCTGGCCGCGACTCCCACCCTGATCGAGCTCGGGTTCCGCAACATGACTCACCCGCCCAACGCGATCCTCGCGGCCACCGAGGTCTTGGCCGAACGCCGATACGAGCCCCAGATCCTCGAGGAGCTCGACGCGCTCACGGACACCTTCGGGGACGATCCCGACTTCCGCAGGCTGATGGGCGACTGCTACCGCCAGTTCGGGCTGCTGGACGGCGCCGCCATCGCATACCGCGAGGGCCTGCGGACTGCGAGCCGCAACGGGGCTCTCTCCGAGGCGCTCGGAACAGTGCAGTACCTCGAGGGGGACTACAACGCGGCACTGCAGGCGTTCAAGACAGCCCTCGAGGCTGGGTACGACGCGGCCGTCGCCAACTACAATCTCTCCCTCGGCTACGCCCAAACCTACCACTTCCGGGAGAGTGAGGACGCGATGGCAACGGCGCGCCAGGTTGGCGACCGCCGCCTCCAGGCGCTGACGCGCGGTCGGGAGCACGACATCATCCTTCCGGGCTTCTCCCGCGACGAGGCGCTCAAGATGCTGCGTCGGAAGGACACCCTACTCCTTCTGAACCGGGGGCTGTCCTCGCCGCCGCTCCTGCGCGAACGCACCCTCGAGCATCCGCTCGCGATCGGTTGCGTCATGGCCCTGATCCTTGCCGTGCTGCACCGGCTGGTCCGTCAGCGCAGCGGCGGTTTTGCCGCGGCGTGCCTGAAGTGCGGGCGGGCGTTCTGTCGGCGCTGCAAGCTCTCCCACGAGAGCCAGAGCTACTGCACCCAGTGCATCAACATCTTCCTCAAGAAGGACATGGTCGGCATCGAGGCGCAGCTCGCCAAACGACAGCAGCTCGCACGACGGCTCTTCTGGCTGCGACTTGAGCGCCGCGTGAGCGACCTGCTGATGCCCGGCGTCGGGGTCGGCTCTGGCGGCCGGCCCATGCTGGGCGGTGCGCTCGTGCTGCTCGCGCTGGTCAGCTCGATGCTGGTTCTCCTCTGGCTGCCGGCGTTCATCGCCCCGGCGCTGATGGCCACTCCGCTGTGGCCCCTCAGGTTCCTGTTCGGCGCGATCTGGGTCGCCGCCGCCGTCGTGGCCCAACTGCTCCCGGTGGAATGGAGGTAGAGATGGCGCTCGAAGGCACCCTCCGCGACTTCTCTCTCTCCGACATCTTCCAGCTTATCGGCTTGCAGCGAAAGACCGGTGTGCTGACGCTGCGCGCGTCGGAAGACGTGGTGACGGTTTCGTTCCTGGACGGGAAGGTGGTCGGGGCCGACTCGCTCAACAAGCGCCTGGAGGACCGCCTTGGGCAGGTCCTGCTCAAGACCGGGGCCGTCACCAAGGCGCAGCTCGACGCCGCACTCAAGACCCAGATGGAGACCCTCGAGCGCCTCGGCCACATTCTGCTCGAGCGCACCGTGATCTCCAAGGAGGAGTTGCGCAAGGCGTTCGAGCAGCAGATCCTGCAGATCATCTTTCGCGTCTTCCGGTGGCAGGACGGGGACTACCACTTCTCGCAAGAGACCAGTGTTGACTACGACGCGGAGCTCGTCACGCCCCTGGGGTCGGAGAGCATCCTCATGGAAGGTGCGCGGATGCTCGACGAGTGGCCGATCATCGAGAAACGCATCCCGCACCGCGGCATGGTCTTCGTGTCCACACCGGCGGCCCGCCAGGCCGAGGTGACGCTCGAGCAGGAGGAGGAGAACCTCGACACGTTCAACATGGACCTCGAGCCGGTCCCGTCCAAGCCGTTGACACCCGGAAGGGTGAAGATCACGCCGACGGAGCGTGACGTCCTGGCCCTCGTCAACGGCGTGAACGCGGTGGACGACATCGTGCGCAAGAGTCCGCACGGCGAGTTCGACACGTGCAAGGCGCTGTACACGCTGCTCACGCGCTCCCTGATCCGGCAGGCGACCCGGGACGAGGTCGCTCGCGCGGCGCAGAAGGCCGTCACCGACGTTGCCCACCGTACCACCTGGCGTGTGCAGTTCCCGTGGTTCGCCATAGCCCTCGTGCCGCTGCTTGCCCTCACGGTGCTGCTGGCCCCAAAGAACCCCGCCAACCCCCTGCTCGGACCCGGTCCCAAACTGGCTCCCCGCATCATGGGTGCGTCCTCCTGGGCGCGTATGGCCGGGATCTGGCACACCCTCCAGGCGCGAGCGATGCTGGTGGGCAGCTTTCCGGACAACCTTGCCGAGCTTTCCCGCGAACGCCTGATGTCCCCGAGCGAGCTGCAGGACCCCTGGGGCAGGCAGTACCGCTACGTGCTGCGCGAGCAGTCGGTGCTGCTCGCGGGCAACAACGCACACGCGGCTCCGGACTCGAACCTCTTGTTTTCCCTGCATTTGGGGGCGGAGGGGGAAGAAGCGCCCGGGGGACCCGGAGCCACCCTCGTAACACCTTGACAGTAACCCACTCAGGTTCTATATTGCATTCGTGCAGTTGACCTGAGGAGGGTTGCATCAATGTCAAGGATCATTGGAATCGACCTCGGAACCACCAACTCGGTTGTTGCCTCAATGGAAGGCGGCAAGCCAGTTGTCATCGCCAACCAGGAAGGGAGCCGCACCACCCCTTCGGTAGTGGGTTTCGGCAAGAACGGCGAGCGCCCCGTCGGCCAAGTGGCCAAGCGTCAGGCGATCACCAACCCGGAGAAGACCGTCTTCTCCATCAAGCGGTTCATGGGCCGCCGTTTCGACGAGGTGACGCAGGAGATCAAGATGTTCCCGTTTCACGTCGTGCGGGGCGAGAACGACACCGCCCGCGTGGAGGTGGACGGCAAGCCCTACTCCCCGCCCGAGATCTCGGCGATGATCCTGCAAAAGCTCAAGGCCGCCGCGGAGGACTACCTTGGCGGCAAGGTGGAGAAGGCGGTCATCACCGTACCCGCGTACTTCAACGACGCTCAGCGCCAGGCCACCAAGGACGCCGGCCAGATCGCCGGCCTGGACGTCGTGCGGCTGGTCAACGAGCCGACCGCCGCAGCGCTCGCCTACGGGCTGGACAAGAAGAAGAACGAGACCATCGCCGTTTACGACTTCGGCGGCGGCACGTTCGACATCTCGATCCTGGAAGTCGGCGAGGGTGTCGTGGAGGTCAAATCCACCAACGGAGACACCCACCTCGGCGGTGACGACATCGACCAGCGACTGATCGAGTGGCTCGTGGAGGAGTTTCGCCGCGATCAGGGCATCGACCTCTCCAAGGACCGCATGTCGCTGCAGCGGCTCAAGGAAGCCGTCGAGAAGGCCAAGTGCGAGCTGTCCACGACCCAGGAGAGCGAGATCAACCTGCCGTTCATCACGGCCGACGCCTCGGGGCCCAAGCACCTCAACATGAAGCTCACCCGCTCCAAGTTCGAGCAACTCGTCGAGGACATCATCCAGCGCACCGTCGGCCCCTGCAAGCAGGCGCTCAAGGACGCCGGCCTCGAGCCGAAGGACATCGACGAGGTCGTGCTCGTGGGCGGCTCAACCCGCATCCCGTGGGTGCAGAAGCTCGTCCAGGACCTCTTCGGAAAGGAGCCCCACAAGGGCGTCAACCCCGACGAGGTCGTGGCTGTGGGAGCGGCCATCCAGGCCGGAGTGCTGGGTGGCGAGGTCCACGACCTCCTGCTCCTCGACGTGACGCCGCTCTCGCTCGGTGTCGAAACGCTCGGGTCGGTGACCGACGTGGTCATCCCGCGCAACACTACGATCCCGACGCGCAAGTCCAAGGTGTACTCGACAGCCGACGACAGCCAGACGCAGGTCGAGATCCACGTCCTGCAGGGCGAGCGGCCCATGGCCCATGACAACCGCACGCTGGGCCGCTTCCACTTGATCGGGATCCCGCCGGCGCCCCGAGGCATACCGCAGATCGAGGTCACGTTCGACATCGACGCGAACGGAATTCTGCACGTGACCGCCAAGGACCTCGGCACCGGCAAGGAGCAGAAGATTCAGATCACCGCATCCTCCGGTCTCAAGGAGGAGGAGATCCAGACGATGGTTCGCGAGGCCGAGCAGCACGCCGACGAGGACCGCCAGCGGCGTGAGGAGGTCGAGTCGCACAACCGCCTGGACTCGCTGATTTACTCGACCGACAAGCTTGTCAACGAGCACAAGGAGAAGCTGCCCGAGGCGCAGAGGAAGGACATCGAGGCCGCCATCGTCGAGGCCAGGCGAGCCCTCGAGGAGGGCAAAAAGGAGGCCATGGACTCGGCGTACGAAAAGCTGACGAAGGCATCCCACCGCCTCGCCGAGGAGATCTACCGCGCCGCCGGCGCGACGGCGGGCGCTGCGCCCGGCGGCGCCGGCCCGGGGACCGGCCCGACGCCCCCGCCATCGGGTGATGGCGACGTCGTGGATGCGGAGTACGTGGATGTGGAGTCGAAGCCCACGAATTGACCCCAATTCGCAGGGGCGAATTGGGGTCACCCTGAGTCCGAGCCCGAGTGCCGCGAGGGCGAGGGCGAAGGGTCCCGGCGCGCTCGAAGAACAGAGAACACCGGGGTAGTAGGAGGGCCGACCACGGAGGACGGCATGGGTGATCTTGATTGGCGTGTCGTTCGGGAGCTGATGGCGGTCGGGGAGCGCCTGCGCGAGGTCGTCGAGCGGGCGCTGCTCCCCCCCTCGACCGTTGCTCTGACCCGGCCGGCGACCTTCGAGCCCCCGGTCGACGTCTGGGAGAACGACACCGACGTCATCGTCGAGGCCGAGCTTCCAGGCTCACGCAGCGGCGAAATCGACCTGCGCCTCGAAAGCGGCTCGCTGGTGCTGTCCGGCAAGCTGCCGGAGAACGCGGAGCCCGGCGGGACCTACCTGCGAGTCGAGCGGCCCCGCGGCCGCTTTCACCGCGTTGTCCCTCTGCCGGTCGACGTCGCCGGCGACCCGCGCGCCACGCTGCATGGAGGTGTGCTGCAGGTGCGGCTGCCCAAGGCCGCTACCAAACGCCGCCGCGTGAGCATCGTCAGGGAGGGGGCGTGAGCGAGCGCAAGAAACGGTACCACATGATCAGCTGGGTGGCGGAGCACTACGAACTCCATCCGCAGACCCTGCGCCTGTACGAGCGCGAGGGCCTCATCAAACCCACGCGCAGCGTTGGCAACACCCGCCTGTACGACGACGAGAGCTGCAAGCGCCTGGAGTTCGTGCTGACTCTGACCCGGGATCTTGGAGTAAACTTGGCGGGGGTGGAGGTTATCCTCAACATGAAGGACCAGATCGACGCCCTTCAGGCGGAGGTCGAGCGCCTGATGAACGCCTTCCAGCGGGAGGCGGCACGGCGCAAGGGAGTGCCCCGTGAGCGCGCGTTGGCCGTGCGGCCGCAGGAGGCGCTGGTCCCCGACGAGAGCGAATGAGCCGCGACGACTACCAGGCTGACCCGGAAGCCGCCCTGCTGCGCCGGTACCTGCAGGAGATCGGGCGCTTCAAGCAGCTGACCCCTGAAGAGGAGAAGGAGCTGGGAACGGGTGTCCAGCAGGGAGATGCGGAGGCCCTGCGCCGGCTCGTCGAGGCCAACCTGAGGTTCGTGGTCGCCTACGCCAAGCGGTTCCGGCACTCCCGCGTTTCCCTGCTCGACCTCATCAACGAGGGCAACATCGGCCTCATCCAGGCCGCGAAGAAGTTCGACCCGGACAAGAACGTCAAGTTCATCACGTACGCCGTCTGGTGGATCCGCCAGGCGATCCTACACGCCCTCTCGGAGCACGGCGCCACGTTCCGCCTGCCCCAGAAGCAGGCCAACGTGCTCTACCGCCTCGAGCGCTCCAAGCAGGCCCTCGGCCGCGAGCTCGAGAGGCCTCCGAGCGAGCAGGAGCTTGCCGACGAGCTGGGCATGGAACCCGAGGAGGTTCGCCTGCTCCTGTCCTCCAACCAAAGCATCCTCTCGCTCAACGAGCCCATTGACGACGAGGGCGAGGCCGAGTTCGGCGACCTCCTCGAGCAGTACGTCATCCCCGATACCGACGAGAAGACGCTCCGCCAGTCGTTCACCGACACGCTGCGGGAGGCGCTCGAGAAGCTCAGCGAGAAGGAGCGCCAGATTCTCTCCATGCGTTTCGGCCTCTCGGACGACAACCCGCGCACGCTGCGAGAGATCGGCGATGCTCTGGGGATCTCGCGCGAGCGCGTGAGGCAGATCGAGAACCAGGCGCTGGCCAAGCTGCGGCGCGGCGCGCAGGCCCGCGCCCTTCAGGGCTACCTCAACTGAAGCTCACAGCCAACAGCCTCCTTTGGTCCCCCACCCAGCCGACAGTTCTCCCTCCCGCCCAAGAGGCCTGACGCGTGTCCTCCACACAACCGGACAGCTGACCGCTAACAGAATCCCCCCTTGCCCGAAAACACCGCGAGGGAATCAGCTTTGGGCTTTGAGGTTCGGCCTTTTAGCTGTCAGCTGTGAGCTGTCGGCTGTCAGCTATCGTTGCCGCAAGTTTCCGGGAAGCTCCTCGACCGCCAGCCGCAGCATGTGAGCGATCTCGTCCGCACCCGAGACCTTCAGCAGGCTGGCCACGGTCGTGCGGTTCCGGCAGATCCACGACAGCCGCGCCAGCCAGCGCAGGTGCGCCATGTCCTTGCGGAGGGCCAGCAGGAAGAACAGGTGCGTGGGCCGCTCGTCCGGCGCACCGAAGGCGGCGCCCGTGCTCGACCTCGCCAGGAACAGGAACTGTTTGGGGAACTTCTCAGAGGCGCGGTGGCGGGCGTGCAGGAATGCCACCCCGTTCGGCATCGCGGTCGGCACCATGCGCTCTCTTTCGGTGAGGGCGGTCTCGAGCCACCTCGCGTCGCTCACCAGCCCGCGCTGCGCGACCTGCTTCACAACCTCCGCGATGACACCCTCGCGCGTCGTTGCCTTCAGCTCAGGGATGACGTGCGTCGCCTCGAACAACTCCGCGAGCGCAGGATCCGCAGACTCCGTGACGGCTGGCTTGCCCCGTTCGTCCACGCCGACCCCCTTTCCCGCCTAGGCTGGCCAGGCCATTGTAGTCCACCTTGCGAAAGAAAGGGCAAGCACGGGTCCTTCCTCCGCTCACACCTAGGAGCCTGTCCGGGTAAACGACGAAAGCGAGAATTCCGAGGGCGCCGGATGGCAAGGAAGCCGAGCGAAAAGCCCGGAGGCGTAGCCAGAGCCACGTCGAGGACTTTTCGCGACGGCTGACACAGCCGGCCGGATGCCATCGGGATTCGCAGCCGGAGTATTACCCGGACAGGCTCCTAGCTCTTGGCCTGTTGATCCCCGAAGAGGGGCCTGAGCTGCTCGGGGTCCGGAGGCCTGGTCAGCAGGCTCACGATGACCAGCGTCCCGATCGAGATGAGCGCGGCCGGGTAGATGCTCGGGATCCCCCACGGGTCCGCGCCGAACACCTGCGCGCCCGACTTGCCCTGCGCCGCCTGCATGATGGACGGTGCGATGCGCGGCAGCAACAGCTCGAAGAACACCGTCGCGGCGGCACCGCTGACGATCGACGCCAGTCCGCCCTGGCGGGTGGCCCGCTTCCAGGTCAGGGCCGCGAAGAGGGCAGGCGTGACGGCCACGCCGTACATCGTGTAGGCGAAGTAGGCGTACTGAAGCACAGAGATCTGCAACTTCAGGACCGTCGGGATGAAGATCATCGAGAAGGCACATAGGCCCAGGACCACGACGAAGACCTTTTGCAGGGCCACCATCTTCGTCGGATCCGCGTCCGGACGGACCATGCGCTGGTAGATGTCGCGCATCACGTTCGAGCTCGAGGAAAGCAGGTAGTTCATTCCTGTGGAAAGGACGACCGCACAGGCAGCACCAAGCAGCAGGACGCCGACCGGGGTGGGCACCATGTGGCGCGCCGCGTTGAGCACCAGCGACCTCGGGTCCCAGTGGGTCTGGTGCTCGGCGTTGTAGGCGGCGGCATAGACGGCAATGGCAATCACGAGGGTCTCGACGACGATCGTGCCGACGATCCAGATGGCGACGGCGCGCCTGGCCTCTTTCGGGGAGCGCGCCGCGTAGAACTTCTGATACATGGACTGCACGCCCATCAGCAACAGCAGGGTCGACAGGAAGTACGAGAAGCCCTTGAGGGCCGGGTACTTGCCGAAGTCCGGAGAGAAGACCTCGAAGTTCCCGGGCGGGAGAACCTGCGCGGCGTGCGACCATCCCCCCGCCGCGAGAACGACGAACGGCACCGCGAGACAGCAGGCCAGTACGATGATGATGCCGTTGGGAAGGTCGGTGTGCGCTACTGCCACCATGCCGCCGATGGCCACAAACAGGATCACGAACGCCGCGGCAATCGTCTGCCCCACCTCGAGCGAGACCCTGCCATCGGTCACGACGTTGAGGATGTAGCCACCGGCGCGGAACTGGTACGACACGATGGTCGTGAACGCGACGATGATGGCGATCGCGCCGAAGAGGCGCGCGAACTTGCCGTACCGGACCTCCAGGATGTCGCCGACCGTGTACTGGCCGAAGGTGCGAATCTTGGCGGCCACGAAGTAGATGATCGCGATGCCGAGGAAGGCCCCCGCCGGCTGCCAGAGGGCGCTCCAGCCTGCGTAGTAGGCGTACTCGGCCCCTGCGATGAAGGTGCCCGAGCCGATCCAGCTGCAGACCAGCGTGAAGACCATGGTGGTCAGTGAGAGCTTTCGCCCCGCCACCATGAAGTCGTCCTGGGTCTTGATCTGCCGGGAGCGATAGAAGTTGAAGCCCGTAAGCACCAAAAGGTAGCCGAGTATCACCCACAGGTACCAGCTCATGTCGCCTCCAACAGCCAACCCAGGGGGCAGCGGCCCGTGACCGAGGAGCCGTCACCCACAACAAGGATTCCTGCGCGCGGGCCCGGACGAGCTCCGCCCCTACCCTTCAATGTCTTCATTCTCGCGAAGCTCCAGCTGGTGCAGCTCGCCGGCGGCGAGCAGCTCTCGAGCCTGCTCCTCGTGCTCCTTCGGCACAACGATGCTGACCACCCCAAGCCCGTCCAGGGTCAGCCCGTACACACGGCCCACCGCCTCCCCGACCGCCGCGGCGGGTATCCCGTTCGCCCGTAACGCTGCGAGCACAGGCTCAGCGTTAATGGTGCCGTTGACCCTGAGGATCTCGACGTGGTCGTCGGGTATGGTCATCGCGCCTCAGGGGACGTCGATCAGGATCAGGTGCTTCTGCATCTCGCCGGCCACGTCCACCTTGCCGTCGGGCGTGATGAAAACGTTGATCTCCGAGCGTGCCGCCATCTCCCCCTCGAGGTAGATCCCGGGCTCGATCGAGAAGCACACCCCTGGCACCAACTCGCGGTCGTCGCGGGTCTCCAGGTTGTCGATGTTGACCCCGCTCCAGTGCACGTCCTCCCCGATCGAGTGCCCGGTGCGGTGGACGAACTGCTTCCCGTAGCCGGCCTTCTCGACCACGGCACGGCAGGCGTCATCCACCTCCCATCCGTAGACGGGCTTCTTAGCCGCATAGCGCGACTGGATGAACTCGAGTGCTGCGTTGCGGCCGTCGCGCACCACGTTGAAGATCTCGACGTACTTGGCCGGGGGGTTCTTCCCGAGGAAGCCGCACCAGGTGATGTCGTAGAAGATGGCACCGGGCTTCTCGAGCTTCGCCCACAGGTCGATGAGCAGCGTGTCCCCCTTGCGTATCGGGCGGGCGTTTTCGGGGGTCGGCTCGAAGTGGGGGTCGGCGGGGTGCTCGTTGGTGCCCACGATCGGGAACTCGTTCATGCAGGTGAGCCCCTCCTCGCCGAACCTCTTCACGATGAACTGCTGCACGTCGTACTGGGTGATGGTGCGGCCTGCCCGCATCTCGGTGCCGATGTGGGCGAACGCCTCGTCCTTGATCCGTTGCACCCGCTCCGCGGCGTCCAGGTGCGAGCGGTACGCCGCCTCGTCCAGCACCGCCTGGAACGTCTGCACCAGGCCGGCCGACGAGACCACCTCGTACCCGAACGAACGGATCAGGTCGATCGTGCCCCCGTCCACGATCGAGACGTACGGGACGTTTCCCTGCGGCGAGAACTGCATCGCGACCTTCCTCGACGACCCGAGCATCGACTTGAGGCTGGCGTGCAGCTCCCGCCAGGAGAGGTACACGATCTTCTCCCCGGGAAGTGGGTCGAGTTTCTTGGACTCGACCGCCGACACAAGCCGCACCGGCTCGCCCTGGGTGGGTATCCAGTAGAACCAGCGGCGGGTCGTAAACTTCCCGAAGTCGAGGCCGAGCACGTTGTAGGCGATCGGATCGCGGTTGCGGAAGTCGTAGAGGAGCCAGCCGTCGACGCCGACTGCCGTCAGCTCCTTCTGGATGCGGGCGATGTCGGGCATGCGGACCTCCCTGATGCCCGGTCACGTTCGCACAGCCCGTCGCCCCGAGTCAATCCTTGAGACGCTCGCGGTGATCACCCTGGCAGGCAAGCCCACCGACACGGCGGCGTGGTGTATGCTTCGCCGACCCGGGTACGGGTCACCCGCGTCTCGCGGGCCGGGAGCCCACGTGAGCACGAACAGCGTTCTGGACACGATCGGAAACACCCCGCTCATCCCCCTGCGCCGCATGGTCGGCCCCGGGATGGCCGCGGTCCTGATGAAGATGGAGGCCTGGAACCCATCTGGCTCCCTGAAGGATCGCATCGTCAAGTACATCATCGAGGAGGCCGAGAATGCGGGCGTCCTCAAGCCCCACCACATCATCATTGACGCCTCCTCGGGGAACACCGGGATCGCCATCGGCATGGTTGCCACTCTCAAGGGCTACCGCTCGCGGATCTTCATGCCCGAGACCAAGTCCATCGAGCGCCGCAAGATCATGAAGACCTGGGGAACCGAGCTGGTGCTGACCTCCGGCGCCGACCAGAACTCCCACATCTGGGAGGCCCAGAAAGCTGCGAAGGACATCGACACTTTCTTCTATCTCGACCAGAACGGCAACGAGGGCAACGTGCTTTCCCACTACCACGGCACGGGCGCGGAGATCTGGGAGCAGACACGGGGGCGGCTCGACTGCTTCGTCGCCGGCGCCGGCACCGGCGGCACGCTCATGGGCGTCGCCCGCTACCTGCGCGACAAGGGCAGCCCGGCCAGCGTCGTCGGCATCGAGCCCGACAGCCCAAAGTCGAAGATCGAGGGGCTGCTCCACTTCGACGGCACGTTTGTCCCGCCCATCTGGGACCCGTCGCTCATCTCGGAGCAGCGGCGCGTCAGCGACGAGGTCGCGTTCGAGACCGCCCGGCGGCTCGCCCGGGAGGAGGGGATCTTCTGCGGTCCGTCTACGGGCGCGATCCTCTCGGTGGCTCTCGAGAAGGCGCGCGAGCTGGGCGAGGGGAAGACCGTGGTCGCGGTGGCCTGCGACCGGGGCGAGCGCTACCTCTCGACCAAGCTCGTCCCCGAGTAGCCGGCGCCCCGCTCAGCTGCTGCGGAACTTGATCGAGCAGCCGATCGCCTTGGTCTCCGCCACGGCGGGTTTGGATCCGGCCGCCACCGCCTCGAGCGCATCGCGCAGGAAATGCCCGGTGACCTTGGCGACGTCCTCGGCGTTGTCGTCGATGGCACCGTGGTAGACGAGCACACCCGCGGCGTCGAAGAGGAAAGCCTCAGGGGTCCTGGTGGCGCCGAAGGCGCGCGCCACGCCGGAGGT
>Ga0315293_10000368_pt1 | contig 41178 bp, 46 predicted proteins | sample YL17G13_20_MG_FD_203071 | JGI IMG/M metagenome (GOLD analysis project Ga0315293, IMG submission 203071) | Sediment microbial communities from Yellowstone Lake, YNP, Wyoming, USA - YL17G13_20 | ecosystem: Environmental > Aquatic > Freshwater > Lake > Sediment | place: USA: Wyoming | collected... | reverse complement strand
GGTAATGTTTGGTTATAATTCCATACACCATTTGATGTTGTCCCTGAGATGCGAGTCGCAGTATAATTCGTTGCAGAGCCGCTGATATTTGATTCGATTAGAACTGTTGAAACTGCAGTATTATCTGCCCAAGTTATATTAAAAATAGAAAGTTGTGATGTATTATAGTTAGCTGGATAGCTTGACTGGTTAGTTGACCAAGTTGGTGCAGACGTATCACTATAATTTATCTTTATAGTTCTATTCGCTGTCGCGAATGCACAGTTCGAAGAATTGTCACATGAGTAACAGTTCCAAGTATAATTGCCAAGGCCCAAGTTTAAGTTCCAAGTAGACCAGTTTCCGCTTCCCGATATGTTAGAAGTATTACTAAGAGTAAGAGACTGATTTGTGCTGTTAGTTATGTAAAGACTTATGTTGTATAATTGGTCATTGTCAGTTGCAGAACAATTAAAAGTCACTAGCGCAGGAATCGCTGTGTCATTATAGTAGTTGACTGCTGGAGACACAAGAGTTGTATTTGGTGCGATGTTATCCTTTGCACCATAAACCGCTATTTTTATCCAATCTATACGTGAGTACTTATTAGCCCCACCTGAACTTGCAATATACCTAAGTCGTATGCCATTAATGTCATTAGTTGTATTTATGTAGCTAGACACATCAATAGTTTGGTTTAGATCTACAGATGCTGACATTGTAAGATTGAAAGCACGCCATATCCCCGTTTTGTTTTCATAAACACGTAATGATAAATTATTCGTTGAAGGATCCTCTTGGTGTTCGAATGTTACGTTGACATTACCAAAACTTAGGTTAGCAGGATAATTAATCGTGAAATTATATTCTTCGTATTGACTCTCATTAAGTGTAGCTGAAGAGGATTTAAAATTTAGAAATGTAGATCTTATGTCATCGCTGTTATTAACCATACTAACAGTCACTGTTGCATTTTCTGTGCTATAAATTGAAGTTGGCACATAACTTGCATTTTCAGCAAAGCCCGGATCTTCTGAGGTAAGAGTAAATGTATAACTCTCGCCAGGCGTAAGTGGCATTACAAATGTCCAATTGTTATCAGCACAAGTCTGCCCATCAAAGTCCCAGTTCTTGCATTTGTAAAGCATTTCACCATGCGCCATTACAGTTACTTCAGCGCTCGTGAAGTTTATGCTGGTCGGGTCGATAGCATAAACCTCAACAAAGCCGCCGAATTCAGGAACATCATCAACTTTTATAAAATTTGTAAGATTCTTATCCACGGATAGGTTAGTAATCGCTATTTCTGTTACAGGACCTTTGCTCAAAGTTATTGTTGCGTCGTATATACCTTCAGTTATGTTGATTTGTTCTGATGAATCAGATGAGATATTTGTGGTTATATTATCTGCAGTGTTTTCAAATTGGATTGTAGATTCCATTATATTATTGTCTGCATCAATTATTGCAGGAGCAAAACTGATTATTTCTTCAACTGGCTCAATAATTATTGGTTCTTCTATAGGAATCGCTTCAATCGGAGGAGCTTCTTCAACAGGAGCCTCAGCAATTGGTTCTTCAGCAGTTATTGTCGGAAATTCTTCGACAGGACTGCTTGAAGCTGGTTCTTTTATTGCAAAAAAAGTTATACCCTCACTATTTCCAATAAAGTAAAAACCGCTGAATGCAACAGCCAATATTATGACAACCAAGCCAACTGAAATTGGATTAAGTTCTATAGGCAGAAATAATTTTTTCTTATCGGATGTTTTGTTAAGATAATTAACAACTTTTTGAACTTCTTGTTTTTTCAGATTCAGTTTATAGTATGGAGTACCTTTAGAAACCCGTAAGTCCAAATAATCTATCTTCAGCAAAGAATGTAAGTACCAATAAGTCATACCATATGAAAGGTTTAGCTTGTCTCGTAACTCATCGATAGTGTATTCTTTACGTATATCTGGTGAGAATGCACTAAGTACACGAAGATATTTACTTATTTTACTGATGATACCCGACCCCTTACTATGTATATGTTATAGTATACTATTAATTATTGAGTATTTAAGAATTTTTATTGCTTACTATTTTGATTTTCGGGGCTATTTTTGGGGAAATTTCAAGAAATTGATGCTGTTTTCGAGCAATTTTACTGCCCTCGATGGGATTTGAACCCACAATCTTCGCCTTAGGACGGCGTTGCTCTAATCCAGGTTGAGCTACGAGGGCAACAGTAGGGTTAAAATATTTGGAGTTTTTAAGAATATCTATGAATAGAATATCTGACAACCTGAAGCTGCTCGAAAAGATTGGTTTACAAGCGGCATCATATGTTCCGGTCAGCAGTCTTTCTGAAGCAGTGAAACAAGCAGAAAAAATTGGTTATCCAGTTGTATTAAAGATTAATTCTGATATTCACAAGACAGAGGTTGGCGGAGTAATAGCTAATATCCATGACAAGAATGATTTGGAAAGAAGCTGGAAACAAATGCTCGAGAATTTGGAGAAGCATAAAATCAAGACAAAAGATTTGCTGATACAAAAACAGATTTCTGGTGTAGAGCTTATACTTGGTTTGAAAAAAGATATTGTTTTTAATCAAGTAGTTATGTTAGGGAGCGGCGGAATTTTGACAGAGATAATTAAAGATGTTTCATTCAGAGTTTGTCCAATAACAGAAAAAGACGCAGGCGACATGATTAATGAGATAAAATCCAAGAAATTGCTCGAAGGAGCTCGTGGACAAAAACCAGCAAACATCGAGAAATTAAAGCAGACAATTGTCAAGCTTTCAAAAATTTCAGCAAAAGAGCTTGACATAAATCCGTTAATCGTAAATGAGAATGGTTCTTTTGTTGCAGATGTAAGAATAATTAAGGACTAATTCTTGTAGGATCGCGCGGAGTTAATGAAGCGTCGCGAACATTTTCTAATCCCAAAATTTGCATTGTCAGTCGTTCCATACCTATTGCAAGTCCGCCATGTGGTGGCATTCCATACTTGAAGAATCTCAAATGGTCGAATTGTGTTGGGTCTAAACCCTTGTCTTTTGCGTTCTGGGCTCGTTTCTCCGGGTTTTCTTCACGCAACCCACCTGTTGTGATCTCAAGACCTTTGTACAACAAATCAAATGAGTCTGCGTCAACTTTTCCATTTCGCTTTGCATAGAAAATCTTGTGCTTCCATGGGAACCCATACAAGAAAACAAAATCAGACTTCTTTTCCTTTTGTGACCATTCGCAAAGCGCTCGCTCACCAGCTGGCGTCAAATCACCAGGCTCAGTTTTTACACCCATCTTTTCAACAATTTTTACTGCATCATTGAAATGAACGCGTGGGATAGCTTTTGGGAACTCAAGTTTTATATTATAAAGTTCAAGAATATGTTTACAATCTTTCTTTATTTTTTCAAAAACATGACGCAACAATTCTTCTTCCATTGACATAATTTCTTCCATCGTGTCAGCAACCATCTCATAATCAAATGAAGAATATTCACACAAATGTCTAGGAGTATGATGAGGTTCAGCTCGATAGACCATACCAATTTCGTATACGCGATCCAAACCAGACATTAAAGATAATTCCTTGTAAAATTGTGGCGATTGGGCCAAGAATGCTTCACGGTCAAAATAAACAATCGGGAAATATTCAGTTCCGCCCTCAGTTGGAGAGCCAACAATCTTTGAAGAAAATATTCGAGTGAAACCTTTGCTATGCATAAAGTCAACCATATTTTTTATTAGTTCAGATTGTAATTGAAAAATTGCCATTGATTTTGGCTTGCGCATATCCAAAAATCTCCAATCGATTCTCTTGTCAAGACCAGTTTCAATTTTTTCAGATAAATCAATTGGTGTTGGTTGTTCGCTCTTTGAAATAATCTTTATCGCATCAGGAATCATTTCCTTGCCATTTGGAGCCTGTTTGCTATCAATCAATTTTCCAGAAATTTCAACATAATCTTCTTTGCTCAATTCCTTGAACGAGAAACTTATTTCCTCACCCTTTACTACAATCTGAAGAATTCCTGTTTTGTCTCGCAGGACAATGAACTTTACTTTACCCAAATCACGCAGTTCCTGTACCCAACCGCGAAGTTTTATATTTTCTTTTGATTTTAGCGCATCAATAATATACATATTTAGAATTAATTGAGTTCAATTTATAATGCTTTCTAAAAAGAAGCAAAAAGTTAAATACCAAGCATTAATTTTTGGTTATTATGGATATAGAGCATGTGTCAAAGATAGCTAGATTGAAGCTTTCTGAAGAAGAGAAGAAGAAATTCAGCAAAGAGCTTGAGGATATTCTTAATTATTTCAAGTTAATAGACAAAGTAGACACAAAAAATGTTGAGCCGTCATTCCATGCAATAAAGATAAAGGATGTCTTTAGAGAGGACAATCCTGAGCAATGCTTGAATGAAAAAGAAGTTTTCAAGAATGCTAAAGAACATGAAAAAGGTTTCTTCAAATCTCCGAGGGTAGTATGATAAAGAAATTTGTCAAAGATGTAGAAGACGGGGTAATAAAGTTGCCCGAGTTTTATGATAAAGTTATCAAGAAATGTAAAGCAATTGATTCCAAGCACAATTGTTTCATAACAATAAACGAAGATGCTTCAAAAGAGAAACCAAAGAGCGGACTATTAACAGGGGTTCCGATTTCTGTTAAGGATTGTATCTGTACCAAAGGAATCCGAAGCACAGCTGGCTCAAAGATTCTTGAGAATTATGTTCCTGTTTTTGATGCGACTGTTATCTCAAGACTTAAAGAACAAGGTGCAATCATTATCGGAAAGACAGCTCAGGATGAATTTGGATTCGGAAGTTTCTCAACAAACTGTGCATATGAAATTCCGAAGAATCCATTTGATACAGATCGAAGCTGCGGTGGAAGCTCAGGCGGAGCTGGATGTATAACACAGTTAGCTGATTTTCCACATGTTGCATTAGCTGAATCAACCGGCGGAAGCATTTCAAATCCGGCAGCATTTTGCGGCGTTTATTCCATAACTCCGACATATGGAATTGTTTCGCGTTATGGCTTAATAGATTATGCAAATTCTTTGGATAAAATTGGGTTGATGTCAAAAAATATTGAAGACCTGAAAATGGTTTTTGAGATAATTGTCGGAAAAGACAAAATGGATCCAACAACAGTTGATTATGCACCAGTAAAACCAGATGTGAAAAAGATTGGAATCCCAAAACAATATGTCAAAGGTTTGGACAAGAAAATTGAGAAAGCATTCTGGGATGCGATTAAAAAACTTGAAAAGAAAGGAATCAAGTTTGAGGAATTTGATTTAGCTTACACAGATGAAGCACTTCCTGCGTATTACATAATTGCAATGGCTGAAGCATCAACAAATCTAGCCAAATATTCTGGACTCAGGTATGGACTGCAATTGCCACTGCAAGGAAACTTCGAAGAATATGCTTCAACAGTGCGCGAACAAGGATTCGGACAAGAAGCAAAACGAAGAATAATACTTGGGACATACACAAGAATGGCTGGTTACAGGGACCAATATTATTTGAAAGCAATGAAGATAAGAACAAAAATAATTGATGAATTCAAGAAGCATTTCAAGAAGTATGATGCGATTGTTTCGCCAACAATGCCAATTCTTCCACCAAAATTCAAAGAAATAGAAAAATTGACACCGCTAGAGAATTATCAGATGGACATTCTTACTGTTGGGCCAAACGTTGCTGGACTGCCACATCTTAATATTCCTATAGCAGAATCAATAGGTCTTCATGTGATCGGGAATCACATGTCAGAAAACAAATTGTTCAAGGTTGGTGAGATCTATGGAAGTTAAAATAGGTCTCGAGTGCCACGTGCAATTGAATACAAAAACTAAGATATTCTGTGGCTGCCCTACTTATGCTTCGGAAAAACCGAATTCAACGGTTTGTCCAACATGCTTAGGAATGCCAGGAAGCAAGCCTAGATTAAACAAGAAAGTTTTTGAGTATGGAATAAAAGCAGCACTTGCATTAAAATGCAAATTACCAAAAGAAACATTCTTTTCAAGAAAAACTTATTTTTATCCAGATATGCCCAAAAATTTCCAGATAACACAATACGAGACACCAATTGCAAAGGATGGCTTGATAAAAATTGGAAAAGAAGAAAAACCGATTCGAATCAGAAGAATAAACATTGAAGAAGATCCTGGTAAATTGATTCATGTTGGTGGCGACATAACTAATGCACAGTATGTTTTGATTGATTATAATCGTTCAGGAATTCCTTTACTTGAGATAGTTACAGATCCAGACTTGTCTTCGCCAGAAGAAGCGCGCATTTTTTTGGATAAATTGAGACTTATACTTGAATACCTAAAAATATTTGATGTTGATGCTGGGTTGATGAAGTGCGATGCGAACATCTCAATCGGTGGTGGTAACAGAGTTGAAATTAAAAATATTTTAGGTTTTAGAGCTGTGGAAAAAGCATTGAAATTCGAATTACTTAGACAGCAAAGAGTAATTAAAACTTCAAAAGTAATTTCACAGGAAACCAGACATTTTGACGAAGCTTCAGGTGTGACTAAGTCGCTAAGAATAAAGGAAACAGAAGAAGAGTATGGTTACATATTTGAACCAGATTTGCCATCATATGACTTAAGCGAAGAAAATCTAAAACAAATCGAGAAACAGATTCCAGAACTGCCAGACTCAAGAGTTCTGAGATTAATTAAACAATATAAGCTAAATAAAGAGATAGCAAACGCGATTGTTAGTTCAGACATTTATGTAGCAGACTTCTTTGAAAAATGTTCAGAACTCTATTCAAATAGCCAAAAGATAGGGAATTGGATCGCTTTGGAAATAATAGAACAACTTAACAAGAGGAACATGAAGTTCCATGATTTGAAAATAAAACCGGAAGATTTTGTTGCTCTCGCAAAAATGGTAGATAATGAAGAAGTTTCTGATCTTGTCGCAAGAAGGAAAGTTATACTAGAGATGGTAGAGACAGGAAGTAAACCTGTCGACATAGTCAAACAAAAACATTATATGATTGTAAAAGATGAAGGAAAAATCAGTGAAGTTATAAGAGAAGTGATAAAGAAGAACAAGAAAGTTGTCGCAGAATACAAGACAGGCAAAAAGGAAACAATACATTATCTTGTCGGCGAAGTATGCAAAAAAGTCAAGGTCAATCCTAAGAATGTTTTAGAAATATTAGAAAAAGAATTAGCTTAACTGTTCTCTGATGAATGTGTTTAGTTCCACTATTGCATCTTGTGTATTAACTATCTGTTCTTTTAAGACGCTCATCTCTGATTGCAATTGGTTCAGTATCTTTGCATTTACTGCTTCGAAATCTCTCTCTAATTTAATCTTTAGATTCTTTTCTTTTTGTGAAACGGATTTTTCGAGATCATCAAGCTTTTCAATCATTTCTTCTTCCAATTCTTTGAATCTTTTCATCAAGTCTTCACTCTGGGACCATAGTTCGTCTACTTTTGGAAGGCTTTTGAACTGGCTTTTGATTTCCTCGAACTCCTCTTTCTGCTCTTCGAACATGCTCTTTAAGTTGCCTTCTGTGTTCGCCAAATCTACCTTTATTTCGCCTGTGTGCTTATGTAAAACATCATACTCGACGCAATTTTTTATTCTGTCATCAAATTCAGCTATCTGCGTCTCCATTTGTGTAATTGAACTTTTCATAATTTCATCTAATTTGATAAGGCTTGAACGTAGAGTAGAAACCTCACTTTGTTTACCATAATTTGTCAGTTTATTTTCTATTTCCCGCTGGTTTTTTGTTATGGTCTCGAGAAGATTGTTTATCTGAACATCTAACTGTTCTTTTATTTTCTCTTCGCTGTGGATTGCGCCGTCAACCTTTTTGTTTATTCTATCCTCACGCTCAGCATTCTGTTTTTCCCGTTCCTTTGTCCAATTTTCAAACTTGCCTAGTTCGGACATTCTCGAGGAGAACTGTGATTCCATGTGCTGAATTCTTTTTTCATCATCAGACACCTTCTGATTGATCTTTTGAGTTAGGTCTCCGATGCGAACCTCAACCTCACTTACTTTTCTTAGCACTTGGTCAAAACTTGTAAAACGAGAATTTATACTTTCCAACTGCCTTTCCACTTTTGATAAGCGTTGATCAGCCTCTGTTGTTTTTTCTTTCATTGATGATATTTTGTCGATAAGAGACATTATAACACCTTCTCCAGTTCATCAATTATCTTAGACGTATTTGTTACTTTTATAGTTAATGACTCAAGTTTGTTTTTTATGTCATCAAGCTCTGCTCTAGCCTTCTGATCAAATCCATTCTGGATGCCTCTGCGCTCAATGTCGCGCATCCTATTCTTGATTTCGCTGAGCTCAGCAGTCTGTTTTCTTTCCAATTTTGTAAGCATAACTGAAACATCATCCGCTTTCTTGGAAAGTTTCTCGGTTTCTTTTTTGTTATTATAAATATCTTTTTTATGCATATTTAGCTCATTTACAATCTGCTCATTATGTCTCTTTGCAGTCTCATCATTGTGAAGAAGAACCTTTTCGCTATTCTTGAACCAGCTCTCGAACTCGACTATATTCTTCAAAGCTTCGCTTGATCTTGACATGCTTTCATGGATTTGTTTAAACATATGGTCTGCTTCAGCAACGAGATTCGCAACTTTTTCCCTCGTTATGTTCATCATCTTTGTGTGTTTCTCATCGACATCGTGTAATTCGCCTTTCATCATTGTAACTTCATGTTTAACTTCATTTTTTATTTTATTTAATTCTTCAGATATCCTTCGTTCATCAGAACCAATCATTTTAGGCATTTTATTGAATGAATCTCTTATTTGTCGTTCAACTTCTTTGTCAATCTTGGTTTCTTTGTTAAGAGCTGAATATTGTTTTCTCAGAGACTCAATCTGGCTGCTCAGCTCATCAATGCGAGTTTTTGATGAAACAACATCCTTAAGTGGAGGTTCCCGATGTGCCAGATGTCTTAATTCGAAATCAAGTTTTTTCAGCTTGGAATCAGTCTCTTCCTTGAAGCGTTTTAGTTCAATGCGCAATTCATGCATTTTCTTAACTTCATTTATTACAGGTCCTAGAGAACTTTTTATAGTATCAAATTCATTTAATAATGTCCTGATTTCAGATGATGTCTTTGGGTCCATAAAAATATTTAATACTTACTGATATTTAATTCTAACCTTTAAGCATTTTTGCTGTGTCTTCGGAAGAAATTTTACTCAGATTTATTCCGTAACCTTCATTCAATGTTGGCCTCAATGTTTTTTGGCCTACTGATATGTGAAAATGGAAATCCTTTTCCTGATTAGGTCTGAGGTGAAAGCTCATACTGTACTTCAATGGATTTATCACAGCACTCATCCTAGTTAAAATATTTTTCAAAGTTTCAGCGAGCGTGAATATTTCGAACTCATTCATCTCAGAGAGACAGGTATAATGTTTCTTCGGGAGAATAATTACTTCATAGGGCATGTCCTGTGCATATGTTGCAAGTACTATGAACTGTTCATTCTCTAGGATGTTCCTAGATGTCAGTTTCTCCTTTTTTAATATGTCACAATATAGGCAGTCATCATGCTTGTAATGGTAATCATTGAATTTTGTCATTTTTTCCTTCGTTTTCCTGGGAACAATTGGTAATGTTATTATCTTTGAATAAGAATGGTTGAACTCGCTGTGAATATTGTCTTTTATTACGCAGACATGTGCGACATTTTCTTTTTTTCGTAATTCTTTAATTCTGTGCGCATAAATTGTAAGAACATTTTTTATTTCTTCAGAAGATAACTCATGCAACTCTTTTTGATGATCTCGTGTTTCAATAACAACCTCGCTCCAGCCATGGGCAGCGTATGACTGTAAAATGTCTGAATTCTCTTTCGGTTTGAACATTGTCGGATGTGTCACAGGATAAGGATCAACAATGCTTCTACATAGCCAAACACCATTTTTGCCTTTAGATTCAATCCTATATGTCTCTTCAAGTCTTTCTTTCGGTGCAATTGAATCAGGCATTTCTAATTGTGGACAAAGAATACAGCCTACAGAGGATGGAGCTATCGGAGATATTATTGTCTCATCTTCACTGTCATAAGACTTACGCAATTCGTTTTGCATAGCTTTTATTAAATAGCGTGAGTTTAATTGTTTTATGGCTAAAGTAATGAAGGACACACCACTGGTTGATATAACACTCAGAAAATTCGAGCGTCCTTCAAATGAAGACATAGATACGCTTGTAAGGAAGTTCTGCATTTCTATAGGATTACTGCAACCTGGGGACTCGAGAGATATTGTTGTTGATATCTTAAAACTTCTTCTGGAAGCGAAAAGGAGCAAGAAGTTTTATTCTTCAGCTGAAATTGAATCAGTTCTCAAACAAGAAAATGCAAAAGGTGCAGCAGGCTCAAATGTGCGAAGACAGCTTTTAAGATTAGAGAAAATCGGTTTGGTGGAAAAAACAAATGATGGATACAGGCTCAGGGAATTTCTTGAGCTCAGCACAATAATTAATGAGCACGTAAAACAATTTGTTATAGAACCAACACTAAAGCGCATAATAGAATATGCTGAAGAGATAGACAGAAAAATATAAGTTCATCGGTCAACTTTCTGGAAAAGAGACATTGCTTTTGAAAGATTCGATGCAAGCTCCTTACCTGTGTTTGTCAATGCAATTGTTTTCAATCTTCCTTTCTTAGTAAATTCGACCAGACCACTATCTTTGAGCATATTTATTATTTTTACTGTATGAGAATAAGTGCAGTCAACTTCCTTCGCCAAAACAGATGCATAACGTAGCTTATTTTCTTTAGATAAATTTACAAGAAGCATCACAGGCTTCGGTCTCAAGAAAAAATAATGTAATTCCTTTTTGCGCCCCATAGTATTGTATAGTGTAGACGCTAATATAAAGCTTACTCATGGCGAATTTTCTTTTTAAAGCAAAAAATTTGCAAAAAATGAAGAAAATTCATGAAAATTAAGTGGGCTCACGGGGATTTGAACCCCGACTAGAAGCTCCGCAAGCTCCTGTCATAATCCAGGTTAGACTATGAGCCCACTACTCTTATTAAAAATTATATGGTTTTAAAATCTTGTTATTTTTTAGAAAAATGGTCCTGGAACAACGTATCAAAAAATAAAGTTCTTTGTTTTGCAACAACTTGCTTTATACAATCAATGTCACCGCTTGGGCATTTCATCAACATGAATGGCGAATGCGCGCTAACAACCAGATTCTTATCATCAATAATTTTTCTTCTGTTCTTAGTTACAGTCCCAGAATCAATTATGTAAATTATATTTATTTTTGAAATTTCTTTTATCTTTGGAATAACTTTCAAGAAAGAAGGGATCTTCTGAGATGGAAAACAGAAACTTAGGAAATCAGATTTTCCATAATATTTTTTAATTTTATCTTCAATACCTTTCTTTTTGCTTCCAAGCTCAACCTCGATTATTTCAGTGAATAATCTTCCATTATATCCCCATTTCAAATACAAATCAGCAAGCACATTATCTATTTTCTTTTCACAATCAATTTCAATAAGTGTTCTGCCAAACGGATCTTTATTTTTTAAAAAAAGAAGCGAAAGAATCTTTTGATAATAATTATGAATAGCCAAAGAACTATTTCTGTCAATATTCAAACATATTTCCTTAAAGTCCATCTTATCACGGATTGAAGTAATCAGAAGCCTTTGTTATGTTGAGTACCTTTACTTCGAATGCCAGAGTCTTACCAGCAAGCGGAACATTAAAGTCCGCAGTAACATGCGTGCTGTTAACAAATGTTACAATACCCTTTTCCTTGGTAAGCATGCTTATGATAACATCTCCAATTTTTAGAGTGGAATTATTTGAGATAGTTGTCTTTACCTTACTTTGGCTGTATTCGCCATATGCGTCCTGTGGTTCAATTGAAAATGTCTTTGTTTCATTTAGTTTCATTCCAATAACACCATAATTAAATCCCCTTATTATAGAAGGAGATCCGACCTGGAAAGTGTAATTTGTACTATCATCAATCAGAGTTCCATTTTCCAATGTAAGATTATAAGCGATGTTAATTACATCACCGGTTTTAACTGTCTGTTCACTTGAAGAAGTGCATCCTAAAAAAATCACAAAAATAAATAGCGAAGTAAATATAAGTAGATTTTTCATTATACTAATTTGATAGTCAATATTTATAAAAACTGGGATTTTAAAGTAACATTGATATTGGGTGCATTAAATGTCTGAAGAATATAAGAGACCTACATGGGATGAGTACTTTATGAACATCGCGAGAGAAATAGGCAAGCGAGGAACTTGCGATAGAGGCAGATGCGGTGCAGTCATTGTAAAAAATAAAAGAATTCTTACAACCGGTTATGCGGGTGCACCAGCTGGACTTGAACACTGTGACGAAACAGGACATTTGTTCATGAAACAGATAGATGAGGAAGGGCATACAAGCGAACATTGTGTCAGAACAACTCATGCTGAACAGAATGCTATTGTACAAGCAGCACTTCATGGAGTTTCAACAGATGGCGCAACATTATATATTAAGTTTGAACCTTGCTTGAATTGCACAAAAATGATAATCAATGCAGGAATAAAGCGCGTGGTCTGCGAAAAGAAATACCATGCCGGGAAACTTTCAAGGGAATTCCTAAAAAAAACGGGAGTTGAACTTGTTGTCTTGAGTGATGAGGTTGAGCATTATGAAAAACAGTGAACCTTCATTAGGAAGAAAAACAGGACTGATCATAGGAAGCATAATACTCTCTGCTTTGCTTATTCTTACATTGACTTTGTTCTCGCTTGCGCAGCTTACTACATATGAAACACTGAAGCCATTGTCTGCAAATTTGGCTGCAGAGACATTGACAAAGAATATGACAGCTGATGAAGCGAACACTCTTTATTCTAACCTTACGCTAGCATGTGATGTTAGCGGAAATGAAAGCCTGATTCTGCCAATGGGTGAGAATACAACAGAAAGCGTAAAAATAAAATGTGCCGACATAAAATCTTCTGGACCAACTGATTTGGGGAAAATTTTCGGTGGAGCAATCTTTGATGATTTATACTATAGAAATTATGGATGGAGTTATCCAGAAGCTTTCCTGAAAGCAAAATCTCCGAATGAATACTTCAGCGCGTTCTTTTCAAAAAATGCGCATGATTTCTACAATGTCATGTTTATGGTATTATTAGCATTAACAATTGTGATGGCTATCGTGATGATATGGCTGGGAAAATCATGGATAGCAATTGCCCGCGACTTTGGAATAAGCCTGATACTTGCAACAACACCTTTCTTTGTGCTTGAATTGTTCAAATCAAATTTGCCGTCAACAATTACTAACATACTTGGCTCGACAGCAGACATGATGACTCAATCTTTATCACAGAACTTTTTGATAATTTTTGCAATAGGAATAGTTCTTTTAGTAATCGGACTTGTCGGAAGCAGGTTTTCTAAGAAAGAATAGTTATGGAAATCCATGAAATCTATGAAAAGAACAGAGATATGATAAGGAGTTTTCTAGAACATTCTAAATCCAGAGATGAGCGACATCTGATTGCTGAACTAATCTTTTGTCTGCAGACTCCGCAGAGCAAGGCACAGTATGCGCGCGAGACTGTAAAAAAATTAGAGTCTTGTAACAAATTATTTGGTGCTGAAGAGTTCGAGATTAAAAACAGCATGTGCAGCGTACGTTTTGCTAACCGCAAATCAAAATATATTTCTGAGGCAATGAAGAAATTCCCAGAGATAAAGAAACAATTGAGTTTAGATCCATTCGAACTACGCGAATGGCTGGTTAAAACTTTCAAAGGATTGGGAATGAAGGAAGCATCGCATTACCTGCGCAATATCGGAGTTTTTGGTTTGGCAATTCTTGATGTTCATGTACAGAAGTTCATGAAGATTCATAATATGTTAGTCGGCGAAGTTGGGAAACTTACAAAGAAACAATATCTTGAGAATGAACAAAACTATTTTGAACTCGCCGAAAGATTGAAGATTAAACCAGAAGAACTCGACATTGTAATTTGGCTCTATGGAAATAAAGGCGGAGTATTTTACGGATAATTTATTTTAATTGGTTGCAATCTATACTTTTGAGAGTAGGCTGTTTGTCATACAAATCAATCAGAATTACTTCTGTATTATCACAAACCTTCGCCATGCTGTAGAAATTGAATTCGCACATCTGACCAGAAGCAATTGCTGTATTATTAACCAAATCAATGTTTGTCTCATTATAAGTGCAATTTCTATCATATTTAGACTCGTAAACATTAGTTGCTGTACCAGGAAGCGCTCTTGAAAGATCAGCAAGATTGAAACCACCCGCATATGGCGTAGTAATTGATAATATTGTTTCATTCGAACATGAATAAAGATAAACTTTTTCTGTGGTAATCTCAATTTTGTCAACCAAACTGAAGCATTCAGAAAGTTGAGGTTTGTAACCAGGAATTTCTTGCGGCATGCCTGCTGTAACAAAGAAAAGCAAAACTATTGGAATCACAATCAAAGAAGCCATTATCTTCCAATCAATATTTTTTATAGCCATTAAAACAAGTATTGCGCCGCCGAATAAACCAAAAAGATGTGCTGAATGTGCAATGTTGTCTATGCTGAATAAAGAGATAAATTCAGCTGCACCCCAAAGAATCGCTGCACCAATCATCGGAATCGGACCATAACCAGTATAAATCACCTGTTTAGGTTTTAAAACAGCCATGCTTCCAATCAAACCAAAAATTGCACCGCTTGCTCCAACAGCTGGAATAAATGGCGAAGCACTAAGCAAAGCATAACCAAGGCTTGCTATGAATCCTGAAGTAAGATAAATTATCAACCATTTTTTTGGACCAACTTCATGCTCTAACAAAACCCCAAAAGTAAAAAGACCAATCATGTTTAACATCAAATGCTGAACGCTGCTATGCATGAACATCGAGGTAAGAATTGTCCACGGTTCTTGGACAAACATTGATGGAGTGAATGCAAGACTATCAGGAAAGACATTAGCTATCTGAAGAACGAACACAATTACACAAATACCTATTACTGTAAGCGTTAATTTCATGGTATAGAGAAAGCTTTAATTTCTTTTAAAACTTTATATTGGTTATGAAAAAATTAATTATGGTGGTGCTTGACGGAGCAGCCGATGTGCCCAACAAATCTATTGGGAATAAGACAGCGTTCGAAGCTGCGTACAGGCCGAATCTTGATAATCTTGCTAGAAAAGGAGTAAATGGAGTCGTAAAAGTTCTTCCAATTCCGCCAGAAAGCGATGAAGCAGTAATCTCACTTCTTGGATATGATATTTTTAAAGTATATACTGGGCGCGGACCATTAGAAGCAATAGGTGGAGGAATCCCATTCAAGGAAGGAGACCTTGCAGTACGCTGCAATTTCGCCATAATTGAAAATGGAGCTGTAAAAGATGTAAGAATAAAGGATATGACGACAGAAGAAGCAAAGCAACTCGAGGAAGCAATAAACAGCTTTGTAACCCTGACTGGCGCAACATTCACATTCAAATCAACAGTTGCCTATCGCGGAATCCTAACAATACAATCAAATAATAAACTATCCTCAAAAATAACAAATACTCATCCCGAATATGCAACAAAATATTTTGAACCCGTGTGGGACAGATCACAATCGAGCTTCGGAGTGCCATTCAGCGAAGCGCTTGTCGGAGCAGACATGACTTTAAAGGAATCAAGACCAACAGACATGACAAAAGAAGCAGCATTCTCTGCAAAGCTTGTAAACGAATTTATAGAAAAGAGCCGAGCGGTCTTATATAAGAATCCAGTCAATCTACGGCGCATGGCTGAAGGACTGCAGTCAGCAAATATTATACTTACAAGAAATGCAGGAACATCACCACCAAGACTTTTCAATATGAGAACTGTTTATGATATGAACTGGTTATGCATGGCAGATATGCCAGTAGAGCGAGGTATAGGGATCTCAGCAGGCATGCAGGTTATGCCACTACCAGAACCTTCAGAGAATATACAAAAAGATATGTCAATAAGAGTGCTCGCTTTATTGAAGAATCTGAATCTCTATGACGCTTTCTACGTTCACCTGAAAGGACCAGACATATTCGCACATAATGAAGACATAAATGGGAAAGTAAGAGCTATAGAGGAGATAGACAAGTATTTCTTCGGGCCTCTCTTGGCAAATATGGACTTGAACAATACAATAATTGCTGTCACTTGTGATCATACAACTTCTTCTGAGATAGGACTGCATACAGATGATCCGGTTCCATTAACCATATCTGGTGGTGGTATTGTTGGCGATGGAACATCAATGTTCTCTGAACCGACATGCGCAAGAGGAGCGCTTAAGCAGATATCAGCGCTTCAACTGATGCCATACTTGATGAAATTAATAAAATCTTAACAGAAACATTTAATACTCATTCTACTTTAAAAGATAATATGGAGAACAGTATCTCAATAAAGATAGGTGGCCAGGCAGGTTACGGCATAATGGCAACAGGCCTGATGCTCGGAAAAACCTGCGCAAGAGGCGGATTAAATGTCTGCGCAGAAATACAATATCCTTCGCTCATCCGCGGTGGACACAACACTTATCTCCTAAGAGCGAGCAAAGATGAAATCTTCTCCTTCACAAAGGAAGTGAATCTTCTTGTTGCGTTAAACAAGGAAACAATTGAGCTTCATAAAAATGAATTGACATCTGGTGCAGTCATAATATATGATAGCGACTCAGTAAAATATTCTAAGAATGAACTGAAAAGAAAAGACATAACTCTAGTTTCTGTTCCACTTGTACACTTGGCAACAAAACATGGCGGCGAGATAATGAAAAATACAGTCTCGCTCGGAGCAGTCGTTGGCCTAACTGATTATGATTTTGCACTTTTGGAATCTGTAATCAGAGACGTATTCAGCGATAAGAAGAGAGAAATTATCACAAACAACATTAGTGCAGCCAAAGCCGGTTATGATTACATAAAGAAAAACTTCAAAGGCAAATTCGATTACAAACTAAAGAAAATCAAGTCAGCTCCGAAGATGTTCATATCAGGAAACGAGGCAATAGCAATCGGTGCAATAAAAGCTGGATGCAAGTTTTATACTGCATACCCAATGACACCTTCTTCTTCAATACTTCACTATATGGCCTCGAAAGAGCGCGAATATAATTTGGTAGTTAGACAGGTTGAAGATGAGCTCGCAGCAATGAACATGGTCGTCGGTGCATCGCACGTTGGAGTAAGAGCCTTGGTTGCAACTTCAGGCGGAGGTTTCTGTTTGATGACAGAAGCTTTAGGTCTTGCAGCAATGTCAGAAACACCAGTTGTCGTAATTAATGGACAACGTGGAGGGCCAAGCACAGGACTTGCTACATGGACTGAACAAGCTGATTTGAAATTTGTTATTAATGCATCGCATGGCGATTTCGTAAAAATTGTGATTGCGCCAGGAAATCAAACAGAATGCTTCTACAAAGTTGCTGAAGCGTTTAATTTAGCAGAAAAATATCAGGTTCCAGTAATTGTTTTGACTGACAAGCAGATTGCAGAAATACCAAATACCTGCGATGTTTTTGACCAATCCAAAATAAGAATAGAGCGCGGAAAAATTCTAAATGCGAACCAGATAAAAAAGATTGGCGCAAAGGATTTTTTTAAAAGATATGCTTACACAAGAAACGGAATTTCGCCAAGAGTTCTTCCAGGAACAAAAGGCGGAATGTTTGTCGCGAATAGTAATGAGCATGATGAATACGGAAACTTAGCAGAGGATGAAGAAACAAGAATCAAGATGATGGACAAGCGCAGGGCGAAAATAAAAGACATACTGAAAGATTTGCCAAAGCCAAAAATTTACGGGCCAACGAATGCTGACATAACAATAATAGGTTGGGGTTCAACGAAGCGTTCAATAATGGAAGCAATACTTATGCTAAAAAAAGAAAAAATAAATGCAAACTATCTTCAAATCGTGTACATGAAACCATTCCATTCCGATGAAATCTCAAAAATAATCAAATCATCAAAAATAACTTTGCTTGTTGAGAACAATCAATCGAACCAGCTTGGAAATGTAATAAAAGAGAACACAGGACTTGATGTTAATTTCAAACTTAAAAAATATTCAGGCAGAACATTTTATCCAGAGGAAATTGTTGCGAAAGCGAAAGAGGTAATCAAAATTGGCAAACATAAATGAGCTTGAAACAATAGAAAAACCAACATGGTGTCCGGGATGTGGTAATTATAATATCTTAATTGCGCTAAAAAATGCAATCTCAAATCTAAAACTTGATCCAAGCAATGTCGCATTATTTACTGGAATTGGATGTTCAGGAAAAGACTGCCAATGGATAAGATTGTATGGATTTCATGCGTTACATGGAAGACCATTGGCTGTTGCAGAAGGGGCAAAATTTGCGAATAATAAATTAACAGTGATTGCTGCAGGCGGAGATGGTGACAGCTATGGAATTGGTATGGGGCATTTCATACATGCGATGAGGAGGAATATTGACATTACTTATCTTGTTCATGATAATCAGGTCTATGGCTTGACAACAGGACAGGCTTCACCAACGAGCGAGAAAGGTTTCATCACAAAATCAACTCCATTTGGAGTCATTGATGAACCAGTCAATCCGTTGACATTGGCGCTGTCAGGCGGAGCAACTTATGTTGCGCGCGGATTTGCAGGAGATATTCCACATTTGACAAAACTCATTGAAGGGGCGATTGCGCACAAGGGATTTGCCATAGTTGACATACTTCAGCCATGCGTCACATTCAATTATCTTAATACATTCGAATGGTACAGACAAAGAGTTTACAAACTTGAAGAACAGAACCATGATCCCAAAGACAAGGAGAAAGCATATGTAAAAGCTCAAGAATGGGGCAAAAAAATACCAATCGGTTTATTCTATAACATAGACAAACCAACAATTGAAGACCAATTGCCTGCGATAAAGGAAAAGCCGCTTGTCGAGCATGACATAAGAAATATTGATATTTCGAAAACAATTAAGGAATTCATATGAAAGTCGCTATTGTAAGCTACAAGAAAGAACTAATTGAAGACAAATTAGCTAAGTATGGATTAGAATTAGATAATAAGAAACCAGAAATTGTTATTGCGTTTGGTGGCGATGGAACATTCCTTTATGCTGAACAAAAATATCCAGGTATACCAAAACTTCTAATCAAGCACAAATCAGATTGTGAAGAATGTTTCAAACATGACTTTTCTGATATTTTGACAAAACTTTCAAGAGGGCAATTCAATATTATTGAAGAATTAAAACTTCAGGTAGTAGTTGGAAAAAACAAACTTGTTGCGTTAAATGATATAAATATCCATTACAAACCGCCAAGAGCGCTTAGATTCGCGGTTTATGTGAATGGAACTCAATTGAATAATACATTCATTGGCGACGGCGTAGTAATCTCGACCCCGTATGGTTCAACAGGATATTTCTATTCAATCACAAGGAAATACTTCAACAAAGGAATCGGGATTGCAATTAACAATCCAGTTCATGAGTTCAAACCAGTCTATGTTGATGAAAATGCGATAATCCAAGTAAAGATATTGCGCGAGAAAGGCGTAGTTTCTGCTGACACAAACAAAAAACTGATTAATGTAAAGCCTAATTCTGAAATACTTATAAAGAGCTCTTTGGGCAAAGCCAAAATTTTAATACTCAAAGGAATGTCTAAAAAGATAACAGAATATTGAAGTGATGTTATGATTGAGTATGATGAATTTGGGCCAGAGAAAATATTTGGAGTTTATGATCCTAAGACTAAGATGAAGGGTTTTGTTGTTATATTTAATACAGCTTTAGGTCCAGCCAAGGGCGGAATAAGAATGCGCCCAAGCGCTTCGCAGGAAGAAGCATTTGGATTGGCAAGGGCAATGGCCTGGAAGTGTGCATTAGCTGAACTACCATTTGGCGGAGGAAAATCAGTAATAATTGCTGATCCGAAGAAGCTATCACAAAAAGAAAAAGAAGAAATTATTCTTGCTTTTGCAAAAGCAATCAAACCAATCAATCCATCGCTTTATGTCGCAGCTCCGGATATTGCAATGGGCGCGAATGAAATGCGGATTATTGCAAAAGAAAATGGTCCAAAAGGTGTAACAGGAAAACCAAAAGATATGGGCGGAATTCCTCACGAGCTCGGTTCAACAGGTTATGGTGTTGCGCTTGCGACAAAAGTTGCTGCTGAACATCTTAAAATTAATCTTAAGGGAGCAACAGTTGCAATCGAGGGCTTTGGAAATGTTGGAACATTTACCATGAAATTCTTGACAGAATGGGGTGCAAAAGTTGTTGCAGTTTCTGATTCAAAAGGGATGATTTATAACAAAGAAGGATTGGATTATAAAAAATTGATTAATGCAAAAAAGAAAAGTGGAAGCGTTACTGATTATAAAGAAGGAATCAAGCATGAGGGAAGCGAACTATTCGAGCTTGCTGTTGACTTCTTGATACCAGGCGCATTGCCTGATGTCATAACTGAAAAAAATGTAAACAAAATCAAAGCTAAGTGCATTGTCGAAGCAGCAAACATACCAATGTCACATGAAATGGAACATATTTTACACGAAAGAAAAATTCTTGTAGTGCCTGATTTTGTAGCAAATGCTGGCGGAGTAATTTCTTCTTATGTTGAATACATTAATGGAACAGAGAAAGACATGTGGAAACTCATCGAAGAAAAGATAACAAAAAACACAAGAATTGTTTTGGAAACTGCAAGGAAAGAAAAGACAACTCCAAGAGACGCAGCACTTAAAATAGCAAAAGACAGAATAAGAAAAGCAATGAAGAAATAATCACTTTCTCTTTTTTGGTTTCTCAGCATTAGACTTTTTCAGATCATCGACTTCTGATCTGAGGACATTTACTTCTGCAGTTAAGTCATCGATGGATCTGCTTAGCGCATCAATCACGCGTTCCATCATCTCTATTTTTTCTTTTTCTTTACCAAACAACATTTGTCACACCCTCAACATATTTTAAAAAAATCCTTACTTAATATACTTTCTATCTGTACTCTGTTCGATGACATATTAATGCTTGTTGCATTAAATGAGCCAATCCTGAACTTTAAATAATAGTTTCCAGTTTTGTTATAGATATCAGCATACCAGCCAGTGTCGTCATATTTCGCATTCAAATTATTATTTATACAGTTCTCTATAATTGTTTCAGCATTCGGATAACAATAACTCAATGAGCAATTGTATGCAGTAAGCTTTACGAAATTTATCTGGTCTGACTGCTTTTCATAAATGTCACTTATGCTTTTGTCTACCAAAGCTGAAGTTAATATGCCTCTTGAGAATCGTTCATCGATGTCTGAAACATAAAACGAGAATGCTACAGAAATAAGCAGGAAAACTATGAAAATTATTGGTGTTATCATATACGCTCTTTTATTCAGCATATTTCCACCTTCTGTGATTTTGACCAGTAGCCAAATGAAACAATTATGTTATCTTGACATGGTAGACTCATATTGAATGTTGCGAGATTAATGCTTTCAGTTTTAACGCAGGAGACATTGTTGTAAACAACTTTATTTGATGAATTGCCATAAATGAAAATGAAATAGCTATTTTTGGTATCAAGACTTGAGAATGCGTTATGCACGCTTGAATTTATCTCAGAGCGCATGTTCTCGAAACAATAATCAGCTCCGATAAGTTCAGCGACAGTTCCACTGCCATTGTGATAATTTAATATTGATAGTAACATATGTTGCGAATAAGTGCTCTGGCTTCTAGCTGTTGCAATACCCATCGATTGCCCAGTGCTTTGGCTACTTAGGAATATGAAAAATATGCTTGAGATCAACACTAGCAAGATTATGTCAATTATCATTCCTTGACCCTTTTTATTTACTGGCACTTACTTTCACCTGTCCGAATTCTGTTGTTGTGTTGTTTATCAAAAGTATTGGGAAGTTGTTTGACACAGAGATCTTTGCATCTGAAATAGAATAATAATTGTCCCAACACCATTTCTTATCTGAAGTTGAGATATTTACAAGAATTTTGTACGTGCTTGAAATATTTAGTTCGCTCAACTTCTTGCAGTAAGAGAAATTTGTTCCAAGCTTGTTCAAATCTATTTGTCCAAGTGGAGCATTGAATTTTGAATTAATCACATAACTTCCGATGTTTAATGAATTCTGTGACATCTTTGTAATGTCCTGCTGCTCTGAATAACTTGCAAACAAAGAAAGAACAAAGACAAGAAACACTACCAAGACTAATGCTGTCGGTATAAGCATGGGAATATCTTCACCTATTGGCATGAGCTTACCACCACATCTTTTATTTTTTCTATGTGCAGACAATCATCAAAGGTTAGATTATTAGTATTGTTGATTGGGAACAGAAGCGCATGTCTCAAGGAAGTTTTACCTGAAGTTAGAATAAAACTCTGGTTTTCAAATGACAAAATTCCGCTTATTTTTGTGTTGTAATCAAAACTCAAATTAAATGGCGAAGCAGATGCTGACCCAATCACATTAGCTATGCTGTCTGCATCAGTGACTAGTTTGTTTAATTCTTGCATGTTTTGCTGGATAAAAAGAAAATAGAAAAATGCTCCAGAGATTATTATCCCGAATATCAAGAATGCAAGCTTGGAAAATATGAATCCTACTATTCCTTTCTTAGATGAAATAAATCGTGTATGGTTCGGGTGTGCCTGTAAAGTTGCCATAAAATACCTCTATGTTATAACTCCCTGGTTCGAGCTTGGATATTGTTGTGTAAATTATATCAAAGTCAAGCTCGTTTACTATCTTGTCACCCTCACCCATAATTGTTATCGTATCATTGGTCGAATTTATCTCAATGCTGTAACTGCTTGGAATCTTAAGATTTACTTTTTTGAAAGAGCCCTGATCTGAGGTTGCTCTTAAGTTTCCCATCGTGTTTACGAGTTCATTGTAACCATCGGCCATTTCTTTCTTTGATGAAAACTCTGAAAATGACTGCAGCTGATAAAAGCTGATTGTCAAAACAACTGCAGCTATTAATACTGTCAAAAATAAAAAAAATGGAAAGGATTCGACTCCTTTTTTATTAGCTAACAACAACATTATTGGTCTGGTTTACAATTCTTTGTTTATTCTCAACTGTCGTGTTATCGTTTGCATATATCTTTGCATAGTATGTTCCTGTTGCATTTGGTGTGTAGCTGCTCTGGAAGATATTTCCAGACATTCTTGTCAAGCTTATGCTTGTCAAGCTGCTTCCATCCTTGTAGACGTATGCATATACACCTTGATAGTCGTCTATGCCACAGCCGCCGTCATTGTCAGTAACATCTGCGTAAACATGCAGTACATTACCGGTTTTTGATGTTGTCACACAGCTTGTACGGTCAGTGTTGTTGCACATCCATCCATTGTTTACAGTTGGACCTGTTGTATCGAGTTGGCAGGCAACTTGTGTTGTTGTTGATTGATTGAATTGTTCTGCTGCACCGATTGTTCCACCTTTCAGTATTCCAACGAACTGAAGTGCGATTCCGATGACTAATGCTGCTACTAATGCTATGATGATATACCTAAGCGGCAATGCTTCGACACCGCGCTTGTTTTTTAGCAACCCCATATTTATTCCTCCCTTTAAGATAACATAATCCTAGATAAAATGAGAGTAAATGTAAATATAAATAATGCGATTGGCAGGTTTTTGGCAAGTTCATACCTGAGGATTACCATGTCCTTTCCGTATTCAAGAAGACAAACATATCTGATTAATAATACTGCCAAGATCAGCATATAGACACCTGCAATCAATTGTAGCATCTCAACATTAAGTGCAGGCGGATTAAGGAATGAAAGATTGAAATATTCATAACCAAGGCCGCCAAGCTTTTCCCTTGCAGCAGCCATACCGTTCTGGATTAATTGCTGAAGTGTTATTACTAGTCCAGTTATCATCGGAGCAAACACAGAAGCTGTTATGCGCATCATTGACAATGAATTTTTCAATGTATCCTTCAGTTTTTCCTCTGTTTTCTTCAATTGGTCAAAATGATTTGAGATTGTGAAAAGCATCTGGCTACATTGGTATATACCATGCTTGAGCGAGTTTACAAAAAGATGCATTATCAAAAGAAGATTTTTTGAATAAATATTCTTCAAAGAGCCATATTCATGATTGAACAATGCTTCTTCAAGAGTGACATGCCTACTTTTTATTACATCATATGTATCTGTCATAAGAGTTCCAAATAATGTTCCTGGAGTTGATTCAGAAATGTATTTGATTGTGTTCTCTGGAGAACGGCCTTCGCTTATTCTGCTCGCTAATTGGTAGGTTCCGTCAATCATTTCTTTCTCAAGGTTCTCAATCTTTTGTCTTGCGTCGCGCTTGAACCAAGACGAACCATAGCAGTAAAGCGCGATTGCAGCGCCGACTGCCCAGACAACTGTCAATGTGTTAAATCCCTTGAGCATCTGCGAGAATGGATTGTCTGCGAATTGTATTCCTGGAATCTGTGATAACATAAATATTATCCCAGGGAATGCAATCACCAAGAAAACAACGATTGTATAATATAATGCATTGAACTCAAAGTTTGTTTTTCCGATTCTAAACTTAAGATTGCTTGGCTTTGGAAATCCTTCCATGAACTCTGGAAGCTTGATTGTTGAAAATGCTGGCGGTCTCTGGGCAATAATTCTGTTCGAGTAAATATAGATTCCAATCAAGGATAAAATTAACAATAAGAACATCTGCATTGGAGATGAGACTTCTTTTCCTATAAAAGAAAATATTGGAAGTAAAGATATGATCACTAATGGGAGAACTGTACCGAAACTGAACAAAAACATTGTCGGTAAATATAATTTATTCGTGTAATCCTGAATTTTGTTTGTTATCCCTTCAAGAGCTATGTTTATTGCGCGATCAAAAGTCTGGTTTCGTTTGATTTCGTTTTTTTCAGAAACTGCAGATTTAATTAGGTATATGCTTCTTTTAAGTTCAACAAGTTCTTTTCCCCATTTTTGTGCAATCTCTCCAAGTTCGGTTTTTATGTTTATCTTATGACCGGTAAAGGATCTCCAAAGCGCATTTTTCAAATCATCAACAATCTTTCCTTCAGAATATTTTGAAACAAACTCAATCGCCCTTTCTAGATTCGGATTCTGTTTAAGGTAAATAACAAGCTGAGTAAGTATACTTGGTGCATTGCTTAATGCTTCTACACGCGCCAAGTGCGCTTCATTCTTAGGATGTTCAGTAACAAAATATGCAAGCACAACTGGTGCGACTGCGCAGAATGCAATAACAATCGGTGAAACAGTTCCAGTAAGGATAAATGCAACAATATTTACAACTGCAAGAATTATTGCGCTCAAAATCAAAGCAAATCTGCTTAAATTTATTACCTGATATGGTTTAAGATCCCATTCAAGCGTTTTCAATGACAATTTCAATTCTTCTGTTGTTTCTGTGTCAGGACCAGCAAGCTTTTGGAATTTTTTTGACGAGAATTTTGCGAGTTCTACATAATAATCATTTAATCCCATTGTCTTTTGCGAATAAGGGACTTCGTATACTTCTAACTCAGGTACTGTAGTATGCATGGCCATAGGGATTCACATAAACTATAAAATGTTACTACTTTATAAAGAATACTGAATGGGCCCGCCCAGATTCGAACTGGGGACCTTCTCCGTGTAAGGGAGACGTTTGTTAGCCATAGACTATTCATCCAAAGCTCATAACCACTAGACTACGGGCCCATAATAGAAACCAAAGAAAGACATTTTATAAAAGTTATGTTATTTGAGTGCAGGTCCTATTTATGCAAGAACAAATCATGCTCAAGTTCGGTTCACAATTATTTGATTTTACAGAAACACATTTCTCACAGCTTTCAAAACAGTCGAAATCGCTTTCACAAGTCGTGATAACCGCATTTTCAGTTCCCAATACAATAAGACCAAACCTTTGTGCATTTGCAAAAACAAGAATGCCCACAATTATACAAAGAACAACAGTAAGGACCTGTCCATGCTTAAGCAAAACATAATACATCATTTCTGTAAAGCCTTTCCAGCCCATACAGATTAGATTTAGTACTAAAAGTAAATACTTTTCTATTAACAAAAAAGAAAAAGAAATCAGCGCTTTGCATATTGCCTAAGTACTTCTTTAACTTCAGGCTGAACTTTAGCGATAAGATGTAACATTATTTCCTTGGATTTTGCTTCGATTTCCTTTGAGCATTCTGCGCACACATTTTCCCTGTAAAGTTCAATTGCTGGGCCTTTCCACTTGAGACCAATCTCGATGCTGAATGCCTGTGTGTCAGGTTTACATATATCTCTGTTGCAAGTAGGACAAGTACCTATAGCTATTCGTTCCTTACAAACATCACAAACGCGTACTGTTACTTCAACCATTTTGACACCTCTGAATCATTTTTTTATAAGCATATGAGCTTAAAATGTTTTTCCTTTTCAGGAATTAACTGCGGTAGCCGGGATTTGAACCCGGGTCTTAAGCTTGGCAAGCTCATATCCTACCGACTAGACTACTACCGCATTATCATGCAGTCTCTTCAGTTTCTTCAACAGGCGCTTCTTCTGTTTCAGGTTCTTTCTTATCGATTTTTTCCGTGCCTTTCTTTATCCTGTGCAATTCAACTTTCCTTACTTCAATAGTCTTTAGCGGGAAAATTTTTCTTACAATCTCCCCAATTTCCTTCTGTATCTTACCTGTTGAAAATGCAATAATGAGACTTGGGAAATCCAATTGTGAAGCTCTTTTCTCCATTTCCTTGTGAACTGCCCTATGCAGAGAGCTTTTTTGGCGACTATCTGCTTTATACGCAGTTACAACAACTGTCTTTATTCTGAATGTTTGTTCATCTTTCAGTTTTACATCATTAATGACTTCAATCTTGCTTGAACGTCTTCTTACAAGCCTTGAGAAATATTGTCTTGAGATATTATAATCAATTGGCTCAGTGTATGCTTCGATTCCCTTGACATCGACTATTTTTAAACCGATCTTGATATAATGCTTGGTTATGTCGCCAGTAACTTCTGAAAGAGGCAAACTCAGGATTCTTCCCTTTATTGAGTCAGAATCATTTCCAATAGTTTCGCCTATGTCGCGCTCATTGAATATTTTAGGAGCATGTATCTTAAACCAGGTCTTTCCCTTTACTTTTTTCTTCTGTATGACTTTCTTTTCTTCTTTCTCTACAGTCTTCTTTTCTTCTTTTTCTGTGACTTTTTTTTCTTCTGCCATATTTACACCTACTTGATAAGGAACTTGGCCTGATCAAGTGTATATTTCCATTCAGCTGGAATAGCTTTGATTTTTTTGTAATACTTAGTAAGTCGTTTGATTTTTGATTCAGTCAATAAAAGTCCGCGCTTTGCAATCATATCATGATGGTTTTTGGACATGTGCGTGTCAATTATAATTGCCCTTTTAATCAAATTTGTAAGATCTTCAGGCAGTTTTGGAGTCATCTCATTCTCTTTTAATATTTTTGTGATTTTTTTGCTTGTAATTGATTTAACGCTTGGTATTCCGTATGTGTCTCTAAGAAGAGTTCCAATCTGGGCTGTGGTTTTTCCTTCTTTCGCAAGCTTCAAGACTAGCTTTTCTACTTCAAATGGTTTATATTTAAGCCATGTTGGAGGAACTTTTCTAACAGGTTTATGAGAACCATGTTTGCCTTTTTTACCGGAATGCATTCTTGCCATAAAATATCCCGATCAACACCGGTTTTAGCAACTGATGCTGTCTTAGATAAGATAGAGAAATTTTAGGTGTTTATAAAATTAACCATTTGGATTATTCCAGCCAGGAATAACCTTTGTTTCTTTGCATTATTTCAGTCACGCGAACTTCATTTTCAGAAATAACATAAATAATTCTCCAATTACCTATGCGCAGCCTGTATAAGTCAGGTTTTGAAAAGCCAGACAGCTTTTTGATATCTGCTTTTGGCCGCGGTCTGAAAGGATTATCTTCAAGCTCTTTCAAATGGAGTTTAATTCTCGACTTATCAGCAATAGGCAGATTTTCCAGCTCATTAACAGCTGTCTGCGACAGAAGAACTTTAAACTTTTTCAAGCCCGACAAACTCCTCTGTTTCAAGAATTCTTTTCTGTCTTTCAAAAAACATCTCTTTCTTTGCCATTTCTATTAATCTTAACAGTATTTGATTGTATGTTTCATCCTTGTAGCCATATTTTTTTAACTGGTCCCTTACTTCTTTATTTATCATTATAGTTGTTTGTTCAGCCATTTTTATCACCTTATATATGATTATATATGATTATATATTGTTATATAAACTTTTTGTTGGGCAAAAATTAAATCTAAGCGATGTTTTATAAATTAAACAACCCGCATAGAAACCTTTATATAATATTCACTTGTTAGTAATAACAATATGAGGTATAGTAATGTCTAAATCCCCAAACAATGCAAAAATAAGGCGCATGAATGATTTGCGTAATGCAAAACATTTGGTTAAATTCGACAGAAAACAAAAGGAAACTTCTGATTTCATTTCAACATATCTGCAGCAAACAGGCATAATTGGCAAAGATGGCTTAATCAGGCCATACGCATTAAAGACATTTGCAGCAGACCAAGCAGGAGCAATGTCTAAACGACAAATAGCAGCTGTAATTGGAATTGCTGCTGCATTGGCACTAGCTGGCGGCGCTTACTATTTATTGAACCAGCATGACGGAAACAATCCTCCGCCAACTGACAATAAACCAATTATTGATTCTTGGTATATACAGGACAATGCTTTAGAACCAATTCTTAAAGTTAATGTCTCAGATGATCATGCTGTGAAGAAAATTGATGTAGGATTTTATAATAAGACAACTGGACAATTGAAATTTGCCAAATCTTACACTCCGAACACAAAAATAGCGAATATTTCTGATAACTTTAACTTGAGCGCATACAAGGGCGCGGGTCTTTTGGTTAAAGTGAATGCAACAGACGACAAGGACCAGAAAACAAGCACTTTGGAAAAGATAATTCAAGTTCCAACAGACCCAGTTAATCCACCGCCTGTAAATGCAGCACCAGTGATTGAATCATGGAGCATAGCAAACAACACAAAACAGCCAGACTTATACTTAAATGTGAGCGATTCAGACAATAATGTGAAAAATGCAACTGTAAAAATTTATGATTCATTGGACCAATTGGTCTTTTCAAAAGAATACACAGTAAATGCAGCAAGCAAGAACATAACTGACACAATTGATCTTACTGCAAAACCAAAAGGAAATTATACAGTCAAGGTAGAAGCAAATGATGTTCTTGGAAAGAATTCAACTATGCTTGAAAAGATGATTGAACTTCCAAATTCCGCGCCAGGCATTGTTGGAACACCACAATTAACTTATAACAGCGTAGATGGTAGATGGTATTTCACAGTTAATGCTACAGATATTGATAAGAATGGAGATCACATTTATACTTGGTTAGAAGAGAAGGGTACTGGTACAAATCTAACGGATATTACTACACCAAATGCAGGTAGTTTAGAATCTTGGGTTCAAAGCTCTTGGTTTACCATATGGCCTGGGGATTTTGTATTTAAAACTTATGTAATCGACAAGGATGGAATACAATCAGCAACATATTCTAAAGATTTTACTCAAACTTAATTAACAATTTGCAATGTAAGGATTTACACCAGAACACTTCAAACAAGTGGATGTAGACGTGCTTCTATCATAACCACAGCCATTATTTATGTTTGGTAAAGCACAAGCTACCTTTGTAGCACATCCACCAGTGCAAAAACTTTTCATAGAAGTTACACCAGCTAAACAAGTGCTATCTGTGCTCAAACAACACATCTGTTTTCCATTAATCAGAACATTAATCGTCTGGCACTGCTGCTGGCACTGGAATGTGTTTACAGAACTTTGTCCGCTGCCAAACCCGCCAAGGAAGAAAAGGATTATCACAACAAGCACAAGAATACAAATTACAATAAGAACAACAGTTGTTATTGGTAATCCCTGCGCTTTTTCCATGCTATTCTATAATAAAAGCTGTTTAAAATAGTTTATGTAAAAAGAAATACTAAAATAAATCCTAACGTGAACATTGTTATATAAAACCACCCCATAAAATATAGAAATTTCTGAGAAGAAGTTACTATCTCAGTTCCTGGAGTTACTCTACTTATCTTTTTGAAGATCGGATTTTTACTTTCCCAAAAATACATTAGAGCATATATGAGCATAAACCATATCGAAGGAAGAACTAGGAATCCTAGATAATAAATAGACCGTTTCCATGTTTTGTCAAGCTTCCATGGTTTCAGATTATATTTTTTAATCTCAGTCTCAGGTACAGAATATCCAGGTTTTCGTTTTCCTAAGTAATAAAGAAAGCTAATTGCTGCAACGAGTATGATAACTACTATTGCCAATGTGTTATAATCTGATTCAGTACCAAATGTAGCATTTGGTTTTATGGAAGCGATTATAGACCTTGATTCATTTGTGTCAGAAAAGTCAGTTATCATTAGACTGCAGGCACTGCCGGCAGCATAATAGTATTTGTATCCAAAAACTTTATTTTCAAATTTGTTATACTCAATGTCACCAATTTTTTCCCAACCAACACTATCAAGCTCTTTTTCTTCGATAAACAAATTAAGTACGCCATCTACAAAAGATGGATCACCTTCTCTTATTAAAACATCAGTAGAATTTCGGTCTGTTCTGCCCAAATAATATATACAATCAGAACCAGTACTCTCTGATAAAAGTGGCTTATACATATAATGTGGTGTTGAAAACTTGTCGCCTTCACAGAAATCTGTGATCATATTCCTTGTTACAACATCCACAACAGGCTTGTAGTCTGAGTAAATTGCATAACTTCTATTATTACAATTCCAAATGTAATAATACTCGCTTGTATTAAGTGATGTCAATGTTTCTTCATACAACACTAAATTTGTACCAATAGTAATATTTGTTTTTTCAATTACCTTCGAATTCATCCCATAAACTCTTACCATATACACATAAGAGTGTGCATCGTATTCGTCTGCAAATTCCATTAATTCCAAATAATTTTGGTTGCATGACCATGTTGAGTGTATAAGTAATATATCACTTTTTTCAATTGGGTAATCAATACAATGATATGGGTTTATCTCAGTAGCACAAACAGCAGATATAGTTGCTAAAATCAGAATTGCAAATGTAATCAATAGTTTACTCATGTTATCTTTAATATAAAGTAGATAGGATATTATAAAATCTACTAAACCCGTTATTTTTGAAATAACAAAATAATTAGGTTTATATTCTTACATTGCCTATATATAATTCGTGGGTATTTCCCCGAGGTGTATTCTGACAATTATGTTAATTGCTATAGCAATAGCGCCTGCGTTCGCGCAGATACAGCTTTCTAATTATAACCCCGCTCCTGGAGAGATGGTTTATTTTAATTACACAACAAAATATAGCTACACAAGTTACAGATATCTTTTAGGAGAACCATCTGGCGCATACATAGAGAATCCAAGTTATGTCTCTGCTACAAAAACAAGCATAAACAGCTCGTATTCTCTGATAAACGGAAGCATTGCAATTCCACAGGATGCAAATAGCGGCACATATTATTTTGTAATAAATGAATATCGCTGGCCGAGCGAATCAGTTGATTCTGTAAAATTCAATGTAAATCATGATGATTCATGGAGGTACACAATATATTCACCAAATAGTAACTGGACAAATCTCACATTCAATGATTCTGCATGGCAGACAGGCGAAACGCCATTTGCTGACCCTAAACAATTTGCTGACCACTACAACACGGACTGGCACAATGATGTGATCTATGTAAGAAAAGTAATCAACCTTGACAATTATACAGAAGCATCTTTAAGGTTCATGGCAGAGAATAATGTGCAGTGCTGGGTCAATGGTCAATTCATTGGACAGCAAACTGATAATGTTTATGCACTGAATCTGGAGAATTGCTACGCTAAAACAGGAAACTACTATACTAAAAATTATGGCTGGGTAGAACTCTACTATGATGATGCATATGATTACAGAGGAAGCCAGGATATTGAAATATCAAAATATCTCAAGCCAGGACAGAACATAATAGCATGTAAAGCATGGACTGAGGACAATGTATTTGAAAAATATCCGGGCCGCAGCTATCTTGACGTGAAGTTCATGCCGCTAGGCAAAGATGACATACAATGGAGCACTTCTACTAGTGTGCGCAACTATTTCTATAAAAATTCCTTTGCAATAAATGGAACTTATTCTGAATATTCCTGCAAGTGGACAACTGGGAATCCAAGATATCTTAGTTTTAAACTTGATCCTAATCTAAATAGCGATTGGCGATGGTCAGAAAAACCTGTTACAGACAACAGCTTCTTCTTTGGAGATCCATATCATTACACACACAATTTTGATTCTAGTGATAATAACTTAAAGGTTGGAGAAGTCCCGTACAATGGCTCAACAACTTATTTAAGAACATGGTTCTGGTCTGATGCAAATGGGACAAAAACATTGAAGATTTCAGATACAAAGATTCCAACATGTTACTTGAACGAGCAGCAATTGAATCTTTCAAATTACAATCATGCTTACTGGAAATATTCGACAAATGTAAACTTAAAACAAGGACTAAATCTGCTCGCGTGCAAATCAGCTTCAGCCACAGCGAACCAGTTCGATTACCAGATCGCTGAAGTTAATGGACAATTGAAAATAACTGATGTGCTTGTAGATGGTGATTCAGAATTAATTTTCACGCCAATAATTGAAAATGCAAACCACCCAGAAGCTGACTTGGGAATTGTGATGCAGATAGATCATGAGAATGAGACAACAATACTTAGCAATTCGTACAAGTCAGAAAATATTCCAAATGTGTTTACATTCACGAATGCGTTTAAATTTATACCAAAAGCTGCCGGAAATTACAGCATAACAATAATTGTTTCGGATAACATTGACGGGGACACAGACACTTATTTCTCGAACATCGAGCTAGCAAACTTGCCAGCTGAGCAAAAGATAGGTTTTATTCCAATTGCCGGAAGCTCTTCTGATAAAGGAAACTCTGGCAATGAGCTTTTCATAATTGCGGGAGCAGTGATTGCTGGAGTAGGAGCTTTGGCAGGAACTTATTTGTACAATCCGAATTCAGGTTCATTATCCAGAAGTCTTAATAGAATAGATGGGTCCTTGTCAAGAGCTTCGTCTGTATTGGCTGCCTTAAGTGCCATGCAAAGCTCAAGCGCTCTGGCAAACCAGAACACATTCTTATCAAGCATTGCTGCCAAATACGGCCAGTTCAAGAAGCATATTGCTACGATTGCTGCTGAACAGAAGGCTATAGAAGAAGAAAAAGAAAGACTCAAAGAATTGGAGAAAAAAGCTGAAGCGAATTATAGGAACCAGCAGCTTGCTGAGATGATGAAAGCTGCTGAAGAAAAACCAATGACCTGGGCAGAATGGTATGCGCAGCAAGGAGTACTGATGCCAGATAATAGGAAAAATCCAGTTGTATTCTCCTCTTCGTGGAGTGCGATTGAAGCTGAAAAAGAAGGAAAAGCAATTCGTAAAGAAGCTGAAGAAAAATATGGAATTAATGCATCTTCAATAAATGAGCTTATTAATATGCTCAAAAAACCAGAACCAGTACAAATGGGATTTGGACAAGGTATAGTAAGTGCTATTAGTAATTTTTCTAAAAAAGAAAATGGGGAAACATTAACTAAAGTTGGTGAAGGAATTAAGTTTGGAAGTTCAGTTGCTGGATTAGTAAGTATAGGAATGTTAGTTGCAGGAATAGCGCTATCATTTACAGGAGTGGGTGCAGTCGCTGGTGTTCCATTGATTAGTGCAGGTTTAACTGGTTTAATGGCTTCTTATGGATTTTATTTAGGAGGATATACGGCTGGCGTTTACGGACATGCGATAACTGCAAATAATATTGAGAATGAATCTGATTTAAGTGCAGCAAAAGAAAATTTAAAGAATGATATTATTGAAGGTGCTATTAATCTAGCAACTATTGGTATAGGAGGTATTATCATAAAAGCTGTAGGACCTAGAATAATTACTTATTTAGCTAATAGTGGTTATGGTACAAATGTCTTAAGAGGTATTGGCTTTTCGGATGATGTATTAAACATTTGTAAGTTTGATAAAGAAATTATAATACCTAGAGAAGAAATTGGAGGGCCCGCTGCTACGCAACCGAATCCAAATGCAAGACGTTGGTTTGATAAACGTAGTATTATGTATGCTGATAAAATTGATTTATTAGTTGCAGATAAACTAACTCCTGAAGAAATAAAAAATTTATATATTATAAAGGCACATGAACAATTTGGAGAGCTTCCTGCTTGGAAAAATGTAATAAATTGGCCATCAGAAACCGAAGTTAAGCCTTACCTTAATGGTATGTCTTATAGTGAGTTTCAAGAAAGTTTGGGTGCTGATGTTATTGCTTCAAGAATTGTTGGAAAAGAAGCTATGATACAGGGAAGATTGTCAATTGACTCAAATGGACGTAATTGGTGGTTAACGGATCCAGTTCTTGTAAGTAAAGTTGAACAAGCAACGCCCTTTTGGTATAAATCTCCGTCTACCACACAAGTTATAATAAGTGGTACTGAATCTTCTAATGTTGTAACCAATCAAGTAAGTGGTGACTCATGATAAAATATTTTAAGACGATGAACAAACTAAAAAATAGTATTCTCTTTACAAAAACAGATGATGTATTCTTACTAGAAAAATGTCCAAAATGTGATTTAGCAATCAAAAAAGATGACATAATTCATAAGGTTGGAGGATTACTCAAAGGAGGGCAAGTATTGAGTAGACAGCCAAAAGTCATAGAAGAGTCAAAATGTGGAATTTGTAATGAATTAGTTGGGTATTTTGTTTATTATCTTAAAAGATAAACAATGTTCGTTTAAGCTTCGTTATCTGCACATTTTGAAATCATATTTAACTTTTAGTTGATTTTACAAATGCCTTAGCTTCTGCACATGTCGGCACACGTATTCTTTTGTCATCTGAAAGCCAATATTTTGGTTCTGGTTCCACTTCAATTGCATCTACAATATCTCCATTATTAGCTATGTATATTTCACCAATGCGATATTTGTTAACAAATGGTAACAGTGTATCCTTACGCCATTCTGCTATCCTTCGAAGATATGTTTGCTCTTTTCTGCTGTTACAAGAATTTTTTAATCTTATTTCATAAAGAACTCTGATTGGATCAAAATTAAAGCAAATATCCTCATTTTCAAAGTCTATTCCACAGATACCTGCTTCTAGACCACCTACGTCTATTCTTCCAGGCATTGAAGGTACTCTGACATCACCCACTGAGATAATAGTACTTCTATAATCTTGTTTGTTTGTATAGAAGATTGTTATTGGCCCTTCATGTTTAACTTGCGAACTAATACTTTTGATGTCTGATGCGCAAAGCATCACATGAGTACCATAATGTACGTAACTGCCCTGAGTAGGCTTGTCCATAGCACGCCAAACTCCTTTTACAAGATCTACAATATTTTCTACCATTTTGTTCACCTTCTAACCTAAAGATCCTTCTCCAACGGGTATGGGACGCATTGAAGATTTTTCATATGTCCTGCCTAGATATCCGTCACAATTCATGCAATAAAGATTAATGTGTTTGCTGTATGTAAATGGATCTTCCGAATCTATCAAAACACCAGAAAAACTCCTTTTGTAATCTCCAAGTACAATGCCACAATTAGGACAGCCATAAGCCTTAGGCTGCTGCTCTAAACTTTTTATGAGTTCAGCCCGCCTCTCAGGACTCATTGGTGTTTTTTTACATTTTAAAAATATCTCTTTGTAATCCTTCCTACCCTTTGTTGATCTTTCTAAAATTATCTCTACATCTTCTTGTGAGAAATAATCCTTTTTTAACTTCCGAACTTTATCCAAATTTTTAAATGCTGTATTTGTAGTAAATTCGAATTCATCCTTTCCACAGCCAACACATCTGTAAGATTTGTTAGGTGAAATGTTAAAATCATGAGATTCTTCAAATGGACTATCAGGATGTATTTTACATTGTCCAACCAATTCTTCTATTGATTTGAAAACAGATAACTTTTCGGATTCAGTTTTTTGAGTTTTATTCATTAGTTTCACTTTCTATATTTTATCAGCATCTGCCAATAAGATTCTTTCGATATTAAAATCACCGCACAATCGTTCATACATATTGAAATGTTTTCCATCAAAGACATGATAAGCACCAAAAACACCAACAACTATTCCATCCTGTTTTCTTATTTCTTCTTCCCATATATTTTCTCTGCTTGCATGCTCTTTGTCAAGAACATATGCTATCAATCCCAATCCATCTGGTCGTTTTTTTCTTATAAGCTCATAAACTTTCTTATGTTCCTGATTAGGCTCTTCAAGTTCATAGTACAATCTGTCATATTCTTTCACGAACTCATCAGGACTCAAGTTAAATTTGAATGCTTCAACAAAAATCTCAAGCACAGGACTAAGAAATTTATCCCTTTCCTTGTCACTTGTATCAGTTTTTGATTCTCCATCGTCTTCTTTTAATTCTTTAAAATTTAGCATAGGTTTAAAGCTTTCAACAAAGCCATCTATAATTTCATCTGCAGTACTGAGATCATCATTGTCAATTATCGGTATTCCATGTTGTTCTGCGTATTTTTTTGTTACATTTGCTTCGTACATTCCACATTGTCCTATACGGTATAATGTTTCAGGGTTAAGAGAAGTGTTTGGAAATCTTTCATTTACATCTTTTATAAAATCTTCCAGAGTCAGAATGGGTTTCTTTGACGCAGCAGGTTCTAAAGGTTTGAAAAAGTCAAGAGATTTTTCTTTAAACGCATCTGTCTTTTGGGATTCAGTAATTATCACATTTGGTTTATAGATATTTAGAAGTTTCTCTAATCTTTCTGGTCCTTTTAAATCAATATGCTGTGTTCCAATGAGATAAACTTTTTCTGGTGCCATATAGATATTACTAAATTTCCCCCTTAACAACCTCACCAAACTATATTTTACAGAATATACCTGCTTTTAAATCTTTCTTGAGTATCTTCCGCGCTTTTCAATTTGATTTAAACGATTGATAACAAGTTCGCTGTCCTTGACGTTTGCTTTATATGTTTCAATAATAATTTCAAAACATCTTTCCCAGATCTTGTTATGTTTAGAAATCAATGCTTCCTTCAGAAGATGAAGGTCAACAGCTTTGTTCTCAATCTTATTCGAGAAATCGCCAAGACCGAAATCGATTAAATAAATTTCATTATCTTTTAGAATCATGTTCGATGTAGTTAAATCACCATGGATTATTCCTGCTGAATGGAGCTTCGAAATATTTATTCCGATTTTCTCGCAGATTTCTTTTAAGTCCTCAGGTTTGAGTTTATCAAGAATGTCACGCACTGTTTTTCCATTAATGAATTCCATCTCAATTGTTTCAGAAGTCTTTTCATAAACATTAGGAACATTTACTCTGTACCTGCGCGCTGCGAGAATCAGATTCATCTCTTTTTTGGTTCGCTCTTTCCTTAATTTGTTGTCAATTTCTGCAATTCTATAACCTTTCTTGATTCTATCTTTAATTAATTTATCTCCTTTCTTTTCCAGAATCGCTTCAGCGCCACGACCAATTATCATGCTATCTTGAACTCCACAATGTCGTTATCTTTAAGCATAAAATTCAAACCAGCCCGTATTTCTTTTATCTTATCCTTTGGTCTTAAAACTTTCGCGTAACGGAACCTATCAACGAAATCTTTATGGATCTCTTTTCCAAGATCCCTGATTATTGAACCGGCTTTAAGAGCAACCGGCTTCTTTTCAGGAGGTTTTCCAGGTTCCTTGGTATAAACCTTGATCATGTTAAGCGCTTTCCAGATTCTTTCGCCAAGCGATTCAAGCTCAGAACTGCTTGTGGTTATGACTATTTTTTCATAAGTATTAATTTCTCTTTTCGTGAACTCAACTTCGTCGTAATTGTTTGCCACAAAGCAAATCACATCGCATGTGAATAGGATTCCCATCAAGTCCCCGCGCTTTTCATGGAAACCAGGATAAACAGAAGGAATCTCGACAAGCTGGATCTGGACACCGTCATAATCAAGCATCCCGACTTCTGGGTCAGTCGTTTCAAATGGAAGTTCTGTAGATTTAATATGCGTGCGACAGAGCTTGTTCAGGATAAATGATTTGCCTGCGTTCGCTGGACCAACCAAGCAGACCTGTGCTGCACCCTCTTTTTTGAAACCTTTCTTTGCAAATGATTTTTTCTTCTTCGATTCAAGAGCCATATCTTTTTTCAGGAGAGAAATCTTTCTTCGGATTTCACCAATCACAGTTTGCGACGCTTTGTGCTTAGGAATGACAGAAAGCATCTTAGCTAAAGCTCTAATTTTTTCTTCTTTGGTTTTCGATTCTCTATACTCTTCTTCTGCGCCGTAATATTCGGGAGTCAGGTTTGCTGCCATAGAATTTATATAGTACAGCATATATTTAATTCTTTATGGCTATGCTGGAAGAGCTGTGCAGTGAAATAAAAGAAAAGGCGTTTAAGATAAACAAAAAAATAGGCGATGTTCAATATATACAATATTTTCTAACACCAGAACAAGAATTATACCAAAAGGTTCGACAGCTTAAATTTTCAGAAATTCATGAATTAACAGACAGACTTGAAGCACCACTACACTTTGTTGATTTTAAGAGAAAGCTCATATTCCTATATAGTCCTACAACTAAAGAACAGCCAGCACAGTATCCAGAAGAATATCTTGGTAGAGGGGGTACTTTTGATTTTATAAGAGACCCTATACTGTTGAGATGGATGAAGGAAGCAGCTGGTGTTGATGATCACGGTGATTCTGTTACTTATAGATAACGTAATATCTCCACCATAATCAATATTATGATTACGTGTAGAAAATAGATTATCAAAGAATTTCTTCCTAAGAAGCTAATTGCTCTTGTGCAGATGCATTCAGGAACGCCCATCTTTATTTTTCTATAAAATAATATGTTTCCAAATGCCGCACCAATTAACATAATTCCGAGCCAAGGAAATATTGGGAAATAATCAAGTGTTTGGAAACCAGCATATTTGATTCCAAGCCAAATTAGTAGTGGTGTGTTAACAATTATATTTTGGATTAATACTCCAATTATGACAACCAAAGAACCAATAAGCAGATTTAATTTCTTGAACTTAATTAGAAATGAAGAAATTATTATACTCAAGCCAATAAGCTGAAGAATTCCGAACCAAACAGTATAATTGCTTGCTACAAACCAACTTACAACTGTGATTATTAGACCATAAGCAAATACTTTTGCACCGCGCATAATACTATGCTTTAGATCTTTGTGTTTTCGATTGCTTAATACTAATGAGATTCCTGCAAGGAAAATAAAAATTGAAGCAGTTATCATTGCTGGAACCATTAACAAAGTGATATCAGTATCTATCAAATCGAAGAAACTGAATAAGATGACTGCATTCAAAGCGACCATTGCGATTACTGCAATACCGCGAGCAAAATCTATCTGCCAAATTCTATTTTTATTCTTCAGATAATAATTCATTTTACCATGCTCTTGAACTTATCAAATGATAAAGTATTTAGAATATTTTTCTTTTCGCACCAGGCGCGTCTTGCAATAAATACACCAAGTTCCATGAATTTTAATTGATTAATTGAGTGAGCGTCTGTTCCAATAGACAACATTACACCAGCATCTTTTGCTGCGCGGGCATTTGCATCATTTAAATCCATTCTTGAAGGAAATGCATTGAGCTCAAGTGCAACATTGTTTTCCTTTGCAACTTTGAAAAGTTTTTCAAAATCTAACTCATAACCAGGACGCTCGTTGATAAGTCGTCCAGTAGGATGCGAGATTACATCAACATGACCTGTTTCCATTGCTTTGATCATTCGTTCAGTCTGCTGCTCTTTGCTTCTGCTAAGTCCCTGATGAATCGCTGCAAGAACATAGTCATACTGTTTCAAAATATCTTCGTCTGCAGCAAGCTCACCATTCAATTTTATGTCAACTTCTGCACCTTGCATTATTTGGAAATTGCTGAGCTTTCCATTTAACTTACCAATCTCTTTTCTTTGAGTAAGAATATCTTTTTTATTCATCGCGCCAGCAACAGCAAGCTGTCCGACATGATCTGTTATACAGCAATAATTATAACCAAGTTTTTTGCATTCGCGAGCCATTTCCTCAACAGAATTATTTCCATCGCTCCAGGTTGTGTGCATTTGCAAATCTCCTCTAATATCTTTTAATTCAATCAGCTTTGGTAACTTGTTTTGCATTGCAGCCTCGATTTCGCCTCGATTCTCGCGAAGTTCAGGAGGTATCCATTTCAAACCAAGTTTTGAATAGATTTCTTCCTCATCTTTGCCAGCAATTCTTTTTTCTCCTTTGAATAATCCGTATTCACTAAGTTTGTAGCCTTTCTTGATTGCAATTCTTCTGAGAGCAACATTATGATCTTTTGATCCAATAAAATATTGAAGCGCTGAACCAAATTCTTCTGGGGGAAGAACTCGCGCATCAGCTTGTATATCATTATAGATTATGGTTGCTTTTGTTGACCCTTTTGCAAGCACTCTTGCGACAGCAGGCATCTTTGTGAAAAAATCCATTGCTTTCTGCGGCTTGGACGAAGTTATTAATATGTCCAAGTCGCCGACAGTTTCTTTTCTACGTGCTGTTGAGCCAGCGATTTCTACACGATCAATATAGGATTGGTTCGTTAACAATGAAACTATTTCGCGCGCAATTGGCAATGCTAATCCTAGAGGCATTCTTTGTCCAGAAGTTTTGGCAAATGAGATTGCCTTGACAATATTTTCTTCGCTTTTTTTGCCCATGCCTGGAAGATTTCTTATTTTTCCAGCTTTTATTGCTGCTTCAAGATCTCTCAGGTTCCTAATCTTTAATTTTTTATAAAGAAGCATTATTCTTTTTGGACCAAGACCTTCAATATTCGTC